>Ga0302326_10001307_pt1 | contig 63868 bp, 57 predicted proteins | sample Palsa_T0_3_FD_202264 | JGI IMG/M metagenome (GOLD analysis project Ga0302326, IMG submission 202264) | Peat permafrost microbial communities from Stordalen Mire near Abisko, Sweden - Palsa_T0_3 | ecosystem: Environmental > Terrestrial > Soil > Palsa > Peat permafrost | place: Sweden: Abisko...
CCAACCTCATGGCGCCGCGCCCTTTCATGGTTGAGCGAGGACACGACGATACGGTCGCACCTGACGAAGAGGTGGCATACGAGTACGCGAAAGTTCGTCGGTTCTTTGATATGCAGATGAAGCTGCCGGACCATACCGAAATCGAATTTTTCAGCGGGCCGCACACCATCAATGGTGTAGGCACTTTTGAATTCCTCCGGCGTCACCTGAGATGGCCAAACTAAGTCGGCCGTGTGACGCTGGAAATCTCAAAAAGCACAAGGGCTCGAACCCGAGGTGCGATAAATTACCCGTTCGAGCTCCAGCCGCGCGAACCACATTGCCGCAGAGGATTCTGGCCGGTACGTTCGTGAAAGCCGCGAAGAGCTTGGTATTTTGGTATTAAGGAATTCCCGGCAGAGCCCACTTTGAAGCTGCGAGGCGAGGAATAAGCGGCGGATGCCGTGGACGACTTTGATTTCCCACCGTGGCCAGACATCACCTGCAGCCGCTTTGATTCTTGACCACACGCCGCGATCGACAAGAGTCACACCAAGCTTGACGCACCACGCCTCAAATCCTCTCCCGCAGCTAAGCGGCGCATGAAATTCGCCTCAGTAGCGAATTTGATGTGATACCCCGAGATCACTGGGAGAGAAGCGATCTTCTCCGTGCTGATGAAAGGATGTCGATGTCGCTCTGCTCTGTGCGGCGCCTTCCTCCTCCACGACCTCTTCCTCCAAGGTCTCCAATTCGCCGACAATGCCTTCGAGATCGGCATCGGCAAGCTCGTCGCCAGGCTCCCCGTACGCAACGTCTTTACGAAGGTCGTTCATTCACAGAATTGTATCGCTAACGTCGATGCTCAGGACCTTATCTTTATAAAGGGCGGCGGCGAGTTCAGCTTTCTTGTAATGGCTCTTCTCCCATTTGCATCCGTAAGCTTCTGCCACCGCCACGATTAGATTTCATAAGCATAAAAGGCATTCGTCACGCACGTTGCAGGATCGGCGGGCGCCCAATTAGCGACCTTGGCGGCCGTTGTCGCCGGCGAGACTACGGCCCGGTGGCTCGTCTTTGAGGCTCTTTTTGTACAAAACCGCCGATAGCCGCACCACCTGAGGACTACTAAGGCTTGATCCTCGTCCAGAAGTCGTTGAACTCGACCGTATCGAAGAATGCAATCACGTTGACAATCTTCCCGTCTCGCATTTGCATATACCACGAGTACGTGTTCTTGTAGGGTTTGCCGTCGCGAGCAGTCCCCTCTCCATCAAATAGCGCAATTACCATGTCGCCGTCGGCATAGACGCCGCGGACCGTCGGCACCAGGCGACTCGAGAGCCGCGCGTTGAAAGGCGTGATAACGACGTCGAGGAACTCCTGACGACTCGTGAAGGTCCTCGAGACAGGAGAGTTGCCGACGATCGTCCATTTCGCGTCGGGCGCCAGCAAGTCGAACACGCCACCCGTTCCGGTCCGCCAGGCGTCGAATCCCGCCTGAACAGCTCGTTTATTGCTCGCTTCGATATCTTTATCTTTTTCAGCCGCGATCATCGTTCCCTCCATCCAAATCGTAAGAAGCATTGCAAGGGCCAATCCTATCGGCCTTGCAGTCCGCCTTGAGCGTCCGTTAGTCTCACGCATTGCGCTGCGGCCGACACCCGCACGGGATGCCCCCGTAACGATTGATGTCTTGGCCATTGATATTCTCCTCTTAGCCTATAGCCGCCCTTCAAATTAGCACGATGCAAGACCAGACAACAGAGCCATCACGACGTCGACTGATCTTCGCGACGACTGAATACAGCCATTCTCCGAGTGGCGCCTATTCCGTCCGCTAAAGCAGCTCCAGACTTTCCAGACAGCCAAGAATGAAACGACGCCATTGTGGGAAACACCTGCATGCTCGAACAGCTTTCCCAAACCGCGACTCATAGGGCGCCCGCTTCGATATCGAGCGCGGAAAACGAATATTTCCACCGCGTGGCGCACTTGGCATTATGCAGAACGATCAATGGCGGTAGAATAAATCCGACCGTGCCCGATTGCGGGGCGCTCCGGAATGACATGGAACTTGTGGACTGTCGTCGGACTCGGGTCGGCCTGGCGCGGACAGCCGAACCGTCACATGACCACAGGAACTCATCGCCGCCAAGTACCGGTCAAGAGACAGGAACAAGAAGGTTTAAAATGACATTTCGCGCAGTTTCCCATTCGCTTCGTTTCTTTGGTATCTGCAAGCTGTCGTTCGTAGCAGTTCTGTTCGCTTCCAATTCGCTACTGGCACAGGGCGGAGCCACCTACTATGTGTCGACAAGTGGCAATGACAGCAATCCCGGCACGCTCGCCGAGCCATGGTTGACGATCCAGCACGCCGCAAATACAGCCACGGCAGGCGCTACCGTGTATGTGTTCGGGGGCGTGTACAACCAGTCTATCAACTTTCCCAATTCGGGAACGGCATCGGCGCCTATTGCTTTCGAGAGCTATCCCGGTCAGACTGCGGCAATCGACGGGACCGGCCTGAGCGCATCGGGCGTTCAGGGTCTCGTCAATGTAATTAACCAGAGCTACGTCACTATTAGTGGGTTTGAGATTCGTAACTATACTACCAGCAACTCCAACGCGACTCCGTCTGGCATATGGATCACAGGCTATGGCACTGGCGTCAGGATACTGAACAATCGGGTGCACCACATTACGACGACTTCGGAAGCAAACGGCAATGCGTTCGGCATTTCCGCTTACGGCACCTCGCAGATTCCCATCACCCAACTGGTCATTAGCGGTAACGAGGTCTACCAGCTAAAGACTGGGCAGAGCGAATCCGTGAACGTGGATGGAAACGTTACCCATTTTAGGATTACCAACAATCTCATCCACGATAATGACAACATCGGCATTGACGCGATTGGATACGAAGGGGTAGGTCCCGTAGGCTACGACGAAGCTATGTATGGGGAGATCAGTGGAAACACGATCTATAACATCAGCGGGATAGCCAATGCAGGTGAGGGCAATGAATACGATGCCGACGGACTTTATTGTGACGGGTGCGCATATGTCACATTTGAGAGGAACGTGATCTTTCAGGTCGACTACGGCATCGAGACCACTAGTGAGAATCAGGTCTGTCAGGAGAATGGGACTGAGTGGTCTGGCGGGAATACGGGATCCGGAACCGCTGCCACCGGCAAGCATCCGTGTTACGGCAGGTATGCCACGGTGCGCAACAATCTCTTCTACAAAGCAGATTCCTGCGGTAACTCCATCGGCGGGTACGCCGCCGCCACCAACAGGGGGGGCGGGAGCAATGGAGGAGGCAGCAGCTACCACGATGTCTTTGTCAATAACACTCTTTACGACAACGGCGCGCAACCGGGCAACGCAAGTGAAGGCACACCAAGCGGAAAATTCCAGATTCAGTACCAGGTGGGCAAGGATCAGGGGAACATCTACGAAAACAACCTTCTCTACGCCGGTTCACCTAATATCTGGATCCACAGCTACATTCCTTGCGGCTCGAGTTACCCATGCCCCCCAGCCACGCTCAATTGGAACCTTTACTACTCGGTTGCGGGTTACCAGGAAGGAAAGTCAATCTTGTGGGGTGACGTGAGTAGCTACATGAGTTTTGCAAACTGGCAGAGCACCACCGGGGAAGATGCAGAATCCCTGAATGCGGATCCTCTCTTCGTGGATCTGGGCGACACGCCTCCGAACTTTGACACCACGCCGTCTTCGCCTGCCGTTGGCGCCGGCGGCACCAGCCTCACTTGCAGCGTTGGGTGGTGTGATCCCAATGGCAGTTCTCCCAACTCGATTTACGGGGGTACGGACTTGGTTGGAAACCCCCGGATGACCCACGGAAGCATTGATATTGGCGCCTACCAACGCACTGGAATCAGCAACACATTGACAGTGAATTTGACCGCGGGGACTGATAATCTCGGGCCCAATCGGGCGACCACTTTGAGGGTCGCGGTGTCCGCCATTCCCGGGGGCGCCGGTGTGCCGAGCGGTACGGTGGACTTCATGCTCGGTTCGAACTTGCTGGCAAAGCAAACGCTGCTGCCGACCAGCGCGACGACCTCGGCGGCAAGGATGCCGATCAGCGCATCTCAGCTTGCGCAAGGCGCTAACACGATAACGGCAGTGTACTCGGGAAATTCGATCGCATCGTGTTGTAGTCCAGCGGAACCACCAGGAGGGGGAATACCCGTTCCGGTATATCCAAGTGCAACCTCGGCACCCATCACGGTGACGGTAATGCAATGATGCTGACCTGCCGCCTTCATCGCTACAAGGTTACGGCAGCGGGCGCTCGATGCGAAGCGATCAGGCGGCGCCGAAAGTGAGATCAAGACGGGCCCCTCGCAGCCTCTGATGGGCACCTGGTGGTTATGTCCCAACTCTCTGAGCGCGTGTGGCCGGCTCTTGTTTCCGCTCCAGCCGGGAGGCTCCTGGTTTAGTCTTCTTGGTCTCATCGACACGGCCACGTCACACGCACGGCTTCCGATGACGTAAGCGACTATCGCTCCATGGTCTGGCTGTCCGAGGGCCGGATTCTGGCGCTGCGCATCGGCCTGCGCCCCACCCTCTGGAAACTTCAGCCTCCGAAATAGCGGAATGACTTCATGGGCTAAGTTGGCGGCGCCGCGATTGAACGATTGTGTCCGAGTGGTCGTTTTAAACCGGCCAAATGTTCTGAGGGGCTGGCGGCCAACGACGTAAAAGCAGTATTCTTGTTTTCGTTCGAAACTGATTTTACCGGAGGGTGACGGCCCGGCCAGCAGATCGAAAACTTGGCAGAGAACGGTCACCGGCGGCCTTCACGCCAGCCGTGATTCTCTTTATCGCACTGACCAGTGTCCGGTTTGCCGTGACCAAACGATCATCGGTCAGGGACAGTGGCTCCGTCAGGCACACGATGAACGAACGCATTTGGGTGCGACGCGGGATTTGTCGACCGTGCCATAAGACCTTCACGATCTTGCCCGATTGGCTGGCGCCTGCGGTGCCTTTCACCTTGCGGTGCCGGCAGCAGGCCTGCGCGAACATTGCCGCCGGTGCTTCCGTTGAGCAGGCAGCGCCGCACTGGAAAGATCCGTCGCACTCGCCCGATCCATCCACTCTGCGCCGATGGGCACAACGGCGGCTGCTCAGCGTGTGCTGCTGGATGAAGGCCGGGGTCATCTTCGGCGAATACTTTTTACGGACTCACCATTGTTGCCTGGGATTTCGGAGCGGTCTGCCGTATTCTGCTGATCGAGGCAAGCAGTCCGTGAATCGCCAAGCTCTCGACGACTTGAGACAGCAAATTCCACTAATAGGCTATCTGCAGGCACATGATTGGCACCCGGCACGGCCCCTTAGCCGTGGGCCGATGGATGGGGCTGTGCCCGTTGCATGCAGACCACCAACCCAGCTTCCTCGTGGATCCCCACAAAGACCTTTTCTACTGCTATGGCTGTGGCCGCGGCGGAGACGTGATTCGTTTCGCGGAACTCTATCATCAGGTGAAGTTCTCGCAAGCCTTGGTGTTGCTGCACCGATGGCGCGGTGGTGAGCCTCTGCTGCGTGCAGCGACACGTTTTTTTCGCATCCAGTTAGACCGCCACAGCGAAGCCGTTGCCTATCCGCACCAACGCGGAGTCTGTTCCCCGGAACTGATCGAGCACATGGGGATTGGTTACGCACCTGGTAGTTGTCTGCGAGGCTGGCTGACGCAGTTGGGCCATTCTTTGACCGCTCTGCGTCAGGCCGGCTTGGTGACCGGTGTGGGTTACGACGCATATGTACGTCGCATCGTCTTTCCGTTGGAAGGTAATCTTTATGGCCGCAGTCTTTCGGATGCGGCGCCGCCTCACCGATTCTTGCCGGGTACTAAGGGCGGTTTGTACTGCTGGGACCAAATCCGGCGATATGCAGAAGTGATTCTGGTCGAGGGGCTGTTCGACTACGCCGCGTTGTGGCAGGCAGGATTTCAAAACATCACCTGTTCGTTGGGAACTCATCTCTATGCGTGCCAGATGCGGCACTCTGCGATGGCCCCCGAACCGTCTATCTGACCTTTGATGCGGACGGCAACGGCAGCGGCCAACAGGCAGCGGAGTGCCTCTCCCGAAGTCTCCGGGAACGGGGCGTCCCTGCTCGCCTAGTCTCTCTGCCCGATGGTCACGATCCCAACAGCTTCTTTGCCGACGGTGGCAGTGCTCATGAGTTTCACCGCTTGTTGGTCGTCGAATCGTGGGTCATGCGGGGGTAAACCGGTGTCGGGCAGTACGGGATCCCGCTTTGGTGCTGAATACATATTGAAACTCCTCACAGGTTTGGAAGACATCGTTTCTAGCTATCGAAGGACAATAGCATTGGCACCATCTCGTCGGTCACGGCCAGTGCTGCGCCCCGGGTGGTTCAAGCATAGCGCCTCGGCCGGACGGGAACCATTCGGGACGGGCGCGACGACGCAGCTTTTCGCCTACCGATATTACCTGTGAACTCAGCCTCAACGGGCCGCCGGCGGCAGCTTTCGGCGGGCGATCTCGTCGACGTAGGCCCGCTTCATACGCTCGGCCCTGTCAAGCAGAGCGCCCCAGAAATCTTCTGGGTTCAACGCGCGCAGTTCTTCGTCCGAGAACGCCTCCAGTTGGCTCCGCCACTCAGCTTCGGCTATCCGGTTGAAGACCCTCCGCTCGACCACGCTGCAGGCGTGCGCGCCGCGGTCTCCCGGAACCATAACGCAATACAGGCTGCGCGACGTGGAAGGCGGCTCCGGCTCCGGAGGCTTCACCACAATGCGATTCGGAATCCCCGCATCCCGCAGAGCGGTCTGAACCTCTGCTCCGGTGACCATGTAATCGCCATCTGGATAAATGTAGGCGGACCAGGGGCAGGCCGCGTCTCCCAGCCAGGCGGGTGGTGGGCCGTCGTCGGTATCGGCGCGGAGTTCGCTCGCGAAATCACGATCTGCGCCCGCCTTGAAGATCGGTAAGGGCCGGTGGTAGGCTTCCACTTCCTGCTCCGGCGGGTGGTCCAAGCCCCGGCGCGTGATCTCCTGGTCGTAGATCCCCTGCGCCACTGGAGCGAGGTCGGAACGGTCGATGTCCAGGAGTCCCTCGTCGGAGAGCGATGCATAGTGGCCCCGCAGGTCTTCGGGATCGATCCGCATTCGGTCACCTCGCTACCAGCTCCAATTATTGTAGTCCGGTGTCCGATATCTCTGCACAACCCGCGCTTGTCGCTGCACGGTATAGAACGGAGTTCCTGATGGGGCAGGACAGGTCGCGGAAAGCCGCCGAGACGGCTGCCTTCCAGTTGCTGAAGTCTGGGATGAAGTATTCGCGGACCTCGCGAGCTGAATTTTACCCGGTGTCGGCATCGAAAGCACTGGCACTCCCGAACTATTGAGAACGGCATTCGGGATGATGAAGGAATGACGCCATTAGCATTGCTCGGACGAGTGATCCTGCCGGACCGGATTCTCGAAGAGGCCACCGTGATTTGTCGGGACGCTCACATCGAAACTGTGAGGCAAGGCCGTCACCCTCCACGCGGCGCAACGGTGGTCGACGTCCAACGCGGATGGATCGCACCCGGTTTCGTCGATATCCACCTGCACGGCGCGGCGGGAGCCGATTACATGGACGGGAATGCCGACGCCGTCCGGACCATCAACCACGCTCATCTGTCCCGTGGTACGACCACAGTCTTTCCCACCACTACGACAGGTTCGCCCGCCCAAGTGCGACGGATGCTGGATGCTTGCAGCGAAGTGCGGCGTGCCTGGACGCCGGCGGATGGCGCTCGCATCGGCGGGGTACATCTCTATGGTCCCTACTTTGCCGAAGATAAGGTGGGTTGCCACACGGTCGAAGGCCGCCGGGATCCGAGCGTGAGCGAGTATGACGACTATTTTGCTCGCGGCATTGTCCGCATCGCGACCTGTGCCGCGGAACTTCCTGGCGCCGAGGAGTTTTATCGGGCGGCAAGGCGGCGAAAGTGTCTGGTCACGTGCGGCCACTCGAACGCGACCTGGCCACAGATGGAACGGGCCTTCCGCGCCGGAATGAGGCACGTGGATCACTTTTGGTGCGCCATGAGCTCTGTGTCGTCACTGCGGGCGCGTTACGGTACGCCGATGCAGGCGAGTATGGAGGAGTTTGTCCTGTCCCATGACGAGATGAGTACGGAGGTCATTGCTGACGGCGAACACCTTTCTAAAGAGCTCCTGCGATTTGCTTACAAAATGAAGGGGCCAAAGCGTCTCTGTCTGGTCACGGATTCAAACCGCGCGCTGGGCATGCCGCCCGGTCGCTATCGTTTCGGACCGATGGAAGACGGCGCGTGGTTCGAGAGCAACGGAAAAGTCGGCTTCGTACCGGGGTCGGGACTGGCGAGTTCGGTAGTCGCGCTGGAAACGATGGTGCGAAACATGAGAGCCATGACTGGAGCGCCGCTCGAGGATATCGTACGGATGGCCAGCCTCACGCCGGCTGAATGTGCTGGGGTCGCGGACGAGATAGGGAGCCTGGCCTCCGGCAAGCGCGCGGATATCGTAATTCTCGATCGACGTTTGCACGTTCAGCGTGTGATTGTGGGCGGAGTATCGGTCTTGGCCTGAACGCTGAGTGACATTGGCGCGTCAGTTAGAGAGACAAACGTATGAAGATCATTCTGCTTGCTGGAGTTGCTGTCTGTGCAGCTATCGCGCAGAGCCTGACGGAACCGCCGCCGCTGTTGCGCTTGCATCGTCAACTGGGCACCGTTTCGGCTCCCCCGTATGCGGATACCCGCATCCCCGTAAACGTCGTCGGCATGACTGCCATGACCGGGGCGCCGGAAACTTGGTTGATCGAAATGCACGACTCGTTCGCGAGCATCGAAAATGCGGACAAGTCACTTCGCCCTGTAGCCCCGTTCGGGGCCATGGCTCAGGCGGCGCAGCCTTCGGCCGATATTCTGGCGGGTTCCAGAAGCCTGATCGCGGTCTTCCGGCAGGGTTTCAGCTACCGCTCCGAGCAAGCGGTTCAGACGCTGCGGAAGGCGCGCTATTGCCAAGTCTCGATCTATCAGGTGCATCCCGGAAGTGAATCGGATTTCGCCGAACTCGTCAAATCGCGACGGTTTGCGTTCGACAGCGTTAACCTCGACAGACCCGATATTAGCTACTCTGTCCTTTCCGGGGCGGCGTCCGGAACATATGTGTTCCTCGCTCCTTTGGGCTCCCTCAAGATGTTGGATGACACGCCAGCGAAGGCCTACGCGGAAAACATCGCGGCGCAGGCTATTAAAACCGATGGGCTCACGCGTGAGCACTTACTCTTCCGGGTCGAACCCTCCCTGAGTTGGGTGTCGGACGACTTCGCCTCTGCCGATCCGGAGTTTTGGCACGGCAAGGCCAAAACGCAATAGATCATCGTGCCCGTCCGCCGTGGCGCGCGTCATCGTCATCTGATGCAATGTAGAGCTGAGTCATCCGCACCATCGGGTTCACCCGTCCCGTGTGGGACACCTTCGTCACTAAACTGAGCGGCGACGCACCCGGATTCTCCGGTCCACCTATTACGGAGGCTCTAAGACGCGGAAGCGTTGGAGAGACATCTCCGTGAGCAAGGCGCGGAGAAGGCTGAGACCACGCTCATCGTGAACACGATGACGTATATCAGGTATAGGTCGTGCACGAACACCAGCGCCAGCACCAGCACGCCGCGGATTAGGTCGCTTGCGATCATCGTCCGCTTCAAGTGCCGAGGGGCGGCATGTGGACACTGGAGAGGCGTCCCGCTCTCGTGAGTCCGAAGAATGGACGAAAGATCCCCCTGCGTCCCTGCTGCACCCAGAGGTTCGGGCCAGTTTGTGAAGTTTGATTCGATACAGAGGTGGCATAATGATTGTGGATGAGGAGAACGACCTTCCTACGGCTGCTGGTCTGATCGCAGCTGCATTGACTGAACGGTCCACGAGTGAGCCAGGAGCACCTCATGAAACTGGCGTTCCTTTTCGTCGCATGGCTGCTTTTCGCCGCGCCTTCGTTCGACCGCATCACCGTCCCGGCCGGCAACGGCCCTGGATCAGTTGCCATCGCCGACGTCAATCATGACGGCCATCCCGACATTGTCGCCGTCAACATGGACAGTCGCACGCTGACCGTCCTGCTGGGCGACGGAAGAGGGCATTTCCACGCCGCGCCTGGCCCACCCTGCCCAACGGGACAATCCCCGAACGACCTCGCGTTTGGCGATTTCAACGGTGACGGCAACATCGATATCGCCATCGCCAACACCGAAGTGCCTTTGATCACGATTCTGCTCGGCGACGGCAAGGGCGGTTTTCGGCCATCCGAGCATTCGCCGTTCACCGTCGATTCGCATCCGCACGTACACGGCCTCGCCGTGGCGGATTTCACGGGCGACGCCAAGCTCGACGTGGTCACCGACGATTGGGGACGCAACCAGGTCCGCCTGCTGGCGGGCGATGGCGCGGGCAATCTGATCGGTCCCGGAAAGCCGTTCGCCACGGGCAAGCGTCCGTATCAGCGCGTGCGCACGGCCGACTTCAATCGCGATGGCAAGCCCGATCTGGTGACGACGAATCTCGACGACAACACGGTCTCCATTCTCTTGAACGACGGCAAAGGAGGTTTTCATAGCGCGGCGTACCCGGCGGGCGTGTTCCCATGGGCCGTCGCGGTGGACGAGCACAACGGCGATCTGGCCGTGATTCCCTACGACCGCGACATCCGCGACCCGAAGCAGCTTCTGGTGACCGTCCTGATCAACGACGGGGAGGGATCGTTTCGCGCCGCGAAACCGCTTTCGCTTGCGGGATGCCGCGGACCGGACCGCATCGCATCGAGCGAGGGCGTCATCGCGGTAACCTGCGCCTCGAACAGTAAACTGTTCGTTTTTGAGGGCGGCACCGCATCCGTGCTCGATGTGCCGACAGGCTGGTCCGGCCTCGCCATAGGCGATCTGAATGGCGACGGCAAGATCGACATCGTCGTGGCGAACAACACACAGGACACGCCGCACGGCCTGACGATTCTGTTCGGCAAGTAATGTGGCGCGGACGCGAAGGTCAAATACCGCCGAAGAAGCGCCGCCTTTTTCTCTGAAGGTTGACGGAATTCGTCACCGAAACCGCTTTTGCCCACCCGTTTCATGCCGCACATTTAGCGGCCCCAGGGAAAAAAGCCATTCTGGCGGGAAAGTGCTTTACCTATCTAACGGTGCAACCAGCGAAAAGGAGTGGCCGGCGATGGTGCGTGTACTGCATACGGGCGACTGGCATATAAATTCCGTTCTCATGTCGATTCGGCTACACTCCGTTCGACGTATCAGCAGAGAGCCAGCACGAAAGCGAGCAACAGCGGTCCAACTGCGCTCTCAATCTGAGTTCACCGGTTAGCCAACAAAAGCTAAATCCGAAAACAAGCCACCCAACCATCGCTCAACCCAAAGGAGATTTCGCAATGCGATTCATGGTCATCGTCAAAGCAACCCCAGAGTCAGAAAAAGAGGGCGCCCTCCCCGATCCACAGCTCATGGCCGAGATGGGCAAGTACAACGAAGAGCTCATCAAGGCTGGCGTCCTGCTCGCCCTCGATGGCCTCCATCCCAGCTCCAAAGGCGCACGCGTCAAATTCTCAGGTAAGTCTCGTACCGTCGTCGACGGCCCCTTCACCGAGGCCAAGGAGCTCATCGCTGGCTTCTCGATCTTGCAGGTCAAGTCCCTCCAAGAGGCCATCCAGTGGGTCAAGCGTAGCCCCAACTGCAGCGCCGGCGACTACGAAGTCGAAATCCGCCAGGTCTTTGAGATGGAAGACTTCGCACCCATCCTGTCCGAAGAGCAGATCCAGCACAAAGTAGCGCTCCGAGCTGAGCTGCCAAATCAGACGGCCAACAAATAGCCGCTCTTGCACCCACGGTTTGAAGCTGGTGTAGATCGGTAGCAGTGTCCGCTACCGATCCACATCAGGTCTTGCATCGCACCATCGAAGCCGTATGGCGCATCGAGTCTGCGCGCATCTCGCGCGGGAAGCACTCGTCGCCGCACTCGAACAGTGGCCGCAATCTGGCGTCCCCAATAATCCCGCGGCATGGCTCACCGCAACCGCCAAACGCCGCGCTGGTGGCCGCGGCCAACGACCGACGGCAACGCCTACGACGGAATCCGTCGCCGAAGGCCGCTCGTTTGAATACCGCACAAACGGTGGCGATGAGCATGGCGGCGCGAAAAGCGCGTTCTCTATTCAAGCTCCAGCCGACAGCCGGAATCGATAATATGGCGGTAGTTGATGCGTGGATGTATCGCAAATGCTAAGATTTTAGCACTGTCGTGTTAAAGTCGCTGCTCTTGGTAGAATTCGATCACATCATGCAATATGCGAATCCTATCTTTAAGGTTAAGGAATGAATCTGGATTTTAATCGCAGGGAGTTTTTAGGTAGCGCCCCCGCTCTAGCTGCCTTGATGCGGCCCGAACGGGTGCTGGGTGCCAACGATCGTATCGGAATGGCCGTGATCGGTTGCGGCGGCAGGGGCTTATTGAAAGAAGCGCTGCAATTTGCCGAGGAGAGCAATCTTGATATCGTCGCAGTTTGTGACACTTGGCGGGAGCGGCGGGAGGCCGCAGCGACGGCTGTAAAGGCGAAACTCGGCAAAGAACCCGAGCAGCTGATTCATTACCATGATGTACTGGCGAAGAAGAATGTCGACGCCGTAATCATCAGCACGCCCGATCATACGCACTGCACCATCCTGACGGCGGCGGTGCGCGTGGGCAAGGATGCCTATTGTGAAAAGCCTCTGGCGATGAATATGAAGGAACTGTTGTCCACGGTGGACACAGTTAAGAAATCAGATCGTGTCGTGCAAATCGGCACCCAGATTCGCAGTTTACCGGCATCTTTTGGTGCGCGTCAGTTCATTATGGACGGAAGGCTCGGGAAGATCTTCAAGGTGGAGCAGTCGCGCAATGCCTACAAGCCGTACTGGCAGGGATATGCGCGTCCCGAGTTGAAGGAAGAGGAGGTCGACTGGAACCAGTTCCTGGCGAATAAGAGGTACCGGCCCTTCGACCCGGACCAGTACAGTGCCTGGATGGGATATCGCGATTTTTCACAAGGACCGCACTCGCAGTTAATGGTGCACTTTATCGATCTGATGCATTTTGTCACCGGCGCGACCGTTCCGAAGAGGGTCATGGCGATGGGTGGTACGTTCCGTTGGAAGGATTCTCGGAATGTGCCGGATTCCCTCGAAGTGGTTCTGGAGTATCCAGAAGGATTCCTGGTGCGCTACAACTCCACATTCGGCAACGGCAGCAACAACTTTCTAAAATTCTTCGGCACCCGCGGCGTATTGGATGCCAGCCGTTGGAGTTGGGACGAGCCGTTCCAAGTCACTGGCGAAGGAAGCAGCGAAGCTGACAGGATTCAGCCCAGCGACACCGTCCCGCTCGGCCAAAGCGTACACCACATGAAGAACTACTTCGATTGCATCCGGTCGCGCAAGCAACCCAACGCGCCGATCGACGCGGGCTACCAACACTCGGTCGCTGCCATCATGGCCGACATCTCCTTCAGCCACGGACGCCAAATTACGTACGATCCAGCCATGCGTAGGATTCACATCTGACAGGCCGGGTTGGTTGTCGTTCACCTGACCGCGCTGCGACCTGAGCGATCCACTTTGCGGGTTCTGCCGCAGAGAAGCTCGCCGGCACTCTCAAAATTTCCAGGGCAGATTCAAGAAATATTTTCGACGAACGCGCGCAAACGGAAGTTTGGCCCCCGATAAGGCGCTTTGCGCGCCCCATTTTTTATGCGGCATTGTGTCTTTGGCTTGGCCGAGGGATTAGCATGGTGGAGGTCTGATCGCGAGGTAGAAGGAGTTCGGAAATGAAGGTTGGAATCGACAGTTATTGCTATCATCGCTTCTTCGGGGAAGTCTATCCGCAGCAGCAGCAACCGCCCAGCCCGATGTCGCTCGAACATTTTCTGCGCCGGGCGAAGGAACTCGAAGTCGACGGCGTCTCTCTGGAGTCGTGCTTTTTTCCGTGCCTCGAGGGGGGCTACTTGGCGGGAATTAAGAGCATCCTCGATTCGTATGGACTGGACAGGGTGTACGCCTGGGGACACCCGGACGGACTCGAAGGCGGGGCGAACCAGCGGGCGTACATCGATATGGTGGCCAGCTTTGAACGCGCCAAGGCAATCGGCGCGGATGTCATGCGAGTTGTAGGCAGCAGCCTTATGTTCCGCAACCAGCCGCACGAGCCACAACTCGAGCGGCTCACTCGGATGTTCTCCGAGGCGGTTCGGATCGCCGAGCAATATGGTATCCGCATGGCGGTGGAAAATCACATCGACTTCACGGCAGATGAAATGCTTCGGCTCCTGACCGCGGTCAACTCGCCATACCTGGGGATCAACTTCGACACCGGCAATTTCGTGCGGCTGCTCGACGATCCCATAAAAGGGATGGCGAAGCTGGCGAAATACGTTTACGCGACCCATATCAAGGACCTTAAGCCGCAGAAGGGTGTAGGGGCCGACGAGTGGTATTTCTTCTCGAGCACCCCCGTCGGGGATGGTATTGTCGACAACATGGAACTGGCGAGACTGCTCGCCCGGGCTGAATACCAGGGCTTTCTGGCGGTCGAGATCGATTTCTTGCACCCGGACTACGATGGGGACGAGGACCGCGCGGTCGCCAAAAGCATTCAGGAGTTGAAGAAGATCGCTGCGGCTGTGGAACTGGAGAATGCCCTAGCCAGGGGCAGGATAGAGCGATAAGAGAAACTGAAATATAGCCATCTTCGACACCCTGCGGCCAGTTTCACTCGTACGTTTGGGGCCAGGGTTCCAATCTGGGCGAGGTGACGATTGTCCCGGTTTTGCGGACGGGCGAGGAAAGTGGGTCTCTGTGTGGAAACGGCTTGGACTGAAGTGAAGCTTGCAGGCAAGACTCGCTTTCAGATCCTAACGTACCGATGCGTCAAAGTCTGGAAACTTGGAGTCGGATGGGAGTGAGGCAAATCTCGCTGAAGCTGAATGGTGCGTCGGCGTTCCGCTTTTGTGGCAGTCGGCGATGCCACTTCCCGCGGCGTCCGAAGGGGTTCGCGAGGCTGGAGTGCGAACCGGATAGGGGATAGCGCCTTTTCGCACCGGCGTGCTCATCGCCACCTTTCGTTGTGATGCGCCCTGCGGTGTGGAGCGTTCGCCGATTGAGCGGCGCATCGTGGTCAGCGGCGATGGCGGCCGACGAGGGCGGACGCCAAAGGCTCATCTAGTCCCGCCTACGATGGAATTCGTCACCCAAAGCCGCCCGTCTGGATACCGCACAGGGAAACGTCTTCGCGTTCGAGCGGCAGCCTCGCGAACCGAGTCGGATGCCGCGCGTTCGACGTGTTGGGGCCACGGTGAACGACCGACGGCAGCGACTACGATGGAATTCGTCACCGAAGACGCTTTTGCCGACTGGCGATGAGCACGCCGGTGTGAGGCCAGCGCTATTCGTTCGCCCCGAGCCTCGCAACATGCAATGCTGGTCCTGTGCGAAAAGCGTCGAAAAACAAGCGGTGGCAGGTTGAAGGATCTACTCAAGTCCGGAGTGAGTCCGCCGGGCAGCAACTCTCCCTAGAGGAACAGGAACGGGCCAGCCTTGGAAGGATCATGTCGGAGATGGGCTATCGGGGCAGATACAAAGGCGGTAGGCGGGCACCGCAAAACCGGCTAATGAGCACCGCCATGCATTGAGCGGCCGCGAAATCGTGGGCCCATTCTTTGCGATGACCTCGCGGCACGCTCCATCGCCGGCCACGACGCCGCCCATCGGCGAACCCGCCGCAACGTGCGGGCGCACCGCAACGCGAGAGGGCGATGAGCGCGCCGGTGGACAAGCGGGTGTTATCCGTTCGAGCTCCAGTCTCTTGCCGACCCCGTTTGGATGCCGCACAGAGAAACGTCTTCGCGTCCTCCTGGTTCCGACAACGAAAACGACGTACCCTCACCCACAGCTGCACGGACACTCCTTTTAGTCAGGAGCCTCCGTCGGCTTGAGTGTGGTGGATATATCAAGCGGGCGGTCAATGTGCATCGTATCGGGTCGTGAATTCAATAAGTAGCTGACGATCCGGATCGTTGTGGGCCTACGGATCCTGCAGCTTGGAATCGGAAACTGATACCAGAAGGGCAATCGTGGTCAACCTACATGAGAGTGGTTCGGATGCGCGACCCCATCGCGAGGTCGGCCGAGAGCCAAGGGGCAGACGGAAAGCGCCTGCCCCACCGGGACGTTGTTAGTTGGTGCAGGGGCCTGACTTATCGGAGGTGACTGAGTCGTTCTTAGCCTGAATGAGCGTCTGCACGCAGGCGTTGTTGCGGGTGTTGGTTTGCAGATAGCGGCTCTCCTGGGCTAAATCCTCGTCCGTAATTAGATCCTGCGTGTCGGCGCCAACGAAGGATTGCGTAAGAGCGGTCGAAATGTTGCCTGGTCCGTTGGTGGAAGTATCGTAGGCTTGCTGCACGGCAATAGTTTCATCTTCGTCGCCATTCGATGCCGTACCCAAGCCGAGAGATACTTTCAAGGGATAGGTGTACTGGGTGGTAATGGTCTGGGTTGAGCTACCCAGGGTCACAGTCTTCGTAGAGTTTACGGTCGTAGTTTGCACATAAAGGTCCGCGGAATCCGTATAGTCCTGAAAGTTGGAAAAGTCGACGGTTTGATTCAGCGTCGTCGTTACTTTCCCGTGCGAAGTATTTACGTAGCCGGAGATGGTGAACTGGCGATCGGAGGTAACCAGGATGGTTCCTACTGGAACATCGTTCGAATCGATGTTGATGTTTTCCTTTACCACCGGATTCGGACCGCTGCCGATAGTATTGGTCGTGGTCGCGCCGGTGACCGTGGTTGAGCCATGGTCTTCATACACCAGCAGGGTAGCGGTGACGGCGAAGTAATCGTCGGCGTTGTAGACACTTAATCCGATGGTGTGGGGTTGGCCATTGCTGAGCGTCGCCGCGAAGGGCGTGAGATCGACACGATACGGAAGGAAGTTGAGCGTCTGCACGCCAGGAATGGGAAGCCAGAGGTTGGGATCGATACCGCCGGTGTAGATCCACGGGTAGACGGGCGCCACGCCGGCGGGCGTGCCGTCGATGGTGATCTCGGTTTCGCGAAACGCGGTGTTGCCGCAATCTTCCAGTTCGCCGGCGACGTCGTTGGGGGCGCAACTCCACCAGAACTCATCGTTGCTTTGGCTCTGCGCGAAGACGTCGAGATAAGCGCTCTCGATGTTAGTGGGGAAGGTGTAGGTTTGGGAGAGGACCGAGCTGGTGCTATCGAGTCCAACCGCACCGCCCGGTGCATCGGGGTAAGGGTAAACCGCGTCAGCGACAATCGGTGCGGTGCCGCCCGCGGGTACGGGATAGAAACTTAGCGTGGCTGTGCCTGAAATCACACCCGTGTACTCGCTATTCACCAGATTGCCGAGATCGACTTCGCCGGGTTGAGCGGCGGTGAGCAGCGGGGTGTAATCGGTTAGGTCGCGAGTCACATTCCAGGTCGGGCCGAAGGAGGGATCGTCTTCGCGGGTGGTACCGAAATAGATGTTGACGTAACCCAGCGAAATTTCCGCAGTGCGGTCATATTGGATGCCGGGAGTGATCGCGAAACTTCCGTTGAAGAGCACTTTCGCCCACGGTCCGGGGCAGGACGGAGTGTAGGTGAAGTATTGCGCGTTGAAATTGACGAATTGGAAATTGGAGAACAGCGTGACCGTACAGGGAGTTCCGGCAGGGGAAGGCGTTGCCGCGTCTGTCACGGTAGCGGAACTGGAAACGATAGGAGCTTTAATAACTCCGGCTTTGATTTTAGGTGAGCCAACGCCCGGTGTTTCGGCGAAGGCGGAAAGGGAGAGCACGAGAGACGCGCCGGCAACCAGCGCGAATGAGAAAGAACGAAGCAATGTTTACGCTCCTGGAAAATACGAGACTCGGCTATTCTAGCATGGAGCTTTCTAAGTACGGGCGATCCCGGCTTCAACCCGGCTTAAAATCGGGGCGACCGGGAGCAGCGCTACCGGCAAATTAACCACCACCTGAACGACGTCTCGGTCCCTTTCTTCGCCAGCTTCGAATATGACCCCGAAGGCATTCTTGTCCTCGGCAAAAGGTATCCCATTATGGTCATGGAATGGATCGATGGCCGGCCGCTCGACGTCTATCTCTCAAACGTCGTGGCCAGGGCCGACATGCTCAATCCTGCCAGAGCTCTGGCTCAAGGTTCTCGCGTCGCTTCGGAACGGCGGCATGGCACACTGCGATCTGCAGCACGGAACATCATCGTGGACGCGGGCAATTGTACATCGCTGAAACCGTTGGATGCCCATAGCGCCATGCCAAAATCGATCAGCCACATCTCACCGCGGTGCGGGATGGGCATCTTCCTCGTCGAGGGCTTCAAACAGGGTCGCAGCAGCTGCGCCAATCTCTTTATCCGCCAACGGGCCGGAATCGAAGGGCAGCAATCGGCGGAGAATCTCGCCAGTCGGACATGTTGTACTCGCGAGAGAGCGATAAAGAAGCTTATGGAATTGTTTTCGTGGTATCCGGGGTTGCCTCGTCCGGAGGGGGAGGCAAAAGTTCTGCGGTTCCTCTCTTCATAAACCGCAGCAGGTACCCGACAAGCACGCCTCCGAGGAACGTGAGGACATACCCGATGGAGTGATACCAGTTGCTCGGCGGTGGGAGTGCTTGCATCCTGCAAGTATACGACGCGGTGGGCTCTAACTCGCGCTTCGAGCGCTGTAACGCTCTCGCGCTTATAGGGCGTTCCCTCCGCCGGTGGTAGTTACGGATGACAATGCTGACGTGATCCGGGGTTGTCCCGTCCAGAAATGCGTTGTCGAGGTAAGTCGATCTCGGGCCTCGGCCCATCCTTGTCGCCCTCCCGGACCGCTTCGGCGCGACCGGTCTGCGGGCGGTGTCAAACTTGTTGATGTGATCCCATAGGCCGGGCGTCCAAGCGGGTACGTAATCTTGCATCGCGCGGTCCTCTGCAGCGCGCACGTGCTCCGGCACGCCAACCCGGGGGCTGTCGAGGCGTTGGCCTTCCCGGAGGCGCCCACCGCACAGAAAGTAAAAAGCCGGACGGAGGCAGCGATCAGTTCTTCAACTCGACCACAACCGCCTCGAACAGCTTGTCCATTATGTTCCTCTCGCGATGCTTTGCCGGGGTACCGCGGGAGCGGCCGGGACCGAAGCGGTCCTGCATGCCTTACTGGGGGAGCCCACGAGTGTGTTCCCGCCGCCGGCCTGGCGCTCGCGAAGGGCAGCCGATCTTACGGTACCACTAATAGCGGCGGATCTGTTGTAAACTGTGCGGGGCGAATCTGGTAGGGTAAAACCGTGAGACAAAAGCGGCCGGCGCCGAGACTTGGAGGAAATCATGGCGGAACGTGGGCTGTCCGTGGACCACGTGACCATCTGGCGCTGGGTGCAGCGTTATGCGCCCGTTTTGAATCAACGGATTCGGCGGGAACTACGGCGTTCCAACGGGTCCTGGCGAGTCGATGAAACTTACGTCCGGATCGCGGGCAATTGGACCTACCTTTACCGGGCCATCGATTCAGCTGGCGAAACTATCGATTTTATGTTGTCGACTAAGCGCGACCTGAACGCGGCGCACCTATTCCTGCGGCGGGCATTGGCGGCGAGCCATGTGAGCCGGCCGCGCGTAATCAATGTGGACGGGCACCCGGCGTACCCCCGAGCCATCACTGAACTGAAGCAAACCGTCGAATTGGGGCACCGGCGTCGCTGTCGCACATCGCCTTACTTGAACAATATCATCGAGCAGGACCATCGCTTCGTCAAGAAGCGCATTACGGCGAGCCTTGGGTTCCGACGCGGTTTGCAACAGATCCAAACAAGGGGGTAGGTTTATGAGGCTGCTCAAAGGCTGTTGTAATAGTTCCTTTCTTTACGGCGTTCTCGCGCTAGCATCTCTGCCATCGGTGATGCTTTTTGGTCAAGGTTACTTTGGGACCGTGAGCGGGGATATCACCGACGCGAGCGGAGCCATAGTGCCGGGCGTCCACGTTAAGCTGGTCGATCAGCAGAAGGGCTACCAGTTCAACGCCACCTCCGACCACAACGGGCGATATTTGTTCACGTCCATTCCGCCCGGATTGTATTCCGTGTCTGCGGAAATGCCCAGCTTCGAGAAAGTAGAGCGCACCAACGTCCGGGTGAACGTTAGCGAGAACGTGACGGCAAATCTGGGTCTCAAGGTAGCTACCTCGAAGCAAGCCATTGAGGTCCTGGGATCGGCGCAGCCTCTTGAAACCGAGGACGCCGTGACGGGCCAGGTGGTCAATCGCCGATTCATAAACGACTTACCTCTGGTTGACCGCTATGTTCTCGACTTGATTGGGATCGCACCTGGTATCAACGGCCAGAGCGACTCGAACTCTATCGGCGATACCGGAACGAACTTCATATCCAACGGCAGCCGCGGCGCCAGCGCGGACATTCTAATGGATGGCGCCTCCATCACCAACTTCGAGCCAAATGGCGGCGTCACGAACGTAACCTACACCCCGTCCGCGGAAGCGGTGGAAGAATTCAAGGTGCAGCAGTCCAACTTCAGCGCGGAATATGGATTTTCCGGCGCAACGATCGTGAACATGATCACGCGTTCGGGCAGCAACTCCTTCCACGGCAGCGCCTACGATTATCTTCGCAACAAGATCACCGACGCGAACAACTGGTTCAACAATGAGAACGGTGTTCCGCTCCCTCCGGTGCACCGCAACAATTACGGCGGCACTATTGGTGGTCCAATTTGGAAAAACAAAACCTTCTTCTTCTTTGATTGGGATGGCACGCGCTCTTCCAATTTGGGTGTATATCAGGCGGGTGTCCCGAGCGCTGCCGAACGCACCGGCAACTTCGGTGAATTATGCGCGGCGAATGGCGGCTCCTTCAATTCCGCCGGGCTCTGCAGTGTGATTGCCGGCCAGCTCTACGATCCTTATTCCGGCACTTTCCAAACTCCCGCCAACGGTCCTGCCGGCCCGTACCGAAGCGCCTATATCCCCTTCGACAACCTCAGCTCTTATATCAGCCCCGGAAATTCCAAGCTGAACGGAACGCCATATCAGTTGCCCCACACCCCCGGAAACCTGATCGATCCTGTTGCCCAGAAGATGATGAATCTGTTCCCAAGCCCGAATATCGCGGGTGGCAGCATTTACGACAACTGGATCGGATCGGGAGCATCGGGCGGCTCTAACGACCAGTTCGACATTAAAATCGACCACCGCTTCAACGACAAGAATTTGTTAAGCGCAAAGTATTCGCGCGACAAGAATGGCTCCACCCCCTTCAACTGCTTCAAGAATTTCACGGATCCTTGCGGCAGCGGACCCAATCAGGGTGCGGCGCACCTGTTCGCGCTTAACGATACCCATACCTTCAGTCCCACCATGATATTGACCAGCACGTTCGGCTTCACGCGCGGCTCCACCGAAATCGATGCGTACAACGCCAGCCTGAACCCTAATCCCCTCGGCACTCTTGGTTTTCCGTCTTATCTGCAGACCAACGGTTTTCTCGGCGTCCCCGCCACATTCATCGGCAGCGGATATTATTCCGCGGGTTTCACGAGCATCGGACAGGATCCTTACGGTAACTACCACCAGGGCCAGGATACTGGCCAGCTTAGTATCCTGCTTACCAAGATCCGTGGCAGACATGAGCTGAAGTTCGGCTACGAAGGCCGGTTGCACCAACAAAACTATATTCAGACCAACGCTCCGCTCGGCTATCTTACTTTCGGCAGCGGCGGCAGTTCCCAGTGCCCCACGCCCGACATTACGGTATGCGGCGGGGATGGCATGGCCAGTTTCATGATGGGCCAGTTGATCGGCGGCGGCGCTTTCTACGAAAACCAGTTCGAACCGGCGTCGGAAAGCTGGCAACATGCGGGATTTGCCCAAGACAACTTTAAGGTCACTCCGAAGCTGACTCTCAATATCGGACTTCGCTACGACGTTAACCTCCCCAGAACCGAGCGCCACAATCGCATGAACTGGTTCGATCCGGATGTGGTATCCCCACTCACCGTCCCCGGCCTGGGTACACTGCATGGCGGAGAGATGTTCAACAGCCCCAGCGTGCGCAGCGACTGGCTTACCGATTGGAACGACTGGCAACCACGTTTCGGCCTCGCCTGGCAGCTCGACAACAAAACCGTCATTCGCGGTGGCTACGGCATCTATTTCGGCCAGTCCCGCGGCGGGGCCAATGGCCTGTTAAGCTACGGCTCCCAGGGCTTCAACCAATACACAACTGCGGTCACCACCTATCAAAACGATGGTGCGACGCCCTATATCCATCTGAACAATCCCTTTCCCAATGGACTGATCCCACCCCCCGGAAGCTCACTCGGTTTATTGAACGACGTTGGTTACGGAGCCATCGGACCGCTACGCACTTCCGCGGCGGCGAAGATGCCCTACGAACAAAGCTGGACCTTCGAGATCCAGCGCCAGGTAGGTTCCAATCTCCTCATCAGCGCGAGCTACATCGGAAAGAAGGGGTCTCGTCTTTATTTCGCCGGCGACAATAACCTCGACGTCCTGGGACCGCAAATCGAGAAGCTGACTCCAACTCAGATCGGCAACCTTGGCAACTATGTGACGAATCCATTCGCCTCGGTCCTCACCAACCCCTACTATGCGAACAGCGTTCTCACCAGCCCCACCGTCCAGGCTTTCCAATTGATGTTGCCGTTTCCACAGTTCACCAGCGTGACCACGGACGAGCCGCCCACCGCCAATTCCATCTATAATGCGTTGCAACTCGTGGTGGAGAAGCGTTACTCGAGCGGCCTGCAACTTTCGGCCAGCTACACCTGGTCGAAGTCGATCGACAATTCCTCCATCTACGACGGCAATCTGTCCTGGCTGGCCAATGGCCCCAACTCGGGCTCGAATATTCAGGACCCGAATCGACCCTACCTCGAACGCAGCCTCTCCACCTTCGACATCCCGCAGCAACTAAAAATAAACTACACCTACGATCTACCGTTCGGCAGGGGGAAAATGTTCCTCAACAAAATGCCGCGAGCATTGGATCTCGTCCTCGGCGGCTGGAAAACCGCCGGCGTCTGGACCATTCATGACGGCTTCCCGCTTCAATTCACGGTTTCGAATGGAGGAACTCCCATTTGGACGTACGGCGCGCAGCGCCCCAATCTCGTCGGCACGCCGGAGTTCTCCGGTGGTCCCGAATCCAATTGGATCAACAACTATTTTGCGAACCCGAACGTGTTCCAGATACCGGCCCCGTACACTCTAGGAACTGCCTCGCGTACTACCGGAAGCGTGCGCACCCCGTTCTTCTTCACCACCAACTTGTCCATCCTGAAGGAATTCGCCTTGTCCACCAGCCACGAGAACATGAAGCTGGAATTACGCCTGGAGGCGCAGAATGCCTTCAACCATCCCATATTCGGTACGCCGGACACCACCGTTGGCGATCCAAACTTCGGCGTGATCAACTATACGGCAGTGGGGCCAAGGCAGTGTCAGTTGGCTTTGAAATTCGAGTTCTAGCAGGCGGAGCCGTGACCAGAGGGAGCGGCAGTCACTCGCGAGGTACAGCCGCGCCAGCTTCCATTTTGCTCAGCTCCTCGCGCACCACACAAGCTTCCGCCTTTCGCGAAAATTCGCGCGGATTGGGCTGCCACTTCTGATGGCATAATAGGAGGTAGTCTTTTTGGGCGGATTGCGCGCACGGCAAGATAACCTCGAGTCATCCGTTGAGACGCAGCATTGTTTCTAACAAAGGACGTCGTGGAATCGAGAAGGTGGGGGCCCGGATCCTCCTCGTCGATGATGAGAACTCTATACAGGATATCCTTAGCCTAACTCTACAACCAGCCGGATACAGCGTTTATCCGGTTGCCACCGGTGCAGAGGCTCTTGAGAAATTTAAACTGGCCCGCCCCGAACTTATACTGCTCGATTTGTTTTTGCCCGACATGGACGGTAAAGAGGTATTGCGGTGCCTGCGGGCCTGGACGTCCACCCCCATCGTCGTGATGTCGGTACGGGATCAGGAATCCGAAAAGATAGCGTGTCTCGACGCCGGCGCTGATGACTACCTCACGAAGCCGTTCACGATGGGGGAGCTGCTAGCCCGGCTTCGAGCTGTTTTACGCCGGGCGTTTGGTGTTTCGCAAGGTGAACTCTTTACGGCGGGGGCCCTCAGAGTCGATTTTAACCGGCGAGAGGTCTTTGTCGGGGCGGAACAGGTCAAATTGTCAGCGACGGAGTACGATCTTTTGAAGGTTCTCATCCATCATGCTGGATTGGTTAGGACGCACCATCAACTGATTCACGAACTCTGGGGTGGCACGCATTATGGCGATGCCGTGCACCTATTGCGAGTCACGGTAAGTAATTTGCGCCAGAAACTGGCGCGTGACCCCAGGACCCCGCGCTACATCATTACTGAGCCGGGCGTAGGTTACAGGCTTCGCACCGATTCCGATTGGGCGCAAATGAGAGAAAACCTGTGAGGCGGACCAAGAGTAATTCCATGAGATCCAATGCGCAGGAACTTGAGCGCTCGCTGATGTCTCTTCTCCGCCTGAGCGACAGGCTGAATTCGACGTTCGACCTCGATAAGATGCTGGATGTACTAGTCGAACAGGTGCTCGAACTGACCAATGCGGAAAGTGGATGCGCGGGTTTGCGCACAGGCGCGGGAATGTCGTGCAGCCATTTTCTGCAAGGATCTGAAGTTGTACCTCTATCCTACGATTACGGGTCCGGTACCGGATGGCCGGGTTGGGTCATGACTCATAAGACTCACTACCTGACGAATGACGCTTTGAATGACACGGTAATCGCACCGGCCGTCCGTGAACGATTCGGCGTCACATGCGGAATGTGTATTCCGATAATAGGTGGCGAGAACGATGTCATCGGTTGCTTTGAGATCTATAACAAGAAATCGAGTAAGGAGTTTACTCAGCAGGATTTGAAGAACAGCTTGGGCGCGGCGCGGACGGCTGCACCGGCCATCCAAAACGGGTTGACGTACAAAAACCTGATAGCCCTTGCGGCCTTCAACCGCTCACTGACCTTGGCGGGCGACCTCGAACAGATTCTGGAAGTCATTGGCCATCACTGTGAAAAAACTTTCGACTGCGGTTTAGTCCTTCTTCTGCCAGCGGAACACGGGCTGGCGGTACGTTTTCGAACGCCGCAATTGCTGTGGACCGACAAAGAGCTGGAGGCAGCGACCTGGTGTTGGGAACATGCCCGAGAGGCTTGCGCTGAAACCCCACCAATGCCGGCTGTACTGGCTCGTTACTTACCGCTCATCGTGAGGGAGCAAGCAATCGGGGTCCTGGGGCTGGAATCGACGGCCAAGGCTCGGCTTTCCACCCCGCAGCGTGAGCTTCTGGCGGGATTTCTGGCGCAGTCCGCTTTGGCTATTGAATATGGTCTCATTGAACAGAGAGTGCGCCGCCTTTGTTTCCCGGATGAGTCGGAGCGGCTGCAGAATGCACTCTTGGCCGCGATCCCGCATGAGGTACGGGCGCCCATTGCGGCTATCACGGCGTCGGTAAGCGCATTGTTGAGCCCCAGCTTTCCACTCGATCGAACGCGCGAACGCCAACTTTTGCAAACCGCTGAGCACGAAACCAAACGTTTGCATCGCCTGATGAACAACCTTTTAAGCGTCACGCGCATTCAGGCGGGCTTGTCACGGTTGAGACTCGAACCATGCGACTTATCAGACGTTGTCGGAGCCGCGCTAGAAGAACTTGGGACATCGACACACAAAAGAAACATCTCCATTCAAATCCCCTCAGATCTGCCATGGGTGCCTATGGATTTCGATTTGATCACGCAGGTCTTGGTCAACCTGTTCAGCAATGCTATCAAGTTCTCTTCTTCTCAAGCGCCGATCGATCTCCGCAGTCAAATTGTCGACGGTAACTTGGAGGTGTTGGTGGTTGATCGAGGGCGAGGCGTACCTGCAAAACATCTCGATCAAGTCTTTCAGAAGTTTCACCGACTGCCCGAATCCGCTTCGGTCGATGGCCTCGGTCTGGGGCTCGCCATCAGCAAAGAATTTGTGGAGGCGCATCGCGGTCAAATCCGATTAGAAATGAATCCCGAAGGCGGAACGATCGCGAGAATCGTTTTGCCGTGTCAAACACCACCGGCGGTTTGACATTCCGAAAAATGGTCCGCGCCGCGGAGTAGACAGGCTATTCTTGCGCTCCTCCGTCCTTTCGTTGATCGAACTGGTTACTGCCTTGTGACTTGTCGGGGGTGTGGAGAACGGCGTTGACCATCTCCACTAACTTTCGCGGTACGAACGGTTTGCTGATGAAAGCCCAGCCGTAATTGAGCACCAATAGGTCTCCTCCGGTGAACCCCGACATAAGCATAACGCGCATGTTTGGCCTACTTTTCTTCAGTAACTCGCCCAACTCAGGACCGGATGTTTCCGGCATCTTGACGTCCGAAAGAAGCAAATGGATTGTACCGGCATAATCGGCGGAGAGCCTTATAGCCATTTTTCCGCTACTGGCCTGAAGAACATCGAAGTTGGCAGCCTTAAGAATGGCAACCACCACTGTCAAAACGGCGGCGGTGTCGTCTACGACAAGAATTGTTTCCAGGTTGGTCATCGACAGGTAGGCCACGGATCCCGGTTTGCGGCTCGCGATTTACTCAACTGCATCTTGGTTGCCGGGCACCTTATCGCTCGTGACCAGCATGCCGATTGTACGGGAAAGGTGGTCAAAACGCCGTCAAAAAAACCCTTCCCGTGTGGCGCGGTGCCTGCGAGCACAGGGCTGGCAGCGGTTTCGAGAGCGGGTGGGGAGCCGTCTGGATTGGCGTTAGAGTTTGCAAGGAGTCCTTGCCATCGCCAAGTTTCGAAGAGAGGGTGTCGCGGCGTCGACAGTGGTGTCTTGAGGGTGACCTTGCCGGGTCGTTTGACTCTGTGTTGGAGCGGCCTTGCAATCGGCCTCGACCTGTTGGCCGCGCGATTGCAAAGATACGTGGTAGCGAGGGTAGTGGGCCGCGCTTCGCGAAGCCACAAGGAAGGAGAGGGACACGAGGCGGCCTGAATCACCCTCGACAAAAGGAGAATACGAAAGTGAACAACATCAGGATCGTTACATTCGTGTGCCTTGGAGTGCTAGTGACAGCGCTCCCGAGGGCCAAAGCAGACGAGTGGGACCAAAAAACCGTCTTTACGTTCAGCGGAGCCGTGGAGATCCCCGGACAGGTCCTGAACTCGGGCACGTATGTTTTCAAACTTATAGACTCACAGTCGGACCGCAGTATCGTGCAGGTGTTCAACAAGAACGAAAATTACTTATACGGCACTTTCCTGACGATTCCGGACTACCGTCTGAAACCGGCCGGCAAATCAATCATTACCTTCGAAGAGCGGGCGACAGGATCTCCCGAGGCGGTGAAGGCTTGGTTTTATCCCGGCGAGAATTACGGCCACGAGTTTGTATACCCCAAGGTCAAGGCTGTTCAGTTGGCCAAGGCGAACAACCAACCGGTTGCGTCCATGCCGACTGAACTGGCCGCCAATACCACCATGCCTGCCACAACTATGAAGGAGTCCCACGTAGTGGCGATGAAGCAGGCGCGGCTAAAGGCGCAGAAGCCGACGGAGGAGGAGGTCGAGGTCGCCGAAGTTTTCCTTCTCTCGCCACCTCCGGAACCGGACAGTTTGCCCCAGACCGCTAGTTCTTTGCCCCTGGTGGGTCTGATCGGGTTGGTAGCGCTCGGGATCGCCGGGTTGCTCCGCCGGGGAACTCCACCATATCGGTGGCTGTGAACCTGGTTGTGCTGCACGCCCATGCATATGAGGATGGCGCGGCACATGGGACGAGATATTCGTCCAGAACTTCGACGAACGGGTATCTTTCGGGCTAACCGATACCCAGCTTTTTTCGGCCAGCGCCGGAGAACTGGAGGGAGCGCTCAACGGCATTCCGGCGGGTGGCAGGACGGCGCTATACGATGCATCGCAAGATCCGGCTACGTTGCCTCGCCGGAACGGACGGGCCAGCCTTTAAGTTCCTAAGGGAAACTCCCATGAGAGTTGTCCTCGGCGCAATTCCAGCCGGACGAACGCTGAAGGTGGCACAGCATGCATTGACGATGATTGGCGCTTTGGCTTTGGTATACTGCCTGGCAGTCTTCCTGGAAGCGAAGTTTTATCAGGCCCGGGAGGAGCGAGATTTCGCCAGGGAGCTTCGCTTGAAAAATGCAAACAAAGCGGCGCCCGTAGATTCCGTTGACTCCGTGGCCACACCTGACAAGCATGGTGTTGTTGGCAGGCTTGAGATCCCGCGCCTCGGTGTTTCCGTGATGGTCGTCGAAGGGGTGGACGGCAGCGACCTCAAACGAGCGGTGGGCCACATACCCCGGACAGCGCTGCCCTGGGAGTCGGGGAATATGGGAATTGCCGGGCACAGAGACACATTTTTCCGGCCTCTGCGGTCGATCCAGCGTGACGATACGATCACCGTGAGCACTCTCCAGGGAGCGTATCGCTACCGCGTAGTATCCACGAATGTGGTCAGGCCGAAGGACATCCAGGTGCTGTATCCGACCGGGCGCGATAGCTTGACTCTGGTCACCTGCTTTCCGTTCGAATATGGTGGATCGGCGCCGAAGAGGTTCATCGTGCGCGCCGAACGAGCGCCGGGAATATGACTACTTGACTTCTGATGCACACAAGATCCCAGGTTCAGGAGAAGCGATTACATGCGAAGGCGTCAGACGAAGCACTCGAACAAAGCGGGCGCGTTGCTCGTGTTCCTGGCAATCTTCTGTCGTGCGGCCACAGCAGGCGCTACGGAGCCCGCGGGCGCGGCTCTCAGTCCAACGAACATTTTCGCTCCTGTTTCGACGCCGGCCCAGTCGATCTTTGACCTGTCTGTCTTGGTGTTGATGGTCACCGCAAGCATCTTCGTAGTCGTTTTCAGTTTGCTTGCCTACGCCGCCATAAAGTTCAGGAAGCGGCAGTCGGAAGAAGGGTCCGAGCCGGTCCAGGTTTATGGAAGTACTCAACTGGAACTTGCGTGGACGGTCATTCCGGTTCTCATTGTCGTGGTCCTGTTCCTGGCGGCTGCGCGAGTAATCGCAAGTATTCAGAATACTGCCCATCCAGGCACAGCTATTGAAGTCACTGTCATCGGGCACCAATTCTGGTGGGAGTATCGATATCCCTCCCTAGGAGTGGTGACCGCGAATGAACTCCACCTTCCGGTAAGCGATCCGGCGCACCCGACCCCGACATTCCTCACGCTACTTTCGGCGGATACGGATCATAGCTTCTGGGTGCCCCGCCTGGCAGGGAAGACGGACCTCATACCGAACCACCCCAACAGTATGTGGGTGGACCCGCATGAAACAGGGCTTTACTTGGGGCAATGCGCGCAATATTGCGGAACCCAGCATGCGAAGATGCTTCTGCGCATCTACGTGCAGACGCGCGATGAGTTCGATCGCTGGATTCAGAACCAGCGCCAAGCTGCCCAGCCCGGTGAAGCTGTCTCCGAGGGGCAGCGCATTTTCGAACGGACGGCGTGTATCAACTGCCACGCAGTAGCGGGTACCGCTGCAAACGGGCGTTTCGGCCCCGACCTGACCCACCTGATGAGCCGCGACACATTGGCATCCGGCGCGGTGGCGAACACAACTGAGAATCTGCGGCGCTGGATTCAAAATCCTGCCGTCTTCAAGCCCGGATCCAAAATGCCTTCCATGGGATTGAGCGATCCGGAACTGAATGCCGTGACCCAATATCTGGAGACTCTTCGCTGATGTCTACCGAATCAGTCGCCTTGCCGCTCTCCGGCGCTTCAAAGCTCCCCCTGGTGGAGCAGCTTCACCAATGGATGACCACCGTCGACCACAAACGGCTGGGCATCCTGTACATCCTTTACGCGCTTGTCTTTCTTATATTCGGTGGGGTTGAGGCGACCATCATGCGGATCCAACTCATACGTCCGCATAACGATTTCGTCTCGCCCCAGGTGTTCAACCGAATGTTCACCATGCATGGCACGACCATGATTTTCTTTGTGGCCATGCCGATCCTGTTTGGGTTCGCTAACTACTTTATCCCCCTGATGATTGGCGCGCGCGACATGGCTTACCCGCGCCTGAACGCGTTTAGTTTCTGGATGACAGCGTTCGGCGGACTGCTTCTCTACTTCAGCTTTGTCGGCGGTGATGGACTCTATGGGGCCGGGAACGCCCCGGACGTGGGCTGGTTCGCCTACGCTCCTCTGACCTCGCAGACATTCTCGCGCGGCCACAGCACCGACTTCTGGATTTTGTCGCTACTGATTTCCGGCTTCGGAAGCGTCGGAACGGCGATCAACATTATTGCCACTATTCTATGCATGCGCTGCCGGGGAATGACGCTGGGGAAGATGCCGCTGTTCGCCTGGTTGAATCTCGTAATGGCCGGACTCGTGGTCCTCGCCGTGAGCCCGCTCACGGCTGCGCAATTGATGCTGCTCGTCGACCGCTACCTGGGTGGACATTTTTTCGATACGCAAGCCGGAGGATCAGCGGTGATTTGGATGCACTTCTTCTGGATCTTCGGCCATCCGGAAGTATATGTGCTTGTCATTCCCGCTTTTGCATTCGCTTCTGAGATCATCCCGGTCTTCTCCCGTAAAGCGATTTTCGGCTATCCAGTCATGGTGGCGGCGACGGTGTGCATCGGCTTTATAGCTATGAGCGTCTGGGCCCACCATATGTTCACCGTCGGTATGAGTTCAGCCGCAAACACCTTTTTCGTGTTGTCGACGATGGCCATCGCCGTCCCAACCGGGATCAAGATCTTCAACTGGCTCGCCACCATGTGGGGAGGACAGATTCACTTCAAAACTCCGATGCTGTTTTGTGTAGCTTTTCTGTTTCAGTTTTTGATCGCGGGACTGACCGGGGTCATGATGAGCGCGGCGCCGTTCGATTGGCAGCTCGGAAATTCGTATTTCGTCATCGCGCACTTCCATTACGTTATTGTCGGAGGCATTCTCTTCGCGCTCTTTGGGGCCTTCTATTATTGGTTCCCAAAGATGTCCGGAAGAATGTATCGCGAGTCACTCGGCAGATTGCACTTCTGGCTATTCATCATCGGATTCCATCTGACGTTCGATTTTATGCATATACCGGGTATTCTCGGGATGCCGCGCCGAATCTATACCTACGAGCCGGGGCGCGGCTGGGACATCTGGAACCTCATCGTGACGATTGGCGTCTTCTTTCAGGCGGCTGGCGTGTTGGTGTTTCTTGCCAACCTGCTTTGGTCGCGCTTTCGGGGTGAGCTGGCCGGAAGCGACCCTTGGGACGCGTGGACGCTCGAATGGTCCACAAGTTCACCGCCGCCACCCTACAACTTCGCAACTATACCCGAGGTCCGGAGCCGCCGTCCCCTTTGGGACCTCAAGCATCCGGAAGATCCCGATTGGCAGTACGAGTGAGTTATGAGCGCACCGTCTATCACTGCCCCAAATGTCGAGATCCCATGGAACCTCCCCAAGAGGGGGCCCGTGGGAATGTACGGCCTGATTGCCGCCGAGGCCGCGATTTTTACTATCTTTGTCGTCGCCTACATTTTCTACATCGGCAAGAGCCTCACGGGTCCCCAGCCGCGCGATGTCCTCCACGTTCCAATCTTCTTGACGATTTGCTTGCTTTCAAGCAGTCTGACGATTCACTTTGCAGTGCGACTGCTGAAAACGGGGAGAGTGCATTACTTCGCGTTATGTTGGCTTCTGACAATCGTGCTGGGAGCGGTCTTCCTGGCAGGCACAGTTCGCGAGTGGCGCCATTTGATCTACGACGAAGGGTTAACGATTCAAGCCAACTTATTCGGCACGACCTACTACTCGCTTGTCGGGCTGCATGGGTTCCACGTGACGGTCGGCCTGCTGGCTCTTGCGACGGTATTGCTGTTTACACTCCGTGGGGATGTAGGACGACAGCATGCGGAACGCATCGAGGTTCTATCGATGTATTGGCATTTCGTCGATGTCGTCTGGGCGGTGGTCTTCGTCGTCGTATACATTGTCGGGCGCTAAAAGAAGGAAGCTAATGGCTGTCGAATTAGTCGATCAGAGCGGCGGGGGCACACCGGGCACGGTCGATGTGCCGGCGCCAACCCCTTGGCCGATTGTGCTTGCGTTCGGAGCAATGCTGCTGTTTGCCGGACTAGTTACGAGCGAAGCCGTCAGCATACTAGGAGCGATCCTCGCCATCGCCGGTGCGGTTGGCTGGTTTCGCGATGTTCTGCCGGAGGAAGCCCACGAAGCGGTGTTGGTGTCGACGCAAGTACCGGTCGTCACGACGATGCGGCGCGGTGTAGCCCGGATGGAGGTCGCGCATGAGTTGCAGAGAGCGTGGCTGCCGGTGGAGATCTATCCGATTTCTGCGGGAGTCAAGGGCGGTTTGGCCGGATGCGTGGCCATGGCGGGCCTGGCGATGTTCTACGGTATTCTGAGCCGCACTAGCATTTGGTATCCGATCAATCTCTTGGCTGCCGGATTTTTCCCTGCCGCCATAACCGAAAGCACTGCTGAAATCTCCGCATTTCATCTGCGGGCCTTGCTCATCGCTGCTCCGATTCACCTGATAACGTCTCTGCTGGTCGGGTTGCTTTACGGCGCGACACTGCCAATGCTTCCGCGCCGTCCGATCCTGCTGGGAGGCTTCATCGCGCCCATCTTATGGTCCGGCCTGCTCCATAGCATTCTCGGAATCGTGAATCCCGTGCTTAGCCATCGTATCGACTGGCTCTGGTTCGTGACCTCACAAGTGGGCTTCGGGATTGTCGCGGGCATCGTCGTTTCCCGGCAGGAGCGCATACGCACGTGGCAGCGCCTGCCGCTTTCTTTTCGCGCGGGTATGGAAGCGACCGGAATGGCGGAAGAAGACCGCGGAAGGGACGGAACGCAATGATGCGCCTGGCAATTCCTCTCGCGGCAGGGTTACTGGTCACGATGGCCTGTGGCAGTCGTCACAGCGCGCCAGGGCAGCCTCCGGCAAACTCACAGTTGATCGCCCCCATCAGCATTATGGACTTCAGCACCCTGTACGCGAGGAACTGTGCCGGGTGCCATGGGCCGGATGGAAAGGGCGGGGCTGCGATCGGACTGGCCGACCCGGTTTACCTGGCAATCGCCGACGATGGCACCCTTCGTCGCGTAACTGCTGAGGGAGTCTCCGGAACTGCTATGCCCGCGTTCGCGCAGCATGCCGGCGGTATGCTGACCGACACCCAGATCGACGCCATCGTAACCGGAATTCGAAGTCGTTGGGCCAAGCCGGACGTTTTGCGCGATGCCGATGCTCCGCCATACGCAACGCAAACTCCCGGCGATCCGAAGCGCGGAGCGGCCGTGTATCAAACTTTCTGCTCGTCATGCCACGGCGCATCCGGACAGGGAGGGCCGCGCGCCAGTTCCATTGTGGATGGTTCGTATCTCGGGCTGGTGAGCAATCAGGGGCTGCGGACGACGGTAATTGTCGGCCGGCCGGAACTAGGCGCGCCGGATTGGCGTGGCGATGTTCCCGGCAAGCCACTGTCGCCGGTGGATGTTTCCGATGTTGTGGCTTGGCTTGCCGCACAGCGCCCACAGTTTCCAGGCCAGCCTTATTCCAGCGCACTAAAGCCAGAGGGAGGTGTTCAGTGAGCTTACCTGATGGACTTTCGCGACGTGCGATGTTGGTGAAGCTCGGAATCCTCTTTAATGCGGCCGTCGGGGCGATCCTGGTGGTGCCCATCGTGAGCTACATCCTTTCTCCCGTGATTCGCCAGCGGAGACAAGGGTACGAGTCCTGGCTCAAACTCGGCGCGCTCGATCAGTTTCCGGCAGGCCAGACGCGCCTGGCGGTTTATCGAAACCCGGTGGTCAATCCAACGGATGGGGAGACCGCGAATATTCCCTGCTGGGTAAGAAATGTAGATGGCGAGAAGTTCCAGGTCTTCGCGATCAATTGCGCGCATCTCGGGTGCCCGGTCCGCTGGTTCCCGCAGTCCGGCCTATTCATGTGCCCCTGCCACGGTGGCGCTTACTATTCGGACGGCTCCCGCGCCTCTGGACCGCCGGAGCGCGGCTTATTCGAATACCGCTACAAGCTGGAACAAGGGAACCTGTTCATCGATGCGGGCCAGATGCCCACCGCCGGCGCGCCTACTGCGGGCCTTACGAATATCGGTGTCGGGAGGCCGCCATGCGCTTGATTAAGAAGGTGGGCGGCTGGTTCGATGAGCGCCTCCAACTCGCCACGCCGATTCGCGAGACCATGCAGCATCCGGTCCCGCGCCGGACCGCGAGCTGGGCTTATGTTTTTGGCAGCGCCGCGCTCACGGTGTTCGCTCTACAGCTTGTGACCGGCATTCTGCTCGCGCTCATTTATGTCCCCTCCGCGGGAGAAGCATGGAGTAGTCTGCAAGTTCTCAATCACCAGGTCACACTCGGCTGGTTCATTCGTGCCCTCCACGGCTGGGGTTCGAATTTCATGGTCGCGATCGTCCTCATCCACATGGTGCAGGTCTTCCTTTTCGGCGCTTACAAATTCCCGAGGGAGCTCACCTGGGTCGTGGGAATCCTGCTTCTACTCCTGACGCTCGGCATGGCCTTCACCGGCCAGGTGCTGCGATTCGATCAGGACGCGTACTGGGGACTGGGTATCGGAGCGTCGATCTCCAGCCGCATACCTGTCCTCGGGCCGCGGATCGTGAACCTCCTGTTGGGAGGCCCGATCATAGCGGGTGCCACACTCTCGCGGTTTTTCGCATTGCACGTTTTCGTGATCCCGGGATCGCTGATTGCGTTCGTGGGCCTGCATTTGCTCTTGGTGCTGAAACTCGGAATCAACGAATGGCCGATGCCTGGCCGAATCGTTCGGCGCGCGACGTACATAAAGGAATACCACGAGCTGACGCGCAAAGACGGCATTCCCTTTGTGCCCGGCGCGGTGGCGAAAGATTTGTTCTTCTCTGGCTTTATCCTTCTTTGCATCGTCGCATGCGCCTTGTATTTCGGCCCGTTCGGACCGAGCGGGCAACCGGACCCCACCATTATCCAGACCGCGCCGCGGCCTGACTATTTTTTTCTGTGGCTGTATGCAGTGCTGTCCTTGCTTCCGCCGTCGATGGAAACTCCGGCGCTGCTGATCGGACCGGTGATCGCCCTTGGCGTGCTTCTGGCGCTTCCGTTCTTCTCCGGTGAGGGCGAAAAAAGCTGGAGGCGGCGCCCCATCGCGGTCCTCACAATTTTGCTGGTTGCCGTCGCGCTCGGCACGTTCACACGTTTGGCCGGCAATGCCCCATGGAGTCCGGTAATGGACGCGTGGAGCGGCGATCCTATTCCAGCGCGATACTTGAAGGGACGTACCGCCCTGGAGCGGCAGGGCGCGCTTGTCTTCCAGGCGAAGCAGTGCCACAATTGCCACGCCCTGGGCGGCGTTGGAGGACAGCGCGGGCCAGAGCTGGATCGCATCGCCGTCGAGCTAACGCAGGATCAGCTTATCCGCCAGGTGATACAGGGCGGCGGAAACATGCCAGCCTATGGAAAGAACCTGAGCCCCGCGGAGACCACTTCCCTGGTTGCGTTCCTTGAGACGCTGCACCCGGCCGGGCAGGCACCGGCCCAGGATGCCTCCCGTCTCGGTCAGCTCGGAGGACGCCCATAGGCCGTCATGCCACCCGAACTGTCGTTCCCAATCGCGGTTACGTTCGCGCTGATTGCCGTGGCGCTGGTCTATTTGTGGGGCTGGTATCGGATGCGCAAGGCCCTGCCAAACTTAATATCCGAGTGGCGCGTGGCAGCGTTTATAGGTGGACTGTCTCTGGTGTGGGTCACCGTTGGGTCGCCTGTCTCAACTCTAGATCATCACCTGCTTACGGCGCATATGGCGCAGCATCTCCTCCTGATGACAGTCGCGGCGCCGCTGATTCTGCTGGGAGCGCCGGCGATCGCGTTGCTGCATGGCCTCCCACAGAATCTCGTTCGCAGGGCCCTTCGGCCACTGGCGCGATCCCGCGCCGTCCACGGGCTCGGAGACATTGCTACGCACCCGTTATTTTGCTGGCTTGTCTCTACATCCGTCGTGATCGGATGGCATATACCCGCCGTGTTCCAACAGGGCATGCAGTCGTCAGGGTGGCACGCGGTGGAACACGCGAGCTTTCTTGCTGCCGGCCTTTTATTTTGGGGGCCGGTAATCCAACCCTGGCCGAGCATCGCGGAGTGGCCGCAGTGGCGCATTCCCTTGTACCTCTTCCTGGCGACCTTGCCATGCGATGCGCTTTCCGCATTTCTTACGTTCTGTAACCGCGTTGTGTATCCCCACTACTTGTCTGCGCATCGGATCTTCTTTATCTCTGCTCTCGCAGACCAGGAATGCGCGGGCGCGCTGATGTGGGTTTGGGTTACGTTTGCCTACCTGATTCCGGGGGTCGTGGTAACAATCCAGATGCTTTCACAGCAAAAACGCACTTCACAAGTGGAGGCAATCTGAATATGCTGAGCAGCCGCGCACACTCGAAGTCGACGCGAATCACTACGACCACCGCCACGTTCAGTGCGACTTGGCGGCAACAAAAATGCGGAGCTTACTAATGGCACTATGGTGGTTCAACCGGATGCCAAGACTGGACCGCACCATCATGGAGAACTGGAGACGGCCTTTACGTGGTAAAAGGACGAATTCGAATGCGGTGGGGCGATTAACTGGAATTCAGCGAGGAAGCCAGGCCGGGCGATTTTATTTACGTTCCACCTTACGTGCCGCACCAGGAGATCACTTCGAACCTGGGCCTGCCGCCGAACCCCGCGATGCCCTATGCGCGAACTTTCTCGACGACGGCGTGTGTGGATTTCTGGAAGGCGCGGAGAATCCGGATCGAGAATGGTCCCCGCTAGCCAAATCCTTCATCGGTAAATATAAAACTCCCACCTTGCGAAATGTCGATAAGCGGCCCCGGCCCGATTTCGTGAAGGCCTACATGCACAACGGCTATCTGAAATCTCTGAAGGAAGCAGTCCATTTCTATAACACCCGAGACGCGCTCCCGCATTGTAAGGCCGGCGATCCTGGAGAGAAAGTGACCTGTTGGCCGGCGCCCGAACATCCCGAAACCATGAATCGAAGGCAACTGGGCAACCTTGGACTTACCACCCGGCAGGAGGATCAAATCGTGGCTTTCCTAAAGACATTGACGGACGGTTATGTAGCGGCCGGAAAGTAGAGAAGTCCGTTATGACTTACAAAATCGCTGGCTGCTCGCCGCCGCGGGAATGCTGATGCGGATCGCGTTTCGCGCGGTATATACGCGTGGAGGATGAAGCGGAGCGGACCGCGACCGTCTCGCTGGCATCCGCGGTACTCAATGGGCTGGGCGCCATACTGACGGGCACCGCGCACAGTTTGAGCATGCTGTTCCTGGTGTATGGCGTAATCGGCGGCGCCGGCATGGGGGTGCGCCGCGGTGTTTGTCCGAGTCTGGTGGCAGGAATTCGCCATGCCACCGGCCACTATCAGCGCGCGGTGCGGCGGGCGTCACCCGGATTGCGCGTCCATCAAAGGTCGTGGATCTGGTTTCCGCGGTCGGCGAACTCTCGACAAGGTAACTAAGCGAGTGACCCGGCGCGAACTCAATGACCGATTCCACAAAACCGTGTCTGCGGACCAGAGCGACTTCCTTCTGTGTAAGCCGCAGACGCAGAGAATTTCCGTGAAGGCGAAGTTTCATAAGAGTCCTCTAATCCGACGGCTGTCGACCAATCGACACTTGATAGACACTCAGGCTCAAACCGCTCCCGACGATTGGGCCTAGGCAGCAGGCGGCAGAGAGCTTTCCGCCGCTAGCTGCTCTTCCATCCGGCGAAGAACCGCCGAGAAATCCTCGTCTCTGCCGCTCGCGGTCTCCGCAGCGTTGACGGCAGCCGCCGCTTCTGTGGCAGGCAGGGAAAGGCCCGCGCGCACGGCGGCACTCAGAGCCAATCCGAAATCTTTGTGCATCAGGCGAATCGGAAACTGAGGCGTATAGTCGTGCCGCTTAGCGCTGTCTAACTTACCGATTTGCACCGGCGAGACGACCGCAGTCCTGGCAAGCGTATCAAACAGAAGATCTCGCGGCAGACCTAACGCGCTGCCGAGCGCCACAGCTTCCGCCACCGCTTGCATGCTGTTGCCTAACAGGGTGTTCACTACCAGTTTCATGGCAACGCCGCTGCCGCTCGGGCCCATATAGAACCACTGTTTCGCGATGGCTGCGAAAATAGCTTCGGCCGCGTCGAAGTCCTGGCGGTCGCCGCCGCCCAGAAGCGTCAACGTGCCCGCCTCGGCGGCAGGAGCACTGCCGGAGACGGCAACATCCAATACGGAAATCTTCAGCTCACGGGCAATGCGATAGAGCTTTTGAGAGGTGTCCGGAGCCACCGTGCTCATTTCCATAATCCGTGTGCCGGGTTTCGCTTTTTGCAGGACGCCGCCCGCGCCCAGGTACACAGCCTCTACGGCGGCGCCGTCCGCGATGCAGGACAATACCACATCGACTTCGGCGGCCAGTTCGCCCGGGTCGCGCGCGACTTCGGCGCCGAGAGCCGATAATGCATTTGTCTTATCAGTATCGCGATTGTAGACCGCCATCGGGAATCCGGCGGCCAGTAACCGGTGCGCCATCGGCGACCCGAGATGTCCCAGGCCAATGAATCCCAGCCGGCAAAGCTTGGTGATTTTTTCAAAACGTGTCATAGCTCATCAAGTATATATGCACTTTCGTTACCAACACTGTCCGCGCGGCAAGCGCACAGCGGAGGCGGCATCATCAATTGACCGGCAGGTGACTCCGAAACTGTGCGGATGCCGCCTCATTCAGTAGCCCCACGATACTGTACACCGGATCACTGACCCTCACCAGTGACCGTCGTGGAACTCACCTCGTCTAACTCGACGCAACTCGTTGTTCGGGAACACTTATGTTGCCGTGTGAGTGCCGGGCAATCCGGCTTGTTGGAACAGCGGGAAGGCGGCTACTATATCCCTGGCACATGGATCTCGATGGACAGCATTATTGGCCTGTTCAAGGACGGCGCGTCACCCGAGGGCATCCTGAGATCCTTCCCACTGATTGTATCGTTGGAAAACGTTTATGGAGCGATCACATTTTATCTCGCGAATAAGGGAGCCGTCGGGGCGTACCTTTGTGAACAGCAGCGCTTGTCCGAGGAGTTGGCGGTCAAACAATCGCCCCTTCCCGAAAGTCTATCTGGGAAGCTGAACCGGGCACGCGAGCAATCTCTTCCGAGGTAGGGTTGCGAGTTCGTTTCCTGGCCGACGCCAACCTTGATCAACATATCGTAGCCGGTATTCTCCGGCGTGAGCCGGAAGTTGATCTTCGAATTGCCGCAGGGCATTATCTCTGAACGGATGAAAGATCCAGAAGTTCTCGCTGTTGCGGGATCGTTGGGCCGGATTCTAGTAACACATGATGTTCGCACGATGCCGCGGCACTTCGGAGAGTTTATTGCTAAAAGCGAGTCTCCCGGTTTGATTTTGATTCCCAGGTTCGTGCCCATGGGGCAAGCGATCGAGGAGGTCCTACTCATCTGTCCTGTCTCCGAAGCGGAGGAATGGACGAACCTTTTTCGCCGGCTTCCGCTATGAGTTTTTCTAATGACTTCACCGGTATCCCGCTGTGACACAGGTTCCGGAAGAGGGAAGGATGAGCGCGTGGGCGGGCAGAAACCGTTAGGCGGACTGCGGAATCCGTCCCAAACGGTCGCCGACGAACGCGCAGAATGGATAGGAGTCGAAATGGATTTCCGCGTTGAGCACGAAATCAGGGTGATCTGGAAAGTGGTGATGCACGTCGGTTTAACCTCGCGGGGGGAAGCTACGTCGGAGAGGCTACGTCAGCCGCTCGAAATGTTCTTACGGAAATGCCGATCTCCCGAAGGCCACTATGCGGCGGCATGTAGAGCCGATTGCATCATCTCAAGGACAGCAACTCGAATGTTCAAGTTCACGGTTACGTCGGTACTGCGCTCCGATGCTTGGCGGAAGTAGGAGCGCAAGGTGTCAACCGGGAAGGCCGATTGCTGACAATGGCTGGCAGGCAAGCCGGCGAATTTCGTGCAAGTGTTCGAAAAGAGTGGTTGCGGGGGAAGGATTTGAACCTTCGACCTTTGGGTTATGAGCCCAACGAGCTACCAGACTGCTCCACCCCGCAATCACATCCTACTCCACCGTAGCGGCGACGTCAAATTGCAAGGCGCCCGGTCCGCGGCGCGCCCATAGTACAATGGGTACATCGGAGCCACTGAAACACAATGAAGCATCCCATAGGCGCGATTTTGCCGTGTATCGCGGCCCTGGCCTTCCCTCTGTTTGCCGAAGATGTCCCTCTCGCGCCTCCCCAGATTGGCAAAGTGGAGATCTTTAAGACTTCCGACCTAAAGCCCGGCATGAAGGCCACCGCCTGGACGGTCTTCTCCGGTACTGAGCCCGAAGCGATTCCTATCGAGATCATCGGGCTGTGGAAGAACCAGTGGGGGCCACGGCAGGACATCATTCTGGCGAAGATGGGCGGCAAAGCCATACGCACCAACGTTGCCGGTGGGATGAGCGGCAGCCCGGTCTACATCGACGGCAAGCTTTTGGGTGCGGTGGCGCTGCGTCTTAGTGTATTTTCGCCGGATGCGATCTGCGGTATCACGCCCGCCGAGCTGATGCTCGAGATCAACGATTTTGACCGGTCGCGGCCGGCCGATGCCCGTACGCCCGATAAAGTTGCCGTGGGCAATCAGGTGGCTGTGCCCGGCGAGCTGCTGGCCCAGGCCGTCGCTGCGGGCGCCTCGCCCGGTCTGCTGCAGCAGATGCCTTTGATGGTGCCCATCGAGACTCCTCTGATGTTCGCCGGCTTTCACGAGAATGTGCTCCGCAATTTCAGCCCCTTGTTCCGGCAACTGGGCATCGCGGCGGTTCAAGGAGGCGGCGCCGCGAGCACGGCCTACACGGCCAAACCCGTCAGCGGCTGGCAGAATTCGTTGCGTCCGGGCGATCCCGTGGCCGGGGTGCTGGTCTCCGGTGACATGAGCATCTCCGGATTGGGAACCGTAACTTACAACGACGGACAGCACGTATTGGCCTTCGGACATCCTTTCTTTAATCTGGGCCCTGTCGACATGCCCATGAGCAAAGGCGAAGTGCTGATGACGCTAGCCTCACAGTTCCAACCCAATAAGTTCGCCAATGCCACCGACATTGTGGGCGCGCTGCAGCAGGATCGCCACAGCGGCATTATGGGCGTGCTGGGCCGCGAGTCTGCAATGATTCCCGTCACCGTCAATGTGCGCTCATTCGGGGAGAACAACGCCACGCGCAGCAGCAAGACCCTGCGCTTTAACGTCTTCGTGCAGCAAAAGTGGACGCCTTACCTGATGATGATCACGCTGTTCAACTCCATCTCCGAGTTGAACGAGTTCATGGATGAAGCCACTTACCGGTTGAGCGGCGACGTGGAGTTGAACGGCGGCCCAAACCTGTCGCTGTCGACCATGCAAGCCTCCGGCGAGATGCCCATGCCCGCACCCATGGTGCTGGCGGGGTGGTGGGGCGATAAGTTCAACCGGCTATACCTGAATGCCGTCAATCTGCCCAGCATCAAGCGTGTCAGCGTAACGGTGGACCTGCTTCCGGAGCGCCGCGTGGCCAGTATTGAAAATGCCTGGGCGGCCGCGCCGGAGGTGCGCCCCGGCGATGAGCTGCCGGTCAAGGTATTCCTGCGCCCCTATCGCGGCGATAGTATCGAGCGCGATTTCAGCGTCAGAATACCGGCCGGCCTGGCGAAGGGCGAGCACCGCATCGTGCTGAGCGACGCCGAGACGATTAACCGTATGCAGAGCATCGCCGGCGCGATGGACCATTACATCGATTTGCCAGATACCATCTCGCTGATTAATCAGGAGCGTAGTAATAATAAGTTGTATGTCTCGCTCCTGGAGGCCAGCCCTACCGCGTATTATGATGACAAGACTCTGCCTAGTGTGCCTGCCTCCGTGTTGAACGTGATGCAAACCGGACGCGCATCCAATCGTTCGCTGGTCACTTCACCGGAGAGCGCCTCCGAGCAGATGGCCCTGCCGTTCGATTACGTCATTACCGGTAGTTACTCACTCAAGATCGCCGTGAAGTGAGAAACGGACGCTACTTATAATGCAACCTTTATCGTGGCACGGGCGTCGAAGCTTGCCCGCTATTCTGCTGGGACTAAGTATCCTTGAGTCGTGCATAGCGCCGCTTCCGGCGGTGGCCGGCCAGACACGTACCTGGACTCAGAGCGAGTATGACGATTTTGAAAAAGGCGTCATCAAAGATGTCTCATTGCGCAGCGACGGCCTGGTAACATTGGCTCCCAAATTCCGCGAAATCCTGGATACATCGTCCGCCTATTTATGGGCGCTGGCGCGGGATTCCAAAGGTAACTTATATGCCGGAGGGGGGCCCGGGGCGAAGCTCTACCGGTTTACTCCCGGTGGGGGGAACAAGACGCTCGCCGAGTTGGATGGGCTGGAGATCCCAGCCATCGCTATCGACGCCCAGGACCGCGTGTATGCGGCGTCTTCACCCGACGGCAAAGTTTATAGGGTCTCGCCGGATGGTAAATGCGAGGTCTTCTACGATCCCAAAACCAAATACATCTGGGCTCTGGCTTTCAATAAGGAAGGCGATCTCTTTATCGCTACCGGAGATCCCGGCGCCGTGCACCGCGTGACTCGCGACGGCCACGGCAGTGTCTTCTTTCAGAGCGACGAGGCACACGTGCGATCGATGACCATCGATCCTGCCGGCAATGTCCTGCTGGGTACGGATCCGGGTGGCTTGCTGATACGGGTCACGCCATCCGGCCAGGGCTTCGTCCTTTACCAGATGAGCAAGAAGGAAATCACCGCGGTGGCGGTGGCCAAAGATGGCTCGATTTATGCGGCAGGGGTGGGCAGCAAGCTCAATGCATCCGCGCCACCCCCGTCCGAGAATCCCGCACCCGCGCCTGCGCCCGCGGCGCCGGGCGGCCAGCCGGTGCTTCGCGCGCAAGCCCCACCTCCTCCCAGCCTGGCGCATTCGGGGAATGTTTCTGTGACCGGCTCCGACGTCTATCGCATCGATCCCGCCGGCAATCCGGAGAAAGTCTGGAGCCACGCCCAGGATATCGTCTATGCCATAGCGTTCGATGAGACGGGTCGCGTTCTGCTCGGCTCCGGCAACAAAGGTTACATCTACCGCATTGATTCCGATGTGCTTCACACCGCGCTATTGAACGCCCCCTCGACACAGATCACCGCTTTCCAAAGCGCTCCGGACGGCACGTTGTACGCCGCCACGGCCAATGTCGGCAAGATCTACCAGATCGGACCGGGACTGGCACGCGAAGGTTCGGTAGAAAGCGACGTTTTCGATGCCGGCTTGTTCTCGCAATGGGGGCGGCTCAGCTTCGAAGCTCGCTTGAATGGTGGAAGCGTCTCAGTCACCACCCGCAGCGGAAATCTGGATGAGCCGGAGAAAAACTGGAGTCCATGGTCTTCCCCGATTACTTCTCCGAAAGGCGCCCGGGTGGCTTCGCCTCCGGCGCGGTTTGTCCAATGGAAAGCTACTCTCGCGGCCGCGGGCGGCCCATCGCCCGAGTTGGAATCGGTGGATGTGGCCTATTTGCCGCGCAATGCCGCGCCGCGCATTGAGGCCGTCGAGATAACACCGCCTAACTATAAGTTCCCGGCGCCTGCGATTGGCCTGCCGCCTTCGCAAACATTGACGCTGCCGCCTATTGGCAAGACCTCCTCCAACGCTTCACCGGCTCTCTCGCTCGATTTAGGCGTGCCGTCCATGCCTTATGCGAAGGGCTTCATTGGGGCGCGCTGGGCAGCTTCCGATGAAAACGGCGACAGCCTCATCTATAAGGTCGAAATTCGCGGAGTCCACGAGACCAACTGGCAGCTTCTGAAAGACAAAGTGAAAGAAAAGTATGTGAGCTGGGATTCCACTGCCTTTCCCGATGGCGAGTACCGTATTCGCGTTACAGCCTCGGACCTGCCCGGCAATCCACCCTCGGAGGCGTTGTCCACTTCCGCCGAGAGCAACCCCTTCCTGATCGATAACACGCCGCCGCGGCTGACCAACCTGTCGGCTACACGCACCGGAAGTAAGCTGCACGCCACCTGGAGCGCCTCCGATGCGCTGAACGACATCAAAAAAGCCGAGTACTCGCTCGACGGCGGCGACTGGGCCGTAGTCGCTCCGGTCGGTAGGCTTTCCGATTCGCCCGATCTCGCGTACGACCTTACGCTGGATGCGCTCTCATCAGGCGAGCACACGCTGGCGGTGAGGGTCGAAGACGATTACGACAATCAGACGGCGGACAAAGCGGTCGTGCGCTAGGACGCAAAGTCGGCCGCTAATCCTGCCGCAAAGTGTCCGCGGGATTGAGGTGAGCCACTCGCAGCGCCGGGAGAATGCTAGCTGCCGAGGCCACCGCGAGCAGACCCAGGCCAACAGAGCCGAAGGTAAGCGGATCGCCAGCCTGGACACCCCAGATGAGGTGGCGCAAAAGTTGGGAGGCGAATCCAGCCAGTAGCGAGCCTGCGATAACCCCGGCCAGCGCCAGCGCCACACCCGGCAGAGCGGTCGCACGAATCGCCTGGACTGCGGTCGCGCCGAGCGCCAGCCGGATACCGAGTTCCCGCGTGCGCTCGGCTACAGAGTTGGCGATCAGGCCATAAATTCCTACCATCGCGAGCAGCAAGGCCAACGCTGCCAGCGCCGCCAACAGAGTGGCTTGAAAACGTTCCTGGCCAAGCGAACGATAGCGAATTTCTTCCATGCTGTGGAACCCTGCAAAGGGCAGTTGCGGATCGACCGCCTGCACGGCGCGCTGCATACCCGCGATCACTCCTTCGGGTGGCCCTGCCGTGCGTACGACCCAGTCCGGGGCAAACCATGTATGCACCATCTGGAAAGATCTGTCGCCAGTCTGCGCCGCCGGAATATAGACGGCCGGCATGGGCGCCACCGGACCGAACTGCTCGCCCCAGCCGCTCTTCTGCTGGATATCGCCGACCACGCCGATGACTTCAGAGCGATCGCCGCCACCAAAATCCAAATGCCTGCCCAGCGCATCGTCATCCCGCAAATACATCTTCACGAAGGCCTCACTGACAATGACAACCTTTGCCGCGTTGGCGTTGTCCACATCGGTGAATGTGCGGCCCCGTAATAATGGAATGCGCAGAACCTGGAAGTAATCCGGCGTGAGATAAAACAGATTGGTAATCTGATCTTCGGTATCCACGTGCCGGCCATCCAGACGCCGGAATTCCGTGTTGAGCGCACGCTCGTATGGCAGGCTGAGAACCACCGCCGCCGATTCCACGCCCGGCAACTCGCGTATACGGGCCAGGCTTTGTTGAAACAGCCGGTTCACGTGCTCGCTCGTGGCATATCGCGCATCCTGCAACGAGAGGCTGGCGGTGATCACATTGCGAGCGTCGAAGCCGGGGGTGAGCCCTTGCAAGTGGGCGAACGTGCGAATCAGCAGCCCGGCGCTCACTAGCAGCACCATTGCGAGCGCCACCTCGCTCGCCACCAGCAGCCGCCGCGGCCAAGGATTACGCGGCCCGGACACACCCCGCCCGGCCTCGCCAAGCGCCGCGCGGATCTCAATGCGGCTCGCCGCCAGCGCAGGGTACAGGCCGAATAGGATGCCGGCAAGCAAAGATGCGCACGCAGTCGCCGCCAGGACGCGCCAGTCCAGTTCCACTGTCTGCCAGACGTTGAGACGATTGAGTGCAAGTAGCTTGAGAGCCTTCACTCCTAGCCATCCTAGGACAGCTCCCGCGGCGCCGCCGCAGAGTCCGAGAAGGATGCTCTCGGCAAGCAATTGTCGAACCAGGGCCGCGCGTCCGCTGCCGAGAGCCAAGCGGGTAGCCAGCTCCCGCGAGCGTCCGGCGGCGCGGGCCAGCAGCAGTCCGGCGATATTCGCGCACCCGATCAGCAGCACCAGCCCCACCGCCGCCCACAGCATCAACAGGGGCCTGCGGAGGTCTTCCGTTATTCCACGCTGGAACGACATCAGACGCAGGCGGGCCGAAATACCGTCGCCCAGGGGTTCCTCGCGCAGAAGGGGCGCGCCCACAGCTTCGATCTGCGCGTCTGCCTGCGCCCAGGCAGCGTCCGGGCGCAAACGTCCTACAATGGCGTAATTCGATCCGCCTCCTTCGCCAGTCGCGGATGGCCGTAGAGGCGTCCACAGGTCGGCCGGAATGCTACTTTGAAAATTCGCCGGCAGCACGCCGACGATAGTGTGGGGCTCGCCGCGCAGATTTACGGCCCGCCCGACCACGGCGGGATCCCCATCAAAAGCGCGCTTCCAGAGTGCATAGCTCAACACCGTCACGGCCGGACCGCCGGGATGATCCTCATCCACCGAGAACTCGCGCCCGACAAGCGGGACGATGCCCAGCACGTGAAAGAAATTGGCCGAGACGCGCTGCTGCCTTACGTAGTCCGCCTTGCCTCCGGCGGCAAAATTAACACCCATCGAACTTTCGCTATATACGGCCCTGTCCAGGTAGGTAGCACCGTCGCGGATCGCCTCCCAAAAGCGGCCCGTCAGGTTGGTCTGATCTCCAGAGCCGCCTTTGCCCTGGACGTGCGCAGCGATCTGAGCCAGCCGCTCCGGCTGCGGATAAGGCAACGGCCGCAATAGCACAGCGTCCACCACGCTGAAGATGGCCGTGTTGGCGCCGATGCAAAGGGCCAGCGTAGCCACCGCCGCGGTGGTGAATGCCGGGCTCCCGCGCAGCACGCGAACAGCATAAACGACATCGCGAGCGAATTCATCGGGCCACCGCAGGCCCACGGCTTCGCGGCACTCTTCGGCAGCAGCGGCCAAGCTTCCGAACTCGACGCGCGCCAGGCGCCGCGCCTCTCCGCGTTCGATTCCGCGGCTCTCGAGATCCGCGGCATAGCGCTCGATATGGCCGTCCATCTCCGCGGCCATTTCCTCGTCGAGGCGCGGCCGCCCGCTTAGCGCGCGCCACCAGGAACGCACTTGCGCCAGCATGTCATACCTCCTCCGGCTCGGCCGCCAGCACGTCGGCAATGGCCAATGCCAACCGCTTCCACTCCTTGCGCTCCGATTTCAACTGCTTGCGGCCCAGCGCCGTCAGGCGGTAGTATTTGGCCTTGCGCTTGTTCTCGCTCTCGCCCCATTCGGCGGCGATCCAACCGCGATGCTCCAGCCGGTAGAGGGCCGGATAGAGCGATCCCTGCGGAATCTGCAAAGCGTCCCGGGAAATCTGTTGGATGCGGAGCAGGATACCGTATCCGTGCAGCGGCCCCAGCGATACCGCCTTCAGGATCAGCATGTCGAGCGTGCCCTGCAGGATGTCGACCTGTTTTCCCATGTCTCTCCTAGGTATTCTAGGCCTAGCATAAGTGCGCTCTCCTAGAATGTCAAGTAGAGCGGGTTTCCGCCACTTCCAGTTCCCAACCGAAGCCCGGCCGCTCGGATGGACGCATATAGATGCCTTCGGGGCCCCGGCTAACCTGGTTATCTTCCTCGAAGCGCCGGTAAACTTCGGGCGGCCCTCCCGGCGCCGGCATGAACATTTCCGACCAGGGCGCGTTGGGGGTGGCCATGGTGAAATGCACGCAATCCTGTACGCCGCCCGCGTGGGGGATCACGGGGATGTCATATGCCGAAGCGAGCGCGGCGATGCGCCGCAGTTCCGTCAATCCGCCGCACCAGTGGATATCCGGCTGCCAGATCGCCGCCGCATGATGTTCCAGCATCTGCCGGAAGCCGTAACGAAAGTAAACGTGCTCACCCCCCACAATGCGCGTGGACTTGATCGTCTCCCGTAGCCGCCCAAAGCCCTCGAAATCATAGGGCGGCAGGCACTCCTCCATCCAGTACACACGGTAAGGCCCGACCATTTCCGCGAGCTCAATGGTGTACTGCTCGTTCAACGCCATCCAGCAATCCAGCATGATGTCTCCATCGGGACCCAGCAGCTCGCGCGTGTGCTTGACCAACGCCGTGTTCTTCTTCAGCCCCTCCTGTCCGTCGGCCGGGCCGTAGGGGACCGCCAGCTTCAACCGCTTGTAGCCGAACTGGATGTGCTGCTCGATATCATTACCAGTGCAGTAGGTGGGAATGCGCTTCTTGGTCTCGCCGCCCAACAGCTTATATACCGGCACCCCCAGCGCGTTGCCGATCAAATCCCACAGAGCCAGGTCCACACCGCTGATGGCGTGCGGGACAACGCCCGCCTGCCCATAATACATGCTGGAGCGAAAGAGAATGTCCCATATCCGCTCGATATTGAAGGGGTCTTCGCCGATCAGCAGCTTGGTGAAATGCCCCGTCACCACCGGGCCTCCGGCGATGCCTCCGCTTCCATAGCCCTTCACGCCTTTGTCGGTCGAGATTTCAACGGTGAAGCCTTCCAGCTTTCCGGGATCCGGCATGAACAGCGACCGCTCCGGCTTGTACTCCGGGTAAATGGACATGGGGTTGGCCACTTCCACTCCGCCGGTCGACCATGAGCCTGGCGCCGGCTGGTACGACGGCACTGGCCGCTTCGGACGCGTTTGAACCAGCCGCACGCCGGTGATTTTGAGCTTGCTCTTTTCTTCTTGAAAGGGAACAGGCATGGCACTTCCGTGATCAATGAGTCCTAGCGCAGCGCCGCTACCGAGTGCAAGAAAGGTCCGCCGTCGCATGCTATACGGCTCCAATTATTTGAAATCGCAGCTATCTTGTCAAGGCAGGTCAAGGCGGGATCTGCGAAAACGGTTTTCGGAGTATGCTGTAAGAAGCATCCGGATCATAGAAGGAGCCAAGAATGCAACGCAGGACCTTTCTCTCCACTTCCGCGTTAGCGGGACTTACTCTGCGGGGCACTTCCGCGGCTACGGCCGCTACGGGCGACATCCCCAAGCGCGTGTTTGGCAAGACGGGCGAGAAGCTCACCATCATCGGCCAGGCAGGCGGCCGCTTTCCCCTGTGCAGCTATGAAGATGCCAAAGCCATTACGCTGCGCGCCTACCAACTGGGCATCAACTACTTCGACTGTGCGCGCATTTATTGGAACGGAAAATCGGAAGAAGTATACGGCGATGTTCTGCCGCCGTTTCGCAAGCGCATTTTTCTTACGACCAAGTCGCCGCAGCGCAGCCGCAAGGGCGCCGAGGAGGACCTCGAGAAGTCTCTGCGCGCGCTGAAGACGGATTACCTCGATCTCTGGCAGATTCACCAGGTCAGCACTATGGATGAAGTTCAGCAGATTTTCGCTCCGGGCGGGGCCATCGAAGCTTTCGTAGCCGCCAAGAAAGCGGGAAAAGCCCGCTTCATCGGCTTCACCGGGCACCACGATCCTGACGTCCACCTCGCCATGCTTAAAAATTATGAGCATTACGATACGATCCTGATGCCGTTGAACCCAGCCGACCCCGCCTACCTGAGCTTCGAGAAGATGGTGCTGCCGGTGGCCGTCGAGCGCGGTATGGGGATCCAAGGCATGAAGAGTACGGGTAACGCCGGCCTGCTTGCCGAGATTCACCTGAAGGACTGCCTCACCTACGTCCTCAGCCTGCCGATTCACTGCCTGGCCCTGGGATGCACGACCATAGGGCAGATCGAAGACGATGTCCGGATCGCACAGCAGTTCCAACCTATGTCGGAGCAGCAGATGGCGAAAGTCCGCGAAGCCGGTGCACGCCTGGCGGGCCCGCGTCTGGAGAACTGGAAGCGCGATGTCAACAAACAGGCTTCCGCGCCGCGCTACTGGGATGGTGCGTTGGCGTAGCCGGAGGCCGTCGCAGGCAACGCTTGCGCGAATGTCAGCGCGCTGTTCCACGGGCCGGGCATTACGTACCAAACCAAATTCTTGGCTGCGATCCCATCGAGAGGCTCCGAGGCGCCCAGGTGGAAGTTTCGATTGCGCCACATGTAGTCGCTGTTAAATCCTCCGCTGATTTTGCCACCCGGAAAATTAGCGCTGGGCATAGCCACAGCAAGGCCAATCGTGCGAGCGCCGTCCTGATACCAGCCGCCGGCCATGTAGCGGGTCTTAGAAGAATCGCACGGGCAGTTTTCGGGACTTACGGCGCGTACGGCAAACTCCCAGGGAGCGTAATCAGCGAAATCGTAGCTGAAGGGTCCGATGGGCTCGTCCGCAATATGGGTGAACCGCTCGTCTAACTGCAGATAATATTTAGGCGCCCCGGCTGGGTTGGGGACCCATCTGGCGCGTGTTTCCAGCGTATAAGGTGAGAAATAGCTCAGCGGCACCATGTCGTTGACGCGGCCGCCCCAGACTGCGATCAGCGGCTTTTTATAGAAGCCGTTATTGTGATTGAAATCCAGCATCATGGTGAGAATGTCCGCGCCTTCCGAACCGCAGGCGACGCCGGTCACCAGAGACATGGCCGATCCATCGCCGGCTTGCGTCGGATTATAGTCGCCCTCCCACGGTCCGGCATTTTTCTGATTATGAAACGCCATCTGCAATAGTCCTCCACCGTTGTAGCCCCAGATGTGCTCCACGCCCCGATACCTGAGCGACCCGATGGCGCCACCCTCCGTGGTATCGAAAAGTACTGTCTGCTCGCCCGCCGGATCTTTCAGTAGAATGGCATGATCGGACTGATTGGGCTGCATGTGAAACTCGGCGGTCTCGCAGTTGACGCGCACGGCCTCTTTGTCGGCAGGACTCTCCGGGACCTGGTCTGACTCGGCCAGAATGCCGCCCGTCTGCCCGGGTGTCGCGCGAGCGAATGCCCGCGCCGTTTCCCAAGGTCCGGCGCACACATACCAGGTAAAGTGGAATGCGCTCACGCCAGATAACGCGCGGGTCAGCACCGTGGCGAAAGTGTGGCGCGGCGCCGCCCAAACGGCGCCGTAAAGCAGTACCACGTATTCGGCGTTGTCGCGCGTGAATGCCCGGCTCGTTTTCCAGGCGCCCGTTGGAACTACCGTGGCCACGCCGGTAGTGCGCTGCTGATCCTGGTAGCGACCCATCGCCAGCGCCGGGGCACTGCTGCTGGTGCACGGCGTTTTCTCGGTGCACTGCTCCGGATAACTGGCCTTATAGTCGAATTCCCACGGCGCCGCACTGCTCAGAAACCATTCGAGCGTGCCCGTCGCGCCTGGCCGTATATGCACGACCGTCTGATCCAGTTGCAGGTAGTATGGCGGAGCGCCGGCCGGGTTCGGGACCCAGGCGGCATTCGTCTCGATGGTGTACGGGCTGGAGTAACCGGGCGGAAAATTATCGCTGATGTGGCCCATCCAAACGCCCAGCAGCGGCTCTTTCTGAAATGAATTATCTACGCCACGGTCGATCATCATAGCGAAGGCGCGCATGGAAGACTGGCCATGGCAGGCCACGCCTCCGGTAGTCGCTGGGAGACCCATACTGGATCCGCCCTGGTCCGGATTGAATGCCGACCAGTAAGGCGTGAGCCCTTTCAACTCCTCCTCCTTACCCCGGCGCGTGGCGAACATCGCCACACTGGCGCCGGCCGTATGGCTGAAAAGCAATTCCTTTCCGCGATAACGCAAAGAAATCAGCGTTGCACCGTGCAGAAGATCGAAGCGCGCTTCCTGCTCTCCGGCAGGATCGCGGAGAACCACCACCTGCACCTTGGATAAGATCTCCGGAAATTGCCATGCCACTACGGCGCGCACCGGGTAGTCTTCCACCACACAGCGCACGTCCGGCATCGGTTGGCCTAGCGCCGCAACAGCCCCCAGGCACCCGGCAGATACAAGTCTCCAAAATCCGGTTCTCGGCATGACGATATGAAATCACAAGCGGGCTCGTTGCACAAGTTGGAGCTGAAGCGTTTGGCACCACAACTGCAGTGGTTATTGAGGAGGATTTGCAACATGCTTCACTGGACGCTGGTGTTCTTAGTGATCGCGCTTATCGCGGCCCTGTTGGGATTTGGTGGAATCGCCGGGGCAGCCGCCGGTATCGCCAAAATCATATTTGTCGTGTTCCTGGTGATCTGGATTCTGGCCTTCTTCGTGGGCCGCCGCGCAGTTTGAAGCGCGCCGCTAACGGGTCTGTGGCGGATTCGCCGGAACTGCGCTGGGCGGCTGCGAGACGCGGCCGTGGTAGGTGGAATCCACGGACACGTTATGATCTTCGAGCGTCAATCCCAGGGCGCGCTCGAGCGCGGTTTGCGCCTTGACATAAACGTTGCGCGCCGCTACTTCCGTCGACCGGGCCTGTGCCACGAAGCTTTGGTATTGCATCACCAGAAAATTCGTGGACAGCCCGGTCGCATATCTTTCCAATTCAATTCTGAGTGACTGTTCCTGCAGCGTGCGGGTCTCGACAGCCGCGTCGTATGCCGCGCGTGACTGTTTAGGGCGATCACGGCGCCCTCCACTGCCAGCCGTATTTGATTTTCCAATTGCTGATACTCAATCTGAAACTGCCGCAACTGCATTTCATCCCTTTGCACATCGGCTTGGGCGATGCGATTTCTCACCGGAAGGGTAGGTTGCAGACCGATCGAGTAAGTCGGATACCGGGCAGTGAAAATTTGACTTAGACCCGTCCCGAGGCCGCCTGTCAACGATTGATCGGTCGGCGATGTAGGCGCTGTACTGGTGGTACCGGTCGTGGAAGTCGCCGGCACAAGAGGATTGGCTTGCCCTGCCAGAGCCGAATTCTGAGCGAGCCCGACCAGATTCAGCTCCGCTAGCAACTCGTTGCGGGAGCCCTCCAGGCTGATATGCGAGTTCGCGATTTGAGCAAGCAGTTCGTCGACGTTCCGCACCGGCTCCTTCTCGGGAGTTTCAATCGGTGTAGTAGGAATCAGACGTGCGTCCCGGACCGCCCGGTCGGCGGTACCGCGTTTGGTCAATACGGTCTTCAAAATCAGCTCTTGCTGCTGCTCGTAACCTTGGGAGTTGGCAAGGTCCTGGCGCGCCGCGGCTATGCCTGCCTGCGCGCGGGTCAGTTCCACGGTCTTTTCGTTATTTTTGGCGATGCGGATGAAGCGCCGGTTCACGGCGATACCGAAACCGCGCAGCAGCGGTTGCGTGACATTCAGAGTCAGGCCCGAAGAGGTATTGTAGAGCTGCTCTCTTAGGTGAGTGTGTCGCTTTGCAGGCCGAGCTGAATGATCGGTACGCTCGAAGCGTCGAAAGACAAGATCAGCGGTGGAAAAATTCCCGGCGGCAGCGGCTTGATAATGGTCTGGACCAGCGCCGTGATCTGAGCGATCGCCATTTCGATTTTCACTTTCGGTTGAAAGAAGAGCTTCATCACCGCCACGCCGTTGTAAGAAGACGATTCCATGTGCTCGATGTCATTCACCGTGGTAGTCATGGCGCGCTCGCGGATGGCGACGACACGGTCTGCCATCTCTTGCGGCGACATTCCCGGGTAGGACCAAACCACGCTGACGACGGGAATGTCGATGTAAGGAAAAATATCCGTCGGCATACTGACGATAGCCGCGATCCCCAGCACGAGCATCAGGATGGCCATCACGCCATTTTGCCGGCTGGCATCCGCCGGCCAGCGGCCCGCCCTTGCAATCGTTTTGTACTAGACACTCCTCCCAGTGCCGCCCTCGGGATTTCGACTATAATGGGTAGCCAAGTTAGACCCGTTATGCCTACAGTGCTGGCCGTTGACGACGATCCGAAATTTCTGAACGCACTGGCGGAGATGCTGACCGCCGCGGGATATGGCGTCATCCGCGCGGCCGATGGAGTTCAGACGGTCGATCTTCTGGAGAAGAAGCACAATGAGATCGATCTGATCATCGTGGATCTGGCCCTGCCAGGCATCAACGGGTTTGAGATTATTGGCGCCATATCGCGGCGGCCGAATCGCTTGAAGATCATCGCGACCACCAGCGTCTATAAGGACGCCCATTTCGAGATGGCGGGAGCGCTGGGCGCACACGCGGCCATCCGCAAGCCGCCGGAAGGCAAGCCGATTCCGGAACGCGAATGGCTCGATACGGTGCACCGTCTCATCGGCGAACCGGCACACCCTATGCGCGCAGACGCCGGCGGAGCGCCACGCACGGGAAAGGCAGACATTTCGGAGTCGAAGAATGGACCAGAAACAAGCCACTAGTCTCGCATACACTCTCAATGAGCGTGAGCCGGAGATCCTGAGCGACTGGATCGCCCTCCAGCGTAACGCCGTCACGCGCCGGGCCGACCTCATCAACGACGCGGAGTTGCAGCGTCAGTGCAAAGAGTTCCTGAGCGCTTTCCGTCAGGGCGTTGGCTCCGGGAAGCTGGATGACATCACCTCGGCGGCCTGGGAGCCCGCCCGCGACATCGTCGCCGAGCTTACGCGATCCAGGGCCCGCTCGGGTTTCACACCATCGGAAACCGCGACCTTCGTTTTCTCTCTCAAGCAGCCGCTGTTTCGCACCTTCAGCAGCGATGGACTCTCCGTTGAAGACGCTTGGAATATCAGCATCCTGCTGGACAAGCTCGGCCTCTACAGCAGTGAAATATATCAGAAGAGCAGGGAGGAGGTTATCCGCCAGCAGCAGCAGGAGTTGCTCGAGCTTTCAACGCCCGTGGTGAAACTGTGGGAGGGCATCCTGGCGCTGCCGCTGATCGGCACTCTGGACAGCGAACGCACCCAGGTGGTGATGGAGAACCTGCTGCAGAGCATTGTCGGAACCGGCGCCTCCATCGCTATCATCGACATTACCGGCGTGCCAACGGTGGACACGCTGGTGGCGCAACACCTTCTCAAGACCGTTTCGGCGGCGCGGCTGATGGGAGCCGAATGTATAATAAGCGGCATCCGGCCGCAGATCGCCGCCACTATCGTCCATTTGGGTGTCGACCTCAATTCGGTCGCCACCAAGGCCACCCTCGCCGATGCGTTTGCCCTGGCCTTGAAGCGAACCGGCCAGACCATTCAGCGCCTCCGCCAAGCGTCGGTGTAGAAAGCCGCCTGTGGAACGTATACCAATACTGAAGATGGGCGAGTTCCTCCTGGTCACTATCCAGGTGGACATGCATGACCGTCTGGCGATGACGCTTCAGGAGGATCTCACCGACCGGATCGTCAGCGCCCATGCGCGGGGCGTGCTCATCGATATCTCATCGCTGGACATGGTGGACTCTTTTATTGGCCGTATGCTAGGCCATATCGCTGCCATGTCGCGAATTTTGGACGCCGAAACCGTGGTCGTCGGGATGCGACCCGCGGTTGCCATCACTTTGGTGGAGCTGGGCCTCGCGCTGCCGGGAATCCGCACCGCACTGAACGTGGAAAAGGGAATGGACCTGCTGCGTCGGGCGCAAGAGCAAGATGACTGGGAACCCGAAGACAGCCTCCATGTCCCTGCTCAAGACTGAAACAGCTCCTGTCCGCACCGATACCGATGTCGTTCTTGTACGGCAGAAGGTGCGCGCATGGGCCGTGGAGTTGGGCTTCGGGCTGGTAGACCAGACCAAAATCGTCACTGCCGCCAGTGAACTGGCACGCAACGTGCTGATTTACGGCGGAGGCGGTACAGTGCGGCTGGAGGCTCTGAACGACGGAATGCGAAAAGGGCTGCGGCTTACATTTGAAGACCACGGCCCGGGAATTTCCAATTTAGAATTAGCTATGAAAGACGGCTACTCGACAGGGACCGGTCTCGGCCTGGGTTTAAGCGGCGCAAAACGACTGAGCAACGAATTCGAGCTCCGTTCCGCACCTGGGGAAGGCACCCGGGTAATGATCGCTCGATGGAAATAGTTCGCGTCGGGGGCTCTTTGAGTAGTTCGTGTATAACAATTGAGGAGCAAGCCGATATAGGCAAAGCGCGCCGCACCGCCGCGGCGTTAGCTTCGGGGCTTTCCTTTAGCGAGACGCTGGCGGGAAATGTTGCGCTGCTGGTAACCGAAGCTGCTAAGAATCTGCTGAAACACGCCGGCTGCGGGCAGGTCATTCTCCGCGTATTCGAATCCGGCGACGCGGCGGGGATCGAAATGCTTGCGTTGGATAAAGGACCGGGGATCGCCGATATCGGTCGCTGCTTTCAGGACGGATACTCGACTGCGGGCACCGCGGGCACGGGCCTGGGGGCGATCGCGCGTCTCTCGAGCATGTACGATGTTTACTCGCGGCCGAACCAGGGTACCGTTCTGATGGCGCAAGTCTGGAAGCGTGGTGCGGCTGGCGTTGTGCCAGCCTCGCATTTTTTAGCGGGTGGTATTAGTGTTCCTGTACGTGGAGAGGTGGAGTGCGGAGATGGCTGGATTTTTCAAGAATCCGCGCGCGCTGTGCGCCTCGTCGTCGCCGATGGTCTGGGCCATGGCCCTCTCGCGGCGGCTGCGGCCGAGGCTGCGGTTCGCACTGCGCGCGAACACATCGACGAGCCCGCCCTGCGGCTGCTCGAGCGAATCCATGGCGTCCTGCGCCCCACGCGGGGCGCCGCGGTGGCCGTGGCGGAAATTAATTCCCAGTCCCAGGTACTTCGCTTCGCCGGTGTCGGTAATATTACCGCGGCGATCGTGCCGGCATCCGGTCCCGTGCGGCACCTCATGTCGCATGCGGGTACGGCCGGGCACGAAGTGCGAAAAATCGTGGAATTCACCTCGCCCTGGAGTTCCCGCTCTCTGCTGCTGATGCACTCCGACGGCCTGCAGACGCGCTGGTCGTTCGATTCTTACCCAGGCCTGCTCGAGCGGCATCCCAGCGTGATTGCCGCTGTTCTGTATCGCGACTATGCTCGCGGCCGCGATGACGTTACCGTGGTGGCGGCGCGCGAGGCGGCGCGGGAGTCCTGATGCTTCCGATTCTGACTACTGAAGTCCGGTTTGAGCAGGACGTGGTCTCGGCCCGTCAGCGGACGCGTCAGATTGCGGCGCTGCTGAGCTTCGACGTACCCCAGCAGACGCGGCTCGCTACGGCCGTATCCGAGATCGCCCGCAATGCGTTTCAGTATGCCGGCGGCGGACGCGTGGAATTCTCTCTCGAAGGCCAGACATCTCCCCAGATCTTTGTCATTCGTATTTCGGACCGTGGCCCCGGTATCGGCAACCTGGATAGCATCCTTGATGGCGGATATACTTCCAAGACAGGCATGGGGCTGGGAATTATTGGTGCACGGCGGCTCATGGATCGCTTCGAAATCCAATCTTCGGCAGCCGGCGGAACCTGCGTTTCGATGCGCAAACTTCTGCCGCGGAAAGCTCGTCTGGTGACCGCCGAACGGCTGCCGGACCTGACCGCCGCGCTCCTCCGGCACGGGTCCAGCGGGCTTATGGAAGAGCTGCGCCAACAGAACGCCGACCTGCTGCGCACGCTCGACGAACTGCGGCAGCGCCAGGAGGAGCTGGCGCGTCTGAACCGGGAATTGGAAGATACCAATCGCGGCGTGGTAGCCCTCTATGCCGAACTCGACGAGCGTGCCGACCACCTGCGCCGCGCCGACGAAGTCAAGACCCGTTTCCTTTCCAACATGACTCACGAGTTCCGCACGCCGTTGAACTCGATCCTGGCGCTTACCCGCCTGGTGCTCGACCGGGTGGACGGCGAACTCTCTATCGAACAGGAACGACAGATTTATTACATCCGCAGATCGGCCGAAAATCTCTCGGACCTGGTGAACGATTTGCTTGACCTGGCCAAGGTGGAAGCCGGCAAGATCGTGGTTCGCCCGTCCGAATTTGAGGCGCGCAGTCTGTTCGGAGCGCTGCGCGGAATGTTGCGTCCGCTGCTGCTGAACACTTCCGTCAACCTGGTTTTCGATGAACCGGACGGGATCCCGCCGCTGTGCACCGATGAAGGCAAAGTGTCGCAGATTCTGCGTAACTTCATCTCCAATGCTCTGAAATTCACTGAGCAGGGAGATGTGCGCGTCTCGGCCCGGCTTTCCGAGGATGGGCAAAAGGTGGTCTTCTCGGTGTCGGACACCGGCATCGGCATTGCTACGGAGCATCAGACCATCATCTTCCAGGAGTTCGAGCAGCTCGAGAACCCGTTGCAGCGCAAGGTGCGCGGTACCGGGCTGGGACTGCCGCTTTCGAAGAAACTGGCCGAACTGCTGGGCGGCTCGGTCTCGGTCGAGAGCCGGCCCGGTATCGGATCGACCTTCTCGGCCTCGATCCCGCTGGTCTATTCGACGTCCCAGCCATACACCGATGTCGTGCTGGCCCCGGAACTGGACCAGGAGCGCCTGCCGGTTCTGGTAATCGAGGACGAAATCGAACCACGGCTGCTTTACGAAAAATACTTGCGCGGCACTTCCTTCCAGCCGGTGCCGGCGCGCAATCTGCGGGAGGCGCGGGCTCTGCTCGAGGCGGTTCGCCCGGTGGCTATCATTTTAGACATCATGCTCCAAGGCAATGACGGATGGGAACTTCTGCCGGAGCTGAAAACCAACGCGCAAACACGAGATGTGCCCGTGCTGGTGATTACGAATATAGATGACCGCCAGAAGGCCATGTCTCTCGGCGCCGACGCGTTCTCCCAAAAACCGGTTGCACGCCGATGGCTGCTGGACCATCTGTACAAATTCAGCGGGCGCAGCGCGCCCCACAAGATTCTGGTGATCGATGACGAAGAGGTATCGCGTTATCTGCTGCGGCAACTGTTTTCCTCACCGGATCAGGTGATCGAAGCCTCCAACGCGACCGAAGGATTGCGTTTCGCGCGCGAGGAGCAGCCGGAGCTGATTCTGCTCGACCTGCTGATGCCCGATGACAATGGTTTCGACGTGCTGGAACGGCTGCGCGCAGATCCGAAAACAGCGGATATCGCGGTGGTGGTCTCCTCGTCGAGGACCCTCGATGAAGGGGATCGCGCCCGGCTCGAGCGCCAGAACGCCGGATTCCTTCCCAAGGGTAAACTCAGCGACGGCAGCGCGGCGCTCGAGTTGCGGCGCATCTGCAGCAGCATGGGATTGAATGGGTTGCTTCCGGACCAGGCTAAAAGGGCGGACTTATGAGGTGCCAGTGATACCGGGGGAACGGCAGCGCATCCTGGTGGTGGACGACGACGAGGCAGGCCGCTATGCCGTCGGACGCGTGCTCAGGCAGGCGGGATTCGAAGTCACCGAAGCCGGCACAGGAGGGGAGGCGCTCTGGCGTCTGTCGCAGGAGCGGCCCAGCCTGGTGCTCCTCGACACCCGCCTTCCGGACATCCCCGGCGGGGAAGTCTGCCGCCGTATCAAATCGGTGCAGGAGAGCCGTTCCACACCGGTGCTGCAAATGTCGGCCTCGGCCGTGGATGACAATTCACGGGTGGCGGCGCTCGACGGGGGCGCGGACGGCTATATCACATCGCCCATTGAGCCGGCCGTTCTGATCGCCACAGTGCGTTCCCTGCTGCGTATCGGCAGGGCGGAACAGGCGCTGCAAGCTGCGGCGCGCGAGTGGCAGGCGACCTTCGATGCCATACGGGACGGCGTGGCCTTGCTCGACGGCGATTGTATCGTGCGGCGTTCGAATGCCGCGCTACGCGTCATGCTCGGCTTGGAACGCGAGGAAATCGTCGATCGCAGTCTGGACGATCTGTTTCCGCCGGGCCCGGGCGATCCGCCGCTGGCGGACGTACTGGAGTGCCATCGCCGCACCAACGCGGAACGAACGGTGGGCGAGCGCAGCTTCAGTATCGCCATCGATCCGCTGGCGGATTCCGGCAAAGAGCTGCGCGGCGCGGTGGCGATCGTCACAGATATTACGGAGCGTAAATTGCTAGACCAGCGGCTTCGGCATTCGCAGAAGCTCGAGAGCATCGGCCTGCTGGCGGGGGGCGTTGCTCATGACTTCAATAATCTGCTGATGGGCATTCTCGGTAATGCCTCGCTGGCGCTCGACTCGCTCAAAGACACCCACCGGACCGGCCGGTTGCTGCAGGACGTGGTGCGCGCGAGCGAGCGTGCAGCCGAGCTCACCCGCCAACTGCTGGCCTATGCCGGCAAGGGCCGTTTTGTCGCTGGGCCGGTCGATCTTTCGAAACTGGTCGACGATCTGGTGCCGCTGATCCGATCTTCCATTCCGCGTAAGGTCGAGTTGACACTAAAGCTCGCGCCCAACCCGCCCGCCATATATGCAGATAAGACCCAACTCGAACAACTGGCCATGAACCTGATCATCAATGCAGGCGAGGCCATTCAGGGCGACGCCGGCTCGGTGACCGTAACCACCGCGGTCCGGCAGGTTACCATCGCGGAAATGAGCGCCTTCCTGACCGATCACCAAAAGGACGGAGAGTATGTCGCTCTCGAGGTTCGCGACACGGGAAGCGGCATGGATGAGGAGACGCTGAAACGCATCTTCGATCCCTTTTTTACGACAAAGTTTCTAGGCCGCGGCATGGGTCTTTCCGCGGCTTTGGGAATCGTGCGTGGGCACAAGGGCGCTTTGAAGGTAACCAGCGTGCCGGGACACGGAACAGTCTTCGAGGTTTTGTTTCCGGTCTTCCGGGCTGCGCCGGTTCAACCGCAACCCACCGCGAGTACTACCCTTGCCCAAGGGAGCGGCACCGTTCTGGTGGTGGACGATGAACCCATTGTTCGTACGTTTCTGCAGCAGGCGTTGACGCGGGCCGGCTATGAAGTACTGCTCGCCGAAAACGGGGCCGAGGCGCTGAGCATCCTTTCGCGGAATGTCAGCAGAATCTCACTGGTGCTGCTCGACCTGGTAATGCCGGTCATGTCCGGCGAAGAAGCTCTTCCGCATCTGCTGACCATGAAGCCTGGGCTGCTGGTCATCGTGTCTTCAGGACAAAGCCAACAAGAATGCTCGCGCAGACTAGGCGAGCCGCGCATCGCAGGATTCCTGCAAAAGCCCTATCACTCGGCGACGCTATCGGCCAAAGTACGGGAGGTCATGGGAGCCGCCGCGTCAGCAGGCTGAAACATCAACCAGCTAGTCAACGTCACTCACACCAGGAAGAGCTGCTTGCTCTCGTTTCCTGGACGGTGATGAGGAGCTTCAGGATATTAGTCGTCTGGCTTGTGCTGGGCGCCGCCTTAGCCCGCGCCGACGTCGCGCTCTTACTCGAAGAGCCGTTCGGCGCCTTTGGCGGCATGACCCCCACGGGACACGCGGCGATTTATTTGTCGCGGGTTTGCGCGGATTCCCTGCTTACGTTGCGCCGTTGTGAAGAGGGAGAGCAAGGCGTGGTCGTCAGCCGGTATCATCGCATCGCTGGATATGACTGGATCGCAATTCCTCTCATCCCGTACTTGTACGCGGTGGATTCGGCGACACAGGTTCCGCAGACGGTAGGCGCGCAGGATGTCGCGGCGCTACGAAACGATTACAGGCGCAGATATTTGGAGGAATTAGCGCCTGATGAGACTGATGGCGGGATGCCGCAAGGAGATTGGCCGCAGCTCATCGGCGCGGCCTATGACCGGACCATCTATACCTTCGAGATCCCCACAACCGAAGAGCAGGACGCAAAGTTCATCCAGGCATTCAACTCCCGCCCCAATCGGAAACACTTCAATCTTCTGTTCCACAATTGCGCGGACTTCGCCCGGCAGGCGATTAACTTCTACTATCCAGGAACCGTTCATCGCAGTTTCACCGCCGACCTGGGCATCATGACGCCAAAACAAGCTGCCCGCTGCATGGTGCGCTACTACAAACGGCATCCCGGCATTCCATTCTCGAGCTTTATCATTACGCAGGTCCCAGGCACGGAGCCGCGCAGCAGTGCGGTGCGTAGCGTCCTCGAATCCTTCCTGAAGTCGAAGAGGTATATTTTGCCGCTGGCGCCACTGGCGATACTTCATCCCTATCTGGGTGGAGGCCTGGCCCTGGCCTGGGTAGAGGACGGACATTTCAATCCGCGCCGTATTGCCGAGTCCGCCGTAGAACCAGACAGGATCGCTCAACAACTGCAATCCGGACATATGCTTTCTTCCGCTGCGGTGCCTGTGAATCACTCCGGCACGCCATAGACGCCGCTCCCGCGGTGGTACAATGCAACCGTGTTGCACCGCCGGGCTGCCCAAACGGTTTTGGCTCTTCTCTGCGTGTACTTTCCTGCCGCTGGCGGAGAGAGGCCCGGTATTGTCATAGGGTTCGTAGGTGGCCGGGTTCGCCACGATGACGCCATACATTCCGAGGTACAACTTGCCGCGCGTCTGCGAAAAGATTATCCTTCCCGCCTGCAAGTGAGAATGTTCGAGAACCGTCAGGGGCAAGAGGCGCGCCGGGAAATTCTCCGGCTGTTGGACGTTAACCATGACGGACGCCTGTCGCCTCAGGAGAAGCTGGACGCTCGCATCGCCATCTACGGGCATAGTTGGGGCGCTTCGGAAACTGTAACCCTGGCGCGAGCTCTCGGGAACGACGGCATCCCCGTCCTGCTGACCGTTCAAGTGGACAGCATCACCAAGTTGGGTGAGAATGACGAGTCGATCCCCGCGAACGTGGCTGAAGCGATCAACTTTTATCAGACACGTGGACTCCTCCGCGGGCGTCCGCAAATTCGCGCCGCCGATGTCTCACGTACTCAGATCCTGGGGAATTTTCACTTCGATTACAAAACCAGCACGGTCAATTGTGAGGGATATCCATGGTACGCGCGCTTTTTCATGAAGCCCCACATTCAGATCGAATCCGATCCGCGCGTTTGGGGGCGGGTGGAGTCTCTGATCCGCTCCAAGCTGTAATCTGACTGCTCCCCGTTAATGGGAAGCCGTGGCCTGATGCTCGACGGCGGGCATGTTCGTACCCACAGGATAGACCAGGATTTGTAATTTGCCGCTATCCTCTTCGGTCTCTGCCTTTCCTAATCCGATAGTCTTGATGCGTTGATCTTCTAACTTGAAATGGTTCACCAGATAGTTGCGAACCACGGCGGGCCGCGCTTCGGAAAGAACGCGATCCTGCTGGGAGTCACCTTTGGCCCCCGCATAAGCGGATATGACAACCAGGCCAAAGCGGGTCTGCTCCAAATATTTTCCAGCATCGTCCAGCGCCTTCTGATTCTTGAGCTTGGCGGTATCGGGTTTGTCGAAAATCTGCTTCTGATCGTAGGTGAATGTCTTCATTGCGGGCGTCGCGGGAAGATCGTTAATCAGATTTTTGGTCAACTCGCTGTCATCTTCATAGCCCCGCTTCTTGAAGAAGCCCCGGACCAAAAAATTGTGTTTGAGCGCCTCCATGTTCTCCTGCAGATCGGTGGCGGCCTTGTTGGCCTGATTGTAGACCGACTTATCGTTAATCAACGCCCCCACCGATCCCTTGCCGCCATTAATCTTCGCGCTGATCGATTCCAGATTACCGGCGGCGTTCCCGATGTTCTCCACTGCCGTCTGTGTGGTGTCTAGTATGTGAGTAGCTTTTCCGATCACGTCTGCGATATCGACGGGCGGCTGGCTTCGGAGAGTATCTCCGTTCTTCACCTTCTCCGCATCCACGGATCCAAACGAAATCTCGACAAACTTGTCGCCCAGGAGTCCTTCGGATTTGATCGCGGCCAACGAATCTTTCTTAACCACATCCCGGGTGGCGCTTTCCAGATTCATGACCACTGTGACTTTTCCGTCGGGTCTTTTGGGAAGATCGATGCTCTTTACCGTGCCCTTGCGAATCCCGCCAACCCGGACGTCGGCGCCATCGTTGAGGCCGCCAACATTCTCAAATTGTGTTTTCAGCAGGTAAGTCGATTTGAAGCGGGTTTCTTTGTTGCCGATATAGAAGACACCGAAACTGAGAATCGCCAGCGCCGCCACGATAAACAGCCCGAGTCGAACCTCTTTGGACATAAATTCC
>Ga0302326_10001310_pt1 | contig 63759 bp, 66 predicted proteins | sample Palsa_T0_3_FD_202264 | JGI IMG/M metagenome (GOLD analysis project Ga0302326, IMG submission 202264) | Peat permafrost microbial communities from Stordalen Mire near Abisko, Sweden - Palsa_T0_3 | ecosystem: Environmental > Terrestrial > Soil > Palsa > Peat permafrost | place: Sweden: Abisko...
CCACGGTCTGAGAACAGGAAGGAGACTTGCTGGTAGGACTCCGGCGAGAGCGACCAGAAGTCCCACTGCGCGTTGTTCGAGCGCGTGTGCGTGTCCGGCATCCGCTTCTGTGAGTGGATGAAGTCGGAGAACTTCGACGGGTCCTTGATGAAGAAGATCGGCGTGTTGTTGCCAACCAGGTCGTAGTTGCCGTCCTCGGTGTAGAACTTCAGCGCCCAGCCGCGGGGGTCGCGGGCGGTGTCCGCCGAGCCGAGCTCGCCTGCGACAGTTGAGAAGCGCAGGAACGTGTCGGTCTTCTTGCCCACCTCTGAGAGGAATGACGCACTCGTCCACTGGGTCACGTCCTCGGTCACTTCGAAGAAGCCGTGCGCTGCGCCGCCCTTGGCGTGCACTACCCGCTCGGGCACGCGCTCGCGGTTGAACTGCGCCATCTTCTGGATCAGGTAGTGGTCCTGCAGCAGGATGGGGCCATCCGCGCCCGCGGTCAGCGAGTGCTCGTCGCTCGGGGCCGGGATGCCTGCGTCGGTGGTGGTGCGGGGTGGCGTGTCACTCATGTCGATCCTCCGAAGTCGTCGATGTACAGCGCTCTTCATTTGGCAGTCCGCCTGCCGCCCGACGGACCCGGCGGGGCTGGGTCCGGACGGTCATGGCCCCATTATGCTCAGCTTCCATGTCCATGGCCGCTCAAGTCCAGATCTACCTTGCCCGCCACGGCCAGACCGCCTACAACCACGAGGGCCGCTTTCAAGGCCAGCAACAGGTGCCGCTCGATGACACCGGGAGAGCCCAGGCAGCAGAGCTGGCAGAGCGCGCCGCCGGCTACGGATTCCGGGCGCTGTGGTGCAGCCCGCTGTTGCGTGCCCGCGAAACCGCCGACATCGTTGCCGCGAAGATCGGCCTGGAGCCCAAAGACGATGAGCGATTGATGGAGACCGATGCCGGCGACTGGACGAACCTCAGCTTCGCCGAGGTGCGCGCACAGGCGCCCGAGAGCTTCGACGCGTTTGCCGCCGCCGACCCCAGCTTTGCATTCCCTGGCGGCGAGTCATTCGCCCAGCAGGAGGTACGCGTCAGCGCCGCCCTCGCCGATGTCGAACGCGGCGTTCTGCCTGCACTGGTGGTCTGTCACGGCATGGTCATCCGCGCTGCGCTTGCCAGCCGCGCAGACGATCACGGCGCGAGCTTTGAGCGAGTGCCCAACGCTGCGCTCGTGCCGCTTGGTGGGCTTGCCGAGCGAAGGTAGCGTCGGGACGTGACACACAGACGTCGCGCGTTTGCCTACGGCCTGGCAACCGCCGGCTGGCTGTATCTCGCAACGCAACGCCACGGCGAACCGATGTGGGCGTCAGTGGCAGTTGGAATCCTCGCTCTCACCGCATGCATGTATGAGATACGCCAGGCTATACGCGGCCGTAGCCATTGAGCCTGGCCAATAACAACCGCGTAATACTTCACTGCCCGTCCTTTAGCTCGCGCTCACGCGAGAATGATGCAGCCGGTGGTGCCGTGGGCGATAAGGGTCTCGTCTGACTCCACGAACAGCCGTCCCTCGGCGGTTGCGGTGCGCCGTCCTCTGTGGATGACGCGACCTTCCGCCAGCACACGGCCCGTCGCGTCGCCCATCGCGCGGATGTAGCGGACCTGCAGATCAGCGGTCGTATAGCCAACGTCCGCCTCGAGCGTGGTGTGAACCGCACAGCCCATGCACGAGTCCAGAAGCGTCGCGGCAATGCCGCCGTGGACCGAGCCGATCGGGTTGTACATCCACTCTGCCGGCTCCATCGCGAACACCGCTCGACCCTCTCCTACCTCGATGACCGCGAAGTCGAGCAACTGCGCGATCGGCGGCGGCGCGAGCGTGCCGTCAACGATCGCCTGCATGCACTGCAGACCCGATAGCTGCAGGCCGGCCGCGGCGCTCGCGGCCGGGTCCTCCCAGCTGAAGCTACGCGTACGCCGATGCTCAGTCGCGCTCACGCTGCGCTCTCCACGATCACCGGCACATCGGATCTAGCCGTGACATCAGCCACCGCCGGTGCGGCCACTGCGCTTGGCAGCGGCCGTCCGATCGCGGCCAACGCGAGGCCAGCCGTCAGACCGCCCACGACGCTGATCAACCATGCGGCGTGGAAATCAGATGCCGTGCTCGTTGCCGTGCCGAGCACTGCCACGAGCAGCGCCACACCGAGCGCGGCGCCGATCTGACGACCCATCGTCAACACCGCCGCACCGGTGGCAAAGCGCTCGGGCGCAAGCGAGGACGCACCGGCGCCGGTAAGCGTGGGGATTACCAGGCCCACGCCCGCGCCGCTGATCATGATCCCGGGTAGGTACTCAGATAGGTAGGCAGGCCTGTCGCCGGTCTGCGTGATGTAGAAGACCTGGCCGGCCACGAACAGCAGCGCGCCGAGCATGCCCGGGATGCGGTAGCCCACGCGTGCGCCAAGACGAGCAGACGGCACGCTGAACGCGGTTGCCATGGCCGGGCCGGGGAACAGCATTAGGCCGGCCGTCAACACTTTCTCGTGCCATACGCCCGTCAAGAACAGAACGCCAGCGAGCAGCATCGCGCCAAAGCCCGCAAAGAACAGCACCGAGGCGCCCACAGCCAAGCCGAAGCTACGCACCCGCAGCATCGCGGGCTCCACGATTGGCGAGTCATGACGTTCTGAGCGCCACCAGATCGCGGGTAGCCCCAACACGCTGACCACGAGCAGGGCGAGGATCGCTGGTGAGGCCCAGCCCCATTCCTGGCCCTTGACGATCGCCACTACAAGGGAGCCGATCGCGACGATCACCGCAAGCGCCCCAACCACGTCCGGGCGTCCAGCGCCGAGCTCGCGCCGCTCGGCCAGCGTACGCAAGCCGAAGCCAAGGCCCAGCAGCCCGATGGGCACGTTCACCAGGAACACCCAACGCCAGTCAGCCTGAACCAGCAGTCCTCCCAGCGGTGGGCCCGCAGCGGCGGCAATGCCGCCCGTGGCTGCCCATACGCCGATCGCCACGTGCCGCTCGTGCGGCCCGAACTCCGGGAGCATCAGACCCAGCGACGTCGGCAGCATCAGCGCTCCACCGGCAGCCTGCACGATGCGGGCGCCAATCAGAAAGCCGACCGATGGTGCGAGCGCACAGGCGGTGCTAGCCGCGACGAAGATCCCCAAGCCAAGCAGGAACGCGCGCTTGCGTCCAAACGCGTCCGCCCAGCGCCCTGCGGGGACAAGCAGCGCAGCGAACACGATCGCGTAGCCGCTAAGGATCCACGACAGCGAGCCGAGCGAGGCGCCGCCGAAGTGCTTGCTGATCGCTGGGAACGCGATGTTGACGATGAACAGGTCGAGGCTCGACATGAACACCCCGACGCAGACGATGAGCGATACGCGCCATTTCCGTTGCATGATGAAACGGACCATAGCATAGGGTTGCATCATGCAACCAAGTCGTCTAAGCTGCTGTGAGGATGCTTCGCAACGACTACGACAGCCAGATCTGCAGTATCGCCGGCGCGCTCGAGGTTGTCGGCGAGCGTTGGTCGCTGCTGATCGTGCGCAACGTGATGCTCGGCCTGCGCCGCTTCGACGAGCTCCAGGAGAACCTCGACATCGCGCGCAACGTCCTGCAAACACGCCTGACCCGTCTGCTCGATCAGGGCGTGCTCGAGAAGCGCCTCTATCAGGAGCGCCCGCCGCGCTATGAATATCGCCTCACCGAGAAGGGCCTGGACCTATGGCCGACGATCGTCGCGCTGATGCAATGGGGCGACCGCTACGCTGTCCCCGAGGCTGGGCCGGCGGTGCTGCTCGAACATCGCGGCTGCGGCGGCGCGGTGGATGCGCATCGCGTGTGCGAGGCGTGCGGCGCGAGGCTTTCCGTGCGCGATGCCCAGGCGGTTCCCGGGCCGGGCGCGCCGCCGGATCACCCGCTGCTGCGCAGGGCCGCCCGCTCGCACGTCGCCTAGAGCAGCCCCGCCACCAGCTCGGGGCCCTCGCGGGCCATGCGCGAACGCGCGACCACCAGGTCAAAGCCGGCACGTTCAGCCCGCCCCCGCGCGGCCGTGTCGACGTGCGAATAGAAGCCCAGCGTGGGCGTCGAGCCCAGCTCGCCCGCCAGCTTGAGCGACTCGACCACTCCCGCCCCATCGAGCTCAGCGTCGGTCAGGTCCACGACCAGCACCACAGCCATCGCGAGCGTGGGCTCATCGCTTCCGGCCAAACGCTCCCTCAGCCGAGTGGCGTCGCCGATTAGCTCGACATCGTGGCCGGCAAGCGTGAGCGCGCCCTGCACGCGCGAGCCAAACAGCAGATCGCCGGTGAACGCCAGCACGCGGGCCATCGCTACTGAGCCCGCAGGCGGCGAAACTCCTCGCGTGCCGAGTGTGGGCGCCCCCACATCTGCGTGACCTCCACCCGCCCGCTGCGCGTCTCACGCACGACCAGCTCAGCCTCGATGCCGGCATCGTCGAGCAGACCCAGCGCGCCGTGCACGGTCGGCGCCGAGGCGGCGTGCCCGAAGCGGTGAGCCACCAATAGGCGCCAATGCCAGTCATGGTGGGAGTACGGCCGCGCGTTGCAGGTGGCCAGATACAGGGCCGCCTCCACGTAGCGCGACTCGTCGGCGATCCGCAGGTCGAGCTCGAGATCGGTCCAATCCTCGGGCAGCGCGTCGACGATGCGCTGGAAGGTCTCTGCGATTGCCATTCCCGGGAAGCCTAGCGCGGCTATTCTCGAAGCAATGGCCAGCGCCCACATCGACACCCTGGACGGCGACTACCAAGCCCTCGTTGAGAGCTGCGGGCTGATCGACCGCTCCGATCGCGGCAAGCTCTCATTGAGCGGGAACGGTGCGATCGAGTTCCTCAACGGACAGGTCACCAACGAGCTGATGGGGTTGCGGGCGGGTGAAGGCCGCTACGCCGCGTTCCTCACGCCCAAGGGCAAGATGCTCGGCGACCTGCGAATCCTCGCTGTGGGCGCGCACCCACAGGAGGCTCCGTCGGAGCTGGTGCTCGACACAGAGCGAGTGGCACTGCAAGCGCTGTTCGACATGATCCGCCGTTTCAAGGTCGGCTATGAGGTCGAGCTGCACAAGCGCACGCTGGAGCGTGGGCTGCTGTCGCTGATCGGCCCCGAGGCCGCTGTGATCGCCGCTGGCGAGCGCGCTGGGATCGACCAGCTCGCCGACGCCGAGCACGCGAACGTGGCGCTCGAGATCGACGGCATTGCCACGCTGGCGGTGCGCACCGATGTCGGCGTGGATCTGATTTGCGATGCGGCTGACACCGAGAGGCTGGCCGCGGCGTTGCGCGCGCGCGGTGCGACACCGATCCGCGAGCAGGCCGCCGAGTGCCTACGCATCGAGCGCGGGCGCCCGCGCTACGGGATCGACCTCGACGACACGGTAATCCCACAGGAGGCAGGGTTGAACGAGCGTGCGGTGAGCTTCACCAAGGGCTGCTACGTGGGACAGGAGACGGTCGCGCGCCTGTACTACAAGGGCAAGCCCAACCGCCACCTGCGAGGTCTAAGGTTGTCCGCTCCAGGCACCACAGGCGATCAGCTGCGACTGGGCGATCGTCCCGTGGGCCACCTTGCCAGCACACTGGTCTCCCCTAGGCTCGGCCCGGTGGCGCTGGCGCTGGTTCGCCGCGAGGCCGAGCCGGGAGCGATCGTGGAGGTGGGCGATAACGGCACGAGCGCCGAGGTCGTCGAGCTCCCCCTCCTGCCCGACTGACAGCTCCAGCTACGCCGCCTTCAGGCGGCGTCCGACGGGTCTTGCGGGGGTGGCCGGCGATCCTGGAGGTGCTTGCGGATCGCGGCGTCCTGCGCCTTGACCGCATCGGGGTGCGGCGGCAGGTCAAAGGTGCTGATGACGTTGGGGCCCGTCAGCGGGACCTTTGTCGGCTCCATGTCCTCGCTGCCTCTGAGCGGCTCCTCTTCAGCCATCGCGCTCGCCCTCGGGGGGCACACCGGATTCCTCTATGTACTCGCGCCACTGTTCGCCGAGAAGGTCCAATAGCTGGCTCGCCAGCAGCGGCGAGAAGGACACGCGCGAGACGACCACCCCCTGCTGACCCTGTGGCCCGATGCGCATGAAGTCGAGCGTGAACTCGTGCGGCGTGCGCGCGATTGCGGCCGCGTTTGCCCATTTGCCCGCGAACTCCTCGGAGGGCATCATGATGTTCGGGCCCTGCTCGGCGGGGCTCTGATCGGACTCGTCAGGAGGCTCTGAATCAGGCATTCGCATCGAGCGTAGCGCGATGTCCTGTGTGATGCATGACACACAGACAACTATTGCGCCACATATATAGTTGCGTGCATGCAAGCAACTACTGCGCCTACGCAAGCTGGCCGTGAGGCACTCGCGCGCGACATGTACGCGCTGGCCAGCTACCTCATGCGTACTGCCAACGTGGGCACCTTCAACACGATTGCCGAGCTTGACCTGTCGTTCACGCAAATCAAGGCGCTGTGCGCATTGGAGGCGGACGGCGAAGAGCGCTCGGTAAAGGCGCTGGCCGAATCGATGGGCGTCTCGCTCCCCGCGATGAGTCGCGCGGTAGACGGGCTCTTCGAGCGCGGCTTTGTCAGCCGCGAGGAGGACTCAGAGGATCGGCGCATGAAGCGAGTGCGCCTGACAGACGCCGGTCGAACGGTGCCACAAGCCCTCAATGAGTCGCGCCTGTCGGCCCTGCAGGGGCTGCTGAGCTCACTCGGCGACGAGGAGGCCACCGCGCTGGAGCACGCTTTGGGCCTGATCCTCGAGCGACGCGCCGAGATCGCCGCCTACAGACCTACCCAGAAGGGAAGCGCGTGATGACCGAGAGGATTCGACTGCTGCAGATGAACGACGACAACCGCCGCTGGTGGGCGCTGGGAGCGATGTGCTTCGCGCTGTTCATGATCATGCTCGACAACACCGTGGTCAACGTCGCGCTGCCCTCGATCCAGCGCAGCCTGCACGCCTCAACCGCGTCGCTCGAGTGGACGGTCAACGCGTACACGCTCTCCTTCGCCGTGCTGCTCGTCACCGGCGGGCGCCTCGGCGACCTGTTTGGACGACGCAAAGTCTTCCTTGCGGGCGTGGTCGTGTTCGCGTGCTCCAGCGGCGCCATCGGCTTCTCCCCAAACGACACCTGGCTGGTCGCCTGGCGCGCGGTGCAGGGTGTCGGCTCAGCCATGATGATGCCGGCCACGCTGTCGATCATCACCAACGCCTTCCCGCCGCAGGAGCGCGGCAAGGCGATCGGCACGTGGGCGGGCGTGTCCGCGCTGGCGCTCGCGATCGGCCCCGTTCTCGGTGGCTTCCTGGTGGAGAGCGTCAGCTGGCAGTCGATTTTCTTCTTGAACCTGCCCGTCGCGGTCGGCGCGGTCGTGGTGACGCTGTTCGCGGTGCGTGAGTCGCGCGATGAGAGCGTCGCCCAGCGGGTGGACCTACCCGGCGTGCTGACGCTGACCACCGGCCTCGCGGCGCTCGTGCTCGCGCTGGTGGAGGGCAACGAATGGCACTGGGGCTCCGGGCGCGAGCTCGCGCTGTTCGCGATCGCGGCGGCCGGCCTGGCCGCTTTCGCGGTCGTTGAGCGCCGACAGTCCTCGCCGATGGTCGACTTCAGCTTCTTCCGCTCGCGCACATTCCTCGGCGCCAACATAGTGGCGTTCATCGTCAGCTTCGCAATGCTCGCGATGTTCTTCTTCATGGCGCTGTACATGCAGAACGTGCTGCACTACTCGCCGCTGCAGGCCGGCCTGCGCTTCCTGCCCTCAACCTTGATGATCGTCATCATCGCCCCCCTCGCCGGGCGTCTGGCTGACCGCGTTGGCCCACGACCGCTGATGACCTTCGGCCTGCTTGCGGTCTCCGGAGCGCTGTTCTGGCAGTCCCAGCTCACGGTCTCAAGCGGCTACGGCACGCTGCTGCCGGGCTTCATGCTGATGGGGATCGGGATGGCGTTCGTGATGTCGCCGATGAGCATGGCCGCGATGAACTCTGTCGCACCGGCCAAGGCGGGAGTGGCTTCGGGCATTCTCTCGATGAACCGAATGGTCGGCGGAACGTTCGGCGTGGCGGTACTGGGTGCGATGGTGGCCACACTCGGGCGCTCGAAGATCGACCAGCTGCTGCCGACGCTGCCCAGCGGCGCGCGCGCCCGTCTGGCTGCGGGATTGGGCTCGGGCGAAGTCCCGCACGGCATCTCCGCGCAGATCGTCGACGCGGGACAGCAGGCATTTGTGTACGCACTGCAGTACGGGCTGCGCCTCGGCTCAGCCGTGGCGCTGCTCGGCGCTGTGCTTGCCTGGACGCTGGTCCGCGCGAGGGCAGCCAGCACCGAGCCTAAGCTCACCATCTCCGATCTGCGCCCGCTCGATGAGTCTGTCTCCGGTCCCCAGGAGACGCCGTCGCTAGCTGCGACTGAGACGCTCCACGTCTGAGGACCGCCTGGTTTCCGCCTGTAGATGAGCGCTGGCTACTCGAACACGCCACTGTGGAAGAAGCTCGGTGTACGCACTGGAGACACGTTGCTGCTCGTCGATCCGCCCTGGGACTGGAGCGTTTCGGATCTGCCTGAGGGCGTAACGACCGCGATCGAGTCTGGTGAGCCTTACACGGATACGCCAGCAGAGATCATCGTTGCGTTCTTCCCGGCGCTGGCGCAGATGCGCGAGCGCATCCCAACGCTCGCGCCGCGCATCTACCCGGCGGGCGCGATCTGGGCGGCGTGGCCGCGGCGCGGCGCAGGCCACGACAGCGACATCCGCGACGAAGACATCCGCTCGGTCGCGCTGCCGCTGGGGCTGGTCGATGTGAAGGTCGCGGCTCTCGATCAGGACTGGTCCGGCCTGCGGCTCCTCTGGCGCCGCGAGCTCCGCCACGCCTCGCAAGCCCCCTCGGGGTAGGATTGGGCTCCTTTCCCTGATCCCGAACGACGAGGTTCCAGAGCACGTGGCGATCGATCTCCAACAAGTTTCCGCTGTAGACACCGAACCCGGCGAGCTGCCGAAGACGATGGCAGCATGGGTGATCCGCGAGGAGCGCTTCGGCGAACCTAAGGATGCGTTCCAACTCGAGGAGATCGAGGTGCCCGAGCCGGGCGCCTTCGAGGTGATCGTGCGAGTGATGGCCGCTGGCGTCAACTACAACAATGTGTGGGCAGCGCTCGGCAAGCCGGTGTCGGTGATGCGCTACGGCGACCACCCTGAGTTCGGCCACCACATCGGCGGCTCCGACGCCTCTGGCATCGTCTGGAAGGTCGGCGCGGGCGTCACGCGCTGGAAGGTCGGCGACGAGGTCGTGGTGCACTGCAACATGGCCTCATACGAGGACCCGGAGGTACATGGCCTTGACCCGATGGCGGCGCCCTCGCAGAGGATCTGGGGCTATGAGACGACGTGGGGCTCCTTCGCCCAGTTCACCAAGGTGCAAGCGCAGCAGCTGCTGCCAAAGCCGGCGGCGCTGACCTGGGAGGAGGCGGCCTCCTACGGGCTCGTGTACTTCACCGCCTACCGCATGCTGATCACGCGATGCAAACTCCAAGCAGGCCAGAAGGTGCTGATCTGGGGAGCAGCTGGAGGGCTTGGCGTGTTCGCCACGCAAATCTGTGCTGCCGCTGGCGCGCACTCGGTGGGCGTCGTGTCCTCCGAGGAGAAGGGCGAGCTCGTCAAGCGCCTCGGCGCGGTCGACTACATCAACCGCGGTGAGTTCGACGGGATGATGCGCAAGGGCGGTGAGAGCGAGGAGGAGGAGGCTGCACGCTTCAAGGTGTCCCGTGGCTTCGCCAAGCGCGTCAAGGAGATCCTGGGCGACGCGCCCGACATCGTGTTCGAGCACGTCGGCAAAGCGACCTTCCCGACGTCGGTGTTCACGGTCAAGACGTTCGGCAAAGTTGTGATCTGCGCGGGCACCACCGGCCTGGACCTGGATTTCAACGTGGCCTACCTGTGGATGCGCCAGAAGGAGATCCTGGGATCGCATTTCGCCAACGCATATGAGTGCACGAAGGCGAACGAGCTGATCGAGTCAGGCCAGATCCAACCGGTGCTGTGGCGCACGCTCGGCTTCGAGGGCGTCGCCGAAGCGCACCAGCTGATGCTCGAAAACAAGCATCTCGGCAAGATCTCGATCCTCGTCGGCGCCGACGCCGAGGGCCAGGGCAAGACCGCTGAGGGCCCCGGCGCGATTCACGCAGAGGTGGGTGCCTGATGGCTGGCACGGTGATTGTTCCCTGGTACGCCACAGGCTTCCGCCAAGACGCCTTCGAGGAGGCGCTGAACGAGGTGGCGGCCACCGCGCTGCGCTACGGCGCGAGCTCTTACGATGTCTACCGCGCGCAAGATGACCGCTATCGCTTCCAACAGCTGGCGGCCTTCGCGGAGCACATTGATTGGGAACGCTACTGGGGCGGACCGGAGATGACCTACTTCCGCGCAACCCACTCCAGCTGGTACCAGGTGCCTGTGCTCTATGGCTGGTGGGACCACACCGCCCATGGGGCGATCAATGGCAACGCGATCGCGCACGGCAACGGCCACGGCAACGGTGCCGCGGTCGGCGACGTAGCCTGAGACGAACGTGGCCGCGGCGCCGGGCGTCGTCCTCGTCCGTCTCAGTGGCGCGTTGCGAGACTTCGCTCAGCCCTGCTCGAGGGGCGCCATTGTCAGCCCCGCGCCCTTCAGCTGCTCCCAGTAGTGCTCGGCTGTCTCCTGCTGACCGCTGAAGACGATGGCCTTGCCCGAGGCGTGAATCACGTTGGCGATCTCCATGCCGCGCTTGAGCGTGACCCCGGGAATGAAGCGGGCGAGCGTGCGTGCGACATGATCGAAGGTGTTGTGATCGTCGTTGCACACGATCACCCTCCAAGCTCCGCCGAGACCGGTTCCCGCTCCACCTAGGCGTGGCTTCTCGATGGTCTGATCCATGGCCCGCAGGATAAAGCTCTCCGCGCGACCGTACAATTGACAGCATGAGCGACGAGCACGCCGCGCGCCTGCCTAAGCCCGACCGGCCGTGGATGATGCGCACCTACGCGGGGCACTCCACAGCGAAGGCCTCAAACGAGCTCTACCGGCTGAACCTGGAGAAGGGCCAGACTGGCCTGTCGGTCGCGTTCGACCTGCCCACGCAGACCGGCTATGACCCTGACGACGAGCTGGCGCGTGGTGAGGTGGGCAAGGTTGGTGTGCCGGTCTCCCATCGCGGCGACATGGCGGCGCTGATGGACGGCATTCCGCTCGAGACGATGAACACGTCGATGACGATCAACGCGACCGCCGCATGGCTGCTGGCGCTGTACATCGTTGCGGCTGAGGAGCAGGGCGTGAGCGAGGAGCACTTGCAGGGCACCACGCAGAACGACATCATCAAGGAGTTCCTGGCGCGTGGTACCTATGCGTTCCCGCCGGCGCCGTCGATGCGCTTGATCGCGGACATGATCGCCTACACGGTCGAGCACGTCCCTAAGTGGAACCCCATCAACATCTGCTCCTATCACCTGCAGGAGGCCGGCGCCACTCCCGTTCAGGAGATCGCCTACGCGATGAGCAACGCGATCGCTGTGCTCGACGCCGCACGCGAGCGGGTGCCGGAGGAGCGCTTGGAAGCGGTGTTCGGACGGATCTCCTTCTTCGTCAACGCTGGTGTGCGCTTCGTCGAGGAGCACGCCAAGTTGCGCGCTATGTCGATCCTGTGGGAAGAGCTGGGGCGCGAGCGCTACGGCGTCAAGGACGAGCGCCACCTGCGCTTCCGCTACGGCGTGCAGGTCAACTCGCTCGGCCTGACCGAGGCGCAGCCTGAGAACAACGTGCAGCGGATCGTGCTCGAGGCGCTTGCGGTCACGCTCGGACGCGACGCGCGCGCACGCGCGATCCAGCTGCCCGCGTGGAACGAGGCACTCGGGCTGCCCCGCCCGTGGGACCAGCAGTGGTCGCTGCGCATCCAGCAGGTGCTCGCTTACGAAACCGACATTCTCGAGTACCCCGACATCTTCGAGGGCTCCAAGGTCATGGAGGCGCTCGTGCAGGAGCTGCTGGACGGCGCGCGCGCGGAGATAGCGGTCGTGGCCGAGCACGGAGGCGCGGTCGAGGCGGTCCCCTACATGAAGGCTGCCCTGGTCGAATCCCACCGCGAGCGCATCCGTCGGATCGAGGCTGGCGAGCAGATCGTGGTTGGGCAGAATCGCTTCACCGAGAGCGAGATCTCGCCGCTCACCGCCGACGCCGAGGGCGGCATCCTGGTGGTCGATCAGGCGGTCGAAGCGCAGCAGATCGAGGACATACGTCACTGGCGCTCACAGCGTGATCAGTCCGCTGTAGACGCGGCGCTCGCAGCACTGGCCGCGGTGGCTGGCGACGTCGACGCTGAGGAGAACCTGATGCTGGCGACGATCGCGGCTGCACGCGCGGGGGCGACCACGGGAGAGTGGTCGCGGACGCTGCGTGAGGTGTTCGGGAGCTACCACGGCCCCACAGGCGTAGGCGAGGCCTCGGCGGCGGTGCCAGACGCAGAGCTGAGCGAGCTGCAGGGCGAGATCTCGCGCCTGCAGGAGAAGCTGGGGCGCCGACCGAAGATTCTCGTGGGCAAGCCGGGCCTCGATGGGCATTCCAACGGAGCCGAGCAGATCGCGGTCCGCGCTCGCGATGCGGGCATGGACGTCGTCTATGAAGGGATCCGCCTGACCCCCGCCCAGATCGCAGCGTCAGCCCTGCAGGAGGGCGTGCACGTGATCGGCCTATCGATCCTCTCGGGTTCACATCGCGAGCTGATCCCGGCGGTGATCGACGCGCTGCATGAGGCTGGCGTGACGGCGCCTGTGGTCGTGGGCGGGATCATCCCCGAGCAGGACGTCGCGGCGCTGCGGCAGGCCGGCGTCGCCGCTGTGTACACGCCAAAGGACTTCGACATCACCCGCATCATGCGTGACATCGTGACAATCGTGGCGGAGGGCGCTGAACGGCCAGCCGTCGTCGCCGCGGGCGGGCCAGCCACTAACGGCGCCGCGTGAGCACAGACGGAGCCGCGCTGGGTGCGCGCCTGCGTGCGCGAGATCTGAGTGCGGCGCCCGCGGCGCTGAACCTGCTCGAGAGCACCGCGCCTGACGACCGTCAGCAGGCCGCGGCGCTCATGGCTGAGCTCTCCCCCGCCGTCCTCGGCGGCGAGGCGCCAGCGCACGTGATCGGCGTGACGGGGCCGCCGGGCGCGGGCAAGTCGACGCTGCTCTCGGCACTGCTGCATGCCTGGCGCGCACAGGAGCGCACGGTGGCGCTGCTGGCGATCGACCCCAGCTCACGCCGCTCGGGGGGCTCGCTGCTTGGCGATCGCGCCCGGATCGAGTTCGATCCTGGCGATCACGGTGTGCTGATCCGCTCGAGCGCTGCTGAAGAGCGACTCGGCGGGCTCGCGCGTTCCACCCGTACAGCCGCCGAGGCGCTGGCGGCGGCATTTGACGTCGTCGTGATCGAGACGGTCGGCGTGGGACAAGCCGAGACCGACGTGGCCGATGTCGCCGACACGGTAGCGGTCGTCGTACAGCCTGGCAGCGGCGATGCGCTGCAATTCCTGAAGTCGGGGATCATGGAGATCCCCGACGTATTGGTCGTCACCAAGGCCGACCTCGGACAGATCGCGATGCGTGCCAGGCGTGACCTGTCCGCGGCGCTGCGATCGCTCGGATCGAGCTCAGCGCGTGTGATAGCCGTCTCCTCACTGTCTCCACCTAGCGGCATCGATGCGCTCGTGACAGCACTTGACGAGCACCGTGACGGCCTGAACGTGGCCGAGCGTCGCCTGCGAGCACGGCGAGCCAGCGCGCTTACGGACTTCGCGGTGGAGCACGGCGAGCGAGGAGTTCGCGCGCTCGGGGGCCGGCGCGCCGCACACGCGCTGCTCGCCGAGCAGGAGCCGGGGATGGACCTGCCGGGGCTGGTGAGCGTGCTCGAGCGGCGCCTGGGATGAGACGCGCCCTGCTGGGCATGTTCGGGGCGTTTGTGATCGCCAGCGCGCTCGCGGGCGCGCTCGGAGCCGTCAATCTCGGCACAGCGCTTGCGTTCGGGCAGATGGCGTTCGCCGCGAGCACCGTCTACGTGATCCTGCGACGCTGACTTGGGGCGCAAGCGGCGCCCAGCCAGGCCGCTGCGCGTAGCCTTAAGCGGAGATGCTTGCTCGGCGCGCGTTGTAACAAAAGCGCCGTCCGGCAGTCTGTAGGACTAGAGCTCATGATCGTCCTTCTCAGCTTTGCCCTCCTCGCCGGCGCTGGCACGGCCCTCTCACCGTGCGTGCTGCCGGTGCTGCCCGCGCTGCTCTCAGCGGGCGGTGTGGGCGGCCGGCGGCGCCCGCTGGGCATCGTTATCGGGCTGTCGATCACGTTCACGGTGACGATCGTGGGGATCGCGAACGTGGTCGATGGCGTCGGCCTGGGCAGCGACCCGCTGCGCGACGTGGCGGTGGTCGTGCTGATTGCATTTGGGCTGGCGCTGCTGATGCCCAGCGTGGCGGCACGCCTGGAGGCGCCGCTGTCGCGGCTAGCCCGCTTTGGCCCACGCACGACCGGGGACGGCTTCGCCTCGGGGCTGCTCGTGGGCGCTGCGCTGGGCTTCGTCTACACCCCATGCGCGAGCCCGATCCTCGCGGCCGTCATCTCGGTGAGTGCCGCGTCTGGCAAAACGATCGCGATCGCACTCGCCTATGCCCTCGGCTCGGCAGTTGTGCTGCTCGCGCTGTCGCTCGGCGGCCGGCGCCTGTTCGACCGCGTCCGCAAGGCCGGCCGCGGCCCACTGCTGCAGCGCACGCTGGGCACGATCATGATCCTCACAGCGGTGGCGATCCTGACTAACCTGGACGTCAACTTCGACCAGCTCGTCGCCGAAAAGATCCCCGACGTCAACCTCACGGCGTCGCTGGAGTGCTCGAAGACGGTGACCGGGCGGCTGCATGAAATCACTGGCCGTCAGGCGAAAATCGTGGCAGCGAACGGGTCCTCTAGCTGCGGCGGCTCCACAACAACCGTCCATCCGGCGGCCAAGGATGCGAGCCAGGCGACATTGCTTGCCGACGCCCAGAAGCTGCCCAACCAGTTTGCCGCTCCCGAATTCACGGACACCGAGGACTGGTTCAATACGCCAGGCAATCGGCCGCTCACGCTCGCGTCGTTGCGCGGACGCGTGGTGCTGGTCGACTTCTGGACGTACACGTGCATCAACTGCATCCGCACGCTGCCTTATCTGAAGGCGTGGGACGCCGCCTACCGCAAGGACGGCCTGACGATCGTCGGCGTTGAGACGCCCGAGTTCGCCTTCGAGAAGGAGGCGAGCAACGTCGAGGACGCGATCTCGCAGTTCGGCCTGCGCTACCCCATCGTCCAGGACAACGAAATGGGCACGTGGAACGCCTACGACAACGAGTACTGGCCAGCCGACTACCTGATCGACGCCCACGGGCAGGTTCGCTACGCAACATTCGGTGAGGGCGACTATGACCAGACCGAAACAGCTATTCGGGCGCTACTGGCCGAAGCTGGCCACCAGGTCGGCGCCAAGAGCCACCCGACCGACGTGATCAAACCGACGGAAGTGGCCACCCCCGAGACCTACCTTGGGACCAACCGTGCGGAAGGCTGGGTCAATGGCCCGATCTCTGGAGCCCACGACTATGGCCCACCGCCCACAAGCGAACTGGCCGTTAACGACTTCGCCTACAGCGGCACCTGGAACATCGCCGGCCAGCCCGCGGAAGCGGTGTCGAACGCTGGCATCGACCTGGATTTCTACGCCAAGAACGCCTACCTAGTGCTCAGCTCACCCGGTGAACATCCATTGCCGGTGCAAGTCCTGCTGGATGGGCACCCGATCTCACCCGCAGATGCCGGCGCCGATGTCCACAATGGGGAGGTGACGGTGCGCCGTCAGCGCCTGTACTGGCTGGTGTCACTTAAGCGCGACGAACGCCACCGCCTGTCGCTGCGGTTCGCCGACGGAGTAACCGGCTACGCGTTCACATTCGGCTAAGCCCGGCGCCCGCCTGGATCGAGGCGGGCGCCGGCCGAGCGCACTATTTCTTTCTGTGTTTGCCGGGGACGCAGGTGTGGTAGGTACGAACGTCCTCGTAGAGCTTGCCAGTCGAGGACTTCACGACCATGGCCACCTTGAATGTGCCCTTCGGCAGCCCGATCAGATTGATCGTCGTGTGGTGGTGGTTGAGCTTGCCATGGCTCTTGAGCACGCCATTGATGAACACCTGCACGGATACCAGCTTGACGCCCTTCGGCGCCCGCGGGTGGGCGATGAACTTGCGTCGGCTGAGGCAGATCTTCGTGGATGGCAGCCCCACGTTCGCTTTGAGAGCTACGACCAGCACCTCGCTGCCACACGCGCTCGCTGAGCCCGCATTGGCGCCATCCCCGCTGTATGTGGCCTTCCAGTAGTAGGTGCCAACGCCAGGCTTGATCGCGGCCGACGGACCGGCTGCTCCAGCCACAACCGAAACCGAGCTTCCAGCAGCAGCAGGGACCGTGCATTTGCTGTCCTTGTACAGAACATAGGTGACCGTCCCCGTAGCACTCGGCGCTAGTGACCCAGCGATGTGGGCATGGTCTGCCACCGAGGTGCCTCGGGGCACCGTCAGCGATGAGCCGCTCACGCCGCCGGCGGACTGCGCTGTTGTTGTCGTTGTTGGCGCGAGCACAGTGAGCACCTCGCCCGCGGAACCGCACACGCTCGTGGCGGCCTGGTTGTTGACGTCACCCGAGTAGCTGGCCTGCCAATAGTATTTTCCGGGCGTGAGGCTCGATATCGCTGGCGACGCCGCGGCCGACGCGCCCGAGACGGTGGCGGACATGCCCGCAACCGCAACCGACGTGCATTCAGGGTTGCTGTACACCGTGTAGGTGACCGATCCGCTAGCAAGCGACGCTCCGGCTCCACTGAGGCTGGCCGTATCGGTTACCGCGGTGCCCTGCACGACGCTTATCGAGCTGCCGCTTTGGCCGCCACCGGCCAATGTTGTGGCGACCGTGATGGGATTCCCGACCGTTAGCGAGCTTCCGGCAAGGGTTTCCTCGAGCGCGAAGTAGTCGTGTTCGCCCGGCGCGAGCGCCGGTGAGAAGTTGACCACTCCGCCTGTCCCTTCGCTGTTGATGCTCGAGAACCACATGCCCGGACCCTCGTAGCCAGAGACGGCATCCCCGTTGCTGGCGAATCCGATCGCCTCGATCGCTTCCGGGAAGGTGAGGCCGGCCGGCTCGCCTGACACTTCGTATCCACACGGTTCTTCTTCGACGATGTCGGTTTCTGTGGCGTCGACTTCGCATTCTTTGCCTGGTTTGTTCTTCGTTGGCGTTTCGTTTTTAGCGTTGTGGAACAGCACGATGCACCTGGGTGGCCTCGGCGCTGCCGGCGGATCGCACAACCCATCGCCGTCGAAGCCGTAGATATTTTTCGCAGACGAGAGCGGGAAAGAGGAGATGGCTTTGGTGGAGTTGTTCTGAATCCCGACCAGCGTGTCGTCTTCCCCGTCGTAAGGCCCCAGGCCTTCGTTGTCTTCGGAGACCGTAACGCCACTGCCGCCCACCGTGATCAGGAACTGGCAACCAGGATCTTTGTCCACAGGCGGGCATTGCGTGAACTCCGCGGCGCTGGCGGCCGATGGTGCGAGCCCCACAAGGCCGAGTGCCAGACCTACGAGTACAAGAACCGGACTACGTCGCATTACAACCCCCAAGTCGCCGTTGATCAGATCCGTTGCGCCGCACAGGCGCGAAGCCTCCAAGCCCAGTAGAAACTACACGCTGGCCGCGAGACTGGTCGGCGAGCACCAGTACTCCGCGATCCGGCACCCATGCCGGGCATGGACCCGCCCCCGCCCTACAATGCGCGTATGGAGGGCTCGATGGCAGAGACGAGCGCGCGCAGCTGGCTGCGTTGCTATCGCTGCTGGTCCCAGGATCTGGAGGTCCAGGTCCACTACGAGGGGATCCACAAGATCGACCCCGACAGCGGCGAGCGAGCAGAAGTCGTCGATGAGCTGCAGGAGGCGGTGGTGCAATGCCTGGACTGCATGCACGACCAGCCCCACCTTGGCTTCAACAATGGGCGCGTCGAGCCGATCGAGGATCGCTGGGAACGGATGATCGCCGGCACGCCCTGGGTCGCTTCGTGCACTGTGACGGTTGACTCTGAAGACGTCGAGAGCTGCTCCGGGCCGGAGGCCGGGGATGCCCTCTCCTATGCTGCCTTCGGTGAGCATGGGGTGCGCGAGTTCTTCACGCACGTGCGCTTTCACAAGCACGAAGACGACGCGCGCATCATCGTGCACCTGCTCGTCGAGCTGTATGCGCGCTCGCTGGAGGAGGCGACGGACGTGCTCGAGTCATCGGCGCGAGGCGCCCTGACGATCACCTCGCTCGCCGAGGAGTCTCGCCCGCCGGCAGCGGGCGGCGAGAACCACGGCCACGACTAGGACGCCGGTAGGCGGCGCGATGCTGCGTCCTCGGTCGCAGCTCAGACCGGTGAGAGCCGCATCACGGGGATGCGCCTGATTCCCGCGGTGCGCCGTTCGTAATCGCTGTAGCCGCTGTAGACGAGCTTGCCGAGCTCGAACAGGCGCTCGCGATCCTCGCCCTCTGCCTCGTGCGCTTGGTAGGCGCTGGAACGCCCCATCGTCGCTTCCAGCCTCACGTGGGGGTTGGCCTTGAGGTTGTAGTACCACGCTGGGAACTTCGCTCGCCCATAGCTAGAGCCGATCAGGATCACGTCCTCGCCGTCGGTGAAGTACAGCAACGCAACGGTTCGCTCTTTTCCTGAGCGCGCGCCTCGGACCGTGACCAGCACGATGGGGATCTGCCCGAGCGTGTGGTCGATACGCCCGCGAGTGACGCGCAGCAGCCACGGATCGATCCGTGCGCCCACCTGCGAGGAGAACCATGTGCCGGGCTTGGTCAACGCGAGAGCGGTGATGCGACGCTTGAGCTCGGAGTCTGAGATCTGCCGGGGATCGATAGCGGGGACCGCCCCGGCCATCATCAGCTCATCCCAGGCGAGCTTCGAGTGCGTCAAGCTGCGCGTTTAGCTCCGCGGGCAGGTTCTCGAATTTCGCCAGGTACTCGCGGAACTGCGGCAGCTGAGCACGCCACTCGTCGGTGTCGACGCGCAGGAGCTCGGCCATCGCCTCATTGGTGACGTCAACGCCCCGGGTGTCGATTCCGTCCGGACCCACCGGCGGCATCCAGCCGATTGGTGTCTCGGTTGCGGCGCCATGTCCAGCGCAGCGCGCAAACACCCACGACAGCACGCGCGAGTTCTCACCGTAGCCAGGCCACAGGAAGCGCCCGTCGGGGTCCTTGCGGAACCAGTTGACGTAGAAGATCTTCGGGAGCTTCGCCCCATCCTGGCGCCCCATCTCCAGCCAGTGGGCGAAGTAGTCGGCCATGTTGTAGCCGCAGAAGGGAAGCATCGCGAACGGATCGAAGCGCAGCTCGCCAACGGTGCCCGCTGCCGCGGCGGTCTTCTCGGAGCTCATCACCGAGCCGAGGAACACACCGTGCTCCCAATCGAGCGCCTCGGTTACCAGCGGCACGACCGTCGAGCGGCGACCACCGAACAGCATTGCGTCGATCGGTACCCCGGCGGGGTCCTCCCACTCAGCGGCAATCGCTGGATCCTGCGCTGCGGGCGCGGTGAAACGGGCGTTCGGGTGCGCCGACGGTGTCTCTGACTGTGGCGTCCAGTCGTTGCCGTGCCAGTCGATCAGGTGCGCGGGCGGCTGCTTGGTCAGGCCCTCCCACCAGATGTCTCCATCGTCGGTCTTGGCGCAGTTGGTGAAGATCGAGTTGCTCTCGATCGTGCGGATCGCGTTCGGGTTGGTGTCCTCGCCCGTGCCAGGCGCCACGCCAAAGAAACCAGCCTCGGGGTTGATCGCGTATAGCCGTCCGTCATCGCCGAACTTCATCCAGGCGATGTCATCGCCGATTGTCTCCACCGTCCAGCCGTCAAGCGTCGGCACCAGCATCGCCAGGTTCGTCTTGCCGCATGCGCTCGGGAAGGCACCGGTGATGTACTTGACCTCGCCCTCGGGCGAGGTCAGCTTGAGGATCAGCATGTGCTCGGCCATCCAGCCCTCGTCGCGGGCCATCACTGATGCGATACGCAGCGCGAAGCACTTCTTGCCGAGCAGCGCGTTGCCGCCGTAGCCGGATCCGTAGGACCAGATCTCGCGTGTGTCGGGGAAGTGCACGATGTACTTGTTCTCGGCGTTGCATGGCCATGGCACATCTTCGGCGCCGTCCGCCAGTGGCATGCCCACGGTGTGCAGGCACGGCACGAAGTCGCCTTCGCTGCCGAGCGCATCGAGGGCGCCCTGACCCATGCGAGTCATGATGCGCATGTTCACCGCCACGTATGGGGAGTCCGTCAGCTGAACCCCCACGTGGCTCTTATCTGACCCGAGCGGCCCCATCGAGAATGGCACCACGTACATCGTGCGTCCCCGCATCGAGCCGGTGAACAGCTCGGTCAGCTCCTCGCGCATCTCACCAGCATCACGCCAGTTGTTCGTCGGGCCTGCCTCCTCCTCGGTGGCCGAGCAGATGAACGTGCGGTCCTCCACGCGCGCGACATCACCGGGATCCGACAGCGCGAGATAGGAGTTGGGCCGCTTGGCATCGGAGAGCCGCTCGAAAGTGCCCGCGTCGACAAGCTCCTGACAGAGGCGGTCGTACTCCTCGGCAGACCCGTCACACCAGTAGATCTGGTCTGGTTCGGTAAGCGTCGCCACCTCCTCGACCCAGGTCAGCAGACGCTCGTTCTTGGTGGGGGCGGGAACGGTGGTGTTCATGGGGTCGAAACGGCTCCTAGGTTGGCGGGCAAGATGGGCACGCGCCGTGCGGCGCTGCTGCCGGGCCACGGCTGGCTCCGGGAAACAGAAAACGCCCTTCCGTGGGCGAGAGGCAAAGCGTATCGCACGATCAAAGCGCCCGACAAGTCGCGCTGCTACTCGACATTCCCCTCAGCAGCACCCGCGCCGGGAGTCTTGCGCGGAACGAGCACGAGCCGCTTGAACTCAGCGACCAGCACGCCGTCTTGGTTGAGGACGCGCGTGTGCACCTTGACTGTGCCGCGATCTGGCTTTGACTGCGACTCCTTCTTCTCAAGTACCTCGGACTCGCAGTAGAGCGTGTCGCCATGGAACACGGGCGCAGGATGCTTGAGCTCTTCGGTTGCGAGGTTGGCGATCGCCTTGCCACTGACGTCGCTCACAGACATCCCCAGAGCCAGCGAGTAGACGAGCGGACCGACCACCACATTGCGCCCCTGCTGCGATTTGGACGCGTAGACATCGTTCAGGTGCAGCGGGTGGTGGTTCATCGTGATCAGGCAGAACAGGTGGTCGTCTGACTCGGTCACCGTCTTGGCGGGCCAGTGCTTGTAGATGGCGCCAACCTCGAACTCCTCCAGGTAGCGGCCATACGGGTGGGCGCCGCTCGCCTCGCGTGCGGCCTGCTCGGTCTCGACGGTCTGGGTCTCGCTCATATAGGTCGTAAGTCTCCTGTGGCAGAGGATCGGATTGCGCGGCCAACTCTAGTAGGCGCCTGCCTGCACTCGCCTTGCGCCAGTCGCCGACGACGCAACGCAGATACCCGGCTGCACGACCAGTGGACAGGCGGTACCGGGCGAGGGATCGCATGGTGTGCAGCCGGGCGGGACGGGCGTTGGCACAGGAAGCGTTGGCGGCACCGATGGTGCGGTTACGGCCTGCTTGAACGCACTTGTGTACGCCAGCCCGCAGGCAACGTCATAGGCTTCCGCTACCGCGTCCGCGGCGTCGAAGCCTCCGAGCGAAGCGCCATGGGAGCCAAGCCCTTTCAGCTTGGAGCCATCCAGCGTGGAGCCGGTAAGCGCCAGATCGCACAGAGCTGGTGTGCGCGCCGGCTCGGGATGTGTGAAGGGATTGGCGAGCTTGAAGGTCCTAGGCTTCCCGAGAGCCCGCCTCGCGCTCAGCCGCAGTCTCACTGAGACAGGGTCATCGAGCCCAGAGGGCCTGTTGACGAGCAGCACCAGCGCGCGAGGACCGCCCGGCGTGTGAAACCGCGGTGCGGCCATCGCCAGGTAGTCGTAGCCGTCGCCGGACTCTCCGCCTAGCGCCAGCTGCAGCGAGCTGGCGGACAGCCGCTCCCAGGCGGGTCCATGGAAGCTGATCTCGGCAAGCGCCAGGTCATCGACGGCTGGGGAGAGCGTCAGCTGCCAGGCACGCTCGTCAGAGGCTGCCCGGATCAGCCGGGCTGTTGTGGGGAGGCCCGCCGCGCCGGCCTGAGCGACTCCGAGCGCGAGCGATACGAGCGCCGCGAGCAGCGCCAGCGAAGCCAACCGAGAGCGCATCATCAATACTTGTTTAGCACCGATCGTTCAAACCGCTGTCCCCAGCTGACCCAGGAGAGCCCTTGCGCAACCCCCGAGACTTCCTCAAGCCGCTCGCCATCGACGCGCCCGAGCCGGTACGCGAGATCCCTTTCAAGCCCTCCCGGATGATCCATTTCCTGGATTTCTCGAACGAGAAGATGGTGGCTAAGGTGCCCGACATCGCGCCGACGGTGGACATCCTGCTTGGCAACCTTGAGGATGCCGTCCCTGTCGACCGCAAGCTCGCGGCGCGTGCGGGCCTGATCAAGGTCGGGCGCGAGATGGAGCTCGGCGACACGGCGCTGTGGACGCGCGTCAACGAGCTCGCCTCCCCCTGGGTACTCGACGACCTCACCGAACTGGTGATGGAGATCGGCCATAAGCTGGAGGTGATCATGGTCCCCAAGGTCGAGGGCCCGTGGGACATCCACTACGTCGACCGCCTGCTCGCGCAGCTCGAGGCCAAGGCCGGCCTGGAGCGCCCGCTGCTGATCCACGCGATCCTCGAGACCGCCCAGGGTGTGGCCAACCTGGAGGAGATCGCCTGCGCCTCACCGCGCATCCAGGGGATGAGCTTCGGTCCGGCGGACCTAGCGGCATCGAGGCGGATGAAGACCACGCGCGTTGGTGGCGGGCATCCCGGCTACCGCACGATCGCCGACCCTGACCCTGAGAATCCGGATGCGCCGCGTGCTAGCTACCAGCAAGACCCGTGGCACTACTCGATCGCGCGCATGGTCGACGCGTGCACGTCTGTCGGGGCGCTGCCCTTCTATGGCCCCTACGGCGACATCCGTGACGTGGAGGGCTGCGAGACTCAGTTCCGTGCGTCATTCCTGCTTGGCTGCGTGGGCGCGTGGTCGCTGCACCCCGTGCAAATCGGCATCGCCAAGAAGGTCTACTCACCCGATCCCGACGAGGTGGCGTTCGCCAAAAAGGTGATCGAGGCCATCCCCGATGGGCGCGGCGTACACATGATCGACGGCAAGATGCAGGACGACGCGACCTGGAAGCAGTGCAAGGTGATGGTCAACCTTGCCGAAATGCTCGCCCGCAAGGATCCGGAGCTGGCGGAGGCCTACGGGTTCACGCCGGCCGGCGCCGTGTAGGCTTCCGCGCCGCGATGAGATTCTTTGAGTTCGAGGCCCGCGAGGTCATCAAGCGCGCCGGTATCCCCGTCACTGACTACGGCTTCACGACTGACCCCGCGGAGGCTCGTGAGATCGCGCAGCGGATCGGCGGCCCGACGGTGATCAAGTCTCAGGTGCTGACGGGCGGACGGATGAAGGCTGGAGGCGTCAAGTTTGCGGACACGCCTGAGCAGGCGGAGAGCTATGCCCGCGAGATCCTGGCGCTGGAGATCAATGGCCATATGCCGCGCGGAGTACTGGTGGACCCGAAGGCGGAGGTCGAGCAGGAGTACTACGCCGGTGTCGTCTGGGATGGCATCCGCAAGCAGCCAGTGATGATCTTCTCACCTGTCGGCGGCATCGATATCGAGCAGGTCGCCGAGGAGCAGCCCGACAAGGTGGGCCGTCGCCACTTCTCCAACATCCTCCCCTTTAGCGAGTTTCAAGCCAAGGAGGTGATCGCGTCCACCGGCGTCACTGGCTCGGCGCTGAACAAGCTCGTCCCGATCATCACGCGCCTGGCCAAGCTGTTCGTGGAGAACGACATGGTGCTGGCCGAGATCAACCCGCTCGGCCGCCTCGCCGACGGCTCGTTCGTCGCGCTCGACGCGCACATGGACATCGAGAACGAGGCGCGCGGACGCCACAAGCAGCTGCTCGCCGACCTCGGTGTGGGCGATGAGGAGACCCGCCAGGCGCGCGAGGCGACGCCGTTCGAGCTGGCCGGCGAGGAAGTCGACTCCCAGGACCACCGCGGTGTCGCCGGCAACGTCACCGAGTTCGACGGCAACCTCGGGCTCGTGATCGGCGCCGGTGGCGGCTCGCTGACGCTGTTCGACGCCGTCCGCGCGCATGGCGGCAAACCGGCCAACTACTGTGAGATTGGCGGCAACCCGTCGGTCTCCAAGGCGTGCGGGCTAGCCAAGCTCGTGCTGCAGAAGCCCGGCGTGGACAAGATTGCGGTGATGATGTCGATCGTCTCCAACACGCGCGTGGACATCGTCGCGCGCGGTGTCATCAAGGCTTGTCTGGAGCTCGGCTACGACCCGGCCGAGAAGATCGCGATCTTCCGCATCCCAGGCGCGTGGGAGGAAGAGGGCTTCAAGATCCTCGAGAAGTACGGCGTCGACTACGCCGACCGCTCGGTCTCGCTCAACGAGGCTGCCCGACGCGCGGTCGAGAGAATCAAAGCCCACCCACCCGGGGCGGCGTCGTGATCGGGTTCTCGCTCAACGAGTGCTGTATATCAATAGTTATACGGCGTTCGCACGGCAACACTCGGACAGCGCACGAGCGTAGTGCGATGGTTATACAGCGCGCGCCGAAGGACTCACGTGCATGGAGGGCCTCGACGTGTCCATCCTGATCGACTCAGACACCACGTTCATCGTCCAGGGCATTACCGGCCGCGAGGCGGTGAACCTGACGCGCGAGTGCCTCGACTATGGCACCGGCGCGAAGGTCGTCGGCGGCGTCACGCCGGGCCGGCTGGGTCGCGAGGTGCACGGCGTGCCCGTGTTCGACACGGTCGCCCAAGCCGTTGCCCACCACGGCGCGCCGATCCACGGTTCGGTCGTCACCGTCCCCCCCGCCTTCACCAAGGACGCGGTGTTCGAGGCGATCGAGAACGGCATCAAGCTGACCGTGATCGTCACCGAGCGCATCCCCCGCCGCGACGTCGCCGAGATGGTCGAGCTCGCCGCCCTGCGCGGCGCGCGCATCATCGGCCCCAACTGCCTCGGAGTCATCGTTCCCGACGTGATCAAGATGGGCGGCATTGGCGGCCCCGCCAAGAACGCCGCGCAGGCCTACACGCCCGGCCCGATCGGCGTGATCTCCCGCTCCGGCGGAATGACCACCGAGATGTCCTCGACGCTCAGCGCCGCCGGCCTCGGCCAGTCGACCGCCGTCTCGATCGGCGGCGACGCGATTATCGGGCAGAGCTACGCGGAGCTGATGCCGCTGTTCGAGGCCGACGCGCAGACCCAGGGGATCGTCATCTACACCGAGCCCGGCGGCCGCATGGAGGCCGAGCTCGCACGGTGGGTGACCGAGAACAACTCACGCCTGCCGATCGTCGCGTTCATGGCCGGTCGCTTCATGGATGAGATGCCCGGCATGAGCTTCGGCCACGCGGGGACGATCGTTGAAGGTAAGGAGGACACTGCCTCGGAGAAGATCACGCGCCTCGCGCAGGCGGGGATCACGGTCGCCGAGCGGATCGAGGACATCCCCGAGATGATCCGTGCGAAGATCGCCGAGAGGAGCGCGGCATGAGGAAGGACGCGACCTTCATCGCTGTGGAAGTCGACGACGCACTCGCCTCCGATGCGGCGGTCGCGGCGAAGCTCGCGGAGGTATGCCCGGTCGACATCTTCGCCGCCACCGCCGGCAAGCTCGAGATCGTCGAGAAGAACCTTGACGAGTGCGTCCTCTGCCGACTGTGCCTGGATGCGGTGCCGGACGGGGTGCGCGTGCTCAAGCTCTACGAGAACGGCGCGGCGCTGTAGCTCGCGCGACCGCCCGGTCCACTATCGTGCTGCTTAGCCGATGAACGAAAACTTCTCCCTCATCGTCATGTCGATCTGCCTGCTCGCCTCGCTGGCGTTCCTAGCGGAGCAGCTCTCCGCTTACCACTGATCGCCGTTGGCAGCGACTATGCGTGCTTGCGCGCCTTTGGCGTGCGTTCGCGCTCCTGCTGGCGCTCCACGACGTTGACGATCAGGCGGATGAACTGCTCGGGCCCTGAGGCCTTGGCCTGGCCGTAGGCGAACGCCTCGACCCAGTCTGCCACCTTGGCTTCGCGGGCCATCACGTTGAAGAACTCCCTACGCATGTCCACGCGCACGCGCGCGTCTGCCGCCGGACCCTTGGTGACCTTCACGCCGGGCATCTCCAGTCGAAAGTGCTGTACATCGCCCCGACCCCGGAGCTCAACGCCCACGACCAGCTTGATCGGCTCCAGTGCGGGTACTTCGCCGACGAATCTGCGCGTCGCGACCTCGATCAGAGCCTTGGCATCATCGGCCATGTAGGTGTATCTCTCCTCCTGGACCGGGCGGCCCGTGGCTGTCCTGTCAGATCTTATGACGCTGCAGCAGCTTGCGCCCGATCACCATGCGCTGTATCTCTGAGGTGCCCTCGCCGATCAGCAGCAGCGGCGCATCGCGATAGAGACGCTCGATCTCGTACTCCTTGGAGTAGCCGTAGCCCCCGTGGATGCGGAAGGACTCCTCCACGCAGAAGCGCCCTGCCTCCGACGCGAACAGCTTGGCCATGCCAGCCTCCAAGTCTGAGCGGGCGCCGGCATCCTTCAGGCGCGCGGCCCGCAGCGTCAACAGGCGTGCGGCGTCAACCTGCGTGGCCATGTCGGCAAGCTTGAACTGGATCGCCTGATGCTCTGAGATGGGCTTGCCAAAGGTCTTTCGCTCCTGCGAGTAGCGCAGCGCCAGCTCCAGCGCGCGCTGGGCAATGCCAACACCGCGGGCCGCCACGTTGACGCGCCCTACCTCCAAGGCGTCCATCATCTGCGGGAAGCCCTTGTTCAGGCCGGCATTCTCGCCGCCGAGGATGTTCTCGGCCGGGCACCGGTAGCCGTCGAATACGAGCTCGGTCGACTCGACTCCCTTGTAGCCCATCTTGCGCAGCTGCGGCGGCACTGTGAGACCCGCATAGGGACCGGTGTTCTCGGCGACGCCGCCCTCCTTCTCGGCGATGAAGCACGTCATCCCCTGATAGGCCTTCGGCGCGTCCGGGTCGGTCTTGACGAGTACGAACACGAGGTCTGAGCGCAGGCCGTTGGTCACCCACATCTTCTGGCCGTTGATCTCGTAGCTGCCGTCCTCAGCCTTCTTGGCAGACGTTTTGATCGCCTGCACGTCGGAGCCGAGCTCCGGCTCCGACAGCGAGAATGCTGCCCGGATCTCGCCAGTGGACATCCGCGGCAGGTACTTCTGCTTCTGCTCCTCGGTGCCGAACTTCATCAGCAGGTAGGAGCCGATGAAATGCGTGTTGATCACGCCCGAGATCGAGATCCAGCCGCGCGAGAGCTCCTCCACGATCATCGCGTAGGTCGTCAGGTCCAGGCCCATCCCGCCGTACTCTTCGGGGATCGTCACCCCGAACAGGCCTAGCTCCTTCATCTGCTCGACGATCGGCTCCGGGAAGGCGTCCTCATGGTCGTAGTGCTCGGCGTTGGGCAGGATCTGCTCGTCAGCGAACTGGTGGACCATCTCGGTGATCGCCTGCTGCTCGTCGGTCTTCTCTGTGTACGGGGAGGCGGCTACGGCCATTCTGATCTGCGCTCCAGGGTCGGTGGTCGGACTGTCGCGGTCTAACCTCGGAGGATACCGACCAGCGACCGGTGCGCTTCAGGCTCCCTAGCGCTTGCATGTCCGGGAGAATGCAGCCTGTGAACTTCGCACGCGAGATCGTGGACAGTAACGCTCCGGAGCGGCTAGCCCTCCTCGAGCTCGCGCGGGATGGCACCCGTAGGGAGTGGAGCTTCGCCGAGATCGCCGAGCGGTCGGGGCGTCTAGCGGGGACGCTGAAGCGACGTGGGTTGCACCGAGGCGACGTGGTGATGACGTTGATCGGCAACCGCCCAGAGTGGGTGTTGAGCATGCTTGCGTGCTTTCGCATCGGCGCGGTCGTGCTGCCGTGCACAGAGCAGCTGCGCGCGAAGGATCTGCGTCTGCGCATCGACGTCGCCGACCCAGCGCTAATCATCGCCGATGAGCGCAACCGCAGCGAGCTGGAGGCAGCCCTGGCGGGCACTGGCGTGGCGGTCGCGTACGTGCCCGACGAGAGCCTGTTCGCGGCCGAGCCAGCTCCAGCCGTTGAGCTCGACAGCGGGGACCCTTGCCTGATCACTTTCACCAGCGGCACCGCCGGCGAGCCCAAGGCGGTTGTGCACGCCCACCGCTACCTCGACGGCCAGCGTGTGCAGGCCGAGCACTGGTTGGGCGCGCGCGAGGGTGAGCTGGTCTGGTGCACGGCCGCCAGCGGATGGTCGAAGTCGGCGCGCAACGTGTTTATCGCGCCGTGGCTGTCAGGCGCGGCTGCGCTGCTACACGACGCCCGCTTCGACCCACACGAGCGTCTGGCGCTGCTCGAGCGCGAGCGGGTGAACGTGCTGTGCATGGCACCCACCGAGTACCGCGTGATCGCCAAGCGCGCCACGTTGCACTCGCTCCCGCGCCTGCGCGGGATGGTCGCGGCCGGCGAGGCGCTCAACCCGGAGGTATTGCGCGTCTGGCACGAGGCGACAGGGCTGGAGATCCGCGACGGCTACGGCCAAACCGAGACCGGACAGATCACCGGCACGCCACTGGTCACCAACGCACGTCCCGGCTCGATGGGCAGGGCGCTCCCGGGGATGGCCGTGGCGGTCGTGGACGGCGAGCTGACGGTCGACCCGACTAGCGTGCCGACGTTCTTCCTCGGATATCTCGGCGAGGACGTTCGACGCGACGCGGATGGCAGGTGGAGCGTGAATGACAGGCGCAAGGGCGCAGCGTGGCAAACGGGAGACAGGGTCAGCGAAGACGAGGACGGCTGGCTGTACTTCGAGGGACGCGCCGACGACGTGATCGTCTCCGCCGGCTACCGCATCGGCCCGTTCGAGGTTGAGTCCGCGCTGGTCGCGCACCCCGCGGTCGCCGAGGCCGCCGCGGTGGCAGCCCCGGACGAGGAGCGCGGTGCTGTCGTGCGCGCGGTCGTCGTGCTGCGCGCGGGCGCCTACGTCCCCTCGCCGGAGCTGGTCCGCGAGCTGCAGGAGCACGTCAAGCGTGAGACTGCGCCGTATAAGTACCCACGAATTATCGACTTCGCCGAGGAGCTACCGAAGACAGCCAGCGGCAAGGTCAAGCGGGCCGAGCTGCGGGGCTGAGCTCGCCGCCGCCTACGCGGCGATCAGCTCCAAGTCGGCCTCCTGCTCGAGCGGCTCCTCGACTGTTTGCGCCACCTCGGCGGGCGGGCGCAGGAACAGGAACGCGGCGAGCACGCCTATCCCGACGCACGCCGCCGCGACGACATATGCGAGGTGGTATCCCCCGGTGAGCGCACTGCTCACGGAGTGTCCGGTGGCGCTCAGCGCGTTCGTGTGGTCGGTTGCGATCGTGCCGAGACTCGCCAGGCCGATCGCGCCGAACAGCTGTACAGAGACGTTGATGATGCCCGAGGCGAGGCCCGCGTCGCGCGCAGGCGTATCGGACATCCCCATCGTCAGCAGCGGCAGAAATGAAGCGCCCGCACCCAACCCAAGTGCGAGGAACGCGAAGAACAGGCCGGGGAAGTAGCTCGCGTGCACGCCGTCCGTGGCGAGTAGCACCAGGCCGACCATGATCCCCACCAGGCCGACCGCCAACGTCCGCACCGCGCCGAAGCGCTGCACCGCCCGGGCGGAGACCCCCATCGACATCGCCGCGATCGCGAACGTCAGCGGCAGAAATGCGAGGCCGGTGTCGATCGCGTCGTAGCCGAGCACGCGCTCCAGGTAGAGCGCACCGAGGAAGAACGCTGAGAACATGCCTGTCACGAGCAGCCCGCGAACAAGGCTCGAGCCCATCAGCATGCGCAGGCGCAGGATGCGCAGCGGCATGATCGGGTTCTCCAGCCGGGACTCGAGTGCGAGGAAGCCGACCAGCAGCGCCAGTGAAGCCCCAGCAGTGCCAAGCGTGCGTGCTGAGAGGAGGCCGTATTCGCTCGACTTGACGATCGTAAAGGCGCCCAGCATGGTGGCGAGAGTGATCAGCACCGAGCCGAGCACGTCAACACCGCCGGCGAGGCCGATGCCCTCGTTCTCCTCGATCAGCACCCATCCGAGCAGGAACGCGATGGCGCCGATTGGCACGTTGACGAAGAAGATCCAGTGCCAGTTAAGCGACTGCGTCAGCGCGCCACCTGCGAGTAGGCCAATCGAGCCACCGCCAGCGGACACGAACGCGTACATGCCCATCGCCTTGGCCTGCTCGGCCTTGCCTGGGAACTCGGTCACGATGATCGCGAGGATCACGCTCGAGGCGACAGCACCGCCAACGCCCTGGATGATGCGCGAGGCAATCAGCGTCGTCTGGTCTTGCGCCACGCCACAAAGAACTGAGGCCGCCGTGAACATCACAAGCCCTGTCAGGAACACCTTCTTGCGGCCGACCAGATCGCCGACCCTCCCAGCGAGCAGCAGAAAGCCACCGAACGTGACGAGGTAACCGTTGATTACCCACGTGAGGTTGCCCTGGCTGAAGTGCAGGTCGCGCTGGATCGAGGGCAGCGCGACGTTCACGATCGTCGAGTCGAGAATCATCATCAGCTGCCCTAGGCAGAGGACGCCAAGTGCGATCCAGCGTCGACGCTCGCGCTTGCGCTCCGCCTCGCTCGAGGCGCTTGCTCGCTGGATGTCTTGGCTGCGGGTGGTAACGGTGCTCATGTCGCTCCTTCTCACGTGGTCGAGGGAACAACATAGCAGGGATCATCCATCTAACAAGTATAATCTTGTTATCGGTGATGATCTTCGATTAGTGGTATAATCTGCGCGTTATGGGTGATCACACGCGTTCCTGCGATCTTGGTTCGATGGTGCTGTTGACGCGGCTGGCCAAGCAGGTCTACCGACGCAGCACCGAGGAGCTGCTGGGCATACACATGCGGCTCGTGATGGCACTCAGCTATCTGCGCGACCATGATGGCGCCCCCCAGCAGGAGCTGGCCGAGGCGCTGTGCATGGACGCCAACAACGTGGTGCTGCTCCTGAACGAGCTGGAGGATCTCGGGCACGTCACGCGTCGGCGCGACCCTGAGGACCGCCGACGCCATCGCGTGGAGCTGACACAAGCTGGGCGCCGGGCGCTGGTCAAAGCAGAGCGCGCGCAGGAGACAATCGAGGATGAGGTGCTGCAAGCGCTCGACGCGGATGACCGTGCGACGCTCTGGCGACTGCTGACACGTGCTCTGCGGGGTGCCGAGCCTGACGTGCACGAGCCCGCGTCTGAGCCCGCCGCCGTCGCCTCCGTCTCCGCGTAGGCGCTCAGCCGAGCGCGACGATCGCGTCGATCTCCACCTGCGCGCCCCGTGGCAGGCCCGCCACCTCGACGGCTACGCGCGCCGGAGGACTCTCAGCGAAGAACGACCCGTAGACCTCATTCACCTCCGCAAAGGCGCCCAGATCTGTCATGTACACGGTCATGCGCAGCGCGCGCGCGAGCGTCGTGCCCGCCGCGTCGCAGACGGCCTGGAGGTTCTCCAGGCAGCGGCGCGCCTGCTCGGCAGCGCTATCGCCAACCAGCTCCCCTGTTCGTGGGTCGAGCGGTATCTGTCCTGAGCAGAACAGCAGCTCGCCCGCGCGCACAGCGTGGCTGTACGGTCCGATCGCCGGCGGGGCAGCGGCCGCGTGCACGGTCTCTCGGTCGTGAGCCATCGGCGCCACACTACCGCGAGGGCCCCCGACCGAGCACGATCGGTGCCCCGGCGCCTCAACGCCGCCACAAACAATAGATTCCAATCAATGCAACCTTCGGTAGGAAAGCTCGCGACGTGGCTGTCGGCGACCTGCATGGGTGTCTGCATGCTGGGCGCCTGGCAACCGAGCGCCTCGGCGCAGGCGCAGATCGCGTTCACGCCGTGCGGGAACAGCAACAGCTTCGCGTGCGGGCACCTCACTGTGCCACTGGACCCCAGCGGCGCGACTCCGGGCACGATCACGCTCGCCTTGCGCCGCCACCGCGCCGCCGTGGGCGAAGCGCGCAGCGCGATCATCGCGCTGGCCGGCGGCCCCGGACAGCCAGCGTTGCCGTTCGCGGAAGCGTTTGCCGAATTGCTCGGTCCGATCGCTGCTACACGCGACCTGATCGTCTTCGATCAACGCGGTATCGGGCTCTCGAATCCGCTGTCCTGTCACGCCTTTGAAGTTCCAGCCCTGTATCGTTCGTTCGGAGCGCTGATCGAAGCATGCGGCGACCAGCTCGGCCCCACGCGAACGTTCTATACGACCGCCGACACAGTCGCTGATATCGAGGCGATCCGCCAGGCCGGCGGCTATGAAAAGCTCGTTTTGTACGGCACCAGCTACGGCACCAAGGTAGCTGAGCAGTACGCGCAGGATTACCCGAGCCACGTCGAAGCGCTGGTGCTCGACTCGGTGGTGACGCCGAATGGGCCAGAAACGCTCGATCGCTCGACGTTCGCGGCCGTGCCGCGGATCCTGCGCCAGTTGTGCACCGACCGGCTGTGCGCGCACATCACCGCTAATCCCGTAGCGGACCTGGCGCGCGTCGTCAAGCGGATGGAACGCTCGCCGCTGCGCGGGCAAGCGATCGACGGGGCCGGTAAGGCGCATCCCGTTGCTATGACATCCAACGAGCTTGTCGGAATCCTCCTCGCAGGCGACTTCTCCTCGCTGCTGCGCGCCGAATTCCTGACGGCCGTGGCAGCAGCCGCGCGCAACGACACCGCGCCCTTGGCGCGCCTGGTGTTCAACACCTCACAAGCTGAAGGCGAACAGGAAGATTTCGACACACCCTTGTACTTCGCGACGAGCTGCGAAGAGCAGATCTTCCCATGGAGCCGAGCGGGCAATCCACGCTCGCGCATCGCCCAGGCGACGGCTGCCGCACGAGCGCTGCCCGCAAGCGTGTTTGCGCCCTTCACGGCGGCCGACGCGCTCGCCCTCAGCGATGTGGGGGCCTGCGCCTACTGGCCCTACACCACGCTCGCCCCAGCTCTCGACGAGGCGCCGCTCCCAAACGTTCCGACATTGATCCTCAGCGGCGCCGACGACCTGCGTACCCCGACTGCCAACGCACGCGAGGTGGCCGCGCAGATCCCCGACTCGCACCTACTGGTCGTGCCTGACACGGGCCACTCGGTGCTGACCGAGGAGCAGACACGCTGTGCCAGCGAAGCGTTGCAGGCACTGTTTGCCTCCAGCTCCGTGCGACCGTGCCGCCCGGCACCGCCGCCGCCAAGCCTGCGCCCGCCGCCGCTACCGCCGCTGCGGCTGGCGCTCGTCTCTCCGATCAAGCCCTATCGCGGCCTGCCCGGGCGCACGCTGGACGCGGTCAGGCTCACGCTGCAGGACTTCGTCCGCCAGCTAGCGCTGAGCGGCTCCCCGGAAAGCGTCACAACGCTGCGCATAGGCGGCTTGCGTGCCGGCTGGGCACGGTTCGCGGGCGACGCGTTCAGCCTGCATGGCTACTCATACATACCCGGCATGACGATCTCGGGCTCTATCGCAGCCGGAGTAGTTGACCTGCGCGTCAGTGGATCCGCGGCCGCGCAAGGAACGTTGCAGCTCGGGCCTCACAAATCGCTCGTTGGGACGCTGGGAGGCCGGCATGTGGTGCTATCGGCGAGTTCCACTGCCACTGCAGCTATTGTCGGCACCGATGCGCAGGCGAGCTATCACCTTGGCGCTGGCGCTGGCGCCCGTGCTGCTGCTCGCCGCCTCGTCCAGCTCCTCAGCAGCCTCTAGCCTTAGCTTCGTCACCTGCCCTACCGAGGTCGCTTTCACCTGTACCTCGCTCCCCGTTCCGCTGGACCGCGCGGGGGGAGCTCTGGGAACAATCTCTTTGAGCGTCGAGCGCAAGCTCGCCGGCGCCACCACGAGCCGCGACGCGGTAGTCGCATTGGCTGGCGGACCAGGCCAGTCGGCGCTGCCGCTCGCCGAATTCATCTCCGAGGCGATAGCACCCGCGCTCAGCTCCCGCGATCTGCTCGTGTTCGACCAGCGTGGCACCGGCTCCTCCGACCCCCTCAGCTGCTCTGCGTTCGAAGCGCTCACTGCGAAGCCTGTGAGCCAGCTGTTCGAAGAATGCGCGTCTGAGCTCGGACCCGCCCGAGGCGGCTTCACCACGCAGGAATCGGTTCAAGATATCGAGGCTTTGCGACGGGCTGGCGGCTATGAAAAGCTCGTCCTCTACGGCACCTCCTACGGCACGAAGGTGGCATTGGAGTATGCCGAACGCTATCCGCAGAACGTCGAAGCGCTGGTGCTCGACTCGGTCGTGCCTAGTGACGGACCAGAACCGTTTGCGATCCCAACCTTCGAGGCGATTGGGGGTGTGCTGGATGAGCTCTGCGCCGGCGACGCTTGCGCGGGGGTCACCTCCAATCCCCTGGGCGACCTCGCCAGGCTCACCACGCAACTGCGCAAGCGCCCGCTCAGCGGCTCGGTCTATGACGGCGCAGGCAAGCGCCATGCGAGCACGCTCGATGAGCGCGGGCTGCTGGGCATCCTCGAGGCCGGCGACCTGAACCCGGCCCTGCGCGCGCTGCTGCCGGCTGCTGTGCAATCGGCGCTACGCAACGACCCGGACCCGCTGCTACGACTGCATCTGCTCTCCGAGGGCCTGATCCCGAACGTGCCCCAGGAAGGCACCACCGGAGAAACCGCGGAGGAAATCGATGAAGCGCTGTATGCGACCACCACGTGCGAAGAGAGCCCATTCCCTTGGGAGCGCACAGCGGCGCAGACCACACGGCTCAGCGAAGCGCTTGGCTACCTGCACGCCCAGTCGCCCAGCGTCTTCTACCCGTTCGATGCTGTCACCGCCTACGCCGACAGCCTCGTGCCCGCCTGCGCCGGATGGCCAGACGCATCCGCTGCTCCCGCACCCGCGAGCGCTCTGCCAAACGTACCCACCCTGATCCTCTCGGGCGAGCAGGATCTCAGGACTCCCACCTCAGGCGCGCGCCGCGTCGCCGCGTTGATTCCCGATGCACAGCTGCTGGTGGTGCCATTCACCGGGCACTCCGTCATTGGCAGCGACCTCGGCGACTGCGCCTCGCTCGCCATTAGCGCTTTCTTCGCTGGCAATGCCGTGCAGCCATGCACAGCCGCTCCCAACCCGTTCGCGCCGACTCCGATCACCCCCACCAAGCTCGCCTACGTGCACGCGCCCGCCACCTTCACCGGTCGGCCCGGACGGACTCTCGCAGCCGTGCTCGACACGCTTGTGGACCTCAACCGGCAGGTGATCGCAGCCACACTCCAAGCCGACGAGCAGCTGCCCAGCGGCTCGAGCTTCGGGGGCCTGCGCGGCGGCTACGCCAAGCTCACGAGCTCAGAGGCGATCCTGAAGGACTTCTCGTTCGTGCCCGGCGTCCAGCTCACAGCGACGTTCCCGGTACGCAAGGGCGAGCTGGGGGCAACTGACATCCGCATATCGGGCACGGAAGCATCACCAGGAATGGTGCGCTTCGGCGCTGGCACCGAGCATGTCACCGGCACGCTGAGCGGCAAGCGCTTCGACGTCAGCCTTGCCAAGGTCAAGCTGTCCCGCGTCGGCGACGAGGGGTGGCCCTCTCAGGCTGCCATCCTCAGGCTGCTCGAACGCACCGGCGGTCGCGCACTTCGCGGCCACACGTTGTGGTCGCGGCTACCCTGAGCGGGTGCCCAACGCGCTAGCGCAGGAGACCTCGCCTTACCTGCGCCAGCACGCCGAGAACCCTGTCGATTGGCTGCCGTGGGGTCCACTCGCGCTCGCACGAGCGCAAGCGCAGGACAAGCCGTTGCTGGTCTCGATCGGATACTCAGCGTGCCACTGGTGCCACGTGATGGAGCGCGAGTCATTCGAGAACGAGGACACGGCAAGGCTGATGAACGAGTGCTTTGTGTGCGTCAAGGTCGACCGCGAGGAGCGCCCGGACGTTGACGCGCTGTACATGGAGGCGGTCCAGGGGATGACCGGCCATGGCGGCTGGCCGCTGAACGTATTCCTCACTCCCGAGCAGCTGCCGTTCTACGGCGGCACGTACTTCCCGCCAGACGCCCGACATGGCCTGCCGGCATGGACACAGGTGTTGCAGGCGATCAACGAGTCATGGGAAGTCAACCGTGAGGAGATTCGCGCAGGTGGCGAGCGCTTGCGCGAGCGCCTCTCCGGCGGGGCGCAGCTCTCACCCTCGACCGAGCCACTGCGCGAGAGCGTGCTCGAGCAAGCCGTAGCAAGGCTTGCGGAAAGCTTCGACGCGCGCTACGGCGGCTTCGGCGGGACGCCGAAGTTCCCTCAGGCGCCAGTGCTTGAGCTGTTGCTGCTCGGAGAAGGACGCGAGATGGCGCTCACAACACTGCACGCGATGGCCAGCGGTGGCATCCACGACCAGCTCGGCGGCGGCTTCGCGCGCTACAGCGTGGATGCAACCTGGACGGTCCCCCACTTCGAGAAGATGCTCTATGACAACGCCCTGCTCGCCCGGGCCTATCTGCACGGCTGGCAGGTCTCCGACGACGGGCGCCTGCGGGAGGTATGCATGGACACCCTGGAGTGGGTGCTGCGCGAGATGCGCGGCCCCGAGGGAGGCTTTTACAGCGCACTGGACGCCGACTCCGAAGGCGTTGAGGGGCGCTTCTACGTGTGGAGCGTCGGCGAGCTCACCGACCTGCTGGGCACAGACGCACAGTCAGCGATTGCGTGGCTGGGCGTCACAGAGCAGGGCAACTTCGCCGACCCCCATCAGCCCCAACCGGGTCTCAATGTCCTTACCGATCGCGGTAGCGCTCCAGACGCTGAGGCTCGTTCACGCATTCGCGCGCGTCTGCTGGAGGGACGCGAACGGCGTGAGCGTCCAGCGCTCGACGACAAGCGCCTGACGAGCTGGAACGCGCTGATGATCTGCGCGCTTGCGGAGGCTGGCGCGGCGCTCGATGAGCCGCGCTATCTAGACGCTGCAATCAACTGCGCGGAGTTCTTGCAGAGTGAGATGCGCGAGCACGGCTCCGCCCTGACGGGCGGTCGTGGACGGCTGCTACGCACCTATAACCACGGCCAGGCCAAGATCGATGCCTACCTCGAGGATCATGCGTTCCTACTGGAGGCGTTGATCGCGTTGTTCGAAGCCACCTGCGATGAGCGCTGGTTTCATCAGGCGACGGCGCTCGCAGAGGAGATGATCGCGCGCTTCGCCGACAGCGACCGCGGCGGCTTCTTCTCGACCGCATCCGACGGCGAAGCACTGATCGCGCGACGCAAGGACCTGGAGGACTCGCCGATTCCCGCCGGCGGCTCGAGCGCGGCCGTCGGCCTGTTGCGCCTCTCCCAGCTCACGGGAAACAGCGAATACGAGCGCCACGCGCTGTCCGTGCTGGCACTGCTACGGGACATCGCCCCGCGCCACCCCGGCGCGTTCGGACACGCGCTGCAGGCGATGCACTGGCAGCTCGCGCCCGCCCGGGCGATCGCCTGCGCGGTCCCAGCCCCGGATCAAACGGAGGGCTCAGGGACGCTGGGGCCCTGAGCAGGACATGATGCGTCGGAACCGAAACACGGGCCGTGAGCAGCGCCGCCCAGCCGGTGCCGGTCGAGCCGCCATCGGATCACCATCGCCCCTTCGGGGGTGACACGTTCGGCATCCAGGCTGAGCGTTTCGCGCGCTTCTTCGGCACCCCCACATTCATCCTGGGGCAAACCGGTCTGGTCGCGCTGTGGATCCTGCTCAACGCCCTGGCGATCACGCAAACGATCGCCTGGGACAGATACCCCTTCATCGCGCTCAACCTCGCCTTCTCACTACAGGCGGCCTACGCGGCACCGCTGATCCTGCTGGCCCAGACGCGCCAGGCCGACCGCGACAAGCTACGCGACGCTGCCTTCCAGGCCCACCGCGAAGCTGAGGCCAAGCGCGTCGCCGACTACGAGGCAGATCAGGCGCACGTGCTCGTCCAAGACAAGGCGCTAGCCGAGCAGCACACGCGCATGCTCGAGCAGAACACGGCGCTGACCCAGCAGGTTGCGAAGCTCACGAGCGAGCTTCATAGCGTCATCTGCGAGCGCGGATCCGACTAGAGGATCGACAGGTAGCGGTCTAGCTCCCACTGCGTGACGTTCACGCGGTAGTCGTCCCACTCCTGACGCTTGATCTCGACGTAGCGGTTGAACATGTGCTCACCTAGCGTGCGCAGCACCAGCTCGGACTCCGCTGTCAGCTCGATCGCTTCGCCGAGGCTCTCCGGTAGCTGCTCAACGCCTAGGCGTCGGCGTTCCTCGCCCGGGAGGTGGTAGAGGTTCTTCTCCATCGGCTCCGGCAGCTCATAGCCCTTCTCGATCCCCTCCAGGCCAGCCTGTAGCAGCGCGGCGAACGTCAGATAGGGGTTACAGGCGGGATCCGGGCAGCGTAGCTCCATACGCGTCGCCTTCTCGTTGCCGGGGTGATACAGCGGCACACGTACCAGCGCGGAGCGGTTTCGCCGCGACCATGCGACATACACAGGCGCCTCGAAGCCGGGAACCAGGCGCTTGTAGGAGTTCACCCACTGCGCGAAGATCGAGCAGATCTCGCGCGCGTGCTTGAGTTGGCCCGCGATGAAGGCCTTGCCCACGTCTGACAGGAAGTACTGGTCATCGGGGTCGTAGAAGGCGTTCTTGCCGTCTGAGAACAGCGACTGGTGCGTGTGCATGCCCGAGCCGTTCTCGCCAAACAGCGGCTTGGGCATGAAGGTCGCATGCCAGCCGTACTTCATCGCGTACTCCTTGACCGTGATGCGATAGGTCATGCAGTCATCAGCCATCTTCATCGCGTCTGCATAGCGCATGTCGATCTCATGCTGTGAGGGCCCAACCTCGTGGTGGGTGTACTCCACGTGGATCCCCAACTGCTCCAGCGCCAGCACTGTCTCACGGCGCACATCCGAGCCTGCGTCGAGCGTCGTCAGGTCGAAGTAGCCACCTTCGTCGAGCACCTCCGTGGAGCGCGAGTCTTTGAACAGGAAGTACTCGAGCTCCGGACCCACGTTGAACGTGTCGAAGCCCATGTCCTTCGCGCGCTGTACCGCGCGGCGCAGCACGTGGCGTGGATCGCCCTCATACGGCGTTTTCTCGGGCGTGATCACGTCGCAGAACATGCGCCCAACCCCCTGCTCCTCCGGGCGCCACGGCAGCACCGCGAACGTGCTCGGGTCAGGCATTGCGATCATGTCGGACTCCTCGATCGCGTTGAAGCCCGTGATCGAAGATCCGTCGAAGCCCATTCCCGCCTCAAACGCGTCGTCCAGCTCGGCTGCGTTGATCGAGAACGACTTCAACTGGCCCAAGATGTCCGTGAACCAGAAGCGGATAAAGCGGATGTCGCGCTCTCCGACGTACGCCTTCACGTCCTCCGCGGTCTTCGGCTGGTCCGGCATCCGAACCTGACCTTAACCCATGACCGGCGTCCGCCGGTATAGACGTCTGGCCAAACCGGCGCACGCGAGCGACTGAGGACGCCGCCCCGCGAAGGTCATCGGCCGTCTCAGTGGCCGGCTACGGCGGCTACGAAGTCAGCCACGTCTTCGGCTTCCTTGCCCTGATAGAGCCCTGCTGGCATATCTCCAAGGCCGCGTGCACGACCTTCTGTGATCGCGCTCAGCACCAGCGCCTTGCGTCCGGCGCTGGTCGAGACATCATCGCCCACGCGCACGTCGAGATCCGGGCCGATACGCCCAACCGACTTGACGGCGGCCAGCGTGTGGCAGATGGTGCACGCGTGCGCGAACAGTTCGCGGCCCTTTTCCTGGCTGCTGTTCAGGTGCACGCCACCGATGGCGGCACTCGCCTTGTGTTCCGCGTTGTCAGCTAGCACGAGCAACGGTATGGCCAAGCCGAACGCGAACACGAGGATCACGCCGATGGTGACCGCGCGCTGGGCGAGCTTCGATTCGGGGCCTGAGGATTCGCCAGCGCCGCGGGAGCCACCCCGCACCGCCACGAAGAAGACGACGAGGCCGACGACAATCCAGAAGATGATGAAAGCGATGAGCATGAGGCCGGGAAGATATCGGGTGGCGCCTCAGAACGGTCGCTCTCCTACGTTTAGGAGCCGCAAAGCCGCGGCGCTAACCTGAAGCTGTAAGGCAAATCGAATGAACATCCTCCGACGTCTTCCACTGATTCGCCTGCTGCTTGCCTGCGGGCTCACCGTCGCGATCGGCGTCTGCGCGACCGCGCTCGCCTTTGCGCTGGGCTCGGGACCGACACCGCAGCCCAAGCCGTTGGCCACAGCGATTCATGACGCGCTAGTGGGGAGCAGCCACGAACAGGTCCAAGGTCTCAGCGCCAGCATCACGTTGACCGATCACCTGCTCGAAGGAGCCAGCCTGGCAAGCGGCGGTCAGTCCAGCGAACTGACATCCAACCCGCTAGTCACTGGAGCTTCCGGGCGGCTGTGGATCGCCAAGTCGGGGCAGCTACGACTGGAGCTGCAATCCGAACAGGGCGACACCCAGCTGCTCTATGACGGGCACACTGTGCAGCTCTACGATGCTGCCACCAACACGCTCTACCGCTACACGCCGCCGGCGCAGAGCAGCTCGCCCGAGCACACCTACGAAGTGCCGAGTGTGGCGAAGATCGAAGAAGCGATCGCCCACCTCAGCGAGCACGCGAACGTATCGGGCGCGACACCGGCCGACGTAGCTGGCCAACCCGCGTACACGGTGCGCGTCTCTCCAAAGGAAGCCGGCAGCCTGTTCGCTGGTAGCGAGCTGTCGTTCGACGCCAGCAACGGGATGCCGCTGCGCACCGCGATCTACTCCACCAGTAGCTCCTCCCCGGTGATCGAACTCGCCGCCAGCGAAGTCTCCTACGGCCCTGTTGCCGAGTCAGTGTTTTCCTTCAGCCCGCCCCCCGGCGTCAAGATCGATGAAGTCAAAAGTCCCGACTCGAGCGGGAGCGTATCGAGCCCAGACCTTGACGGGGCGGAAAAGCCCAAGCTCACCACCTCCGGTCACGGCGTATCAGCGATCGCCATCCTCGCATCGTCCCGGTCCGCGGAAGGCAAGGCCAAGGGGGGTGCTAAGGGAGACTCCAGTGAAGCGTTCGAAGGGCTACCCAAAGTCACGATCAATGGCACGAGTGCCAGCGAGCTGCGCACGCAGTTGGGCACAGTGTTGAGCTTCGAGCGCTCCGGCGTGAGCTACCTGCTGGCGGGCTCCGTCTCGCCCGCCACGATCGAGGCCCTGGCGCGAGGCCTCTAGCGTGAGCGAGGAGGCGCCGCCGGTCAAGGCCCGGGGACTGGTCAAGCGCTACAAGGATGTCCTTGCTGTAGATCACATCGACCTGAACGTTCGCCGCGGCGACGTCTACGGCTTCCTTGGACCGAACGGCGCCGGCAAGACCACCACGTTGCGCATGATCCTCGGCCTGATCACGCCCAGTGAGGGCTCTGCGGAGCTGTTCGGGCGCGACCCGATGCGCCAGGGCGTCCGCGCGCTGGAGGGAGTCGCTGGATTCGTGGAGGCGCCGCGCTTCTATCCCTACCTGACGGGACGCAAGAACCTACAGCTGCTGGGCGCTCTCGATGGCGATGGCGCGGCCGGGCGCATCGATGAGGTGCTTGAGGTGGTCGAGCTGAGCGCGCGCGCTGGACACCGGGTTGGCGGCTACTCGCACGGCATGCGCCAGCGGCTGGGGATCGCCGCCGCGCTGCTGCGAAGGCCGCGCCTGCTGATCCTCGATGAGCCCGCCACGGGTCTCGATCCTGCTGGGATGCGGGACATGCGGGGGTTGATCCGGCGCCTCGCCGCAGAGGGGATCACAGTGCTGCTGTCGAGCCACCAGCTGCCTGAGGTCCAGGAATTGTGCGATCGCGTCGCGATTGTTGACAGTGGCCGCGTGGTCTACGAGGGCGCGCTCGCCGATCTGCGCCGCCAGGGAGGCGCCGGCTACCGGCTGCGCACCACCGCGGATACGCGCGCGCTGGCGGTGCTGCGCGCCCATGCCGCGGTCGCGCACGCGCTCGCCGACGAGCACGGCATCGGCTTCCAGGCGAGCGAGCCGGACGTCGGTGAGCTGTCGCTTGCACTGGCCCAAGCGGGGATCGGAATCCTCGCGCTGACCCCCGAGCTGGCCACGCTCGAGGATCTGTTCTTCAGGCTGACCGAGGGCGACGAGACGAATGCCCAGGCCTCACTTGCACGCGATCACACAGCGGTCAAGATCGGATGAGTAGCGCCGCTGCCTCCCCCACGGCCACTGTCGCACCAGCTTTTGCGCACCCGCGCCGGCCATCCACACTGACCATCTATCGCTGGGAGCTGCGCAAGCTTCTCGCCCATGTGCGCACCTATGTGGGACTCGCGCTGGTGGTGATCCTGCCGCTGTTCTTTGTGGTCTTTCAAAACGTCCACCAGCATCAGAATCGTGGCGCTGCGAGCATCTTTGCGGGCGAGATCACGCAGTCGGGCCTTGCAACGCCGGTGCTGATGCTGCTGTTCTTGTCCGCGTTCCTGCTGCCAGTGGTGGCCGCGCTGGTCGCGGGCGACATCGTGGCCAACGAGGACGGCAATGGAACGCTCAAGACGATCCTCACACGTTCGGTAGACCGCGGGCAGGTGTTCGCCGCAAAGGCGCTCGCTGCGATGACGTATGCCACGGTGGCGGTGTTCCTGTCGGCGGCTGTGGCGACTGGCGCGGGCGTGGCCTCATGGGGCTTCAGCTCGCTGCGAACGCTCTCGGGGACTGTTGTCTCGGCGCCAGAAGCGCTGCTGCTGGTGTTTGCCGCCAACGCGGTCTACCTGATTCCGCTGTTCACTGTGGTGAGCATCGGCGTACTGCTATCGACCGTCGCCCGCAACAGCGCTGCTGCGGTGGTTGGCACGATCGGCCTTGTGATCTTGCTGTTTATCGTCGCTGAGATCCCTGGGCTGGAAGGCATCCGGCCCTATCTGCTTACCGAACAGTTCCAGAGCTGGCAGGGACTGCTGCGCACGCCAACCGACTGGGCCCCAATCGCGCACTGCGCATGGGTTTGTGCGCTGTATGCCATGCCTTCGCTATTCGCCGGGTATCTCGTGCTGTTGCGTCGCGACGTCGCCGGAGGGTAAGGGCGCAAGCAGCCTGAATTGCAGCCCTCAAGTGCATGTCAGCCTGGCGCCGATACGCGGTCCAGTTCCCTCGAGACTGGAGCAGCACATGCATACGAGCACGAAGCAGGCAGCCAGGCCATCAGCACCCGAAGTGCTGTCGACTTGGGAGGAGTACCGACTAACCGAAAACCTTCAGCTGCGTGATCAGCTGATCTTCGCGTTCATGCCGATGGTCCGCCACATCGTCTACCGCAAGGTTCGTGGCATTCCGGCCCATTGCGATGTGGAGGACTTCATCTCGTGCGGCCTGGAGGCGCTGATCCACTCAATCGAGCGTTATGACCCGGCCAAGGGAGCGACGCTCGAACAGTACGCATGGACGCGCATCCATGGCGCAGTGCTAGACGAGCTGCGCCGGCACGACTGGGCACCGCGTTCGCTGCGGCGCGATGAGCGCACGATCAACGAGGCACGCGAAAGCTTCACCTCAACGCATGAACGTCAGCCCAGCCGTGAGGAGCTCGCCGAACGCGTAGGTATGACGCCCGCCGAGCTGAGCGGCCGACTCGACCATGTGGCGTTGGCGGAGGTGAGCTCGCTGAACCGCACCGTACGCTCCGATGAAAACCTGACGATTGAGCAGATCGACACGCTGGAGAGCTCAGACGAGGATTGCGACCCGCTAATCCAAGCCGAACGCCACGAGGCCAAGGCACACTTTCGCAAGGCCTTCGCGCGGCTGTCCAAGCAGGAGCGCGAAGTCGCTGTGTTGCTGTACGTCAAGAACTGCAAGCTACGTGAGATCGGCGAGCGGCTGGGTATCTCCGAGAGCCGGGTATCGCAGGTCCATACTCAGCTTCGTCGTCGGCTTTACGAGCAGCTCTCGGGAGAGCTCACGCTGTTCGCAGAGATCGACTAGCGGGCTGGGCCTCGACGCCTGCGCAGCCCGCGCCGCTTCAGCCCACTTGAGCGGGCTGCTCGATCACCGTCAGCTCGACGAGGCCCATCAGCCGTCTCGCCTCGCGCGGGTCAATCAGCCCCGCGCCAAGGCGCGCCGTGGACTCAGCGCCGCAGGCCACGCCAAAACGTAGGCACTGGTCGGGCGCGCGACCTTCATAGCGAGCTGCCAGATAGCCAGCCAGGAACGCGTCCCCGGAGCCGCTTCTGGCCACCGGCTCGCGCATCTCGATGCTTGCGCGCTTCAGCCGCCGCTGCCCGTCAACGAGCACTTGCGCGAAGCAGCCATCCGGGAGCGTCATGATCGCCTCGCGGGGCCCGAGCGCGGCGATCTCCGCCACCACCTGCGAGCGCTCATCCTCCCCGGCGAACTCGTGACCGACGAGCTCCTCCGCCTCGAGCACATTTGGCGAGACGACATCGGGTTCCGCGCGAACCGCCTGGCGCAGCGGCTCGCCGTCGGTGTCAACGACGGTGATGACGTCCAGGCGCTCGAGGTCCCTGATCAGCGACGCGTAGATGTCGGGCTCGACCCCACGCGGCAACGAGCCGGCGAATACGACGATCGCGGCTCCGCGCGCCAGGTACAGCAGCTTGTTGGCGAACAACTCCACCTCGCGCGCCGATACCGACGGCCCGCGTTCGTTGATCTCCGTCTGTTCGCCTGTTGTGGGATCGAGCACCGATGTGTTGGTACGCGACTCCTCGCGGATGCGCACGAAGTCGTTGAGGATCGACTCCTCGGTTAGCTGCTCGACGATGTGGGTGCCAGTGGCGCCCCCGGCGAACCCCGTCGCGATCACTGGTTGGCCGAGCGCCTTGAGCGTGCGCGCAATATTGACGCCCTTGCCGCCTGCCATGGTGCGCTGGTCGACGGTGCGGTGGCGTCGTCCGAGCCTGAAGTTCGGCACCGCAAGCGACTTGTCGATGGCCGCGTTGAGCGTGACCGTGATGATCATCCTGACTGCCTACCCGCCTTCCGGCACGCCTGAACGGCAGAAGATGCGCTGGCATGCACGACACAAAGGCTAGCGGACCCGCTCGGAGAGCCCCCATGCGGCCTGACGCAGGCGCTCGGCCTCCGCCCTGGCAGCCGCCGCGGGCTCGCCGCCAGCCGCGTGATGGGCACCAGCGATGCTGCGTGAGGCCGATACGAGACCGCCCGCTGGACCCGGCCGGAACGCCGCCTCCAGGTCCTCCACACGGCCCCCCTGCACCCCCACGCCGGGTAGCAGAAAGGTCGCAGTGCCCATTAGTTCACGCGCCCGCTCGAGATGACCAGGCGCTGTGGCGCCAACCACTGCGCCGATGTCGCTGATGCCAGCGGCGCCCACGCCGGGCTCACCCAGCTTGTTCACCAGCGCAGCGATCCGCTCCCACACTGTTCCTGACTCTGCAAGCTTCAGATCCTCGATGTCCGCAGCGCCAGGGTTGGAGGTGCGTACCAGCACCAGCACCCCGCTGCCCACCTGGCGCGCAGCGGTCACGAACGGCTCGATCGCGTCGCCGCCCATCAGCGGGTTGACCGTCACCAAATCAGCTCCCAACCCCTCCAGCCGGCCGAAGGGAGTGTCTGCGCCACCGAGCAGCGCGCCCGCATACGCACGCGCGCTTATGTCGATGTCACCGCGCTTGCCGTCCGCGATCACCAGCAGACCGAGGCTGTGTGCGTGAGCGACCACCGTTTCCAGAACGGCCCATCCGGCAGCGCCCAGCAACTCGAAGCGTGCGAGCTGCGGCTTGACCGCCACGCACGCTGGCGCCGCTGCATCGATCAGCGCCGTGCAGTGCTCCAGGACCGCGCTGGCGGCTGCCTGCGCCGGAGACGAGCTCACTCCGGCCGGCGTGCCAGCGCCCGGCCACAGCACGCTTGGATCGGGATCGATGCCGAGCACGATCTGGGACTCGCGCTCGGCAACGCGGGCGGCGAGCGTCTCGCCGAAGGAAAGCGGCGGAGTCAGCGACCCTTCACCGCGCTCTTAAGCCCACTACCAGCCGTGAAACGAGGGACTCGCGAGGCCTCGATCTGGATGCGCTCGCCGGTGCGCGGGTTGACCCCCATCCGCGCGCCTCGCTCGCTTACGTGAAACTTGCCGAACCCTGACACCGTCACCTCGCTGCCGCGGCGCAGCGCGTCCTCCACTGTGGCGAGCACCGCGTCTACCGCGCGCGAGGCATCCTGCTTGGTCAGATCGGCCCGATCGGCCACCTGGTCGACCAGCTCGGACTTTGTCACTTCGCCCTCCTCGTTCGTGAAACCGTTGCGTCGAAGCTAACACCGCGTGCGGACGAGCGTATCCGCAAGAATACCGCCATGTCGATCACCCGCATCACCTGGCTAGTGACGGTGCTCGTGGCGCTGATCACGGCGCTGCTGCTGCTGCTGTCCGGATATGACGGTTACGCCGGCCTCGGCGTAGCGGTCGCAGCGTCGGCTGCGATCAACCTGCTGTAGCTCGCAATGACTCGCGTTGGGCTCAGCGTATAGCCATGGCTATACGCTGAGGCTCTCGAGCCACTGCAGCAGCGTTCGGGCTGCGTGGCCACGATGGCTGATCGCATCCTTCTGCTCATCTGTGAGCTCCGCCATCGTCATCTCGGGTGGACCGTCATCGGGGAGGAAGGCCGGGTCATAGCCGAACCCTCGATGACCGCGCGGCTGCAACGCTAGCCGCCCGCTGCAGCGACCTTCGAACAAGCGCTCGACCCCGCTGCGCGGATCCACGTAGGCGATCGCGCACACGTACTCCAGCGCACTGCCGGCAGGCGCTTCGCTCAGCAGCTTCTGGAGATTCTGCTCGTCGCTGGCCCGCTCGCCCGCGTAGCGTGCCGAGCGCACGCCTGGCCGCCCGCCCAGAGCCGCCGCTGCGATGCCGGAGTCATCGGCGATGCTCACCCGGTCGGTTGCGTGCGCTGCAGCCCGGGCCTTGCCGAATGCGTTCTCGCTGAACGTCTCACCGTCCTCGGGCGGCATCACGACCGTCGCTGGCAGCGTCTCGATCTCCCATTTGGAGGAGGTGGACTCGAGCAGACGCGCGAACTCGCGGCGCTTGTGCTCGTTGTGCGTGGCCAGCAGCAGCTTCAAGAACCCGCAGCGATCGCCTGCTCTTGGGCAGCGCGGAGCTGCTCGATGCCGGCGGCTGCGAGCGCCAGTAGCTCGTCCAGGTGCGCGCGCGAGAGGGGCGTGCGCTCAGCCGTCGCCTGAACCTCTACGAGACCACCGCTGCCGGTCATGACCACGTTGGCATCGACCTCGGCGGTGGAGTCCTCGGAATAGTCGAGATCGAGCAGCGCTGAGCCGTCGACGATCCCGCAAGACACCGCTGCCAGCGACTCCACCAGCGGCGAGCGCTCGAAGCGCCCTTCCCCCTGCAAGCGTGCACAGGCCAGTGCCAGCGCCACGTAGGCACCGGTGATCGACGCACAGCGAGTGCCGCCGTCGGCTTGCAGGACATCGCAATCCAGGTAGATGGTCCGTTCGCCAAGTGCCTGGAAGTCGACCGCCACGCGCAGTGAGCGCCCGATCAGACGCTGAATCTCGATCGTGCGCCCATCCTGGCGCCCGCGCGTGGCGTCGCGCTGCTTGCGCTCGCCGGTCGAAGCGGGCAGCATCCCGTACTCAGCGGTCACCCAACCTCGCCCCTTACCGGTCATCCAGCGAGGAACGCCCTCCTGCGCGGAGGCTGTGCAGATCACCCGCGTCTCGCCTACGGAGATCAGCGCGGAGCCAGTGGCCGTGCGCACGAACCCAGGCTCGATTGTGGTCGGACGCAACTCGTCGGGCGTGCGCCCGTAGCTGCGCTGGGTTCCTTCGCCTTGCATGCTCGCCATCATTCCAGAGCGCTACGGTCGGGGGAGCTTGCGCGCGCTAGTGGTCTCAAACATGCTCCCCGACGCCGCCCACCCAGAGCGCGGACGCTTCGTCCGCGATCAGGTTGCCGCGCTGCGCACGCTCGACGGGCTAGAGGTCGAGCTGCATGAGTTCGCACCGGGCGCAGGAGCGCTGGCGGGCGCCGCGATCGATCTGCCGCGACGCTATGGCGGGCGCAGATCACGAGCCGGACGCCGCGCCGCGCCGCGCTTCGATGTGGTGCACACGCACTTCGGCCTGACCGCCTGGCCCGCGCTGACGATCCCCACGCGCGTGCGCGCTCTCACCGTGCACGGCACCGATGTCCGCCATCCCCGCACACGACTGGCCACCGCGGCGGTGCTACCGCTGATCGACGTGCTCGGCGCCGCGTCGGCGCCGCTGGCACAAGAACTTCCAGGTGGCACTGCGCGGCAACGTGCCTTGGTGTTGCCGTGCGGCGTGGACACCGAGCGTTTTCAACGGCTACCGCGGACGATGGCGCGCGCCGAGCTTGGCCTAGACCTGGGGCGAGCCTACCTGCTGTTCGCCGCCGATCCGGCTCGTCCGGAGAAGCGCCACGATCGCGCGATCGCGCTGGCTGGCGCAGTGGGTGTCGAGCTGCTTACGCTCGGCGGGATCGACCCGCAGCAAGTGCCGCTGTGGATCAATGCGGCCAACGCTGTGCTCGTCCCATCCGAGCGCGAGGGCTTCGGGCTCGCTGTGCTGGAGGCACTCGCGTGCGATGTACCTGTGCTTGCAACACCCGTGGGCATCCATCGCGAAGCGCTCGACCAAGTCCAAGGTGCCCTGTGCGCGCCGTTTGATCTCGTCAGCTGGCGAACGGCGCTGCAGCCACACGTGGAGGCGCCTGACCCTCGAATCGAAGGTCGCGCGAGCGCCACACGCTTCTCAGCAGCGCACATGGCTGCTCGTGTCGCCGCCGCATGGCGAGAGGCACTGGAGCTCTCCGGCTAGCGTGGCGAACATGGACCGGTGGTCTGGGTAGCATGGATTGGCCGTGAATCAGACATCTGGCACGACCAGCACCGAGGCTGCCACACAGGCGCCACCCCAGAGCCAGCCAGCAGGCGATGCCGGCTCGTCTGAGCCGCTGGGCTTCCGGTCGCGTGGTGGTGCACGACGGCGCGCGCGCTTCCTGCGCAAGGCACGCGAGCTCGGCTACCGCGACCTTGGCGGCTTGGTCTTCAACCTGCACCGCTTCGGCCAGCGCAACGATGCACTGGTTCTTGCCAAGCTGACGACGCTCAGCCACATTGACGCGGAGCTACACGCGCTGGAGAGCGCACTTCACGAGCGCCGCGCAGTCACGGTGCTGCGAGAGGCAGGTATCACCGCGTGCCCCCGCTGCGCGGCCATCCACAGCAGCGAAGACAACTTCTGCCCCAATTGCGGCTTCTCGACGCGCCGTCACGCCGACCTGCCCATCGCCACCCCCGCCCCAACGAGCGAGGCAGGCACCAGCCAGACACCGATGCCGGCTGCGACCGCCGCCCACACACCGGCCCCGGCGTTCACGCCTCCCCCGCCCGACACGCCTCGCGCCCAGCCCGCCGTAGCGACGGGGCGCTCACCCACTCCGCCGAGCGGGTCTACCGCGCCACCCTCCACACCACAGCCCGAGGCGAGCTCGCGTTCGAGCGAGGTGGAGGACGGACCAACCGAGATCCTCGGCCCTCCTGTATCCGGCCAGTGACCGTCACGAGCGCACAGCCCAGCAGCGGCGGCATACCGAGCAGCGCACCCCTACCTGCCCCCAGCAGCGAAGCCTGTCCTCTGTGTGGCGCGCCGCTTCACCCAGAGCAGGGCTGGTGCCTGGCCTGCGGCGCGGCCGCGCGCACGCGTCTGTCCGGCTCCCCCGGCTGGAAGGGTCCGATCGGAGCCTTCGCGGTCGTACTGGTGCTGGCCCTTGGGGTGCTTGCCGCCGCCCTGGTCGACCTGGCGGGAGGTTCTGGCGCGCCGGCGCCAACGGTCACCACGACCGTCACCACCCCGGCCGCGCTCGCACCCACCACGTCAACCGCCGCCACGTCAACCGCGACGACTCCTGGCGCGAGGACTCCTGGCGCCAGCCAGCCGGGAGCGAGCACCTCCCCCACCAGCACAGGCGCGGCGGGCGGCCCTAAGGTGACCCCGAAAGCGAAAAGCGGGATCGTCAAGCCCCCCACGGGCTGAACCGTGCCCGACGGGCAGGCGGGCGAGGAGTAGCGGACGTAGCGTCGCGGCGAGATACGGTTCCTGCGATGCCCGACCCTTCCTCGGCGAGGATCCATGACGCCGATATCGCAGTGGTGGGCGCCGGCGCAGCAGGGCTGTACGCAGCACTGTGCGCCGCGCGCGAGCACGCCAACGTGGTGCTCGTGTCCGCTACCCCGCTGGCGCAGACCGCCAGCTACTGGGCTCAAGGCGGACTCGCGGCTGCCCTGGCCGAGGACGACAGCTTCGAGCTGCACCTGCGCGACACCGAGCTCGCTGGACGTGCACTGGTGCGCCGCTCGGCCGCCGAGGTACTCGTGCGCGACGCACCTGAGCGTGTACGCGACCTCCAGGCCCTTGGCGTCCGCTTCGACGCCGATCGCTTCGGGCAGCTGGCGCTCGGGCTAGAGGGCGGTCACTCAGTCCGGCGCGTGGTGCACGCCGGAGGTAGCGCGACCGGTAGGCGGGTAGTGCGCCAGCTGTCGGCGCTGGCTGCAGAGGAGCCCCGTGTCAAGGTGCTTGAGCGCGCCCGCGCACAGGCGCTGTGGACCGACGGAGACCCCACCAACACCCGCTGTCGCGGCCTAGTATGCGACGACGGCCGCATAATCGCTGCACGCGCGGTGGTGATCGCGACCGGTGGCGCCGCGGCGCTGTGGGCGCGCACCACCAACCCACCCGGCTCACAGGGCATCGGCGTGCTGCTGGCCCACGCTGCAGGCGCCGCTCTGGCAGATCTGGAGCTACTGCAATTCCACCCCACCGCGGTCATTGGTGTTCCCGGACGCGAGGGATTTCTAGTGACTGAGGCGATCCGCGGCGAGGGCGCAACCCTGCTCGACGCCGCTGGCGAGCGCTTTGTGGACGAGCTCGCGCCCCGCGATGAGGTCTCGCGCGCGATCCAAGCGCTGCTGGAGAGCTCCGGAGCACAATCCGTGGGCCTTGACATGCGGGCGATAGATCCAGCTCATTTCCCCAATGTGGTTGCCTCCCTGCGCGACGCGGGCCTAGATCCCACTCGCGAGCTGATCCCGGTCGCACCGGCCGCCCACTACATGATGGGGGGAATCGTCACTGACCTGCACGCTCGCTCGACGCTCCCTGGCCTCTACGCGATCGGAGAGTCTGCCTGCACGGGCTTGCACGGGGCCAACCGGCTCGCCTCGAACTCGCTCAGCGAGTGCTTCGTGTTCGCAGCCCGTGCGGTCGAAGATGCGCTGTCGGTGACGACGCCGGAGCTCACACCGCCAAGCGAGCGGGAGCTGCAGGCGCTGCGCGAGCTTCCCGCGCCGCCTGTCGCGGATGCCTCCACCCGAGCGGCGCTTTGGCGCGATGCGGGCGTCGTACGCAGCAACGAGGGCCTGAGCAGGCTGCTGCAGGATCCTCACCCGCTGGCCCGGCTGATCGCTGGTTGTGCGCTCGCGCGCACGGAGAGCCGCGGCGCGCACCTGCGCGCCGACTATCCCGAGCGCGACCCTTCCTTCGACTACCGCCACGTGCTACGTGGCGGCGAGGACTCGATCTCCTGGCAGACGTGGTCCTGAGCTCTTCATAAGAAAATCAGCAGCGCCTCTTTATCTCGATCCTTTCTAATAGGAGCCGTGTTCTGTGCCTTGGGATGGAAGGTTTCAGAACTACCGGCGTCTTTGAGGTATGGCGGGTGTGCTCCAGACCACGAGACCCGAGCTAGAGAGGGTGAGGAGTAGTCACCATGTACCAGTTCAGTCGAGCGATCTACAGGGAGCTCGCTCCCCAGATCGTTGCCCCACCGCCGAGTGCCGCCCCGACGGCCAATCACGCCGCGGTCCTACGTGCGTGCGAGCAGGTGATCACCCGCCTGGCCACCGACCGCCATTATTTCGCCCGCCCGGCGCGCACCCTGTTCCTCGACGTACGCAATTACTTCCCGATGTCGGCACAGGGACACGTCCACCATGTGATTGACCGCTATGTGGGCTACGCCCAGATGTTCCTCGCCGAACATCCTCACGAGGGCTACACGGCGGTCAGCGGCGCCCCGCCGCAATGCCGCGCCACCACGCGTAAGGGCGCTGCCTGCCAGCGCACGCCACTGGCACACAATGGCTACTGCCCTTCCCATCAACATCTTGCAGACACCGAGGATCGCGAGCTGGCGGCAGCGTGAACGTCGCGTAGGCTCACGGGCATGCTCCTGGGCGTGGATGTCGGCGGCACTTTCACCGACGCGGTCCTGCTCGACGAGCACTCGGTAATCCACACTGCCAAGGTCCCCTCGACACCTGCCGAGGAGTCTGTCGCGGTGCTCGAGGCTGTGGGGCTAGTGCTGGCGCGGGCAGGGGGGTGCGCACAGGACGTCGAGCGCTTTGCCCATGGGATGACGGTGGCCACCAACGCCCTGCTCGAGGGCCGCACGGCACGGACCGCGCTGCTCGCCACTGCCGGTTTCACCGACGTGATTGAGCTCGGGCGCCAGAACAGGGCGCACCTCTACAAGCTGTGCCTCACTGCCCCGGCGCCGCTGGTGCCTGCAGAGCTGCGCTTTGGCGTACCCGAGCGCACGGGACCGGATGGGCCACTGCGCGCGTTGGACCTGGACCTCGCCGCGGAGCTGATTGGCGAGCTTGCGGGCGCTGCGCCGCAGGCGGTGGCAGTCTCGCTGCTGCACTCCTACGCCGACTCTTCCCATGAGCTGCTGCTCGCCGAGATGCTGGCGGAGCTCCTACCCGAGGTGCACGTATCGCTCTCCAGCGAGCTGGTGGGGACCTTTCGCGAGTATGAGCGCACCGCCACCACTGTCCTGGATGCTGCTCTCTCCCCGCTGTTGGCCTCCTACCTGGGCAGACTTGCGAGCGATGCTCGCGCGCTCGGCCTGAGCGAGCCGCAGATCATGCAGTCCTCCGGTGGGCTGACCGAGCCTGAGCACGCGGGCGCGCACGCAGCGCTCACGGTTCTCTCCGGACCGGCTGGAGGCGTTGGCGGCGCGCTGATGCTCACCGCGCTGGCCGGCGAGCATCAGGTGCTGTGCTTTGACATGGGCGGCACCTCCTGCGATGTGTGCCTGATCGACGGCGGGGTGGTTCAGGAGACCGCGGAGCGGGTGATTGCTGGGCGTCCGCTGTCACTGCCAGCCCTCGACATCCATACGGTCGGCGCCGGTGGCGGCTCGATCGCATGGGCTGACTCCGGTGGCGCGCTGCGCGTGGGACCGGCCTCCGCGGGGGCTAGGCCTGGGCCTGCTTGCTATGGGCTGGGCGGGGAGCAGCCGACGGTGACCGACGCCAACCTCATGCTGGGACGCCTGCTCGAGGACTCTGCGCTACCGGGCGGGCTGTCACTGAATCGATGCGCCGCCGAGCGAGCGATCTCCCGGCTTGCGAGCGAGCTTGATCTGGAGCTGCTGGCGTGCGCGGAGGGGATCGTGCGCGTGGCAGAGGCGGAGATGTTGGGGGCGCTGCGCGTGATGAGCGTCGAGCGGGGCATTGACCCGCGCGGCTTTGCGCTGATGCCCTTTGGCGGCGCGGGCCCGCTGCACGCGACAGCACTCGCCCGCGCTCTCGGAATCGCGCACGTACTTTGCCCGCGCGCATCTGGCGTGCTGTCCGCGCTGGGCCTTGCCGCGGCAGCCCCCCGGCGCGACACCGCTCGCACCGTCATGCTGGGCAGTGCTGGCGGTCCCCCCTTCTCATCGCAGCTGCTCAATGAGGAGCGTGAGAGGCTCGTCGCACAGGCCAGCGCAGCACTCGCGCTGGTCCCTTCACGCGTGCGTGTACGCCACGAGCTGCGCTACCGCGGCCAGGCCTTCGAGCTGGCCATCGAGGAGGAGCTTCAGCCGGCTGGGCCTAAGGGTGGGCTCGATGCCGATGCCCTGCGAGCGCGCTTTGCTGAAGCCCATAAGCGGCGCTATGGATATTTGGAGGAGGATGCCGAAGTCGAGCTAGTCAACATCCGCGTGTCCGCATGGGGGCCAACGCCCGCGTTGCGTCCTACTGCGGCGTCTGCGGGGGCACCTGTGATGGACATGCGACCGGTGGTCTTCGACGGCGAGCCCACCGCCACGACGATCCTGCGCGGCGAGCCAGCGCCCGGCACGGTTCTGCGCGGGCCTGCTGTGTGCGCTCTGGGACAGGCGACGCTGCTCGTGGCGCCGGGCTGGTCGGGGGAAGTCGATGAGCAGGGCACGATCCATCTGACTGATATTCGAGCTCTGGCGAGGACGCAAGATGAGCGCGCTTGAGCTCGACCCGATTGAGCTCCAGATAATCACGGGCTCACTGCGAGCGGCATGTGAAGAGATGGGCGTGGTGCTGATCCGCTCGGCGCATTCCTCAAACATCAAGGAGCGCAGAGACGCATCGACAGCGTTGTTCGATGCGGACGGTCAGATGATCATGCAGGCCGAGCACATCCCGGTGCACCTTGGCGCGATGCCAGCAGCGGTGGCCGCTGTGCTGCGGGAGGATCATGCTCGCGGCGTCTCGTGGATCCTCAACGACCCCTTCGCCGGCGGCACTCACTTGCCTGACATCACAGTGGTAACGCCCGTCTTCATGGAGGCAACCAGCCAGTTGATCGGCTTCGCTGCCAGTCGAGCCCACCATGCCGACGTGGGCGCCCGTGTTCCCGGCTCGATGCCCGCGGACAGCCGCTCTCTGGCCGAGGAGGGGGTAGTGATCTCCCCCCGCAGGCTGGACGAGGCGACGATCGAGCAGCTGGTGACGCGCATGCGCCAACCCCAGGAGCGCAGAGCTGATCTGCGCGCTCAGCTCGCCGCCAACCGCACGGGCGCACTGCGCCTGGCAGAGCTCGCTGCGCGTATCGGCCGCGAGCGCCTACGGCAGGCCACGGACGCAGTGCTGGACTATTCTGAGCGGCGCACTCGGGCCTGCTTGGCAGCCCTCCCAGACGGCCAGCTGCAGTCCGAGGACGTACTGGAGGCGCCGGAGGGGAATCTGCGGCTGCGGCTGCGCGCGGTGCTCGAGGGTGAGCGATTGCTGCTGGACTTCAGCGGCAGCGCGAGGCAGCATCCGGGCAACCTCAACTGCCCGCTCGCGGTCACCCGCTCGGCTTGCCTGTTCGCGGTGCGGGTGCTCACAGATCCCGACATCCCCTCGACGGCCGGCGCATACCGCCCGATCGAGGTACGCGCCCCGCTGGGCACCGTGCTCAACGCCCGCCCGGGAGCGGCGGTAGCGGCAGGCAACGTCGAGACCTCCTCGCGCGTGGCTGATCTCGTGCTGAGCGCGTTCGGGCACGCCCAGGGCCAGGGCACGATGAACAACCTGACGCTTGGCCACACTGGCTCTCCGCTCGGCGATGCAGGCTTCTCCTACTACGAGACGCTGGGCGGCGGCCAGGGCGCCTGTGCTGACGCGGATGGGCCCAGCGCGGTTCACGTCGCGATGAGCAACACACTCAACACCCCGATCGAGGCGCTGGAGCAGGAGTTCCCGTTGCGCGTGATCGAATACGCGCGACGCACGGGCTCCGGCGGCGCTGGGCTCCACCGTGGCGGCGACGGTGTGATCCGCGAGCTGCAGGCACTGAGCGAGATGACGTTTTCGCTGATCGCCGAGCGCCGGCGCACCAATCCACGAGGCGCTCAGGGCGGAGCGCCGGGCGCGTGTGGACGCGACCTGCTCGACGGACAGCTTTTGCCGGCCAAGACCACGGGCAGGTTGCGCGCTGGACAGCGGCTACGCATCGAAACGCCCGGTGGAGGAGGATTTGGGGATGCCCGAGACGCAGAGCATTGAGCGGGTCGGCTTCCTCGGCCTGGGGATCATGGGTTCGCGCATGGCAGCGAATGTCGCGCGTGCTGGCTTCCCCCTTGCCGTATGGACGCACACCCCTGGCAAGGCCACAACCTGGGCTTCCGAGCACGGCGCAACCGCATTCTCCACACCGGCGGAGCTAGCCGCGCACAGCGACGTGGTTGTGAGCATGGTGGTCGACGGCGGGCAGGTCTCCTCGATCCTCGTTGGCAGCGACGGAGTGATTGAAGCTGCCCGACCGGGGTTGCTGTGCGTGGACATGTCCACGATTGGGCCCGCAGATACGCGCATGATCGGCGCAGCCCTGGGCGAGCGCGGGGTCGGCATGCTCGATGCCCCCGTTACGGGATCCTCGCCGCGCGCAGAGGACGGCTCGCTGACGATCATGGTGGGAGGGGCAAGGGAGAGCTTCGACCGTGTCCGTGGACTGCTGGAGAGCATGGGCAAGCTGATCGTCTACGTCGGCGAGCTCGGCCAGGGCCAGATGCTGAAGCTGATCAACAACTCGCTCGGCGCAGCCAACGCAGCGGCGGTGGCCGAGGCGCTATTGCTGGCCCACGCCACGGGGATCGATCTTGACGCGTTCGTCGAGGTCACGTCCGCTGGATCGGGGGCTTCGGCGCAGCTGGCGCTCAAGTCGGGGCCGATGCGCGAGCACGACTACACGACGCTGTTCAAGACCGCCCATCTGCTCAAGGATGTGCGCCTGTGCCTACAACAGGCCGAGACCGCAGGCGTGCCGTTTCCCGCGGCTGCTCACGCTCGAGACGTACTGTCCGCGACGATGGCACGTGGGCACGCCGACGACGACTACGCGGCGATCATCGAGGCAGCAGAGGGATTCGCAGGACGCCGCTTGTGAGCACCTTGTAGCACCGCCAAGCTGGCTACGCGGCCAAAAAAACACCGCATTTGCAGGCGATTTGGGATTTTCGCTCAGGTTTCGTATCTTTAACGCATCGCGCGGTGTTTCTCCAAGGGCGACGCGCGTAGTTCGGCCTCAACGTTTCTCTCTCATCCCGTTCGTTCCTGTCCCATGCCAATTGCTTTCAAAGAATGGGCTGTCACCGTCCGCGCGCTGGCGGAAGGTGAGCAGCTCCTAACCCTTCGCAAGGGCGTCCTGCCGCAGGCCGGCAAGCCGTTCAAGCTGGCCCATGAACGATTTTTCCTGTACCCCACGTTCGACCACCAGCCCGGCGACCTCGTACGCGAGTCCCACCAGCCGGAGCTGCGTAGGGCGCTGGAGGAGGGCGTTTGGAGCGACGGCGAGCCGCCGTTGCACACGTTCGTATCGGGCGCGCCACTGCAGCAGCCCGACCGCGTACGCATCCGTGCCTGGGCAGAAGTCACCGACCACTTCACGATTGTTGATCCGCGCTGCGTTGATGCGCTCTCCCCTTTCTACGTGTGGACACCCGACTACGCTGAAAAGCGCCTGGGCTGGCGTGGGCGCCAGCCGCTGCATGTGTTGCTGCTGCGCACCTACCGCATCCCGCGCCCGGTCACAGTGAAGGTCAAGGACGAGTACACAGGCCCGAACGCCTGGATCGAGCTCCAGCGCGAACTTCCGTTCGAGGGCACGCCAGTGCTCTCCGACGCTGAGTTCGAGCGCGCTTCCGAGGAGATCAGATCGATCACCTCAGAAGCAGCCGGCCAGCCAGTCCTCGTCTAGGAGGCCGCCAGCCGGCTATCGACGGCCTAGTGGTTGGGTCGGTCCCACTTCAGGGCTTCGCGCGCAGCCTCGGCTGCTGACTCTGGGACCAGCACCTCGCGCGGGCCGATCATCGGCGAGTAGCCGCCGATTGAGTTGCGTAGCAGGCAGGGAATCCCCTCCTCCAACAGGAGCCCAGCGATGAACTCAGCCTCCGGCTGGCTCTCAGCGAGGGCGACCTTGACGAGCTCGCCCTCGGTGTATTGGGGCTTGATCTTGCGCGCCTTGCGCTGGCGCTCAGTGGCTGACTGCTCGCTGCCTGCCGAGTGCACGAGCGGCATCCCGCATGCCTCGCAGAACCGCTCGCTGGGTGGATGCACCCGCGCGCACGTCGGACAGACGATTGGCTCCCCCTCCATTACCGCGCCTGTAGCGGGACCTCCCGGACCTCGCCTTGCTCGATCAGGTAGGAGCGTAGCTCCGGCTCCTGCCCGGCGGCGAGCCCGACGATGATCCACTCGACGCCGGGCCAGTTGGCGGCGAAGTTGACGTCCGTCTGTGATGGATAGGGCGCGCTGCGCACGTGCGAGTGGTAGATCGCGCCGAGCTGATGCCCTTGCGTCTCGATCTTGTTGTAGAGCGCTAGTAGCTGTTTGGGGTCGATCTCAAACTTCAGCGGACTGGCGTGAACGTTCGTGGCGCGATACACGCCCACGGCGCTGGCCGACCCAGCGGGGGAGTCGTCCGCCTCGACGGCAACGACCCCGCAAACCTCGTTGCGTGGATCCTCGAGCGCATGCGCGATGACCTCGTGACGGAGCTCAGTGGAGATGTTCATGTCCGTCCTGGGCTCTGACGGCAGACCGCGCGGCGCGTTACCACCACACGGTTGACTCGAGGTTCTCGATCTCCTCGACCGGCAGGGTGTAGAGGCCGCTGGAGAGGTACTTCCAGCCGTCGTCGGCGACGACGAACACGACGTTGCCCTCGTCCAGCTCACCTGCGATCCGCACGGCGATGCTGGCAATGGCGCCGCTTGAGACGCCGGCGAACACGCCCTCCTCGTCGAGGAGCTTGCGTGTCCAAACGATCGCGTCGTGATTGGTGACGAAGATCTTGCGGTCGAGCAGTGAGATGTCGATGATCGGCGGGATGAAGCCGTCATCCAACGAGCGCAGCCCTTGCACGGGCTCGCCCTGCATCGGCTCGGCTGCCACGATCTTGACTGCGTCGCCTAGCTCCTCCTTGAGCCTGCGGCCGTTGCCCATTAGCGTGCCGCCGGTACCTAGCCCTGCGACGAACGCTGTGACCTCGTCGAGCTCTTCGAGGATCTCCACGGCTGTGCCGTTGTAGTGCGCGTTGGGGTTGGCCTGGTTGCCGTACTGGTAGGGCATGTAATAGGAGGAGTCTTCAGCGGCCATCTCGAGCGCCTTGGCGACGGCGCCATTGGACCCCAGCGTCCCATCGGAGTAGACGATCTCAGCGCCGTACATGCGCAGTAGCTGGGTGCGCTCGGGGGTGACGTTCTCAGGCATCACGACCTTCAGCTTGTAGCCCTTGCGCGAGCAGATCATCGCCAGCGAGATACCGGTGTTGCCAGACGTGGGTTCGAGGATGGTGCTGCCCGCGACGATCGCGCCCTTCTCCTCGGCGTCCTCAATCAACGCACGGGCGACCCGGTCCTTGACCGACCCAGTCGGGTTGCGTGACTCGAGCTTGGCCCAAATGCGCACGCCGGGCTTGGGCGAGAGGTTCGGCAGCTCGACTAGCGGCGTATGCCCAATCGACTGCACGATGTCCTCGTACCGGCCTCCGCAGGGCCTGTTCCTGAGCCTCTCCGCCGCCATTACTTCACGGAATATAGCGAGGTGGGCGAGCAGCATCGAGCGGCTGGGCCATCCGCGCCCCATTCCCGCTCCGGATCTGCGTTTGGCTAACTGGCCAGCCAGCCAATGCTGCACTAACATTCCCTTCGCTGACCGCGAGCGAACACAACTGAGGGGACCCCGACGAGCATGGACGCAGCCGATGACAGATTTGACTACGACTGGTTGATTGTGGGCTCCGGCTTCGGCGGCAGCGTGTCAGCGTTGCGCCTGTCGGAGAAGGGCTATTCGGTAGGTGTGCTGGAGTGTGGACGGCGCTTCGCAGACGACGAGTTCCCTCGCGCGACCGCCGATCTGAAGCGCTACTTCTGGAACCCGCGTCTCGGTATGAAGGGCATCTTCCGACTGACGACGTTCAAGGATGTCTCGGTCGTCTCTGGCTGCGGCGTCGGCGGCGGCAGCCTCGGCTACGCCAACACGCTGTATGTCCCGCCCAAAGCATTCTTCGAGGACCGCCAGTGGGCGGACATGGCTGAATGGGAAAGCGCGCTCGCGCCCCACTACACCGAGGCGCAGCGCATGCTCGGCGTGGTCGAGAACCCATACGAGGATCCCGCCGACCAGCTGCTACGCGAGCTCGGCGAGGAGCTCGGGGTCGGCGACACCTACAAACGCACGCCCGTGGGCATCTTCTTTGGTGAGGAGGGCGGTGCGGGTAAGACGGTGCCTGACCCGTTCTTTGGTGGCGAGGGCCCAGACCGGACCGGATGCCAGCTATGCGGCCGCTGCATGGTGGGCTGCCCGCACGGCGCTAAGAACACGCTGGTCAAGAACTACCTGTACTTCGCGGAGAAGCTTGGCGCGCGGGTGATGCCCGAACGCACCGTTGTGGACATCCGACCGCTTGGCTCGCCAGACGGGAGCGACGGCTATGCGGTTGAAAGCATCCGCTCGGGCGCGTGGCTGCGCAAGGAACGCCGCGTCGAGCGCACGCGCGGCGTTGTCGTGTCGGCGGGGCCACTAGGGACAAACAGGCTGCTCCAGCGCTGTCGCGTCAAAGGCTCGCTACCCCGCATCTCGGCGCGCCTGGGCGAGCTGGTGCGCACGAACTCTGAGTCGATCTTGGCGGTGACCGTGCCCGAGGACTACCCGGAGGATCTGATCAAACGCGTTGCGATCACCTCCTCGATCTACCCGGACCCGCATACCCATATCGAGACGGTCACCTACGGCGATGACGGCGACTCGATGCATCGCCTGAACACGCTGCTCGTTGGCGACGGCACACGCGCGAGCCGCCCGTTGAAGCTGATGGTGCAGATCATGCTGCACCCCAAGCGCCTGGCACAAGTGATGTTCCCCAAACACTGGTCACGGCGCACGATCATCATCCTGGTCATGCAGACGCTCGACAACGCGATCGCGCTGCGCCCCCGCAAAGGACCGTTCGGCACGTTCTGGCTGAAGACTGAGCAGGACCCAGAGCGCCCGATGCCAACGTTCATCCCGATCGCCAACCAGGCCGCCGAATGGTTTGCCAAGCGCACTGGTGGGATCGCGCAGAGCTCAGTCACTGAGGCGCTCTTCAACATCCCTACCACGGCGCACATCCTTGGTGGCGCCGTGATCGCGCCCGACGCCGAGCGAGGCGTCGTGGACGCGCACCAACGCGTGTTCGGCTATGAGAACCTGCTGGTGTGTGACGGCTCAGCAGTACCGGCGAATGTTGGCGTGAACCCGTCCCTGACGATTACTGCTCTGGCTGAGCACGCTATGAGCCACGTGCCGGCAGCAAGCACAAGCGCAGCGAGCGAACCGGCGCGGAGCGTCGCTGTGGCATAGCTGCTGCCCCATAGCTGCCGCCCGTTACGCCCGATAGGGAAAGATCACTTTGTGATCGCAGCCGACGAGGTTCCAGTGTCGGTTTTGCGGCAGGTAACGCATCACCAGTGTCTTGAGGCCGGGGCCGTTGCAGTAGACGGTGCCGTAGCCGTAGACCAAGGCGACGTGATCATTGCCAGCGCCTGTCCAGATCACGTTGTAGCCCCAGCTGGCATAGAGCCAGTCTTCGCCGGGACCACCATGCAGGTAGTCGCGCTGACTGGTCGGCTGCCCGCCCGGGTGTGAGTCGCCCCAGATCACGTCGCCGTCGTTGCCGGCGTAGATGGTGTCGTTGCCACCGCCACCGAGTAGGTAGTTGTGCACACCATCCTTGCCCCGCATGACGCCGCTTTCGTTGTTGGGGTGCCCCTCGTGATGTTCTTCGCGCGGCCATCCCACATGGCTGGCCTCCGCCAGCGCGATTCCTGTGCATGCGAGCACGCTGGCAGCGGTGGCGCAAACGAGCCGAGCCAGGCGGGATGGACGGGAGCGCGATCTCATCGAGGGTTCACCTGTATATCGGCAGCACTCCCCAAAATCTGCGTGCGTTGAGCCGCGGTGGACGATGCGCTGGCTCTAGAAGAGCCCGCCGGCCATGGCCGGCAGGATCACAAGCGTGTCGGTGTCGCCTACGGAGGTGTCGAGTCCGTCGAGCACGCGCACATCCTCGTCGTTGAGGTACACGTTGACGTAGCGGTTGAGCTCGCCGTCGGCGGAGAACAGCTGATCCTGAGTGGCGGGATGGTTGGCAGCGAGGTCGCGGAGCACGTCGCCGACGTTCTCTCCGGAGGCGCCAACCTCTCTCTCACCGCCCACCGAAGCGCGCAGAACCGGGGGAATCTTAATCGTGGCCATGTCGGTGCGAGAGCCTACCCGGCAGCGGCGCAGAACGCCTCGTAGTCGGGGAATACGCCCATCTCCTCATCGCCGATCTCCTCGGGGCTGCGCGAGCAGATCGGGCACTCCGGGTCACGATGAACTTTCACCTCTGTCAGCGTCGCGCCAAGCGCGTCGTACAGCAGCAAGCGTCCGATTGCAGGCTCGCCGATATTGAGGATCAGCTTGACTACCTCGGTCGCCTGGAGCAATCCCATCGTGCCAGGAAGCACGCCGAGCACGCCGTTGGCGCCGCAGGAGGGCGCAAGCTCCGCCGGTGGCGGCTCGCGGAACAGGCAGCGGTAGCAAGGCCCGTCGTAGGGTTTGAACACCGACAGCTGTCCGTCGAAGCCGAGGATCGACGCGGAGACCACGGGGATCCTCAGCCGCACTGTGGCGTCGTTGAGCAGGTAGCGGGTGGGGAAGTTGTCGACCCCATCGACGATCACGTCGTAGCCCTCGATGATCTCCATGATGTTTGAGGCGTCGATACGGGTCTGGTACTTGACGACATTGACGTCAGGGTTGAGCGCGCGGATCGACTCCTCAGCGGAGTCGACCTTGGGTGTGCCGACACGGTCGCTCGTGTGGATCACCTGACGCTGGAGGTTGGAGAGATCGACGACGTCGTCGTCGACTATCCCGAGTGTGCCAACGCCCGCTGCAGCGAGGTAGAGGGCGGTGGGCGAGCCAAGACCGCCGGCGCCGAGCAGTAGTACCTTCGCGTCGAGCAGCTTCTGCTGGCCGTCTGCGCCGATCTCCGGCACGAGCATGTGGCGTGAGTAGCGCTCGCGCTGTTCGGGGGTGAGCGCGCGGGGCACGTCGACCTGATAGCCGCGGTCCTTCCATAGGGTGATCCCGCCGGTCATCGAGCGCACGTGCTCGTAGCCGAGCTCGTCGGTCAGCGTGCGCGCGCCATAGGCCGAGCGGTTGCCCGAAGCGCAGTACAGGATCACCTGTGTTGAGCGGTCGGGCACGACGCCCTCGATCCTCGTCTCCAGGTAGCTCCTCGGCACGTGTTTGGCGCCGGGTAGGTGCCCGGAGGCGAACTCCTCCGTCTCACGCACGTCGATGACCGCTACGCCCTCGCTGATCAGCTCGTTGACCTCGGAGGGGTCAACCTCTTGTATCTGGCTCTTGACTTGGCGGAGAAGCTCCGCGCCTGACGGGCTCATTCTGAAAACTCCTAAACCAGGGTCGGGATTCAGGGACTTCACAAAGTGTAGCGACCTTGGGCACAGTTATCGGCTGATTTGCGAGCGACCGCGACGTACGCCTTTCGCGTTCCAACCCTGTATAGCCATGGCTATACAGCGCTCGTCGCTCGACAGGAACCACACAAGCTCCCTTGAAAAGCACACTCAAGGCCAATCAGCCCATACGCTCCCTATATGCCCAGACGACCAGGCACCGTAGCGCTTGCGCTCGCCGTGAGCGCGGTCCTGGCGCTGGCGATCGCAGCGGCGATCCTCGCGGA
>Ga0302326_10001312_pt1 | contig 63753 bp, 51 predicted proteins | sample Palsa_T0_3_FD_202264 | JGI IMG/M metagenome (GOLD analysis project Ga0302326, IMG submission 202264) | Peat permafrost microbial communities from Stordalen Mire near Abisko, Sweden - Palsa_T0_3 | ecosystem: Environmental > Terrestrial > Soil > Palsa > Peat permafrost | place: Sweden: Abisko...
CCGTGATGTCAAAGTTTCCGTTTGCATCGGTAAGCGCCACACCGGGGGTGGTCAGCGCTGCCCCGGAGATCAGAGCCTGATCCTCAGTGCCACCGCCTCCTCCGCTGGCGACATAAAGCTGGATGACTGAGCCCGAGACGGGAAACTGACCGCCATGTACCCTGCCCTTCAGCGCCGCGCCCTGCACTTGAATCGTTTGCGTATTCGTTGTCGTCACCGGCGTTCCCATGCATCCGGAAAGAACAACAACGCACGAGATCGACCCAATCCCGCAGAGAGCGCGCATACAGGAATCCCCCTTTTGTCGGACACCAGCGATATGGAGCTTCGGACTTTCTCGACCAGACGCTTTCTATCCCTCTCACTTCTCAGGCGTTCGCTGCAAGAATCATCACGGGTCAACTCGTGTCATTTCAGGTTTTTTGTGTTAGCAGGACTCACTGGACACATGGACTTGCCGCACGTATGATTTTGCATACACGGCCCCCACCCCCTGGCCGGGCCCCCTTGATGGAAGTGGCCATGGCTTCTCCTCGGATTGAAAATGCGGACCCTGTCAGGACACTTGTCTCCTGGAAGGAGATTGCTGTCTTTCTGAATCACTCTGAGAGCACCGTCAAGCGATGGGAAAGGGATCGGAGACTGCCTGTTCATCGAATACCCGGCGGTGAACGCGGAGGGGTGTTTGCGTATTCGGACGAACTGGCGGATTGGCTCAAGGGAAAAGCACTTGAATTGGAAGCCGACGACTTGGCCGGCGGCGATCAGGAGACAGCCGGCAGTATTGAGATCGGAGCCGCGAGCGGGGGCGAGGTTGACCTGCAGCCGGGTGAGACTACCGGGCGAAGCGGCAGGCTGGGAAACTCACGCCAGGTAAGGCTTGCTGTAATTGGGATTGCGGCGGCGCTGGCCGGAGCCGGAATCTACGCCTATTTTGCTCATCCATTTGGTAATTGGCTTCAGCGGCGCTTGCATGCTATTGCCGGGATTGCGCGGGCAAGTTCAGCTGGGCAAGTGGTTGCTTCGGTTTCAGACGCCGAAAAGAGCGCGGCTCACGACCTCTACCTCAAGGGCCGGTTCGATTGGAACCAGAGGACTCCCGACAGCCTGAATCGCGCGCTCGACGACTTTACGCAGGCAATCGTACACAATCCGAATGATGCTCAGGCCTATGCCGGCCTGGCTGACACCTACGAGATGCTCTTCATCTACGGGAGCCGGCAGGACGATGACGCTCGCGACCGAGCCATGGCAGCGGCCAAAAAAGCCGTGGAACTGGACGGCTCCTTGTCAGAGGCGCATCGTGCGCTGGGATATGCAGTGTGGAGGGCCCACAACTTTGGCGAGGCAGAAAAGGAACTCAATCTGGCTATCCAGCTCGATCCCAAGGATCCCCTGGCGCACTTATGGCTCTCCAATGTTCTTGCGAGTCAGGATAAGGAGGGCGACTGCCTCGCGGAGATTACCAAGGCTCAGGAGCTTGATCCCGCTTCAGCTTCCATTATGGCAGCCAAGGGCAACAGGCTTTATTTGACCGGAAAAAAGGAAGAGGGGATCGCGCTTCTGAAGGAGGCGGTGCGCTCAGAACCACGGCTCAGCATAGCGCACTCGGATCTGGCGGTGATTGAATTTCGTGAACGAAACTATCCCGCCTATCTTAAGGAATCGCAGGCGACGGCTGAGCTACGAAACGATCCATGGCTCAAGGACGTTACAGCAAAGCTCGCGGCAGCATATGCGCGAGATGGTGAGCGCGGTCTTTTGAATGCGGAGTTTGCGGTCCAGGAGGGTTGCAGCGCGCCCGTATATCCGGGTTTGGGGCTTTCCAAAACGCAGAAATCCGTTGAATGCCTGAACCAGGACAGGAAACCCGAGGCGCTGCAACTTCTGGAAGAAGCCAGCGCGAATCAAGAGAGGGATTTTGAGGACTTCAGGGCTGAGTTCACTTCCGGATCTCCCCGAGACTTGCATGGGCCTTTCTCTAAATTGGCCGACAACCCGCGGTTTCAGGCACTGATGAAGCAGAAAGCGGATCTTCCAAAGATAGCGCAACTCCGGACTTCTCCTGAATCTGTCACCCGGTGAGCTCACTTCGCCTGGATCCGCGGTCTGGATCATGCTGACGACCTTCTCGGCAGCATCAAGGTGGAATACGACTGGGATTTTGCCGGCGACGAGGCCATTCGCTCTACTGGCCCCCAGGAAAGCATCCCTCACGGGCTAAAGCCCCAGTTGTTTTTTGGGGCTTGCGGCACGACTGAACAGCTTGGTGAAAAAGTGCCTCGCTGAGGGGTGAGAGGCGACTGATGAAGACGGGAACCGCAGGGGCTAAAGCCCGAGCTTGTTTTGTGGCACTTATGGCACGGCTGAAGCCGTGCCCTGACACTTCTTGCCGCTGCCGTTGAGTTTTTCTGCAGGCTGATGCTCCCCGCAACGCGCCGAAAGCATCCTTTTTGCTCACGAATGCGGACCTGCCCCGTCTTTTCCACAGCGGATTACTCTCAGACTCCCGGAGCAGTGAATCGATGGCATCGGATGCGGTGAGTTACCCACTTTCCCGGGCTGCGGGCGCAGTTGGTTTGGCGTGGCCGAATGCAAGAGGGGTACAATCTCTTGCAGGTATGGATGCGACCACGGCAATGAACGCAGGAAAGACCGCTCAGGAGCGGATGCAGGCGCGGGCTCCGGAGATGGAGCTGATCCGCGAGGCGCAGTCGGGGTCGCGTGCGGCTTTCGATGCCCTGGTCCGGCAGTATGAGCACCAGGTTCTGCGGCTGGCTTTGCACCTGACGGGAAGCGAGCACGACGCTGAAGACATCTACCAGGAAGCTTTTTTGAAGGCTTTCCGGTATATCGGGAACTTCCGCTTCGAGTGCTCGTTTTATACGTGGATTTACCGCATCGTGACCAACCTGTGCCTGGACCAGTTGCGGCGGCGCAAGACACGGCGCGAGGACCATGCGGTGGTGGTGGACCACGCCGGGGACGAGATCGATGTGCTGGCTTCGGTGTCAGACGACCGGTCGTTTTCGAATCCGGCCAAGGAGCTGGACCGGAAGGTGCTGGGCTTGAGGATTCAGGCGGCGCTGGGCAAGCTGACGCCGCGGGAGCGGATGGTTTTTGAACTGAAGCACTATCAGGGGCTCCGGTTGAGGACGATCGGAGAGATGTTGAGCACCACGGAAGAGACCGCCAAGAATACGCTGTTCAGGGCCACGAAGAAACTGAGAACGCAGTTGGCGGAGTTGCGGTAGGGCGATTTTGATGGTCTCCCCGGTCCCCAAAAGCGAGGGACCGGGGGCACCCCCTGAAGTTTATTGGTCTCCCACCCATTCCGCAGAAAAGAGCGGAATGGATGGGGCACGGAGGACTATTGCGGAAACAAAAACGCTCTAAACGAAAAGGCACCGGGCAATTCCTGAACGGAATGCGGATTTTCCGGGAACGCATAGAAGCACTTTTTGAGGCTGAAGGGACGTAGCGATGAATTGCGAACTGGCACACGAACGAATCGTGACGGCGGCATACAATGAGTTGCCCGACGCGCAGATGCATGAGCTGGAGCGGCATATGACCGGCTGCCCGGATTGCCACCGGGACCGGGAACAGTTGCTGGCAATGAGGATCCTGGCCGACGCCAACCCGGTGATCGATCCACCGGCAAACCTGGTGGCGCGGTCGCGGCTGCGGCTTGAAGAAGCTCTGGACGCTCTGCCTCCCAAGCGCTGGTATGAACGGCTGACGCAGCGCATGATGAACAACTTTGCCAGTTTGCAGGCCGCTCCGGTGGCTGCGTGCCTGCTGCTGTTGGTGGGCACGGGAGCGGGGATTCTGGGCAGCTACTGGTATGTGCAGAATCGCGCGGCGCATGCGGCTGCGGTGCGGCCGCCGGCTGCGGCTGCGGATACGGCACCCGCGGAGATTGCCAGCATTTCAAGCATCGTGCGCCAGCCCAACAGCGAGATGGTTGAAGTGAGCTACAACCAGGTGGTGCCGCAGCAGATGGAGGGATCGCTCGACGACCCGAAGATCCGCGAGTTGCTGATGATGGCGTCGGAGAACTCGACGTCGCCGGCGGTGCGGGACGACTCGGTTGGGTTGTTGGCGGCGGAGTGCCGCGCGGGGCATAGCTGCCAGGCGGCGGGCATCCGCGATGCGCTTATGGTGGTGCTGCGCTACGACAAAAATGCGGGCGTGCGGCAAAAGGCGCTGGAGGGCCTGGCACCCTATGTCGCCGAGGATTTGCGGGTGCGCGACGCGGTGCTTGAGGCGCTGCTGAACGACGCTGACCCGCGCATCCGCACCGATGCGGTAAAGATTCTGGAACCGGTGGAGGCGGACACCAGCGTGCGCCAGGTGCTGCACACGGTGGCCAACTCCGACCAGAATCCGCATCTGCGGACTTATTCGAGAGAAGTGCTGAGCCGGGTTCCGGCGATTCAATAGACGTGGTAAGATTTTCGGCACCGCATCGCAAGGAAAGAATGCGGGCTGGAATTAAAGGAAATACGGGAGAAGAAGAGATGAAATACTTTTTGAGGCCGTATCGCAGGGTTGGAATCGTTGCAATGGTGGGAATCGGCGTCGCGATGGTTGCGGGGCCAGGACGTGCCGCAGCGCAGTCTACGCAGATTGTGGAGCTGATGCAGGGCACCAGCCCGCTGCTGCTGCACGGCAGCTCGCAGGGCTACCTGGGCGTGTGGGTAGATGACGTTGACAACGACAAAGCACAAACCCTGAAGCTCAAGGAAGTGCGGGGCGCGGTGATTACGCTTATCGATCACGACGCTCCGGCGGGCCAGATTGGTCTGCGCGTGAACGACGTGGTACTGCAACTGAACGGGCAGAACGTGGAAGGGGCCGAGCAGTTGCGCCGGATGCTCCGGGAGATTCCGCCCGGACGCAAGGTGAGCCTGGAATTCAGCCGCGACGGCAACCTGCAGACCACCTCAGTGGAGCTGGTGGATCGCCGCGTGATGGAGCACGACGTGTGGAACAAGCTGGGCAACGAAGGCGATGTGTTTGTTGCGCCAAGCCCAGGGATGGGCGTGCTCTCCGGTGGCGGCGACGCCTCGCTGCCGGGAATGTTCCATACGCCCATCTGGGGAAGCACCCTAAACGTGGGCGCGATGGTTGAGCCGCTGACCGGACAGATGGCTGATTTTCTGGGCGTGCCTAGTGGATTGATGGTCAAGCAGGTGGCGAAAAAGAGCGAGGCCGCGACGGCCGGGCTGAAGGCCTTCGACGTGATTCTCAAGGTTGGGCCCGAAGCTATCACCACCATGTCCGATTGGGACCGCGCGCTGCGACAGAACCAGGGCAAGACGGTGCAGGTGACGATTCTGCGCGACAAGAAGCAGCAGACGCTGGCGCTGCAGGTGGATTCGAAGCACAAGACCAGCGAGCTCGAGATGGAGGAGTTGTTCCCGTCCGGCGATTGCTCCGTGGTGGCGGAGCTGAATCCGGATCTGGCGCAGATTTTCGGTGGCGGCGACCAGGCGGCCAAAGTGCTGCAAGATCAGGCCCAGACTCTGAAAGACCAGATTCAGGGATACGTGAAGCCGGAGATCGATTCACAGCTGGCCGATGAACTGCGCAAGCAGGCTGAAACGATGCGCGACCAACTGAAGATGGACGACTTCAAGGTCGACCCGAAACAGATGGATGATTTGAAGATGCAGATGGATGAGTTCCGCAAGGACTTCAAAGCCGAGGATTTCAAGATCGATCCGCAGCAGACGGAAGAGATTCGCAAACAGGCTGAGACGCTGCGCGACCAGTTGAAGATGGACGACTTCAAAGTCGACCAGAAGCAGTTGGACGATTTGAAACAGCAGATGGAGCAATGGCAGAAAAACTACAATCCGGACACATTCAAAATCGACCAGAAACAGTTGGACGATTTGAAGCAGCAGATGGGGCAGTGGCAGAAAAGCTATAGCCCGGACACATTCAGATTCGACCAGAAACAGCTGGACGATATGAAAAAGCAGATGGAGCAGTTCCGCAAGGACTATACGGCGCCAGATTTGCCGATCGGTCCGAACTGAGCTTCACAAAATTCAGGGGAACAAGGGCGTTCGCAGCAGCGGACGCCCTTGTTGTTTCTGCTGTCGAACGTTACGAATGGATTCCGCGCCTGCTTGAATGGCTTGAATTGCGAGCATCTCGCCGGGTTAGACTTGCTGGAAGCGGGGTGGGCTGAGGATGGAGACGGAAGAGACGATTCATTGGAAGGGTACAAAGAGGTTGCTTAAGGCAGAGGACGCGGACCTCTCCGGATCGAGCTTTACGGATGTGAATCTCTCCGGCACGACGTTCAAGAATGTGAACTTTGCCGAAGCGGGATTCGAGGATGCGAACTTCTCCGGCTGGAGCGTGCGTAATGCCTGCCTGGCTGGGGTGCGAATCCACAATGCAGACCTGCGCGGCGCCTCGATCGAGGACAGCCTAACGGCTGGGATGACGATCGACGGAGTTGCGGTTTCCGATTTGCAGGCGGCGTATCGCGCTTTGACTGCAAAAGTGGACTAGAGCCCAGGCCTCTCCAGAGCCTCGCGATCCCAATTTCCGAGCGTGGCGCCGGCTTCGTAGGTGGAACGGCAAAAATCGAGCAGCGCGGCGCTGGGCGACTCGGCCTTGCGCACGTCGTCATAGGAAAGCAGGAACTCTCCGAGTTGCTCGCTGAAGTAGGCAGCATTCGGACGGACGCTTGCCTCCTTGAACCCCTCCGGTGCGGGCACGGTGTAGGAATAAAAGGCCGCATCGGCGACGCCCGCGCTGCCTGGCCAGAATCCGACGCTGCTGACTTCATGTGAGTAGGCTTCGCGCGTGATAGCGTCGGCGCCGGGCCGTTCCGGAGCGCGGCGGCCGGAGAAGCGGCTGACCGCAAGGTCGAAGCTGCCCCAGAAAAAATGGACTGGACTGGACTTGCCGATGAACTCCGACCGGAACTGCGTGAACACGGAATCGACCGACATCAGAATGCGCCAGAAATTCTCCACAGCCTGGGAATCATAGGAGGCATGGAAGCGGTCCTCATCGAAAGGGATGGGATTCGGGATCTCAACGGGCATGCGCCAGATTTTCACCTTGACGCCCGCCGAGCGGAGCATGGCAAGGAATTCCAGGTAGAACTCGGCTACTGAACGAGGGATAAGTGGCAGGGATTTCAACACGCCGTCGCTGGTTTCGAGAAAGAGCTGGTGACGCAGGAAGTCAAACCAGATTTCGATTGAGCGATCGCCGTACGGCATGCGCGATGTGGTCAGGCCGTTTGCGGTTACATAGAGGGGGACATTCCACCAGTGGTTCACGAGCGGAGTAAGGGCGAGGCGAACCTTGCCAACGATCTGGGTATACATGTGCAGCGTGGCACAAGTGTCTTTCCATGAATCGAACGGCAACGCGGGCCAGCATTCGGGTCGGTCGGCGGCAAACGGCGGCATGGATGGAATGCTACAAGATTTCTGCGGATTGTGTTCATGGAACTGCGGCTGCGGATCGTGGTAATTTTGCGATTGTGCATGAGATTGATCGAGAGTTGCAGCGGGGGTTAGGACTTCACCGAGCCGGGAACTTTGAAGCGGCGGCGGCGATCTACCGGCAGGTTCTGGCGCGAGCTCCGGACCAGCCGGACGCGCTTTACCTGATGGGCTGCCTGGCTCATCAGACTGGGGACAGTGCGGGTGCGGTGGGGCTTCTAGAGCGAGCGGTGCTGGCGCGCCCTGGAAAGGGCGAGTACCACTACGCGCTTGGAAATGCGCATGCCAAATTGGCGAACTACGAGCTGTCGGAGAGCCATTTGCGGCAGGCGATCGGGTTGGGTAGCAGGGCGGAGTTTCACTTGAGCTTGGGCTTGCTGTTGAAGGGGCAGCGCCGGTTCAGCGAAGCGATTGCGGAGCTTGAGGCAGCGGTCCGATTAGATCCCAGGGATGTTCCGGCATTGGCCGCCCTGCGGCTGGCTCTTGCAGCGGCAGGCAGAAACGATGAAGCCGCGGCGCACATTGACCGAGCTGCGACGCCGCTTGGCGGGGATGCCGGGCGGCTGTGCGATCTGGCGGACGCTCTGCAAGAGGCTAAGGACTTCGAGGGAGCGATTTTGCTCTATCGGCGTGCGGTTGAGGGCGATTCGCTGTTGCTGCGTGGCTGGTTTGCTTGTGGGTGCGCGGAGATGGCTCGTGAGGATTTTGCGTCGGCCATGCCGTGCTTCGAGCAGGCTCTCACGCTTCGGCCGGGCTGGCTTGAGGCGCGGCATAATCTTGCTCGTGCGCTCTATGAAATGGGGCAGGTGTCACAGGCATTTGACGAGTTCAAGGCTTGCGCGGCGCGGAGCGAGAAGGGTGCGGAGCTTGCGCGCGCCATGCTTGCGGTGATCGTACCGGGAGCGCCACAGGCAGATAACCAGATGGTTTTGGATGTGCGACGGCGGTGGGTCCAGGATCTAAACGCAGGCAAATTGCGTGGGATGCCGGCGATTCAAGCTGCGGGCACCAGGATGAAGATCGGATACGTCTCTTCATTTTTCTCGAGCGATAACTGGATGAAGCCGGTTTGGGGTTTGATCAATCAGCATGACCGCGCGGAGTTCGACATTTACCTGTTCTCTGACTCTGGAAATTCTGGGAGTATGCATGGATACGAGGCCAACGAGGCTGATCATTGGTTTGAAGCCAATCGGTTATCGAATGCGGCGCTGGCGGAGTTGATTCGCGAAAAGGGCATCCAGGTGCTGGTGGACCTGAACGGGTACAGCGACATGCAGCGGCTGCCCATGTTCATGCTGCGGCCCGCGCCGGTGATTGTGGGCTGGTTCAACATGTATGCGACGACGGGCATGCCGTGCTTCGATGTTCTGATCGGCGACGGCGACGTGATTCCGCCGGACGAAGAGGCATTTTATTCGGAGTCGATCAAGCGAACGGCGCATAGCTACCTCACGTTCAGCGTGGATTATCCTGTTCCACCTGTCGCAGCGCTGCCTTGCTTGCGCACCGGGCAATTCACATTCGGGTGTCTCGGGTCGCAGTACAAGATCACCAGTGAAGTGGTGGAGGCCTGGAGCCGGATTCTGCGGGCCAGCCCGGGGAGCCGCCTGTTGATCAAGAACAAGCGTGTGGGGACGAAGGCGGCGCGGGAGTTTCTGCACGGGCTGTTCCGCGGGTTCGGCGTGGATCAGGAGCGCGTGGAATTCGAGGGACCGGAAGACCATTTCGAGTTTCTTCGGGCTTACGACCGGGTGGACGCGGCGCTCGACACGTTTCCTTATAACGGCGGCACAACTACTACAGAGGCCATCTGGCAGGGGGTGCCGGTGATTGCGTTTTCCGGCGACCGGTGGGCCTCGCGAACCAGCACTTCCCTGCTGCGCGCGGGCGGCCTGGCGGAGTTTGTGGCCGACGGCCTGGAGGGTTACGTTTCGCTCGCCAGCCGCTGGGCCAACTCGCCTGAGGAATGGCCACGGCTGGCTGATCTTCGCGCCGATATGAGGACGCAGCTTATGGCTTCCAGCGTCTGCGATACGGCTGGGTTTGCGCGGGAGATGGAGGAGATTTACCGGACGTGCTGGAATGGGAGCGCGGCAGTGGCGTGTTGAGCTTAGTGCGATCCCAAGTCCCAGATGCGACGCCTATCGACACTGCTGCGATCCTACGGTATCCGGTGGAGTGGGATTCGTGGAACCCGTGCAGTCGTGATTACGAGGCCGCATACGGCGCGGTGCATTTGCAGCTCGCTTTTGGCGCGCTCCATCTCGACGACGTCATAGGCCTCAAATCTGCTGCTGGCGGTGCCATACAAAGAAGAACGAGCCCGGATGCACTCAGTGTTCCAACCTTCAAGAGTTCGCTCAAGACGCTTACAGACTGGGCAACCCATAACTTCCCCCTCCGGCCTTGGGCCGGACGTGCGGTAACCGAGAAAAAAGCTGCTTTAAGGCTTGAGGATTTGAAGCTCGGCGCGGAACCAGTCCTGGGCATCGTTGCCATGTTCGCTGCCGCGGCCCTCGTAGAGCTGGAATGCGCGCTCCCTGATCTTGTCTTGCGAAGCGTGGAGCTCCGGCGCTGCCGACTTGCTGGCAGGCGAGGTTTTGACTTTTGACTGCTTTTGAGCTTTAGAAGCTATATTGGAGACGATCATCGGGGCCCTCACGGACTATGAAGGGCTAAGAGAAGGGGTGCTTCAGAGTAACTGCCTTAGTTCAGAGAGCCTGAAAGGGAGATATATAACTCATCCCTGACTTGAAGTTAGTCCTATTCATTAAGGGAGTCAAATGCTGGTTAGTCAAAGCAGTTGTGTTTGGCTGACGTTTTGGTGGATTGGCGGGCAAAGGCGAGGATCGCCTGACGCGGATCAACGATATTCTTATCAACCTGTTGGAGGCGGAGCGGCGAGCTGGGTCGGGGAGATGGGGCAATCGCCACGACCTCGTTTCGTTTATGGGAATCGCTTCTGAATGTCGGCGGCGATCACCTGGACGTATTTTTCGACTGCTACCACGGCGTCAACTGCTTCTTCGTCTCCGATGACCGCTATGTCGTAAAAGGCTTCATTGCGTTTGCGGCGCATGCGGTCGAAGAGGGCGAAGAGGGCGGCAAGCTTGGGATCGAGATGCTTCTGGGCAAACTCGATGATTGCAATGTGGTGGCCGAGTTGGACGCGAGGACGCTGGCCGTGGCTCAGCATTAAAGCCAGCGAGGCCTTCAGCATGGCTTGGTAGGCGGTTTGATAGGCTGTCTCTTCGTCGATTACGAGGTTCTTTCGGGCCGCAACGATCTTCTTCTGCGCATCAGCCAAAAACTGCCGCACCTGCTTGGGATCGATCTTCTGCGGCTTGGTGGTCGTCATGGGTGATTAACTCGATGCGTTTGCCGGACCAAATATCGGTTACGAATGGGTCGCGTTTTTGGAGGCGGCGCTTTAGTTCCTTTTGGGTGAGAACAGTGTAGTTGATTTCGCGGCGGAGGGTTTTCTCGGCTTTGCGGACTTCTGCGGCTAGCTCGGCCTGGTCGGGCTTGCCGACGATGAGCAGGTCGATGTCGCTGGCGGCGTCGGATTCCTTCTTTGCGAATGACCCGAAGATCCACGCGGAGCGGATGCCGGGGACGGCCTGGAGCGTGTGTTTGAGGGTGGGCTGAATGCCGACCGAGCCCTGGAGAAGGGCGAAGACGGGCTTCAAATATGGGTAGTCGCGATTGATGCTGTAGTAGAGCTGGCGGCCCTCGGTTTCCGAGCGGAGCAGGCCCTCCTGCGCAAGGCGGGCAAGCTCGCGGGAGACGTTGGTCGAGTCGGCTTCGAGCGTTGCGGCCAACTGGCGGACGTAGACGCGCGCGGTTCGGTTGACGTAGAAGAACGTCAGCAGCTTGCGGCGGAGCTCGGAGCGGAGGGAGATCATCGCAGTATTATTTTACTGCAATTGCAGTGTAATAATACTGCAGCGGTAGAATTTCCGCAGATTGTGATGTGTGCTATCCCAGGTCTCGGAAGCCAGCCCTGGGGTACCCGGCGGCGGGACTCCTCCCGTAGGGAGGGATGAGAATAGCCCAGGGTGAAACCCTGGGAGCAGGTTCATCATGGATTGCACCGCCCCATCGGGGCGGTATGATTGCCGCGGAGGCAGCTCCCGATGTCGCACACCTATTGTTCCGCGCTGTTTCATTGTGTTTTCTCGACCAAGGAGCGCCGAAAGGCGATTGCGCCGGAGCTACAGGAGCGGCTGTGGGCGTACATGGGAGGCATTGCACGGGAAAATGAAATGAAGGCTCTCGCGGTGGGAGGGATGGACGACCACGCTCATCTTCTGCTCTCGCTGCCATCGTCGGTGACAATTGCCGTGGCAATGCGGAAGATCAAGGGCGGGTCGTCGCTCTGGTTGCACGAGTCTTGCGGGCTGACTGGGTTCGAGTGGCAGCAGGGTTACGGGGCGTTCAGCATTGGCTGGTCGCAGGTGGATGCGACGGTCGCGTACATCGCCGGTCAGGAAGAGCACCATCTGAAGCGTGATTTCCAGGCGGAGTTTTTGGCGATTTTGAAGCAGCACCGGATGGAGTACGATGCGCGGTATGTGTGGGGATGATTCAGGCCGGCCCTACGGGACGGCGGGGATGTGGGGTGGACGGATTCCCCGGGTTTCACCCGGGGCTATTTTCGATGGCTCCCTCCGGGAGCGGGGCTTGCGGGGATGAGGTTTGTGCGATCCAGGTTTGGAAGCTGAGACCGGGGTGCCCAGTTTTGTGGTTGTCAGACATGGTCCACAAACCCCGGCCTGCGGCGTTCGGGAAGACTGTGATTCAATAGTAGAGATGGCTGTTCCCCGGAGAGCTACGGTGCGTGGGCGGGCGATTGCGGCTCGGCGGAAGGTGCGCGAGTATGCGATGGTGGCGCGGGCGCTTGCTTCGACTGCGCATCCGGTGCTGGCGCAGATTGTGCCGGCGCGGTTCTGTAACCTCTCATGCGGGTATTGCAATGAGTACGACAAGGTTTCTGAGCCGGTGCCGCTGGCAGAGATGCTGAGGCGCGTGGATCACCTGGGGCGGCTGGGGACGGCGATGATTGGCATCTCGGGCGGGGAGCCGCTGACGCATCCGGATTTGGATGAGATTATCCGGCGCATGCGGAAGACGGGGGCCATTGCGGGGATGATTACGAATGGCTATCTGCTCAACGTGGAGAGAATAGAGCGGCTGAACAAGGCTGGGCTCGATCACATGCAGATTTCGATTGATAACGTGATTCCGGACGAGATTTCTAAGAAGAGCTTGAAGGTGCTGGACAAGAAGCTCGAGATGCTGGCGGAGCATGCCGAGTTCCATGTGAATATCAACTCGGTGGTGGGCGGGGGGTTCAAGGACCCGAATGACGCGCTGACGATTGGGAAGCGGGCGCTGGAGCTGGGGTTTGAGTCGACGATCGGGATTATCCACGACGGGGATGGGCAACTGAAGCCGCTGAAGCCGGACGAGGCGCGGGTGTACTTCGAGATGACCAACCGGAAGAAGACCAACTACGCGCAGTTTGACAAGTTTCAGGAGGCCATCGCACAAGGCCGCGAGAATGATTGGCGGTGCCGGGCGGGGTCGCGGTATTTGTATATCTGCGAAAACGGCCTGGTGCATTATTGCTCGCAGCAGCGAGGGTATCCGGGGGTTCCGATCGCGGACTATACGACCGCGGATGTGAAGCGGGAGTTTTTGACGGCGAAAAGCTGCGCGCCGAATTGCACGATTGGGTGTGTGCATCGGATCAGCTACATCGACCACTGGCGGGCGCCGCAGACTAGCATGGTTTCGCCGGGAGCGGATGGGCTGGTGCAGATACATACTGGAGACTGAGGGCGGAGACAAAAGAGAAGCAACAGCAGGTCCTTCGACTGCGCTGAAGAACGCTTCGCTCAGGATGACAAGCCTTTTGTAATGTTGAAGATGACAGGATGTTAACGGCGGCTGCACCTCTGGGTGCGGCTTTTGCTTTTTGGGGGAGACTGCATCCTGTCTTAGCGGGGGATGAGCTGGAACTGCTGGATGGCTACTTTGGGGCCGGTGTCGTAGTTGGACTCGTCGGGGAGGAACATTACGGTGATCTGGTCGAAGGTGCGGAGTTTGGCGGATTCGGGGACCGGGAAGCGCAGGGTTTCAGCGGCGGGGGCGGACTTGACCGCGAAGGCGTCGTGCTGGCTGCTGGCGACGGGCTGCTGGCCGAGGTAGAGCTGATTGGCGGGCGCGGACGAGTGCGAGAGCAGCAAGGCGATGTTGATGGCGCCGGGGCGGTTGTCGCGGCTAAGGATGCCGACCTGGATCTCGCGGCAGCGGGCGAGGGGGATGGCGCTGCCCAGCGTCTGATGCGCTTCCATGACCAGCGGGACGAAGTTGTTGGATTGGATGTCGTGGACCAGAGGAGTGCCGTGCGCCTGGATTGCCGTGGGGCCGGGGCGCCGGTTGGGCGGCTGGAAGTACCAGTACTGGCCGTCGAAGCGGATGATGAGGGGCTTGGTTTCGCCGGGGGCTAGCAGCTGCGTGGGTTGCGGAAGCGGAGGCAGGATCTGCTTCTTCTCCGGGTCGGGCCAGAGGATGATGCTGTGATAGCCGGCGATGCCGTTGGCGGAGGGGCGAGTGGCGGCTTCGGCCTTTTCGTCGGCGACGTCGCTCTGCGCCGGGCCGGTGGCAAGTACGGCTTCACCGCGGATGCTGTGTCCTACCCCATGGAGCATGGCGAACAGCGTGACCAGGAAAGCCAGCGCGATGACGAAGGCAAGCCGGCAGGCGGCTCGCGTTGACTGTTTTCTTGCAGCGGCGGGGCCTGCGGGCTTTGCGTTTGGGGCTGTGGTCAAGGTCCACGCGAAGACGAATGCGCAGGCGGCGAGCAGGCCACTGCCATTGAGCATCCAGTAATTGAAGAGCTGGTAGCCGGCGACGTAGATGCAGGCAGCCAGGATGTAGCCGCGAAATTGGAATGGGTTTTTGCGCAGGGTGGCGGCGAAGAGAGGGTTGGGTTCGGCATCGGGGATGGGCGCGAGCGGAGGGAGAACGACGTCAGACGGGATGGCCTTGCGCAGGGCGAATGCGAGCAGGGTTGCGCCGAGAACGGCGACAGCGGCCGTGAAGGGCGAGTCTTGGCGGCTCAGCAGCACGGTCGCTGGCACCCATACCCATCCGGCTGCGCAGGCCAGCGCGATGATCGCGAAGGGCAAGGGAGGATTGGCGCTGAACGGAGACGCGGAGTTCTTCCAGTAGTACCAGGAACCGGCGGTGCCCGCGAGCGCCGCGACGACTACGAAGGCAAGCGCCCGGAGGCAGAGGGAAGTGAGCGTAGGCAAGTGTGCGGCGGGCAAGCGAAGAAATGTGAATACCGCCAGCAGACAGATGAGCAGGCCGGCGGATACGGCGAAGGCGAAAAAGCGCATGGGGCCGGGCTGCTGCGGGTCAGGGTTCACGGAGAGGCCGATTTTGGTGGGGGAGGGCATATGCAGGGATCGGCGAACCCTTTCGGATGATGGGGAAGCGCGGGGCGGCTTCTTGTAGGTTAGACACCGCTTGGGAGGTTTTTGAGCCGGATCGCGTGAATTTCGAGGGGGACACTTCACGTTCGCGGTTTCCCACCCTTTCGCGATGGAGCCGCGAAAGGACGGGGCACGGGAGGTTGTAGCGGGGACAGCGAATCCTGGGTCTCAGAATCGAGATCCTTCGACAGGCTCGGGACAGGCTCTGGGGCACCCAGATTAGGGGGTGGTCGAGACGGGAGTGATTTCGATGTAGTCGAGGGCGGCGGGGTCTCGGCCGTCGGGGGTGCCTTCGATGCGGATAAGGTCGCCGGGGTTGAGGGCGATGTTGGGGATGGTGCGGCGGGTGGAGTTGTCACCGTTGGGGCGGATTGAGGGAAGGATTGCGTCGGCTGGCCAATCTGCGGCGGGGTGGTTGTTGATCGCGAGTGTGAATTTGGCGGAGCCGCCTTGCAGGTCGAAGTATTGGACGGCGATGTTGTAACGGCCTGCGAGGCCGGTCCAGGTCCACTCGGCGGCGCAGGAGTGAATTTCCGCAGGGGCTAAAGCCCCGGACTCATTTCGGGATGCGTTCGGCACGACTGAAGTCGTGCCCTGACACAATACGGCCTTGCCGCGGCTAGCGTCTTCCCACGGAGTTATATCGATGACTTTGTAGCCGGTTAGGCGGGCGTCTTCGGCTTCTAAACGGCCGGGATAATGGCCGGCGCGGCCTTTCTCGTCGGGGATGCCGCTTAGCTTGAGGAAGTACTGGATCACGGCGTCGCGCCAGACTATGGCGTGGCCGGACTGGTAGACGAGGCGGGCGCGGACGTTTTCATAGAGGGCTGGATCGAGTTTGGTTTTGAGGGTGGCCCATTCGTCGACATAATTTGCGGCCTGGGCTGCGCCTTGGTAATGGCTGTCGTAGATGTACTGGATGACCGTTTTTCCGTCGTGGAGTTTGTAGGTATAGGGCTCGTGGTGGAAGAAGAGGAGCAGGTTGTCGGGGGTGGTGGCGGGGTCTTCGTAAATCTTTGCGACCCGAGGCGGGTATTGGCCGGTGAATCCAGAGCCAGTGGCTACGGTACGATCTTTGCCAACTCCCTTGGCGTCGGCGTCGTGCCACTGGCCCCAGCCGTTGCGCTCGCTGGACTCGATGTTGGGGCCGTAGTGGGAGCCGGTGATGTCGGTCAGCGTCTGCAGGCCGAGCGGGCCGGTGTATTGCTCGTAGGCGGGCCAGGACTCCATAAGCATTCTCAGGACGGTGGCGACGACCTGGGGATCGGAGCCGATGGACTGCTTGATCCATTCATCGGCGATTTGGGCGGGATCGAGGTCGGGGCCCCAGGCGAGCCGGCCAAAGGCGTAGAGATTGGCGAGGGCGAGCGGCGAGCCGAGCCAGTGGTCGCGGCCGATGCAGGCTACGCCTACGATTCCGCCTAGAGGTATTTCCGCAGGGGCTGAAGCCCCATCTAATCTTGAGCGGCTTGCGGCACGACTGAAGTCGTGCCTTGATACAGAGCTTCGAGATGCAGGGTTTGAAGCGGGCTCGTCCGCACGCTGCTGCTGTTGCGAGAGAAACTTGCCGGCCAATATCTCCTTTACGGGTGTGGATTGATTGTTGGCGCGGAGGTCGAAGTCTAGGACCTGCTTCCACATGGGGGCGAGGTAGACGAGATGGCGCTGCTGGCCGGTGTACTCCTGGGTGATCTGGACCTCCATGGCCTGGGCGGTGTGCTCAAGGCCGGAGAAGAGCGGCGAAACAGGCTCGCGGGCCTGGAAGTCGATGGGGCCCTCTTTGGTTTGGACAATGACGTTGGGGGCGAATTTGCCGTCGAGGGGATGGAAGATGTCGTATGCGGCGCGGGCGCGGTCGGCTTTGCGGTCGCGCCAGTCGAGGTGGTGGTTGTAGACGAAGCCGCGGTAGAGGACGATGCCTCCGTGGGGCGCGAGGGCGGCTGCGAGGGTGTTGGCGGCGTCGGCCGGGGTGCGGCCAAAGTTGGAGGGGCCGGGCTGGCCTTCGGTGTCGGCCTTGACGGTGAAGCCGGCGAAGTCAGGGATGAGGGCGTAAATCTCGTTGGCTTTGGCGGCCCACCAGGCTTTTACGGCGGGGTCGAGAGGATCGTATGTGGAGAGGCCGCCGATGGTTTGAGGGCTGGCGACGGAGACTGCGAGGGCGAGTTGGACTCCCCAGGGGCGGAGGGCGTCGGCAATGCGGGCTAGCTGCTTTAGGTGGGCTGAGTCGATGAGTTGTGGCGCGGCGTTGACGTTGTTTACGTTGAGGCCATTGATGCCGATGGAGGCTAGAAGGCGGGCGTATTCGGAGACGGGGGCGAGGTCTTCGCGGACGTTGCCATTTTCGAAGAAGATGCTGCGGCCTGCGTAGCCGCGCTCGATGGTGCCGTCGGGATTGTCCCACTCGTCTACCCAGCGGATGGGGAAGGTGGGGCTGGAGCGGAGGTCGAGGTGCGTGATGTCCCGGCCCGTGGCGAGGAGACGAAGCAGGGCGTAGGAACCGTAAAGGACACCGCGATCATCGGCGCCGGTGACTATGAGGTGATATTGGTTTTGGAGGTATGTTCGTCGGAGCCAATACCCATCACGCCCGAGGTCGCTGGGAATCGCCAACAAGGGAAAGGCATCATGCACCTCTTTTGCGGTTCCTATAACGGTTCGGGTAGTGACATTGCCGAGGGTCAGATACGACGCACCGAGTAAACTGCCTATCCCGGTTTCTAACTCCTTTCTTGCCGATTGCTCCAGAGAATTGCTGCCGAGGGATTGAACTCGGTAAGGGGTTGTCGCCTGCCCCTGATCACCGAAATAGCGCAGCCAAGCCTCGTCGGCGGTTTGGGCTGAGGCGCTTAGGCCGGTGGCCACCAGGGCGGCGATTACGAGGCCGCGCAATGGGTGTCGTCCGTTCCGCGGTCTCAAATTCGAGACCGGGGGCACCCATGAATGTGGCGATGTCGAGTTTGCGATTGCCGAGTTCATTCTTGCCTTCAGGGCTTCAACTGAGCTGCACACCGTTCTATCACTTGAGGGCGGGATGCACCTGCTGTGGTTCGCGGTTTCCCGCCCATTCGCCAAATTGCAAGAAGCAGGTTCTTCGACTCCGCTGCGCTCCGCTCAGAGTTACATGGATGAGGCACAGAGGATTGAGGTACTTTCTGCGTCGTTCATTTGCATTGCCAGTCAATGACGGCTTGGCGGAGGCCGCGGACGGCGTTGCATAGGTAGATGGCGTCGGCTTGGCGGAGGTCGTCGAGGGTCAGGACCTGCTCGCTTGCGCTGGGTTTGGATTCGAGGATGTGACGACGGTGAACGCCGGGGAGCAGGCCGCAGTGGATGGGCGGCGTGAGGAGACGGCCGTTTTTCTCGATGAAGATGTTGTGGATGGCGGCTTCGGTGACTTCGCTGCGTTCGTTCAGAAAGAGGACTTCGTCGTAGCCGGCTTCGATTGCGGCTTGGTGCGCTTGCGCATAGAGGGGGCGGTGGGTGGTTTTGTGGAAGTACATGGGGTCTTGCGGGTCGGTTCGTTCCGCGGCGATGCGGATGCGGAGGGGTTCGGTTGAGGTTGTATCGATTGGCTCGGACGTGATTTGCAGGGAGCCGTCGGGGTTGAGGAGTAGACGGACTTTGTGGGGCGTTTCTGTTTGAGGCGGCGGGTTAGCCTCCGCTTCGCGGGGATGGCAAGTTAGCGAGTTGGCGGGGGCTGGGGCGGATTGAGAGTTGTGGTCTCCCACCCATTCCGCTGAAAGGCGCGGAATGGATGGGGCACTTGGATTTTGGGCGAGTTCGGCAGCGTGAGATTCCAGGGCGGCTTTGGTTTGGGCGCGGTTGAAGGGGAAGGCGAAGTAGGCTGCTGAGTCTTCGAGGCGGTCGAGATGGAGCTCGATCAGCGGGTATTCGCCTTGCCAGAGGAGGGTTTCTATGAGCGAGAAGCTGTCCTGCGAGGGATGGGAGGGTGAGCGCGTCAGGAACTCGGCTTTCAGCAGGCACTCGCGCCACTCGTCCGCCGGCTTGGAGTCGATGACGACGCCGCTCCCTACCCCCATGCTGCCGCTCTCGCCATTGAGGACGAGCGTGCGGATGGCAACGTTGAAGATGGATTCTTCTCTCGAGAAAAAGCCGATTGCGCCTGTGTAGACGCCGCGAGGCTGCTGCTCGAGTTGGGAGATCAGTTGCATGGCCCGGATTTTTGGTGCGCCGGTGATGGAGCCGCAGGGGAAGAGTGCGCGGAAAATATCCTGAAATCCGGCTTCGGGGCCCAGCTCGCCGGTGATGGTGGAGGTCATCTGCCAGAGGGTGGGGTAGCGCTCGACGGCGAAGAGATCGCTGGCGCGGACGGAGCCAAAGGTGCAGAGGCGGCCCAGATCGTTGCGCAGCAGATCGACGATCATTACGTTTTCGGCGCGGTTTTTGGGGTCGTTGGCGAGCCAGTGGGCGTTGGTGCGGTCTGCGGAGGTGGTGAGGCCGCGGGGGGCAGTGCCTTTCATGGGGCGGGTGGTGATACGGCGGATGGGTTTATTGGTCTCCCACCCATGCGACGGAACTGCAAGAAGCAGGTTCTTCGACTCCGCTGCGCTCCGCTCAGAATGACAGCAATCAATTTTAGATTCGATTCGGAAGAAGAGCTCGGGCGAGAAGGAAAGGATTCGGTGGTTGGGATGGGTGTGAAGGAACGCGCCATAGGGGGCGGGTTGAAGGCTGCGCAGTCGCCGATAGAGGGCGGCGGAGCTGCCTGCGGCGTGGACCTGAATGGGAATGGTGAAGTTGAGCTGATAGACATCGCCGGCGCGGATGAAGGCGTGGATTTTCTCGATGCGCTGGGCGTATTGCTCTTCGGTCAGGTCGAGGGTGCAGTTGAGAACTGGGTCGGGGCCGGTGGGTGAGGGGTTTGGTGCCAGGGGTGGAAGGTTGTCCGCGAGGAAAGCGCCGGTTGCGTGGTCGAAGATGTGGGGGGAAAGGTAAATGCCGAACCAGGCCAGGGGTTGTTGCGGCGATTGACTGAAGGAAATGTTGGGCGCGGCCGTCGGCTCGAAGAATGCGCCACACTCGTAGCTGAAGTAGCCCGCGGCGTAGAGGCCGGAGGCAACGGCGCGCTCGATCTCGGAAAAAAGATACGGTAGTTCTTCGCGATGGTTGGCGATGAGCACGCGCAGAGGCGCAGTGAATAGGCGAGTCTGGGGAGTTTGACCGGAAGAGGAATCCGCCGGCGAAGGCGGCGAAGACTCCAGCAGGACGGTTGCCGGCGTGTGCTCGACCACGGCGTAGAGTTCCGCGGGAGCAGAGTGCCAGCGGGTCATTTGGGTTTACTGGACGGTAAACGCCAGCGTGGTGGTGTGCGTGGTGGCGGTCACGCCGTTACTGGACTGCGCGGTCACGTCCACGGTGTAGGTTCCAGCGGGCGTGGCGGAATTCAGTGGCGGCCCGTGGTGGTAATAGTCGTAGCGCGCGTTGCAGGCGGTGGTGCCGAGCAGGCTGACCAGCGCGACCAGGGCCAGCAGCGAGAGTCGGTGCAGCCATGGGCGACGGCGGAACGAAAAGGCCACGCCGCCGAGCGTGAGAGCGCCGGGCAGAAGAACGGCCAGGGCCAGGCCGTTAGAGCGCGGGCGATCCAGCGAGGCCGACGATGCCAGCTGCGTAATGACCAGCATGTTGCTGGTGAGAGGCGCAGTGGCGTTGGGCAGGATCTCCACATTTTCCGGCGTGAAGACGCAGGAAGACTCGTCGGGAAGGCCGGAGCAGGAGAGTGTGACGAACATGGGCGCTGTGAGCGCGGATGAGTTTACCGGAGCGACAGAGGCAACCACAGTTCCGGATTGCCCGGGCGTGAGGGTGAGCGTGGTTGGGGCTACGGAGATCTCGAAGTCGGGGGTGGTGGTGGCCTGGGCCTGGACGCTGGTGGCCGCGGAGACCGATGCGCGGTGGGAGGGGTCGCCGGAGTATGTTGCGGTGAGGGAGTGGTCGCCGGCCGCGAGGTCTATTACGAAGACTGCGTTGCCCCGCTCGTTCAGGGCTGCGCCGGCTAACGGACGACCGTGATCCAGCAGCGCGATGACGCCGTTGACCGGAATGCCGTTGTCGGAAGCGACTGCTACCGATACGGACGCCGTGGTTCGCCCGGCCTGGTCGTGGGTCTCCACGGAGAGCGTAGTCTGTGTGGCTGTGGCCTGCGCGGCAAATGCCAGTGCGGGCAGCCCCGAGGCCGCTACGGACAATGCCAAGGCGGTGCTCAATCCTGCAACCAATTCAAGCCGCAGACCGCGGCGGATCATACCTCTCACGTGCACCTGCTCCAAATCTCAAGAAAAAATGGCGTCTTGCCCGTTTGCCGAAGCGTAGAACCCTATTGTAGCTGGCTGGGGCGCGGACCGGCCAACGCGTCTGCGAGGGCCTCTTATAAACGTTGGACGCGTGAGCGAGGGAAAGGCAATTGAGGGCGAGCTTCCGGTTCGAACGAATGTAGCGAGTTAGCCCCGCTTCGCGGGTTAGCGAGTTAGCGGACGCCGCTGGAATGGGACGGCTATTCTTCGCGGAGCAACTGCGCGGGGTTTACGGCGAGGGCGCGGCTGGCGGGAATCCAGGTGGCGACCAGGCCCACAAGAGTCATGGCGGCGAGGGTGCCCAGGAGCACCAGCGGGTCGCGCGGCGTGGCCTGATAAACAAGAGACGCGAGCAGGCGGCTGAGGAGGACGCCACCAAGCAGACCGGCGACTGATCCTGAAAGGAGCAACACGAGCGGGCGGCCCAATGCGGAGCGCATGACCTGCATCCGCCGCGCGCCGAGAGCCACGCGGATGCCCAATTCGCGCAGATGCTTAGAGACCGAATAGGCTGCCATACCGAAGACGCCCGTGACGGCAAGCATGGCGGCGAGAAGGCCCATTACGCCAAGAGCTACAGTGGCCACGCGCGCCGGAAAGAGCACGAGCGCCAATTCGTCGGGCCATGGACGGATGCTGAAGGGCAGGCTGGAGTCGATGCTTGTGAGCATGCGGTTGAGCGCGGAGGCTGTCTCGGCCGGCGGCAACTGCGAGCGGACAACGAGGGTCGTGTCACCCTCGTTGCTTTGCGCGAGGGGAAAGAACATGGCCGCCTGGGGGTCTTCAGTAAGCGAATCGTACTTGCCGTCTTCGATGACACCCACGACCTGGTAGCGGACGTTGCCCGCGCCGAGAAAATGCTGGCCCACGGCGGGCGTATTGCCGAACAAGGTGCGAGCAAAGAATTCGTTCACGATGGCGACATTGGGCGTGGTTGGGCTATCGGCCCAGGTGAAGTCGCGGCCGGAGAGCAGATGCGTTTCGGCAGCCTGCAGGTAGCCAGGCGAAATGGAGAAATACTTCGATTCCGCGACAGAGTTCGATTGACGCAAATCGGCAGTGCCGTCGCGGAAGACAGGCGTGGAGCTGCCGCCGCCGGTAAGCGGTGCGTCGTCGATGGTGCCGACGGCGGTGACGCCGGGGATGCGCGCAGCCTCATCGATCATGCGGCGCTGCACGGGAAACGCACTCTTATCGGAGTACCCGGCCATCTCCATGTCCGTCTGAGCCAGCATTGCGCTCTGGGGCGAAAAGCCCATCGGCGCATGCAGCGAAAGCTCCATGCCGCGCAGCGAGACCAGCGAGGCGGTTATCAGCAGGGCGCAGAGAGCGATTTGCAATCCGAGCAGCAGATCGCGGAGAGAGAATCGGCCAATCAGGCCTTGCGTCGCGGCTCCGCTGCGCATGGCCTGCATTACATCCGTGCGCCAGATTTGGCGCGCCGGCAACAAGCCCGGCAAAATGCCGCTGGCCAGCGAGAGCAGAATGGCAATCAAGTAGACACGCGCATCCGGAACGACCGTGACACGGATGGGATACTCGGCAATGGGCTGCCAACGGCTGAGAGCGCCAAGCATTGCGACAGCCACGATGGTTCCCGCTGCGCCGCCGGCGAGGGCGACGAGGACCGCCTCAGTAAGCAACTGGCGAAGGATGTGCCCGCGTGTTGATCCGATGGAGAGCCGGATGGCAAGTTCGCGGGTGCGGTCCGCGGCGCGCGCGGCACAGATGCCGGCCAGGTTGGCGCAGGCGGCCACCAGCACCAGCATGGCCAGAACCATGATGGCGGTGAGGAAGGATCGCGCAGCAGCGCCGAAGACGTCGCCCATGAGGCCGGGCTTGACCAGGCGCGCGCCGAGGCCGTCGTCCTCGGTGGGATGCTCATGGGTCATCTGGTGCGCTACGGCATTCAGATTTTCCGCGGCGTGCTGCGCGGCGACGCCGGGCTTGAGCGATCCGATCACATAGATGCCGTGATTGAAGCGCTTGACCATAAAGCTGTAGCCCTCGATCTGTTCTTCATTGACGATGGGGATCCAGAACTCCGGCCAAATGAATAGCTCAGTACCGTTGAAGGATTTCGGGGCAACTCCGATGATGGTGAAGGGATGCTTGTTCAGGTCGACAGTGGTTCCAATGACGCGGGGATCGGCGTTGAAGCGGGTGCGCCACAGGTTGTCACTGAGCACGACGTAGGGCGCGGAGTTGGGGCCACGCTCGTCGCTCTGGTGGAAGAAGCGGCCGAGGGCGGGCTGCACTCCGAGCATGTCAAAGTAGTTGCCTGAGACTTCGTAGTCCATGTATTTCTGGGCTGCGCCTCCGGAGCTCATGCCGGCAAAGCCAAGCCGGTAGGCGGCCATGTCGGTGAAGGCAGTATTGCGGGTTTTGTAGTCGATGTAGTCCGGGTAGGATTGGTTGTCGTAGCCCTGCTGCTTTTGTACGACTTCAAACAGCCTGTCCGCGTTCGACACGTTGAGCGGGCGCAAAAGGATTGCGTTGAGCACGCCGAAGACAACCACGTTGGCGCCGATGCCCAATGCCAGGGTGAGAATTGCGGTGAGCGCGAAGCCCGGCGAACGACGCAACTGGCGGAAGGCATAGCGCAGGTTGCGCGCCAGGCTCTCGACGGTCAAGGAGGCGTCTGCTGCTGTGACACGTTCTTTGGTTGTGGTGCGATTGCCAAAGCGCAGCAGTGCGTCGCGGCGGGCCTCGGCGGGAGACATTCCGGCGGCGAGATTGTCGTCGATGCGCAGGGCGATGTGCGCCTGGAGTTCGTCGTCGATCTCGCGGTCGACCTGAGAGCGGCGAAAAAGATTGGCGAGGCGGCGAAAGATGGCCATGAGCTTCTCCAAACGTGCAGGTTACTCGTTGCGCAGAGCCTTCATTGGATCAATACTGGCGGCGCGGATTGCGGGGACGAAGCATGCGATTCCGGAAACGCAGAGCAACAGCGCTGTGACGCCGCTGTAAGTGGCGGGGTCGAACCGTGAGACGCCAAAGAGCAACGCGGCGATGGCACGGCTGGCCACAATTGTTCCGGTCAGTCCGATCAGCGCTCCGAGCACGGTGAGCGTCATGCCTTGCCGAACAACAAGCGCGAGAATGTTGGTGCGCGTTGCGCCCAGCGCAGCCCGCACTCCGATCTCTCTGGTTCGTTCGGTTACGCTGCCGGCCATTACGCCATAAGTCCCGGTGGCCGCAAGCAGCAGCGCGACCAGGCCGAATGCCTCAAACAGCACCAACACGAAGCGCCGCTCGGCAACCAACACAGCCAGCAACTGGTCCATCGTAGCCACGCGCACAATGGGCTGGTCCTTGTCCACCGACCAGATTGCATCGCGGACGGCCGGGGCGAGCTCTGCCGCGTCGCCGTGCACTTTCACCACGAGAGAAAGCGTGTCGTCGGCAAACCATGTCTGGGCGGTCGACAGGTAGACCGCATTGGGTTCATTCAACGCAAGCGAGGCCTGCTTGACGTCGCCAACGATGCCGACAACGGTGTACCAGGGCCTGTTCCGGGGACCCACATGGAGACGCTTGCCGATGGGGTCCTGGCCGCGAAACTGACGCCGCGCCAGCGATTCGCTGATCAGTGCGGCCTGGGGCGCTCCGTCTTTATCCCGCTCGTCGAGAAAGCGCCCGCGGAGTAGTGGGATTCCCATGGTTTGGCAATAGCCGGGACTGATCGCGTAGCGGGTTACGCCGGTTCCACCGCCCGGGTCATCATTTTCAAAAACCGCGCCATAGCTTGTAACCCACGATGGATCGTCACTCAGCGGCAACACGCTTGTGAGCGCGGCCGACGTGACGCCGGGGACTCGGCGCACCTGCTCCAGTGCCTGCTCAAAGAAGCGACGCCGCGTGCTATCGCCGACGACGGAGGCCGTCGGGAGCTCGTCGAATTGGTGGCCGACGGTCTCGACCTGCATGGTGAGCAGGTTCGTAGTGCTGAAACCAGGATCGACGCCGAGCAAGCGCGTCATGCTGCGCCACAGCAGACCCGCGCTGACCAGCAGCACCAGCGCCAGGGCGACCTCAGAAACCACTAGCGCCCGGCGCGCAAGGGAATGACTGCCGACGGCGGACCCTGCATTCTGCTGCGAGCCAGCGCGCAGGTTGACGCGTGGAGCTTGCAGCGCCGGAACCAGGCCGGCAATGAGACCTGCGGGCGTGGCGATGGCGAGCGCAAAGACGAAGACAGTGCCGTCGACCGAGATTGCATTGAGGCGCGGCAGACCCGGCGGACTGAGTGCAATCGGCATGTGAACGCCGGCTTCTGCAACAACAACGCCAAGAGCGCCGCCGAAAAGGGCAAGCAGCAGGCTTTCCGTGAGCGATTGCCGGATCAAACGCCCGCGGCCCGCGCCGAGAGTGGCCCGCATGGCGAATTCGCCCCGGCGCTGTGCGGCACGCGCCATCAGCAGGTTGGTCACGTTGACGCAGGCGATGACCAGGACGAGAAGCACGGCGCCGAGAATGGCCAGCAGCGCGGGCTTCACGCCGCGCACCATGTCATCCTGCAGCGAGTCCAGGATGAAGCCTTTGCCAAGCGACGCCCAGGGCGGACGAGGAAACTCCATCTCAGGGTTGCGCGCGATTTGGACCAATTCGACGCGGGCCTGTTCCATGCTGACGCCTGATCGCAGACGCCCGGCCATGCGCAGATGGTGCCCCCACGAGTACGAGGTGAAGTCTGTCATATTCCGCGTGTCGTACTGCAATGGCGTCCATATTTCCGCCGAAGAGGCCATGATGTTTTCATAGTCATGCGGCATTACGCCGATGACGGTGTAGTTGTCGCCGCTGAGCTTTACCTGACGCCCCACGATATCGCGGGCGCCCGCGAATCGGCGCTGCCAAAGCCGGTGGCTTAGAATCACAACCTTGGGCCCGTTGAAGACATCCTCGGTGGCTAGGAAATCACGGCCCAGCGCGGGCGAAACACCCACCATTTTGAAATAGCCTGCACTAACGGTCTGCCCATCGAGCCGCTCCGGCTTGTCTACGCCGGTCATGGCCGGCTGCCAGGGCTCGAAGGCGGAAAGCGATTCGAAGGAGCGATTCCGCTCCGTCAGTTCGCGGTAGGTGCCGTAAGTAATCTCCGTGCGGGCGCCGTGGTAAACGTCCCAGACCATCATGATGCGGCTGGGATGCGGATAGGGCAGAGGCTGGAACAGAATGGGATTCACGGCGCTGAAGATCGCAGTGCTGGCTCCGATGCCGAGGGCCAGGATCACGATGGCCGTGGTGGCAAACCCCGGTGAGTTCCGAAGCAGGCGCAGGGTGTAGCGGATGTCCAACCAGATGCTTTCGAGCAGGAGGACCGCGTCCGTGCCGGCGACGCGCTCTTTCGTTGCGGCGGGATTACCGAAACGGAGCAGGGCATCGCGGCGGGCTTCGGCGGGCGACATGCCGGCGGCGAGGTTATCTTCGGTGCGCAGGGCTATGTGGGATTGCAGCTCCTCAACGATATCGCGGTCGACCTTGGGGCGGCGGAAAATGTTGGCGATGCGGCGAATGATGGCCATGGTTTGGCTCCACTTCTCGAAAGTGCGCTGGGTCTCAGGCAAAGCGCAGAACAGCGCGAACGGCCTTTACCAGCTGATCAAAGCTTTCTTCGGCCTTCTCCAACTGGCGGCGGCCGGCGGCGGTGAGCTTGTAGTACTTGGCGCGGCGGTTGGTTTCGGTGATCGCCCATTCCGACGCAATCCAGCCGCTCTGCTCCATGCGATGCAGAGCCGGATAGAGCGAGCCCTCTTCAACGCGCAGCAACTCGTCAGAGGCGCGCTGAATGTGCAGCACGATGCCGTAACCATGCAGTGAGCCGGTGTGGGCCAGGGTTTTGAGCACGAGCAGATCGAGATTGCCTTGGAGATCGTTTTTGGGAGAATCGTTTTTTGCCATTTGCTACCCCTGACAGGCTGATATAGAGAACTCTATGCATAGACGGCTATGGCTGTCAAGAGACAGGGAACAGGGGTTAGGGGTCAGGGGTTAGGGAAAAGCTTCCGAGAAGCGGATTGGGTCAACGATCACAGCAGGCGTCCTTGCGCATGTTCTCGGGAGTGGTCAAGTGCAGTCAAAGTGGCTAAGGCATGCGTATTGCGCAGCATGCTCTTCTCTATTCCCTATTCCCTGTTCCCTTTTCCCTGTTCCCTTTTCCCTGTTCCCTGCCTTTCCGCTATTCTTTTGCTTTGAGGTGAATCATGACCGAGACTGCTATCCGCCCCCAGCTTGCCCACCTTACAGCAGTGCTGGATGAGTTGCGCGCCAAGGGGACGCACTTCAACCTGCGCATTCTGGACGACCAGCAGGCGCCGGTGTGCCACTACGACGGCAAGCAGGTGATCAACCTGGCCAGCAACAATTATCTTGGCCTGGCAAACCATCCGAAACTGATTGAAGCGGCGATGGCGGCGACTAAGGCATTTGGCGTTGGGTCGGGCGCCGTGCGGACGATTGCCGGGACGATGCGCATCCACATGGATCTGGAAGAGAAGATTGCCCGCTTCAAAAATGTCGAGGCTTGCGTTGTATTCCAGAGCGGGTTCGCGGCCAATGCGGGGACTGTTAGCTCGATTCTAGGCAAAGAAGACTTCATTCTGAGTGACGAGCTGAACCACGCCAGCATTATCGATGGCGCGCGGCTTTCGCGGGCAAAGATCAAGGTGTTTCGACACAAGGATGTTGCGCACTGCGAGGAGCTGCTGCAGGAGCTGGCTTCTGATCCGGGGAAAAAGCTTGTCATTACAGACGGCGTGTTCTCGATGGATGGGGACATTGGACCGGTGGGCGCGTTGGCGGCGCTGGCGGAGAAGTATGGGGCCATCATGATGGTCGACGATGCGCATGCTTCGGGGGTGCTGGGGCGCAACGGGCGCGGCAGCGTGGACCACTTCAACGCGCATGGCAAGGTGGATGTGCAGGTGGGTACGCTGTCAAAGGCGATCGGCGCGCTGGGTGGGTATGTGTGCGGGAGCCGCGATTTGATTGACTATCTTTATCATAGGGCGCGGCCATTTCTGTTTTCCACTTCGCATCCGCCAAGTGTAGCGGCGACTTGCATCGCGGCCTTCGACATTCTTGAGACGGAGCCGGAGCGGATCGAGCGCTTGTGGGCCAACACGCGGTATTTTCAGGGGGAGCTGCGGCGCGTGGGCTTTAACGTAGGCGGAGTGACGACGCCGGCGACTGAGACTCCGATTACGCCAATCATTATTGGCGATGGGCGGGCGACGATGGAGTTTTCGCGTGCGCTGTTTGATGAGGGCGTGCTGGGGACGGGGATTGCGTTTCCGACGGTGCCGGAGGGGAAGGCGCGGATCAGGCTCATGTTGACGAGCGAGCATACGAGGGCGCAACTGGACCAGGCGCTGGAGACGCTGGAGCGCGTGGCGAAGCGGATCGAGATTCTACAATGAGTTCACAATGATCGCTCACTTGCGGGGAAAACTGATTTTCAAGCAGCCGGGCCAGGCCATTGTGGAGGCTGCCGGGGTGGGGTACGACGTGACCATCTCCGTGCCTACGTTTACCGCGCTACCGAGCGTGGGGGCTGAGGCCTCGCTGCATATTCATACGCAGGTGAGCGAGGACCAGATTGCGCTGTTCGGGTTTCTTGACGCGCAGGAGAAGCGGCTGTTTGAGCGGCTGATTACGGTGAGCGGCGTGGGGCCGAAGCTGGCTATCAAGATTTTGAGCGGGTTGTCGAGCGAGCGCACAGTGCAGGCTATTCGCGGGCAGGATCATGCACAGCTGGTTCGGATTCCCGGTGTCGGCAAGAAGCTGGCGGAGCGGCTTGTGGTGGAGCTGAAAGACAAGCTGGATGATTTTGCCGTTGCTCCGACGCCGACTACTGTACACGGTGCGGCGGTGGACGATGTGCTTTCGGCGCTGACGAATCTTGGGTATCAGCGGCCAGCGGCGGAGAAGGCGATTGAGCAGGCTGTGGCGAAAGATGCGGCGCTGGCCGCGGATTTCGATGGGCTGTTCCGCGGGGCGCTGAAGGTGATTCGGTAAGTGCGGTTCCTAGCTCCTAGCTTTTAGCTTCTGGCCGTTCCCGTCGGATTCCGCGCCGTCTTTGCCTGCGTCGTCAGGTGTATGTTGGTAGCGATGCCAGGGCTCCCCGGGGGTGTCGCGCTCTGCCCACCACCCAAGCGGGAGATCTGCAAGCTGGGCGAGTGAGGAATCGTCGCCAATCGGATGATGGAGGCACACCAGCACCGCGCCACTCTCGGACATGGTGTCGCCAAGAAACTGCCAAGCGCCATCGTCGGCATCGTGTGAGACGTAAGTGATTGGCTCTGTGCCCTCATGCACAGCCCTGGAAAGATAGGCTCCCGTATGCGGCGGATCAGGGAACTTCCAATCGGTGAACTTCCCCACTTCATCGACCGAGTCCCAGAAATCGGCCTCCACTCGTCCCATTTCCGCGCCAGACTGCATGAGTGGCTGCGCAAATCGCCGGCTGAATCCCTCGTCTTCCGGAAATCGGTTTTCGAGATCAGGGTAAATGGCTTGAAGAACCGGGTAATCAGTTCCTCCGTAATACCAATTCGCCCAATTCATCAGATGCTTTACCCACTTGGGATCAACGGGGCGAAACTCGCAGTCCACGTTGTCAAGCAGATCGCTTTGCCGCCCTGTGGCCAAATCGATGCCTGCACGCTGGCGTTTGACTGCTTCATTTAGACAGGCATGCGCGGTCTCAGAGGGCAATCCCACAGTAATAAGATCGGGTTTGGCGCTCGTGTCGAATGCTCCAATCGTGTAGGACCAGTTGAGCTCGTCCCCGCATTTTGTTCCTACGGAAATGACAGAACAGCCATATTGTTCGATGTGGCTGATCGTGCGGTCGTCATGCTCATTCAGCGACGTGGCGCGGAAGTGGCGGGTGCGCGGGGTTTCGAAGTCTTTGGCGGGATCGGGCATGGTTGTTTGCACCTAGAATTATCGGACATCTCGCCCGACTTTGGATTTGTAGGCATATACCAATAGGCTGGCCGGGGATTTCGATGGGGTATTCCGCAGGGCGCTGAAAGTGATTTGGTAGATCCAATAGCCGACTTGCCGCATATCATGGACCGAGGAGTTTTGAATGGCCATTGTCCGAAATTGTGCGTCCTGCGGAAAACCAAATCGAGTTCCGGCAAAGCACCTGGCCGATACTGGCAGATGCGGCGCGTGTAAAGCCGCCCTGCCTGCCGTCGCCGAGCCGCTCGCCGTGGGCACGGAGGAGTTTGACGAGATTATTCGCGACAGCAAGGTTCCCGTGCTGGTGGATTTCTGGGCTGCATGGTGCGGGCCCTGCCGCATGGCTGCGCCGCACGTTGCGCAGGTGGCGCGCGATCTTGGCGGACGTGCCGTTGTGCTCAAGGTGGACACCGAGAAATTTCCGGAGCTCGCGGCACGCTATAAGGTCCAGGGCATCCCGAACTTTGCCGTGTTTACCGGCGGCCGTCTGCATTTTCAGCAGGCCGGCCTGGTGGACGCAAACACGATGAAGAGCTGGCTCGCCGGCGCTGCGTAGGGGCGGAAGCCGGATTTGCCGAGCTCGCTTGCGGCTGGTTTGTTAGTCTTTCTGAACATGCGGCGCACCGTAAAATCCTGGGCAGTCAAGGCATCTGACGCACGGTCGCACTGCGTGCGATGGGTCACGCACTGATGCCGGCCTTTGTTCGAGCCATTGTTCCGATGCTGGTGTGCGCGGATGCGGCGGCGGAGATCGCTTTTTGCGCCGCGGCGTTTGGGGCGGTTGAACTGTCACGGCGGGCGGATGAGGATGGGAGCGTTACGCATGCGACGCTGGGGATTGGCGAGCTGCTGATCATGGTGCATGGGGAGACTGCGCATTTGGCGAGCCGGGCGCCGCTGCTGGATGGGAGTTCTCCGGTGGTGATTTATCTTTATCTCGAAGACGTGGACGGCGTGGTTGCACGGGCGGTCGCGGCGGGGGCGCGGGTTTTGACTCCGATTGCAGATCAGTTCTGGGGTGATCGGATGGAGCGCATTGTCGATCCCCAGGGGCATGTTTGGAATGTGGCTAGCCGGGTGGCGGGTAGTTAGAGCACGCCGTGATTATCGATCCGGACTCGCTGATCGGGACCACCGACAAGAAGAGCAACCGCAGGTCCTTCGACTCCGCTGAAGTACGCTTCGCTCAGGATGACAGTTCTGCGGTGGGGAAAGAACGAAGAGCAAACGTGGCGCTGCAATTGCGGATGCGATGGAATTACACATGTGCGGCGGTGACGGGCATCGCGCTACACTCTTCATTGCCATGGTTTCCAAAGCGAAAAATGAGATTGCTGCTGCGTCTGTGCCTGCGCATCTGCGAGCCGAGGGGCTGAAGTTTCTGCGCGGCCTGGAGAAGAACAACGACCGGGAATGGTTTAACGAGCGCAAGGCTGTTTATGAGGCGGAGCTGAAAGAGCCGATGCTGGCCATCATCCGCAAAATTACGGACGCAATGATAGAGTTTGCGCCGAATCATGTAAGGCCGGCGGAGAAATCTCTGTTCAGGATTTATCGCGATACGCGCTTTGCGCATGACAAGCGCCCATACAAGAACCATGTCGCGGCATGGTGGTCGCACACTGGCATGGAGAAGACTTCAGGCGCGGGGTACTACTTCCAGGTGAGTCCCAAGGGCGTGGTGATTGCCGCGGGGGCGTACATGCCGGAAAAGGAGCAACTGGCGGCGATCCGGCACTGGCTGGTGGACAACCACGCCAGCTTCAGGAAGATTCTTGAAAGGCCCGCCGTCCGCAGGACCTTCACGGTGTTCGAAGGCGAGGCTTTGACCAGGCCGCCCAAGGGCTTCCCTTGCGAGCATCCGGCGATGGACTTGATCAAGTGCAAGCAGTGGGCGCTGCGCACGGAACTGCCGGCTGAGACGGCGCTGGAATCGAATTTTGCGCAGACGGTGATCAGGCATTTCAAGCTGCTGGCGCCGGTGGTGGACGCGCTGAATACGCCGATTGCGGCGTCTCAACCGAAGAAGAGGGTGTTGTTCGGGCTGAAGTGACGGTGATTCGGGCCGACCCTCCGGGGCGGCAGATTCCCGGCGACTGGTTTCCCCCGGATTGCCCCTTCGCTCTGCTCAGGGTTCATCCGGGACCACTCTCACGCCATCCCTCCGGGATGAACGCCTGTTAGGCTCAAGGTCGGGGCAAAACCAGCCAAAATCAGGCAAATTCAGGTGAAATCCCCTCAAAAACCCTAAAAACTTGTGGAAATCGAGGTTTTAGTGTTGACTTTACCCTGCCTGAAGTCGCATTGTAACGAACGACAGGGTTCTCCGGACCCGCATGAATAAAGGGGAAACGTGCAAGCGTTGCCTCGGTCGCACTCCCCCATGCGGTACGCGCAATGCGAAGGAAGCCCAGGCAACACCGGCAGCCCAGAGGGCTCGCCCAGAAGGAGAACACACACATGGCAACTGGATTGACCAAGACCGCTCTGACGCGGCACCTGGCCGAGAAGCTGGAACTGACCAACAAGCAAAGCGCAGCCTTCCTGGACCTGCTGGCGGAGACCGCCCTCAAGGAAACCAAGAAGAACGGCGTTTTCGTAATTCCCGGCATTGGCCGCCTGGTGAAGGCAGAGCGCAAGGCGCGCATCGGCCGCAACCCCCAGACGGGCGCTGCCATCAAGATCAAGGCCAAGACAGTGGTCAAGTTCCGCGTGGCCAAGGCCGCCAAGGACGCGATCGCCCCTGTAAAGAAGTAACCCTCCCCGGACTGCGGACGACGAAGGGGAAGAGCGACATGCTCTTCCCCTTCGTCTTTTTGCGAGCGGGAATTAGTTTGAATTAAGGATCGTGCCCGCATTATTGTTCATCCCCAAAGCCGGCGGCTACATCCGATGAGGTATGGCTAGCGTACATTCATCGATGGGGAATTCGGGTAGCAACGGGGAACTAACGACAGGCTCTGATGTGCAGGTGTTCCTGCGGCTTGAGGGACTGGCGGCGGTGGCGCTTTCCGCGGTGTTTTATGCGCGCACCGGGGCCAGCTGGTGGCTGTTTGCGGCGCTGTGGCTCTCGCCGGATCTGAGCATGCTGGGCTACCTGGGCGGGCCGAAGCTGGGAGCGCGCATCTACAACGCGATTCACAGCTATGTGACGCCGGCTACACTGGCGGTGACCGCGTTGCTGCTCAAGAGCCCCGCGCTGCTGCCATATGCGTTGATCTGGATGAACCACATCGGCGCGGACCGGCTGCTGGGCTACGGGTTGAAGTATCCCGAGGGGTTCAAGTTTACGCACCTGGGCAGGCTGGGCGGAAGGCGCGCTGGGGTTGCTGAGGCGAGCTAGTGCATTCGCGAAGTTGTTCGCTTGGGATGTGCACGACGAAGAGCAGAAGCAGGTCCTTCGACTCCGCTGAAGCACGCTTCGCTCAGGATGACAGCTTTGTGGTAGTGAAAGGCATTTTGATCACCCGGTGGGCGATTGCTTGGGGTCCGCCAGCAGTGCGCGGCCGACCAATGCCAAGCCGAACGCTACCAGAAGCGCCTGCAGCATGAGCTGGTTGTTGTAGCTCCACGAGACGCACGCGAGAATCAGGAAAATTCCTATTGGATACATCTCGTAAATGAGGGCCTGGCCCCAGCGCGGCTTGCTGCCCGCGGGAGGAATGCTGGCGCACAGGCGCGGGATGAGCCGCGGCACGGCGCGCAAATAGGTCTGGTAAGAGTCCCCGAGCCTGGGAGTGAGAAAGGCCTCTTCGCCCAGTGTGAGGCGGTAGATGAAGATGCCGAGAAGTATGATGCTCACCAGCGCGCCGGTGACGGGCATGAGAAACGCGGTTGCAACACAGACGAGCCACAGGCCGAGGTAGAGCGGATTGCGCAGATAACGATAAGGCCCATCGGCCATGATGCCGGCGGCTTGCATCTGCTGGTGCTTGACGATCTCCGAGCCGAGATAGGCCGTGCCGCAGATGCGCAGCGCAGCGCCTGTGCCCGCAATGAGAGCACCCGTCACAATCACCAGAGGCACGGCAACGGTGAACGAGACAATGCCGGTCCGGCTGAGTTGAAGGGCGAGCCACTCCAGCAATGACCTGCCACTGCCGATCCCCAGAAACTGAATCCACGGCGCCCAGAAGGAGAGCGCCGTGACGGCGAGAACAATGAGCATCCTGAAGCGAAACTCAAACGCTGTTGCCTTCATGCACCCATTCTAATTTGAGTTTTGCGACCCAACGCGCCTACTCGGTGCGCAGAGCCTGCATGGGATCGATGGCTGCGGCTCGGCGCGCGGGCAGCCAGGACGCAAGCGTGGCTACCGCGCAAAGAAAGACCGCGGCGGCGACAAAGATGAGCGGGTTATTCGCTCCTGCGCCGAGAAGTTTGGCGCTGGCTCCCATGCCTCCGCCGGTGAACGAGACGCTGGAGACGGCGCGTGCCAGTGCGATGGACAGCAGTGCGCCCACGATGAGTCCGCCGGCTGTGAGCGCGAGGCCCTGCTTGATGACCATGCGCAGTACCTGTCCGGGGTTTGCGCCGAGAGCCATGCGCACGCCGATCTCCTGTGTGCGCTGCGCAACGGAGTAGGCCATGACGCTGTAGAGGCCGACGGCCGCGAGCAGGAGGGCGATGGAGCCGAGCACGGTCATGAGGCTGGCGGCAACTTTTTGCGGATAAAGCGATGCGCCGATGAACTCCTTGAGCGGCGCGGCATCGAAGACGGTGACGTTGGGGTCAAGGTCGCGCACCTGGGCGCGCAGCGTGGTGAGCACGGAGTCGGGTTCGCCTTTGGTGCGCACATAGAAGGCGAGATTCATGTCTTCGCGATAGAGCTGGCGGAAGGGAACGTAGAAATAGGCGGGCGTAGTTTCGCCGAGGTAGTGGTACTTGGAGTCTTTGGCGACGCCGACGACGCGGAACCAGCTTCCCCAGCCGTGAATGCGCGTGCCGATGGGATCGCGGCCGGCAAAGAAATGGCGCACGAAGGCTTCATTTACGATCATTACGGCGGGCGATTTGTCGTCTTCGTTGTCAGCTTCAGTAAAGTTGCGGCCTTCGACGATAGGAATGTGCATCAGCGGCAGATAGCCGGGCGAGATGACGTTGCGAAAGATGCTCATGTTCTCGTTGGGGCGCGGGGCGTAGCCTTCGATCTTGAGTTCTTCCCACCAGCTTGGCTCGAAGCCGAGTGGCACGCCGTCAGAGTAGGCGACGTCGGTGACGCCGGGCGCGGATTGCATGCGCTCGGCGAGACGGCGGCAGAACTCCTTGCGCTGCGCGAGTGTGTAGCCGTTGGTGTTGAGATAGAACTGGTTGAGCATGACGTGGTTGGGATCGAAGCCGGGATCGATTTGCATGGTCTGCTGAAATCCGCGCGCGAAGAGGCCCGCGCCGACTAAGGCGACCAAGGCGAGAGCGACCTCTGCGCCAACGAGAACGGAGCGCAGGCGATTGCGGCTGCGGCTTGCCGTACCGCTGCGTCCACCGGCGTTGAGGCGCGCGCTCAGGTTCAGGCGGCCGACTTGCAACGCGGGAACAAGGCCGGCGGCCAGCGCTGCGAGAATGCAGACTCCGGCGGTGAAGGCGAGCACAGCGAGATTGGGGCGCGTGTCCATAGCCACCAGTTGAACCATGGGGCCGGGCGGCATCATGTAGCGGAGGGCGTGGCTCATCCACGGCGTGACGGCCAGGCCGAGCAACGCGCCGGAACCCGTGAGCAAGAGGCTTTCGGTAAGCACCTGGCGGGCTAGGCGCGCGCGGCCTGCGCCTAATGCGAGACGCGCGGTGAACTCTTTTTCGCGTACGGTTGCGCGAGCGAGCAGCAGGTTGGCTACGTTGGCGCAGACGATGAGCAGCACCAGAACGCACACGCCCATGAGGATGCGCAGCGGGCCGATGAGCAAGCCTTGCGGGCCGTGCGGGGATTGCCACAAGGGCATAAGCGTGGCGCTCATGCCTTCGCTCACGTTGGCGTTTGCAATGGCCATGCGATCGGCGAGGGTTTTGATTTCTGCGCGCGCCTGGTCGATGGGGACGCCCTGCTTGAGGCGCGCTATGCCAAGCATGTTGCGGTTGTGGCGGTCGCGCAGCATCCACTCCTGTACGCTGTTGAGCGCGGGTTGCTCCATGTAGGGAACCCACAGGTCGAAGGCGGTGACGGGAATCGATCCGTGAAATGCGGGCGCGGCCACGCCGACGACGGTGAGCTCATGTTGATTGATGAGAAGGGTGCGGCCGACGATGGTGGGGTCGGCGTTGAAGTGCGAGCGCCAGTAGCGGTCACTGATCACCGCGATGGGGAATTTGCCGGGGACATCCGCAAACTCGGAAGTCAGGAAGAGGCGGCCCACTTCGGGCTTGACGCCGAGCACTGCGAAGAAATTGCCGGAGACCAATTCGCCCCACACGCGCTCGGCGTGGTCTTCTTTGCCGACGCTGAAGGCGACCGGATGCGTGACGGCGATACCGTCAAGTTGCTTGAGGCGGGCGCGGAAATCGATGAAGTCGGGATAGGAGTTGGGCACGAACTCTCCGCCGGGCGTGACCGACTCGACGGTGACGAGACGATTGGGATCGGCGACCCCGCCGAGCGGCTGCAGCATGACTGCGTTGATCCATGTGAATGCAGTAGTGGTGGCGCCGATGCCGACGGCCAGCGTGAGCACGGCAACAGCCGTGAACGATGGGTTGCGCGCCATCATGCGCAGACCGTAGCGCAGGTCGTGCACGAGATCCTCTATCCAGGGAAGCGTGCGGCGCTCGCGCTGGGCCTGCCGGGTCTGCTCCGCGCCGCCAAGGCGGATAAGAGCTTGCCGACGCGCCTCGGTGCGCGTGAGACCGGAGCGAATGCCGGCTTCGGTGTCGAGAGCTACGTGGCTTTCGAGCTCGGCGGCAAAGTCTGCGCTCGCACGGCGAGATCGGAACAGACCGCTGAAGCGAGAGAAGAGGGCTCGTAATTTACGCATTTGGATCTCCTATTGGGTGCGCAGGGCCTGCATGGGATCAACGGAAGCGGCACGGCGCGCGGGGATGTAACAAGCGGCAAGGGCGATGACGGCAAGGAGCGGTGGGACGAGCGAAAAAGTCAGCACGTCGTGGGGTTGGATGCCATAGAGAAAGCTGGACGCCATTTTTGCGAGCATCCATGCGGCCGGCCAGCCGAGCGCGACAGCGATGAGCGTGAGGATCATTCCCTGGCGGAGCACGAGGCGCTCCACGCTGCCGGGCTTTGCGCCCAAGGCCATGCGAATGCCGATCTCGCGGGTGCGGCGGCTGACGGAGTAGCTCATCACGCCGAAAAGGCCGATGCTGGCCAGCACCAGGCCGATGAAGCCGAAGGTTCCGAAGAGCGTGGCGGCGAGGCGCGGCAGGAAGAATGCAGTGCGGATGTGCTGGTCCATGGTTTCTTCGTTGTAGATGGCCATAGTGGGATCGAGCGCGTGGATTTGATCGCGCAATGCTTGAGAGAGCGCAGCGGGATTTCCCGCGGTGTGTACCATGAGCGTATAGCCCATGAAGGCAGGGTCGGCGGAGACGGTTTGCTTGAGAGAGCGATAGAGGACGGGCCGCGTGTCTTCACCGAGGGTGCGGGATTTTACGTTCCCAACCAGGCCGATGATCTGATAGGTGACGCCGGGGCCAATAACCTGGACGCCGATTGGGTTTTTGCCGTGCAGGGCTTGCTCGGCGAAGGCCTGGTTGACGATGGCGAGCTTGGGTCCGGCGGCTGTCTCGGAACCGAAGTCGCTGCCGGCGATACGGGGAATGCCGAGGGTCTCGAAGTAGCCGGGCGTGGCCATGAAGAGGTCTGTGCTCAGGTAGGAGTCAGGCGAGTCCGGCGAGCCTGCGACGCGGAAGCCGTCGCTGCGGTTGCCGCCATTGAGGGGAGGTGAGTCAGTAACAGCGGCGGATTCGACTCCAGGAAGGCCGGCTGCGCGCTGCTGTAATTGGGAGAGCCACGCTACGGTGTGGTCGGCCGTGTAGCCGTGCACGCGCGGGTCGACGGACATCATGAGCAGATTGCTGGAGCGAAATCCGATGTCGAGAGCGGAAGCGCTTTGCAGGCTGCGCAGGAAAAGCCCGGTGACGCAGAGCAGCACTACGGACATGGAGATCTGTCCGACGACGAGGAGATTGCGCAGCGTGATGCGGCGGCCGGGACGCGCGAGGGCGTCTTCTCCCTTGAGCGCGTTGGCCAGCAAGGGGCGCGATGCAGCCCAGGCAGGCGCGAGGCCGAGAAGGAAGCCGCTGACAATGCTGAGCGCGAATGAATAGAGCAGGACGCGCCAGTCAATGGCCAGGCTCACATCGATCGGGATGGGCGCCGGAATATGAAAGGTTGCGAGGCCGCGCGTGGCTGCAAGGGATAAGAGGACCCCGAGCGCGCCGCCCGCGATGCCGATCAGCAAACTTTCCACCAGGACCTGGCGGCGCAGACGGGCGCGGGTGGCTCCAAGGGCGAGGCGGACCGCCATTTCACGCTGCCGGGCGGCTGCCTGCGCGAAGAGGAGGTTGGCCACGTTGGCTCCGGCGATCGTCAAGACCAGCAGAACAACCACTGCGAGCGCGGCGAGAAACAAATAGACCGTTTGCCAGACGCTTTCCGGTAATGACCCGGCCTGTTGCGAGACGAATCCACCGCCTTTGTCGGTTTTTGGATAAGCAATCGCGAAGCGGCCGGCGAGCGTTTTCAACTCCGATGCGGCCTGCGGGCGCGTGACCCCGGGGGCGAGGCGTGCCACCACTTCAAGCCAGTGCTGCTCGCGGGAAGCTTGATCGGGCCGGCCAATCGCCAGCAGGTTCTCCGTTCCGAGAGGAACCCAGAATTCCGCGATGATTATCTGATCGATGCCGTGAAAGGCCGCTGGCGAGACGCCGACTACGGTAAAAGCGTGTCCGGAGAGAACCACTATTTTCCCGACGATTTTGGGATCGGCATTGAAGCGGCGGCGCCAAAGACCGGCGCTGAGTACTACCGCCTGCTGGCGTTCTTCGTCGGCCGTGAATCCGCGACCGACGATCATGGGGAGTTCAATGACGTTAAAAAAGTTGGCGGAGACGGCCTGGCCCCAGACACGTTCCGGTTCGCCGCTGCCGGCGATGGATGCGGGCACCAGTTCATCGTAGGCAGCGACGCCGGAAAAAGACCTGGCCTGGTCGCGGACGTCGGTATAGATCGGATAGGGGAAGTTATTGCAGCATTGATCGCCTTCGTGGGTGGTGTGGAGCGCGAGCAATGTGGCGGGATCGCCGACCGGCGCAGGACGCAGAACGAATCGGCTGACTATGGAAAAGATTGTTGCGTTGGCGCCGATGCCGAGACCGATGGAGAGAATCGCAATGGCCGTTGCGCCTCGATGTTTAGCGAGCGTGCGCAGCCCGTATCTGAGATCGCGAAGAAGCGATTCGAGCCAGGGCAGTGTGCGGCGTTCGCGATAGGCCTGGCGGGTTGGTTCCGCGCCGCCGAGACGGATGAGGGCCTGACGGCGGGCTTCTGTGTGCGTGAGGCCGGAGCGAATACCGGCCTCGGTGTCGAGTGCCACGTGGCTGTCGAGCTCGGCGGCGAAGTCGATTTCGGTTGAGCGCGCGGTGAAAAGACCATGCAGGCGAAGGAAAAGCGCTCGAATCTTGCGCATAACTGCTCCTTAAGACTCTTCGGCAGGGGTTAGAAAGCGGGACAGGATGTTTGTGGTCTGCTCCCACTCCGCCGCGGCCTTTTTCAACTGGCGATGACCGGCTTTGGTGAGCTCATAAAACTTTGCCTTGCGATTGTTTTCCGACGTGCCCCAACTGGAGCGGATGAAACCTTCCTGCTCCAGTTTGAGCAGCGCGGGGTAGAGCGTGCCGTAGTTCAACTGGAGCAGGTCGCCGCTGGTTTGCTCAATGCGCCGCGCCAGCCCATAGCCGTGTTGCGAGCCCATGGACTCGAGCGTGCGCAGGACCATGAGACTCAGAGTTCCCTGCCAGACATCGGTTTTGTCGCCCATCTTCTGCTTTCCTCCAGGCTTGTATTGCCAACCCATAGGAACACTGTACTCCAACTTCTATGGGAATGCAATACGAAGGATTTGCGCGATTGGTTCCATGAGATTTTCGGGACGCGGAAAAGGATCCGTGCGGATGGCGCATTCTTGAGAGAAAGCCGGCACTTCGACAGGGTAGTGGTCACTTGGGTAACGGCCTGCTGTACTCTGGAGGCAGTTGACCCGCATGGCAGAGATGACCAAAGCCGCACTGCTTTCGCGAATCCGCTTCTGGCTGGTTCTGTTTATCGTCGGACTGGTGCTTAGCGGGCTCACGGCGTTTCCGCTGCAGCAGGAGCTGGTGACGCTGAATCATCTGTTTGGAGTTCCGGCAGTGGCCCCGGCAGGCAGCGAGCCGGCGCTGCACACCTGGCTGCGGCGCGTGAGGGAAGGCGTTGTCAACACCAATCGGGATTATCCGTTTCTGGCATACGGTACCGATTGGCTGGCGTTCGGGCACCTGGTGATTGCCATGGCGTTCATTGGCCCGTTGCGCGATCCGGTGCGGAACAAATGGATTTTCAGCTTTGGCGTGCTGGCGTGTTTGGGCGTGATTCCGCTGGCGCTGATTGCGGGGCAGGTGCGCGGCATTCCCTTCTATTGGCGGCTGATCGATATGAGCTTTGGCGTCTTCGGCGCGCTGCCGCTGCTGCTGTGCCTGGGTTACGTGCGACGGCTGGAGCGGATGGGCTGAAAACCTGGGATGTCTGGGAAATCCCATGAATCTGTTTTGGTACTGTGCATTGATGTCGCATCGCCCCGCTGGGGCGCGAGGCCGAATAGGTATCGCGTTCCCAGGGCAGCCCCTTCGGCTTGCTCAGGGTCGCCCTGGGCTATTGTCACAAGGTCCCTCCGAGACCTGAGACGATTTTCAAACAGGATGAGGGGCTTCCAGGATTGGGTTGCGTTCATGCGATTGCCCCGCCTAGATGTTCGCAGTCCCAACCTGATGGAGCCTTGTTCCCTACAATGGATAGCTGCGCATGGATGAACCAGAATCGAATCCGGAAGCTGCTGTCGATACGATTGCGGCGATCTCCACGCCGCCGGGGCGTGGCGGCATCGGGATTGTGCGGCTGAGTGGACCGCAGGCGGCTGAGATCGCCGTGCAGCTTGTGAGTCTGCGCCAGCCGCTGGAGCACGCCCGCGCACGGCTGGCGGATGTGCTGGACGGGTTGGATAATGAACCGGCCGAGCACGATTCAGCTCGCATCGACGAAGCGCTGGTGACGTTTTTCGGCGCGCCGAACTCCTATACGGCAGAAGATCTGGTGGAGATTGCAGCGCACGGGTCGCCGGTGGTGCTGGAGATGCTGTTGCGGCGGGCGTTGGACCTGGGCGCGCGATTGGCAGAGCCGGGCGAATTTACCCAGCGGGCGTTTCTGGCCGGCCGGATTGACCTGACTCAGGCCGAAGCCGTGCGCGACCTTATTGAGGCGCAGACTCTGACCCAGGCACGCCAGGCGGCCAGCCAAATGGGAGGGGCGCTCAGCCGGCGGGTGGGTCCGGTGAAGTTGGGGCTGGTGGAGCTGATCGCACTGCTCGAGGCGGGCATCGACTTTGCCGAGGACGATGTGGACGTGGCTCCAGCAGCCGAGATTGCCAGGCGAATCGAAGCGTTGACGCCCCCGCTGAAAGCGCTGGAGGCGTCGTTTGCCCGCGGGCGGATTGTTCACGACGGGCTCACGCTGGCGATTGTTGGCCGCCCCAATGCCGGGAAGAGCTCGCTGTTCAATCGGCTGGTGGAGCGCGACCGGGCTATTGTGACGGCGACGCCGGGAACCACGCGAGACCTGGTGACGGAGCGGATTTCCCTCCAAGGTATTCCGCTGCAACTTGTTGATACGGCAGGGTTACGTGAGAGCACGGAAGAGGCTGAGCAAATGGGGATTGCGCGCAGCCGAGAGGCGCTGGCCGACGCCGAGCTCGTGTTGGTGGTGCTGGACGCGACCCAGGCCCTGAATGACGAAGAGCGCCGGCTGCTCGAGGCCGTCGAGGGACGGCCTGCACTGGCGGCGGTGAACAAGTGCGATCTGGTGAGGGCGGAGTTGGTCAACGGCTTGGCGGACGAAATAGGCGTCGTGCCAGGGCTGCGAACTTCGGCGCTGACCGGCGAGGGGATTGCGGAGTTGCGCGAGCGGATTCTCGCCTTGGCAACCGGGGGAGCGGCCTCCGAGCCGGGAATGCTGACCAGCCTGCGCCACCACCAGGCGATCACGACCACCTTGGCGGCGCTGGGGGATGCGGCCCAGGCCAACGCGAACGCGATTCCCCACGAGATGATTCTGCTGGACCTTTACCGGGGGCTCTGGGCCCTCGATTCATTGACCGGGCAAACGACGTCCGACGATATTCTCAACCTGATCTTTTCGAAATTCTGCATCGGGAAATAGCCTGTCGCCGGCACTTTGGCCGGGGTGACTGCAAGTTGACTTCGCGCTGGTGCCGTCGGACTCTCAAGGCGGTAAGCTCAGGATTGGAGGGGTCATGATTCGCTACGGATTATTGGGGTTTGGTCATCATTGCGAGAAGCGCCTGGTTCCGGCGTTTCCAGGGGCGCGCGCGTCGGCTCTGACAGGGATTTGGCGCAGAGACTTCGAAAAGGCGAAGGCCAACGCGCGCGAATATTCGATCGAACATGTTTTTGAGACGGAAGAGGAGCTGTGCGCGTCGCCGGCGGTCGATGCTGTTTTTGTGACTTCGCCGGATGCGTTGCACCTGAATGATGTGCTGCTGGCGCTGCGGCACGGCAAGCCGGTGTTGTGCGAAAAGCCGCTGGGGATGAGCGTCGCGGAGGTGGAACAGATGCTGGAAGCCGCCGGGAAGGCCGGGCAGCGCCTGGGCGTGGCCCAAAATATGCGCTACAACCGGAGCCTTGAGGTGATGCGGGACTGGATCGCGGAGGGACGGATCGGGAGGCCGGTGCTGGCAAACGCGCAATTCTGCTATTCGGCGGAGACCAGTCCGCGGAAGTGGATTTACGATCCGGCGCTGGCCCGCGGAGGTCCGATCGGCGATGTGGGCATCCATTGCATCGATGCGCTGCGGTTCTTGCTCAATAGCCGGGTAGCGGCAGTGAATACCCTGGCGCGCGCGGATGAGGCATCGGCACCGCTCGAGGCATATGCGGCCATCGGATTGGATTTCAATCGCGGCGCCATGGGTTCCGTCACGGTGAGCACGCGCGGCATCTACCGCTCGGTAATCGAAGTGACCGGAGAGACGGGCACCATTGCCAGCGAGTACGGACTTACCGTGGACACGGATGTGGACGTGGTGCTTTGGCGGGCGGGAAGGGCTGAGGAGCGCGAAACCGTCTCCAACGCCGACTGCTATACGCGCATGCTGGACTCGTTCTCAGACTGGGAGGAGGGGCGCGGCGAATTTCGTGCGACCGCAGAGGACGGTTTGCATAACCAGATGGTTCTTGATATGGCATATGAGAGCTGGCGGACGGGCGAGCGAAAGACGATTCCAGCCGCATGAATGCTCGCTCAGCCTGAGCTCGTCTCGCACATAACTAATGAGTTATTTATCGCGAGCGCGGGTCAGGTTGAGTATCGGAGTCCAATAACGGTGAGACCTTCTACAACCGCGAAATGGCGCGAGTTGAAGGTGGCCACATCGCATTCGTGCTCGAGGGCTGTTGCGGCGATGATCAGATCGTAGTCGCCGATCATGCGGCCTGACGATTCGAGTTGCGCCCACAGGCTGGCGTGAATGCGGGCCGTCTGTTCCGAGTAGGGAATGATTTCGACCGCCGCGAGAGCATTCTCAATGTAGCTTTGCCGCTTGGCGCGATGTTCGGGCGTCGCGCGCTCCACGCCATGCCAGAGTTCGGCCACGGTGACGGCCGCAACTGCAAACTCCTGGTCGGGATGCGCAGCCATCCACTCTTCGAGGTGAAGGGTTCCGCCCTCTCCACCGATGATCACACCGGAGTCGAGGATTATAGCCATTTATTCTCCTGGGGGATAAGACTGCTTCGCGCCGCAGCAAGATCGTCGCGCCATGCGGCTGACTCTTGCGGCGACAGCCTCACCTTGGCGAGCGCCGCGGCGATCTCCCGGCCGGTGCTCGGCTTCTTCTTCTCTTCCGGGACAATCCGCGCAACAGGCACTCCATTTTTGTGGAGGATGAAGGTAACTCCCTGATAATGCGCACGATTGATGCAATCGGCAAAGTTGCGGGCCGCCTCGGTTACAGAGATGGCTTTCTCGGTCATACAATCAGATTATCATATTTTCCGGAAAGTCAGATGAACACCAGTAGCACCACAGCCCAGTTTCATAGGAAATCGTCTTCATCTCCGAGGTAGGGCACGGAGTCTCCTGAATCATGCAGAGAAGCAGCGCTGACCGGTGTCACTCGCCCGCCAATTGCTCCAAGAGCGTATCGAAGTCTTCCAATTTCGAGTATTCGATAATTACCTTGCCGCGGCCGTTGTGGTCTTCGATGTGGACCTTCAGACCGAGGGAACGCTGCAGCCGCTCCTGGACGGCGCGGACGTTGGGATCGATGGGCGGCTCGGGCCTGGGTTCTTTCTTCGCGGATCGGTCGGGGCGCAACAGGCCCTGGACATAGGCTTCCGTCTGGCGAACAGATAGCGAAGATTTCAGGATGCGCTGCGCGGCTTTCTCCATGTCCTCCGCGTGCTCGAAGGCAAGAAGCGTGCGAGCGTGGCCGAAGCTAAGGTCGCCAGACTCGACGCGGGCCTGGACTGTGGCTGGTAAACGCAACAAGCGCAGAAAGTTAGCCACACTGGCGCGGTCTTTGCCGGAGCGCGTGGCCATCTGCTCCTGGGTCATGTGGAACTCGCGAGAGAGCCGCTCGAAGGCGCGAGCTTGCTCCATGGGGTTGAGGTCGGTGCGCTGCAGGTTCTCGACGATAGTGATTTCCATCGCCTGTTCATCAGAGACCTGGCGGAGGATGGCGGGGACAGTGGCCTTGCCGGCAAGCTGCGAGGCACGCCAGCGGCGCTCGCCAGCGATGAGCTGGAAGCGTCCGTTGGCGAGAGGCCTGACCAGGACAGGCTGGACAACTCCGTTGGCGAGGATTGAGGCGGCCAGCTCGGCAAGCTGATCTTCATTGACTCGCGAACGGGTCTGGAAGGGGTTGGGGTCGATGTCGCCGAGGGGAATCTCGCGCGGCTTGCCACCTTCAGCCTCAACAGGAGCGGTGGCGGCCGTTTGCATGCGAGGGAGCAGGGAGTCCAGTCCTTTGCCGAGGGCGCGGCGTTTGCTGTCAAGTGGGGCGATGGTCATGGCTCAAAATCCTCGAATTGGGGCACTGGCTGCCGGGGTCCACTACTGTTAAAGACTTACTCTTGTTGGAAATAGGAAAGCTGCGCAACCGGCATTCCGGGCGATCCGCACCGGGTAAAGCCCGCGCTCAGGTATAGGGCCAGAATCGGACCTTGGAGCGGACGGGACCGTGCGGAGCGGCGGGCGGCTCGGCCGATGCAACTGCTTTGCGTTCAAGGCTGCGGGGGCTCTCCATTCCGTTGCGGGCCAGGTATTCTCCAGCCAGTTCGAAGTAAGCTTCGGTTCCGCGGGAACGGGGATCATAGAGGGCGACAGGTTTGCCGTGGCTCGGAGCCTCCGCCAAGCGCACATTGCGCGGGATCACGGTCCGGAAGAGCTGGTTGCCGAAGTTGTCGCGAAGCGTTTCGGTGACCTGCTGGGCGAGGTTGGTGCGGTCGTCGTACATAGTGAGCAGTATGCCCTCGATGGTGACGTTGGGGTTAACGGATTCGCGAACGCGTAAAAGGGTGGAGATCAGCTCGGTAATGCCCTCGAGGGCGAAGTACTCGGCCTGCATGGGAACGATGAGGGTATCGGCGGCGCCCAGAACGTTGACCGTAAGCAGATCGAGCGCGGGGGGGCAGTCGAGGATGATGAGGTCGAAGTTGGGCAGGATGGGATCAAGGGCGTGGCGCAGGCGAAGAGCACGGTCTTCGGCGGAGGCGAGCTCAATATTGGCGCCGGTAAGGTTCTTGGAGCCGGGCAAGAGCCAGAGTAGGCCGATCTCGGTGGGAAGGATCACCTGCTCGGCCTGGGCTTCGCCGACGAGGACATCATAGATGGAATGGCGATTGTCGTCGCGCTGAAAACCGAGGCCGGAAGTGGCGTTGGCCTGGGGATCGCAATCGACGAGGAGTACCTTGATTCCTTCGAGGGCCAGGCAGGCGGCGAGGTTAATGGCGGTGGTGGTTTTACCAACTCCGCCCTTTTGATTGACGACGCCGAGTATCTTGCCCATGGGAGACAAGAGTAAAGGGAAGGGCGATCCTGGGGTAGGGACTTGCATTGTGGAGAACCGGACAAAGCTGTGGAAAGCGCTTGGGGCGCTGGAGCACTGTATGGCTGGAAGCGATAGAGGTGGTGGGGTTTGCTGGAGGGTGAACGATGAGTGCACTTCGGTGCGTGAAAATGAGGCGGCGGTGGAAAACTATCCGGATTTTTGAGTAACATCGGAAGAATCATGGGGGGTGTTCCAGATCGGGATTGCCCCGTTTTGCCCCATTTGGGGACGAAAAGTGCCATTGTTCCACGTGGAACAATTAATGGTGTGGGCCGCTTTCAGCGTTGTTCCACGTGGAACAATACCGCATCGACTTCACACTGACGAACCTATCCTAGACTGGGTGAGGGCAAGAAGCCCGCTATCGCTTCCCGCCAGTGGAACCGGCGCTTGCCAATTAAACGATTCTCCAATCGCTGTGTGCAAAGCTTCGAGTTCGGCCTGTGTGGTCATTATCGCAAGCCATCCCCTTTGCGAAACGAGCCCAGCTGCAGCTCGAACTGCTTGCGGCATCCGGTCGACTGCGCGCAGGGTGACGCAATCGAACCGGTCGGTCAGCAACTCGGCGCGGCCGGAGTGAATCTTGGTGGAAAGGCCAAGGTTTCGCACTACTTCGCGAAGAAACGCAGCCTTCTTACCCTGCGATTCGGCAAGGGTTACCGCAATCTCTGGGCGGCAGAGGGCTATGGGGACTCCGGGGAAGCCGGCACCCGATCCGAAGTCCAGAAGCGTGGTGATTCCAACAGGAAGGGCCCGGGCGCAGGCAATCGACTCGACAAAATGGCGGGAGAGAATGCCGTCTTCGGCGCGGATGGCCGTGAGATTGATGCGCGCATTCCAGCGAACGAGAAGAGACAGGTAGTCATCGAAGCGGCTAGCCAGGGCACTGTCGAGCGGTTCGAGGCCTGCTTTCGCTAGAAGTGCATTGAGGCGCATGCTTGCGGGGAGGCGCCCTTCGCTGGTAACGCTGCTCATGAGGCGGATACGGACTCTTCGATTCGGCGGGGCTGCCAGGTTGTGGCGGCTTCGACGAAGGCTGAAAAGATGGCGCGGGACATGGCGCTGTGCGCGTAGGTCCGCTCGGGATGCCACTGAACAGCGACGACAAAGTGGGAGGGGGAATCGAGCTCGACGGCCTCGGTTACGCCGTCTTGCGGTGAAACCGCACTGACAAGAAGGTTGTCGCCGGGGACCTTGACGGCTTGATGATGGCTGGAGTTGACCTTAGGCTCAAGCCCCTGATCCGGCGGGAGCAGGGCAGCAAGTCTGGAGCCAGGTGAGATCGTGACGGAATGGGCATCCATAACGGCGCGGCCCGGGCTGTGGTTGATGGGGGTTTTCAGGTCCTGGACGAGCGTGCCATTGCGCCAGACGTTCAGGGTCTGCGCGCCGTGGCAGATAGCGAGGATAGGCTTCTGGAGGTTGAAAGCGTCCTGGAGAAGCAGCTCGTCTACGGCCGTTCGGGCAGGATCCGCAGGGCCGCATTCGGGGATTCGTGCCTCGCCATACCTTTCAGGATCAACATCATAGCCACTGCCGGGGAGCAGGATTCCCTGGACTCCCAGAAGCAGTTTGGCAATGCTGTCCTGGCGCTCGTGGAGGGAAAATACGATTGGGGTTGCACCGGCGGCTTCGAGGGCGGCAAGGTACGGCGGCAGAGAACGCTGGTTGTAAGCGGCATCACTGCTGGTGGGCTCCGGGATTGCGATATGGACTGTCATTCAGCAACCAGTGTAAGCCTAATCGTGAATGTCGCGGAAGGGCCGCGCCGAGGCAGATCGACTTAAGCGAGAGAAGTCTCTGTCTCCGCTTGGGTTGATTCTTGCTGTCCGGCCAATTCCTGGATCGCGGTGCGCAGCTTCTCCGTCAGCTCGTCCGTCTGGCGGATGGTCATTCCCGTGGTGTCAATGGCTTCGCCGGCGGTCAGGATAAGCTCTCCTGGATAGAGGTGGCGGGTGTGGATAGGGAGCAGATCGTAGACGCCGGAGAGAGCGATCGGCACCAGGGGAACCTGGGCGCGAATGGCCAGGTAAGCAGCTCCGGAGAGGAAGTTTTGCAGTCGGCCGGTGGGCGTTCGGCCGCCTTCGGGAAAGACGAACAAAGGCATTCCGGAGCGCAGGGCCTTGACGCCGACGCCGAGGCTGGACAGAGTGGCGCGGGGATTGCGGGTATCGATTGGAATCTGGCCTGATCGATCTAAGTACCATCCTATGAATGCGATAGGCCACAACTCCTTCTTGGCCAGGATGCGGAACTGGAAGGGCAGAACGGCAAAAATCACACACGTATCGATATAGGAAGTGTGATTTGAGGCGTATACGGCAACGGGATGCTTAAGCAGGTTCTCTTTGCCGCGGACGGTGAGCGAAGATCCGGCGAAGAACACCAGTACGCGGGCCCACACGCGGGCAATGCGATGCTGGGCGCGGCCATTTTTGTCCACCAGCGAGACCAGCAGCGATACGGACCCGCAAACGACCGTCGCCAGCGTCATCATGGGAATGTGCCAGATGTTGGTGCGCCAGCGGTAAAGGCGAGGCATCGGATTGGGACGCGGGCTCATGGCTCTCCCCCGGTCTGCTGCACCAGGAGGGGGCGAGCTTCGCCGACCAGGTAGACCGATCCGGAAACCACGACTAGGCCGCCATCTGCTTTGTTTCTAGCAAGTTCCAAAGCCTCACCGACGGATTCGGCGGCACGTGCCGGGGTCCCTGTGGCGTGGGCGGCGGCCAGCAAATCGTCCATTGCCGCGGCGCGGGCGGTGTGGATGGGTGGGATGATGACCTGGTCGAAGAGCGGAAAAAGGATTTGCGCCATTTCCTGGACGGGTTTGTCGCGGAGGCAACTAAAGATCAGGATGCGCTTCTTGCGATCATCGGCGAGCACCGCATTGAGGCCTGCGCGGAGAGCCCAGGCGCCGGCTGGGTTGTGGGCCACGTCAAGAACCCAGTCGATCCCGTCCTTGCGGAAGCGCTCGAGGCGGGCGGGCCAGCGGGTCTGATGGATGCCGGCGGCGATCGCGGCGGGTGTGACTGGGAAACCGTGGTTGGTGGCCAACTCGACGGCAGCGGCAATCGCCAGGGCGATATTGCGATGCTGGTGTGCGCCGGTGAGCGGGGAATCGACCTGAACCGGCGCGCCTAAGGCCTGAACGTTGTAAGGGCCGGCTTTGGGGGCGTCCGGCATGTAGGGGACGGCGCTGACTCCGCGTACGGATAGCTCGGCTGCAACCTCGCCGAGGACCTGGTTGGCATCGGGGTGCTGGGGGAGGGTGATCAGGGTTCCGTTGTGGCGCAGGATGCCGGCTTTTTCGCGGGCGATGGCGGCGATCGTGGAGCCGAGCCATTCCGTGTGGTCGAGCGAGATGTCGGTAATGACGGAAAGCAGCGGATCGACGATGTTGGTGGCGTCGAGACGTCCGCCCATGCCCACTTCGAGGACGGCGATTTCCACTTGCGCTTCGGCAAAGTAGAGCAAGGCCTGCGCGGTGAGGATCTCAAAAAAGCTGGGGAGTTGCGGAAGCTGCCCGTCGAGCACCAGTTGCTGGGCGGCGTCATGGACGCGGAAGTAGAGCGCGGCAAAAGTGTCGTCGGCGATCTCGATGCGGTCGAGGCGGATGCGCTCATTTACGCGGGCCAGGTGAGGTGAGGTGTAGAGGCCGGTGCGCACGCCGCTGGCGGTGAGAATGGAAGCGAGCGTGGCGGCCGTCGAGCCTTTGCCGTTGGTTCCGGCGATGAGCACGGAGGGAAAGCGGCGGTGGGGGTCGCCGAGGGCGGCAAGCAGGGTGCGAATCTCTTCGAGCGAGAACTTGCGGCGCGGCTGGCCGGAGCTCTGGTAGAGCTCGGGAACCATGGCGTTGAGTTGGTCGACGGCAGCGGCGTAAGACATGGACAGTTCAGTATAGAAGGCGGGCTGGGTGGCGTGTGGATCGGCGGTGGGGGGGCAATCGGATGAACGTCCGATGATTCTCTGGAGGTGGCTCGATCCGCCCCGCCGGGGCGGACGGATTCATTTGTGTGCGCCTTCCCAGGATTGCGCTACGCTCCATCCTGGGCTATTTTCCTATCCTCCCTCCGGGAGGAGCGCCGGGCTCTGCCCTTTGAGATGCCAAGCCTTGCGAGCCGCTAGGAATTCATTCCGCGATTCCGCAGTTTGTAGAAGACGACAGCAATAACGTTGCTGACCACTACTGTTCCGGCAATCTTGGCTGCATAGCCTAGCGGATTCACTACATCGACGAAGGGAAACACGGACGTCAGCAAACTGAAGAGCGATGCGCAGAAGCCTGCGAGTGAAACCCACTTGAGCCACGCAGGCAGCGATTTGCGCAGCGCCGTGGCGCCAACAATGGGAATCGCAAACATGGCCATATACATCAATTCGTAATGCGTCAGGCTGGCGTTCGAAAGCACTTGAAATGCCTCCTGTGCGTGAACGCCCACGCTGGCAAGCAGCACCAGCAGCATCACCAGCACGCCTATACACAGGATCGAATTCACCGGAGTCTTCCATTGCGGGTGCAAACGAGTAAACCACTCCGGCAGCAAGCCGTCCCAACCAACTGCCATGGGCAATCGGGTCACGCCGGTGAACAGAAAGCTCGATGCTCCGAGAAGCCTGAGTTGCACCAGCAGAATCGCGGTCACGGCGATCAGGTTCCCGACTCCCGAGTCGCCCAGGGCAATGCGCATGGTCTGCGGAATGGGTGCGATGAAGTCGATGTGTCCCGGCGTTGCAAAGGCCACAACCGAACCCGTCCCCAGGATGAACATCAGGCAGATGATGGGCGATGCGATCCACACCGAGCGGGCGATATTCCGGGCCGGTTGGCGGCTTTCTCCGGCGAAGATGGCGATGTACTCAAGCCCGCTCAAGGCGCCGACCAGCATCTGCCCAAACAGGGCCATGGAGCGCAAATTGCGCGGCGGCAGCGCAAGAGCAATCTCCATTCCGTGATCGATTCCCTGGTGGCCGAGACGATGCCGCCAGAATGCCCATGCCGGCAGCAGAATCAGCCCCACAAACACCGTAATCATGGCTGCGCCGCCGGTGTTATGGATCCACTTGCCCCACTCGAGGCCGCGCACGGCTGTCGCAGTGATGGCCGCGACGATGCAGCCGACAATCGCAAGCGAAGCCAGATGGTTCTCCGGCAGCCATGCGGCGCTGGGACCAACCAGGTAAGCCAGCTCGGTGGGAATGGCATAGAGAACTGCCGCTGTCACGGCAATGCCGTAGACCCACAGGTTCCACGCGGTAAGAAACCCGCCAAGGCCGCCGAATGCCCGATGCGCCCAGACATAGAGGCCGCCCTCGAGCGGCATGATCCGATTGAGACCGATCACCACTGCCGCCATTGGAAAATAGAACAGCAGCATGGCGGCGATCCAGGTGAGCGCCTGCGCGCGGCCCAACCCGGCAGCTACTCCGACCCAACTGCTCCCGACCACGCAGAGCACCTGCGCCAACACCAGGTCGCGCAGGCCCAACTGGCGTTGCAAGCCGTGCTCGGCGGGAGATGCGGACGAAACCCTGGCCATGGTTCGTAAATCTTCGCATACCCGAGGTCGTGGTCCTCTCGAGCGATCAGGAACTCAAGAGCAACTGCAACGCCTGGCGGGCGTTTTGCAGGCATAGGCGGGCTTCGTCTTCGGAGAGCAGGCCTTGATGAACGGCTTTTTTGCCGGCGTCGTTGACTTGATTGGCTACGCGGGGAAAATCGGCGTCAATGCCGGTTAACTGCAGGTTGTTGTTCACCTCGTGCAACAGGTTGCCGAGCGTGGCTGCGTTTCGGTAGCGAGTGCGGACCAGATTCGTGATCGAGTCGGGAAGCTTTTGCTTGACGGCCTCCTCAAGAACCGATCGGCACATGACGGCGCAGGCGGTGAAGAGGCCGAAGAAGTAGCAGCGCGTGGCTTCGTCGAGATAGCGGTCGGCGTCCTCTGAGCTGGCGGAGGCGACCACGCACTCGCGCAGATGGGTGGCGCGGAAGACCGCGGGCTCGACCAGCTCTAGCAGCTCGATGGCGATGGCGGCGCGCAGCAGATCGTTCTGCTGGGCGTCGAGAGCGCGTTGAATTTCCTGCCAGGCGGGCGTGTAAGCGCTGTCGCCGGCTTGCTGCAGGCGGGTGAGCGAGGTAAGCCGCTGGCGGGCGTGCTGGATGAATCCCTGGCGCATATCCTGGCCCAGCTTGCGCCAGTCGGCCACAAAGGCGGCGGAATCCTGCTGGTAGCGGACCCAAAGCTCGTCGTAGACGATGCCGGGAAGCACCTCGCGCAACTGTTCGAAGCGGCCGGTTCTGGCCAGCTCGGAGATTGATTCGCAGAATTGCCTTCCTGGCGCACCCTCGGCGGACATCTCCAGAAGCTGATCTTCGAGGCGCGCGACGTTGATTGCCATTAACGAGGGTTCTCCGTCAACTTACAGATCGCTGATGCCAAGTTTAGGAGATTCGAGGATTTCGAGTCCGCGCAAACAGCCTCGCTTATGCCTGGCTGGTGCTGGAATGGGAAGAACCGGAGCGCGGAAGCGCGGTTGGGAATCTGCTCGTCGATCGCTTGTCGCCAGAGTTATAGATTCTTGCGAAGCTTCCGAACGCGCTCGTGGATTCTGCGAGGATCTCCAGTAATTTGTGGAAAGCTGGAACGCCGCAACCCCTTGCCTGGAGCGGGTGTGCGCCTGCTCTGCACAAGAAACTCTTGCTTTGCACAGGCCAATTTCGGCTTCTTGTGGGAGACGTGGGAAACCAGGGCACGGTGGAGACGAGTTAAAGATTGTTTTCCAAAACTCCTGATTTTCACGGGCTGGATTTAGAAAACTCGGCGTGCAGCCAAGTGGATGTACATCAAACTCTTCAGAGGGATTTCCACTTTTTCTACCTCTACTACGGGGACTACTATCTTTTTCTTTTATCTCTATACTCTTTCCCTCACCGCCCGTCGCTTGGCGATTCGTGGGGCTGAAGAGAGCCGGGAAGATGAGCCGGGTTGAGTTCAAATGCGCGAGGAGGATCCCCCAGGGGCTAAAGCCCACAGTCGGTATTGGCCTTCTTCGGCACGACTGAAGTCGTGCCCTGACACTTCTTGCCGCTGCCGGTGAGTTTTTGCGCAACCTGTGAAGCCCGCGGGAGTTCATTTCGCTCCATGCGGGGGTTGAAACTCCCGCCTTCCTCCGTAGGGGACTCAAAGCCCCGCCCCGCAAGGAATTCAGCGCCTTGCTTGGCACGGGTTTCAGAGCCTGGCACCGCAGGGAATTCAGAAATCTATCCTCTTTTCCACCCCCGACAACCAGCCGAAGGTGAATACAATCAAAACAGAAGAAGAGACGGACACTTCCACCGGGCCGCAATGTGTTGTAGAGTGTGGCCAGCACCGGAATGTGCTTCTCGGGTGAAGGTGGAGTTATGCCGATCGTGGAAACGGAAGTTGAAAAGCCGGCTGTGCAGGGGTCAGCGATGGAGATTACCGTAAGCCGACAAGAGTTGGTGAAGGAACTCACTGCTACGCAAAGTGTGGTGGAGCGCAAAACCACCATTCCGATTCTGTCCAACTTTCTGATCGAGGCGGAGGGCGACCGGCTGAGCATCACGGCGACCGACCTGGACCAGGCGATCCGCACCAGCGCCGCGGTCAAGGTGAAGAAGCCGGGCGCATGCACCATCCCTGCGCGCAAGCTTTACGACTACATCAAGCTGCTGCCGGATGGAGACATCTCCATCAAGCTGCTGGATAACCATTGGGTGCAAATTCGAAGCGGCCGTTCGAACACGAAGATGGTGGGCATGGCGCGGGCGAATTATCCGCAGGTGCCGGAGTTCCCTTCCGTGTCGGCGACGAGCATTTCAACTCTAGCGCTGAAGACGCTGATTGCGCGCACTATTTTTGCCATCTCGAACGAGGAGTCGCGCTACACGCTGAACGGCGCGCTGCTGGTCATCAAGGCCGAGTCGCTGGCCATGGTTGCGACGGACGGGCATCGGCTCTCGTACGTCGAAAAGCCGAATGAGTTGCTGGAAGGCATCAGCGGCGAGAAGCGCGTTTTGATTCCGCGCAAGGCTCTGCAGGAGTTGCAACAGTTGCTCGGCAATACCGAAGCCGAAAAGGTGGAGTTTGCCGACGACGAGCATACGCTGTTTTTCCGCGTGGGGCATCGCACGCTGAGTACCCGGAAATTGTCGGGGCAGTTCCCCAACTTTGAGGCTGTCATGCCGCGCGACAACACCAAGTTCGCGGTGGTGCGGTCGAGCGAATTGTCAGCCGCGATCCAACGTGTCGCCCAGTTTGCCGACGAGCGGTCAGGGGCTATCAAGCTGCGCCTGGAGGGCAACGAACTGAAGATCAGCTCCAGCTCGACGGAGAGCGGCGAGAGCGAGGACACAATCGATACGCCGTATTCGAGCGACCCGATCGTGGTCGGATTCAACTCCGGGTACATTCTTGATTTTCTGAAGGCGCTGGGGAACGAAGGCGAAGTTAGGCTGGAGTTCAAGGACTCGCAGAGTGCCGGCCAGATGCGGCCCGAAGATCCGGATGCGGAGTACAAGTACCGGTACGTGCTGATGCCGATGCGGATTTGAAAATACAGGGAACAGGGGTTAGGGAATAGGAAATAGAAAACGGCCTGGCAGCGACGCTGGGCCGTTTTGTTTGCAGCCGCGCGACGGATCTAGCCAGCTTTGAATCCGATTTCGAGCGCGAGGGAAATTGACTCATTAGAGGTCTTCCAGCCTTTTCTGGGCGGCAACCGAAAATCAAGACAGTGTGCATCGATTTGGTACACATTCTCATAATTTCGATGGTTTATTTATGGAATCAGGAATTATGGTGGGGCCAACCTCTTCTGGAGAAATCTCAGAAGCATTTTTTATCTTGCAGATAATAAGAGAGAAAGACGTCCGCCTCAAAATCCGTCTTTGTGGTTGGTGTTTGGTCAGAGAAGTGCATGCGTGCGGCTGAAGGGTTCGCCGCACACGGAGAGACTTCCCTTCTTTCTTCATCTCGCTCGAGATCGAGTTCCGTATTCAAGTAGCGCCGGTCGGCAGACCAGCGCGGCAAGACAAATCCTGATGGTTCCACTCAGGGGTGTTTGGAATAGGAGCTAAAAAATGCAAAAGCTGAAGTGGTATCTGCTGACGTTGACGTTGGCCCTAATCTGTGTTCTGGCCGCTCCTCTTGGTTGGGGCCAGGGCATCACAACCGGCACGATCAGTGGAAGCGTGGCAGATCCAACGGGCGCGGTCGTCCCCAACGTGGAGATTACGGCGGTGAGCGATTCCACCGGGGGCACATTCGTGGCGAAGACGAACGCCGAGGGGCTGTTCCAAATCTCGAATGTGCCTGTGGGTACGTATACGCTGACCATCTCGGGTGAGGGGTTTGGCAAGGACACGATCAGCCAGGTGGTGGTTTCGGCGGGCAGCACGACTCCGATCGGGACGCGGGTGCTTTCGCTGGGAACAGCTAATCAAACGGTCCAGGTGGAGGGTGGCGCCGCGGTTTTGATGAACACCGAAACTGCGCAAGGAGAGACGGTCTTCAGCGCCGAGCAACTCGAGACGCTTCCGGTTGACGGCGGTTTCGACAGTACCGCCCTGCTGGTGCCAGGCGTTGTTGCAACGCACTCGGACAACTTCTCCAACACCAACGGCGTGGGCTTCTCGGCGAACGGTCAGCGCGGCCGTTCGAACGACTTCGAGATCGACGGGCAATCGAATAACGACAACTCGGTGACCGGGCCGCAGCTCTTCTTCTCGAACCAGGACGCAATTCAGGAGATTTCGGTCATCAGCAACAACTTCGGCGCCCAGTATGGCCGCAATATGGGTGCGGTGGTGAACTACATCACCAAGAACGGAACCAACGCCTACCACGGATCGGCGTTCGAACTTTATACGGGAGACTGGCTGTCGTCCATGACTCAAGGCGAGAAGGGCCCGCAGTTCGGCTACTGCCCGCCGGGAACATCGTCAGATTGCACCATTCCGGTCGTGCCCCGCTTCGTGCAGAACAACTTCGGCGGCACTGCCGGCGGTCCCATCCTGAAAGACAAGCTCTTTTTCTTTGGAAGCACCTTCTGGAGCCGGAGCTTTGAGGGCCCTTTTAACTCCACATCCGGCGGAGCAACTTTCCCCGACCCAACCGGGCTGGCAGCGCTGCAGGCTGCTTTTCCCAACAACCCGGGCGTGGCCGCCCTGGTTCAGAATGGCCCTTACGCGTATCCAATCGGCAACCCCACCCCAATCGCGGGCAGCGTGACCACCGCGCCGGTGACGGATGGCACCACCACGGAGAACATTGAGGTGGCCGGATTTTCGCGCCATCTACCCAACTATAGTACCGACCAGGAAGACATGGGCCGCCTGGACTGGCAGGCCACTCCCAAGGACCGCTTCTATCTTCGCTACATCTATCAGGACAATCCCACGGCCGTAGCTGGAGGCAGCATCGCCGCAGGCGGTTACTTCGGTGTGACGGACAAGGCCCATTCCGTGGGCGCGGACTGGACGCACACTTTCACTCCCAATTTCGTCGACCAACTGCGCTATTCGTTCCAGCAGGCCACGCTTGCATTCGATGCCGGCGGCGACCCTTCCTGCGTCATCGCGAACTTCACGTCCTGCCCATCGGCGGTAGGGATTGGCAGCTTCGCAGGGTTCGGCTACAACACCGCGATACCCCAGGGCCGGGTGGTGAAGGTTACGCAGGTCCAGGACAATGGAACCTGGAACCACGGGCGTTCGACAATCCTCATAGGTGGCGAGTGGGACTATCAGAACTCGCCAAACGTCTTTTTGCCCAATGCCGCAGGCTCATTTAACTTCGCCCCAGGTGAAACAACCACCCCATTCCGCATGCCGGAGGGCACCTCGCCAACCGAAACAACTGCTCTCACCAACGGGCTTACCGGCCTGTTGGAAGGAATCACTGCTACTTCGCTGACCGCCGGAAATACTACCGACCACTTTACAGAGCCGGACTTTGCGGTTTACTTCCAGGACGACTGGAAGGTGACGCATAACCTGACTCTGAATCTTGGCTTGCGCTACGAATTCTTCTCACAAGGGATCAACTCTATCCACAATCAGACAGTGGCCCAGCAGACTGGTCCCGATCCCTTCTGGAGCACGTCCCTGCCGCTTTCCGCGACCACCTTCGCGAAGATCGCCTCGTCCTTCAGGAACGTCGAGCCGCGCATCGGATTTGCATACAGTCCCGATTTTGCGAAGAAGATGGTTGTGCATGGCGGCTTCGCGATCAACGTCGATCCCTCCTTTTCAAATATCTTCGTCAATGTTGCCAGCAACGCCCCGGCCGTCAATGCGGGATTTTTTAACTGCGACGGAGTTACGGTGCAGTGCGTGCCGGGCAATGGCCTTACTTTTGGCACCGTACAGGCTGCGGATCTTCAATTCATTCCAACGGGAGGCGATCCCCGCGGGGACTTTATCATCACCGTTCCCACCAACTTCCGCAACCCGATGGCGGAGAGCTACACCCTCGGGCTTCAGTACCAGATTGCCTCGGCAGGCGTTATCGAGGCCCGTTATGTGGGGAACCACACATTCGACCAGTTCCAGTCTCTGAGTGGCAATCCGGAACTCGCAGCCGTGCAGGCTTCTTTCCCCGGCTACGGTGGGGGCCAAACTCCGTGCACGACCCCTGGGGCCTTTGGCATCGGGAGGGTAAATTGCAGTAACTTCCTGGTGGAATCAACTGCAAACACGGCTTTCTCGATCTACAACGCACTGCAAACATCCTTCACCCTGCGCAACCTGCATAACTTCACAGGAATTTTCTCCTATACGTACAGCCGCACCGTCGACAACACCAGCGAGATCTTCGGCACCGGCGGCGGCGGCAACACCAGCGCCTATGCCCAGGATCCGCTCAACACGAATATTGGAGAACGCGGGGTGAGCGGCAATTCTTATCCCAACGTGGTCGCCATTCAGTTGACCTACAATGAGCCGTGGTTCAAGGAGCAAAAGGGAATCCTGGGCCGGCTTCTTGGCGGGTACTCCTTCAATTCCTTCTACGACTACAACGCCGGGCAGCCTTTCAACCCCATACAAAACGCGCTCACGGTTCAGTCTCCAAACGTCTTGACCGCCATCGCCGGCCTCAACCCCGCCCAGACCGCGATGGCCACCACAAGTTTCTGCGATTTCGTCTGGTCGGAGTACTTCGGGAATCCGTGCCGTCCTATTCTTTCAAATCGAGCGGCGCCGATCAGCTCAGTGGGCATCAATGCGGGTCCGCTCGGCTACCTCGATTACGTTACGGGGCTGCCGACCCCTGCATCGCAAGAACACTGGCTGTGGAATAACCAGTACGAAGCGATCGCCCGCAACAATCCGTTCCCAGGTGTAGGCCGGAATGTTCTGCGCGGGGACTCCTATAACGATGTGGACATCAGCTTGGTCAAGGGCTTCAGGGTTGCAGAGCGCGTCAAGGTGAATCTGCAGGTGAGCGCCTTCAACGTATTGAACCGCGGCTACTACGGAACACCGGACCCGGGAATTGAAGACACGCTTTACCCGGTCTTTTACGGTGTCCCCGAGAGCTTCCTGAGCAATTACTATTCGGGCGGCGGCGGCGGAAGCCCGGCAGCAGGCGGAGCGTTCAGCCAGGGTTCGGGCAACCGAAACGTCCAGGTCGGAGCCAAAGTCGCATTCTAAGCGGCCCCCAGGGCCGGAACCCCGGCCGGAAGTGAAAATCGGGTGCTGCGAATCGAAAGCGGCCACTCAAGGAGTTCATCCGAATGAGGGTGAGCACAGCGGTGGCCGCTGTTCTTTGCGCCAAGAAGAGCTCTGGAAGGGCGATCTGCGGCTATGAAGAAATATTTGGAGTTTTCAGGAAGTCGAGGGCGCGGCTGATGTACGGCTTGAGTTCGCGGCGATGGACAACTGCGTCGAGGAAGCCCTTTTCCAGCAGGAATTCGGAGCGCTGAAAGCCTTCGGGAAGTTTTTGGCGGATGGTCTGCTCAATCACGCGCGGGCCGGCGAAGCCGATAAGGGCGCCGGGTTCGGCAATGTTCAGGTCGCCGAGCATGGCAAAGCTGGCGGTAACGCCGCCTGTAGTGGGATCGGTGAGCACGGAGATGTAGGGAACCCTGGCGTCGTCCAACTGCGCCAGGGCGGTGGAGATTTTGGCCATCTGCATCAGGCTGACTACGCCTTCCATCATGCGCGCGCCGCCTGATGCGGCAACCACGATGAGCGGCTTGCGGCCGATCCGGGCGCGATCCGCGGCGCGGGCAATGGTCTCTCCCACCACAGCGCCCATGGAGCCGCCGATGAAGCCGTATTCCATGGCGCTGAGGACCACGGAATGGTGTCCGAGCTGACCGACGGCGTTGAGAATGGCGTCGTCCAGGCCGGTAGCTTCCTGCGCGGCGCGAAGGCGCTTCTTGTAGGGCTTTACATCGGTGAATTTGAGCGGGTCAGTAGAGCGCAGGCCGGTGTCCACCAGCTCATAGCCGGGTTCGAGCAGCAAGGCGATGCGCTCGCGAGCGCCGATCTTGAAGTGGTGCTGGCACTTGGGGCAGACATTGAGGTTGGCCTCGAGATCGGCCTTCCAGATGGTCTGGCGACAGCCCATGCACTTGGTCCACAGGCCCTCGGTGCGCACCTGCCGCTTGCCGGCATCGGATGCGCCGTTTCCGCCGGGGTCGGATTCGTACTCACCTTCGTCACGCTTGAACCAGGACATGGGGGACACTCGCTTACCAGATCGCAGATGATGCCGCTCTCAGTATTCTATTCCGCGCTGGGCCAGAATGCCCTTCTGGTAGGCGTGTTTTAGTTCGCGCATTTCGGTGACCGTGTCGGCGAGTTCGACGAGCAGGGGATGGGCGTTGCGGCCGGTGAGGATGACATGCACCATCTCCGGGCGTCCGCGCAGCGCTTCGGCTACTACGGCTGGGTCGAGCATGCCATAGCCGATGGCGTAGTTGATCTCGTCGAGGATGACCATGTCCCACTCGCCCGAGTAGATGGCCTGACGAGCTTCCTCCCAGGCGGCTTCGACGAGGCGAATGTCCTCAGGGTCGGTCTCCGCTCCGCCGATCTTTACAAAGCCGCGGCCCATCTGTTTCAGAACAAAGCTGGAGCCAAATGCCTGGACTGCATCCAGTTCGCCGTAGTGCCAAGAGCCTTTGAGGAACTGCAGCATGAGGACTTTCATGCCGTTGCCAACGGCGCGCAGAGCGGTGCCCATGGCGGCTGTCGTCTTGCCCTTGCCAGGGCCGGTATTGATGAGGATTAGTCCGCGACGGGAGTCGGTCATAAACAGGGTCCAGGGTTCAGGGTTTAGGGTTAGTTCGCCTTGGTCGCCTTCAATTTGTCAATCATTGTGTAAAGCATCTTGCTTACTTCCTCCGAAAGTGCTTCTGCCTCATTCAGGCGAGTTCCATCGCCGAACTCAAGCGCGCGCGAGATTTCAAACTGCGTCTGCAATTCGAGCACTGAGCCGCGGGCAATCCCAGGAACTGTCTGTACTCGCCTCCGGTGAGTCTGCCATATCCTTCTGCGATGTTGCTTGCCACGGAAACAGCAGCGCGCTTCATTTGACTGCTCAGTCCGTAGACCTCATCCCGCGGGAAACTCGCAGCCAAGCGATATACTGCCGCTGCCAACTGAATGGAACGCTGCCAAACTTGCAGCTCGCGATAAGACTTGAGCATGACCGACAACTCCTGAACCCTGGACGCTAAACCCTGCTCTCAGTGTCCGCCGTGGTAGGGATGGCCAGAGAGAATTGTAAATGCGCGGTAGATCTGTTCTGCGAGGACGAGGCGGGCGAGGGAATGGGCCAGCGTCATCGGACCCAGCGAGAGCAGCAGGTTTGCCCGCCGGCGAAAGGCGTCCGACCAGCCGTCGGCGGGCCCCACAGCGAAGACCAGATGCTGGGCGCCCTCGTCGCGCCGGGCGCCGAGCCAGGCTGCGAAGGCCTCGGAGATCATGGACCGGCCTCGGCTATCAAGCAGAACCAGGATTGGAGTGGTCCGGCCCTTTTCCCTGGCCAGCCAATCAGCCAAGAGCTCCTCGGTTCGAAACGCTTCCACCTGGCAGCGCGCAAATATAGAACAGCGTTTGAGATAGTCGCGGGTGGGCGCGTCGAAGCCGTCTTTGGATCCACCCCTGGAAGCTGGACGAGCGCTGATATGGGCTAGGGTGAGGTGCATCAGGAGGAGGATATCGTACGGGGTTCAGGCGATCCCTTTGGGGGATCCTGAGACCTGATCAAAACTAAACAGAATGCCGTTTTTGGAATACGGCGCATGAAATATCCGCAATTCCATAGTCTGCAACCTTCGTGTTAGTGAAGATAACATTATCAAGTCATGTATTTTCAGTGACAAAGCGATTATTTCCGCCATTTGGGGAGATTGGCAACCTTCATGCAAGTGTAACGCTGGCAAGTAGTCCCTGGGGTTTGCAGGGATTGCGCATTTTTTCAATGGCAATCAAATAGGGATGAAGCCTCACCAACATTTTGTTTAGCGATTTCAGTCTTTTTGAATTCACTCGCGGATCGGTCCCCAATCCCTTCACCGGTACGTGGAAGTACATTAAGCGGATCTAGAGGCCCCTTTCAAAAGCCTTTCGTTCCTTACTCAAATTTGGAGGAATTTCGATGCGATTCTCTCGGTTACAGAATGCGGTTCTAGGATTGAGTCTTTTGGCTTTCGCCGCTTATGCGGTGAACACCATGGCTCCGGTTGCTCTTGGCCAGTCGGCGGTGACGGGCGCGGTGAGCGGCACGGTTTCCGATGCGACCGGCGCGGTGGTTCCCGGCGCAACGGTGATCATCGTCAACACAGGCACGGATGCCAAGCAGACGCTGAAGACCAACGCAGAAGGCCGTTATACGGCCTCGAATCTCGATCCTGGGGTGTACAAGATTACCGCGTCTGCCGAGAGCCTCAAGTCGGACACCTTGCAGGTGTCGGTGATCCTCGGCACCGTCGTCCCGGGCGACATCAAAGTGACTCCGACGGGTAGCAATACCGTCGTTGAAGTCACTTCGACCAGCCTGCCGCTGGTGGATACGCAGAACGTGGCACTGGCGACGACCTTCAATTCCGAGCAGATCGAGGATCTGCCGACGCCGGGCGGCGACGTAACTACGGTGGCGTTCACGGCCCCTGGTGTTGTGGTCAATGCGGGCGGCGCGTATGGCAACTTCAGCTCCGACGGCCTGCCGGGCATTTCAAACCTCTTTGTGCTGAACGGCTTCGACAACCAGGACCCATTCCTCAACTTGAATAACTCCGGCAGCTCGAACCTGACCCTGGGGCAAGGCGAACTGGCCGAGGCCACGGTTGTACAGAACGGATATAACTCGCAATATGGCCGCGCGGCCGGCGCGGTGATCAATTACACCACCAAGTCGGGAACCAACCGCTTCCACGGCATGGCGGACTACAACTACAACGGAACCTTGCTGAACGCCAACGGCTACTTAAACAACTCCTTCGGGCTGCCTCGGCCACATGCGGTCTCCAACGAGTGGGCGCTCAACGCCGGCGGACCCATCATCAAGGACAAGCTGTTCTTCTTCTCCGACTGGGAAGGCCTGCGCTACGTTCTTCCTGGCGCCGCGGGCGTCATCAACTACCCCTCTCCTCAGTTCCAGGCGGCGATCCTGGCGGGATGGTCGCCTTCCACGCCCGGTGGTGGTGGGGAGGATGCAAGGCCGAAAGCGCATGATACCGGCAGTATTACCGCCCTTGCCGCTCAAGCATTCACGGCGTACCAGGGTGGGGCAGCCTACGGTTCCTCAACTCCGCTTGTCACCAATGACGGTACCCCGGCCTCGATTGGCAATGCCACCAACCCGACAATTGGAGGCGGATGCGGCGATCCGGACGTGGGTGGTGTCGCAGGCGTGTTTGCGAACGGCACCTACTGGGGAGATTACCCGGCGGGCGTGAGCTCAGGACCGCTTGCTCCCTGCATGACGGAAGGGGCGGCATCGGTAAACAACATCAACAAGGAATGGTTGTTTACCCAGCGCATCGACTGGAACATCACCGACAAGCACAAGATCTATGGCCGCTACAAGATGGATCGCGGTTCGCAGCCGACGGGCACCAGCTTTATCAGCCCGCTGTTCTCGACCGTTTCTATCCAGCCCGAGTACGAAGGCCAGTT
>Ga0302326_10001315_pt1 | contig 63695 bp, 63 predicted proteins | sample Palsa_T0_3_FD_202264 | JGI IMG/M metagenome (GOLD analysis project Ga0302326, IMG submission 202264) | Peat permafrost microbial communities from Stordalen Mire near Abisko, Sweden - Palsa_T0_3 | ecosystem: Environmental > Terrestrial > Soil > Palsa > Peat permafrost | place: Sweden: Abisko...
GCCGTCGACGCGTTAGGCTTCAACGCCTATCGCTCGTTAGCTGGTTTGTCCTGACTGCCCGGCACTGCCGCTTCCGCCGCTTTAAAACCTGTCCGCGAGTGAGTCCCGTCGCAGAACGGCTTGGTAGTAGAAGCGCCGCAACGACATGGCGCAAACGGACGCTTGGCAACGGCGTAGCTAGCCCCGTCCCAATCGACCGCCGTCATATCGTCGCGCTTAAGGCCAGCACGATGGCATCCCCATAGAAATCGCCCGGGCGAACCTCGCGTGGTGCCAGCCAGCAGGAAATGCCGGCGCTCTCCAGAGCGTCGCAAAGCGTTTGCGACTTACACCCAAGGGAGACACCGAATTCGAACTGAATTTTGTGAGCGCTAACCGTGAAATCAACAAAATCTGGCTAGAAGCCTTCCCCTCAGGTACCTTGTCAAGATGCGAATTGCGATATTGGCGCTTGGGATCGTGATGCTCCTGCCGGTGGCCAGCTTCGGGGAACCGGAGTCCGGACCACTTGAGTTGACCTCGGCACTGGGACGCAAGCTCTACGGTCTGCCGGACGACCAAAAGCTCTTGGATGCGCGGGCCAAGCTGGCTGCCGATCCGAAAAACGTTGACTCGATCGTCGCGCTCTCCAAGGCGCAGGCGGCACGACGGCAGTACAAAGAGGCCGTGGCAACCGATACCGCGGGGCTGGCGTCGGCTCCGACAAGTGGGGCGCTGCTGCTGGAGCGCGGACATTACGAGCTTGGCCTGCGGGAATTCGCGGCGGCGAAGCGTGATCTCAAGCGCGCTGCCGAATTGACGCCGGATGTGCAGGAAGTGTTCTACCACTTGGGGCTCGCGCATTATTTTTTGGGCGAGTTCGCGGACGCTGGCGCGGCGTTCGGCAAGTCTCGGGAGCTCTCCAAGAACGATGATGGTGTGATCTCTTCCTCGAACTGGATGTACGCGTCGCTGCGTCGAGCGGGGAAAGATGCGGAGGCCGACGAAGTACTAAAGCGCATCACGCCGGACATGAAGAATGCAGATGCGCACGGTGTTTTTTATCTGAGGCTGCTGCGTTTCTTTCAGGGCAAGATGTCGGAGGAAGAAGTGCTGCCGCCGGCGCCGCAAGGCGATGACCTGGAAGCGGAACTTGCGTTTGACACCGCCGCCTATGGAGTTGGGAACTGGGGCCTCACCCACCAGAAGGCGAAGCACGCGAAGGAGTTATTCTCCAAGATCGTGCGGGGACAGGCGTGGAACACCTTTGGATTCGTTGGTTCGGAAGTAGAACTCAAGCGGTTGACATCCTCTCCGCCCTGACTAAAGGACGGAGATTCCTTCTGCAAGACGGCGATGTCCCGCCGCGAGGATGATTTGGGCTGAGTTGACGTTACGATCATGGAGCATGGTTCGAAACGCACTCCACCCAGCATCGAGCACGGACTTCGCGAATTGAGTCTTTGCAAGGGCAGATGCATTTACATTACCGACAACGATCGCACCGTTGGCTTTCACCAAGCGGGTGCTGAACTTGTGCAAAAAATCTTTCCTCCGGTTCGCGATCTTGGCGTGAATCGCTCGCGTACGTTGTTTCTTTCGCGCCCGCTGCGCTTGGCTAAGCTTAGGCTCCAAGTCGCGGTAGAAGCGCTTAGCCTCGATCGGTTCCAAACCTGTCTCGCTAAAGGCTGCGAACTCTCGCAAGCCGAGGTCAACGCCGAGGCTCGGAATCGATCGATCCAGGATCGATTCCACGGACGGCTTATTTCGCTCGCCTCCCGCTCTTTGGGCACGAGGCACACAGACATTCAGATACCAGCGTCCAGCGAAGTAGACCTGGCCCGCGTTGTATCGAATCGTTCTGACCTTGAAGGGAATCCAACCCAACGAGCGGCGCACGCCGAAGCTTTTACGCCAAGCGAGCCTGACTTTCCGATGCTGCCGGCGTCGCCGCGCAGTGCGATCTCCTGAACCGCTTGCAATGCTCATGGCGCAAACGGCCTATAAGTATCGCGATGCGAACGGTCAGTGGGTTTTTACGGATCAAGCCAGGCCTTCGGTGGAGTCGGATGAGTCCTTCAGTCTCGGACACGAGAAAAACACTTCACGTCTCCGTTGACCGCAATGACGATGCCCAAACGACGCAGCTCATCGCGGTCAATGATTGCCTTTGCGTTGCCACCTTTCAGGTCTCCATCGTAAGCGTGTGGCCTAGGCCCATTGAGGCACGCCGGCCTGCATGTTAGGGCTTGCGGCGCCGTTTGATCTCCGGCAGCACTTCGTCGACGACGGTATTTTCCGCGAGCGCCTTCCCGAGGGACGCATCCAGACGCTGCAGCAGTTCGGCGACCGATTCATTGTCGCGGCAGACCAGAGCGACGCGTACCTTCTTCCCCTCCGCGGCCAGGGTGGCGCGGCGGATCGGCGGTATCTCCCCGATCGTGATCTGACCGCGGGAGTTATCGAGGAAGGCCTGGATATGTTTGAAGGACGCGGCCGATGAGAAGGGGATTTTCATCAGGCCGCCAACGCCGTCGTGACCTGCGTGGGTTGGTTCAATCGATCGGCCACATTCCACGGCAGTAGCTCCTCGATGCGATTGATCGGATGATCGGCGATGCGCTCGAGGACGTAATGCAGATAGCGTTGCGGGTCGATGTGATTGAGTTTGCAAGTCTCCACGAGACTGTAAATGATCGCCGCGCGCTCACCGCCGCTGTCGGATCCGAAGAACAAATAGTTGCGTCTCCCTGTACCGATGCCGCGAATGGAGCGTTCTGCAGTATTGTTGTCTATCTCCAATCGACCATCCTGGGTATAGCGGCACAGGGCTTCCCAACGATTGAGTGAGTAGCGAAACGCCTCGGCGAGCTCTGATTTTTTCTCGATCTGCGAGAGGCTCTCAATCATCCAGGTATGCAAGGCATTGAGCAGCGGCACCGCGTATCGTTGACGTGCCGCGAGGCGCTTCTCGGGCGAGCTCCCACGGATGTGATCTTCGATTTGATATAGACCGCCGATGCGCTCGAGCGCCTCTTTGGCGAGCGGCGAGTCCTGCGCGACATGCACGTCAAAAAAATGCCTCCTGGCGTGACTCATGCAGGAAATCTCTTCGATGCGCGCAGCCACCCCCGGCTTCGTCGGCAGGAACAGCGGCTCGAAGCCCGCGTACGCATCGACCTGCAGCTTGCCTTGAAAGCTCGCCAGATGCGTTTGCGGATACTTGCCATGCCAACTCGGCGAGTACTGATACCACACCGCCGGCGGATCGGTGGATCCCCACGCAGTGCCGTCACGAACATAGGTCCACAAGTGACCGCGTTTGGTCTTGCCAGAACCGGGGGCGAGCACCTTGATCGGCGTGTCATCGGCGTTCAAGTTCTTGGCTGCCAATACGTACTTGGCCAATGCCGCGACCAGTGGACCCAGCAGTTCACTCGAGGCCCCAACCCACTGCATGAGGGTCGTGCGGCTCAAGGTCATGCCCGCATGGGCGAAGATCTGGCACTGTCGATACAGGGGCAAATGAAAGCCGTACTTCCACGTCAGCACCAGGGCGAGAAGCGAGGCCCCCGCAAAGCTGCGTTCGATCGGGCGGGAGGGCGCCGGGGCCTGCACGATGCAGGAGCACTTCGCACAGCGCTTCTTGGGGCGGATGTGCCGAGTCACCGTGAAGGTGACCGTCTTGACCTCCAGCACCTCGGCTTCGTCCGGGGTGCCCAGATCCTTTAGCTCGCCGCCGCAATCCGGGCATGCACACTCGGCTGAAGCAATGAGGTTATCGATGTGTTCGAAGTGCTCGGGCAACTTCTTGCGGCGGACCGGTTGACCTTTGAGGGCTTCAGCGGTGTCGATCGGGGTGTTTGCACGCTCGGCCTCGGCCACCGCGGCAATCAGTCCCTCCAAGCTCAAGGGTATCTGAGCACTGTCCATCTGCTCGGAGGACTGGCCGAAGCGCGCACGGCGCAACTTCGCCAACTGGAACTTCAGGTGCTCGATCTGCTGATCCCGCTCGCGTAGCTGAACATCCTTGGCTTGTGAGGCGGCGTGATGCTCGACGACGAGGCGCTTCAGGTCCGCTACATCATCAGGCAGAGCGTTGATATCGAGCACGGGTTTATTATACCCGCAGCATCCAAGAGATGCGCGGCGTTTTGCCTATTTTTATAGGCGTTTTTGAGCTTTATCGTGTGTCGATCAAATCACCTGCGCGTCTCTACACCGCGCGCGTCGGATGGACACGATCCGGATCCTGCGGTGCCGGTGCGCTGCGCTTCGGGCGCCGCCAGTCGATCCCCTCGAGCAACATCGAGAGCTGTGCTGCGCTCATCGACACCGCACCGCTCTGCGCCTGAGGCCACACGAATTTACCTTCGCTCAAGCGTTTGCAAAACAGGCACACCCCATCGCCGCTGTGCCACAGCACTTTCAGCTTGTCGCCACGGCGACCGCGAAAGACGAAAATATGACCCGAGTACGGACTTCCATGCAATACCGTCTGCACCACCGCGCTCAAACCATCCATGCCTTTGCGAAGGTCCGTGAATCCGGCCGCCAACCAGATCCGCGATCCCGACGGCAAGCCCATCAGCACCGCGACAGCTCCTCGAGCACCGTGCGCAATAGCCCACCGTCCACCACGCCGCGCACGCTGAGTCGCTGGCCGGCGGGAAAGCCGACTTCCATGATGCCCACCTCGGTGCCTGCGATCGTGGCCGGAATCGGTCGACTCGACCCTCGTGATGGTGGTGATTTGCGAACCTGCACCGGTAACAACCGAACGCGGCTGGATGTCTTCTTGGCACCCGCTGCACGGCGCAGCTGCTCCGTGCGCCATCGGTTCAAGACGCTCACGTGAACACCGTGGCGCTGCGCGATCTCCTGCCTCACCGCACCGGCTCTTTGCGCCTCGCGCACGATCCGTCGCTTCTCTTCCGCCGTCCAAAGCCGTCGAGTCCGCTTGCCGGACGCCGCTGCCTGCCGACCCTCGCCCTCTACCTCGATCCCGTCCATCTTGCTCCTCGTGCACCATGCGGTGCTCTGTTACGAAGAGCCGATCATCACACTCGCGCCGAACCCTCATCCATGGGCCTGGGCCACACGCTTACTCTCCATCGTCCACTCCGGCTTTGCCACCATCGCAAACGGCACCAACTACCAAGCAACGCTGGCGCCAGGCACGCGACAGACTCTCGTGCAGGCCACACGCACGGGCGTTGACGACGTGGAGCTTCGGTTCACGTGGAAGGTCGCTCTCGGTTCCCCGGATAGCGTGCACAATCCCGCGCTGCCCTATCGAGTGCCATTTGGAGTCGGTTCGACTTTTCTGATATCTCAGGCATACCCCGTTCGAATCACGCACAACACCGCCGACAGTCAATACGCGGTGGATATCGCATTGCCCGACGGCACGCCCATCTATGCGGCGCGAGAGGGCATCGTGATCAATACCCGTCACGACTCCTACCGAGGTGCCCCAGCCCCGGTGATGCTCGATCAGGCGAATTTCATACAGGTACTTCACTCTGACGGAACAATCGCTGTTTACGGGCACCTGCACTGGGATTCGATTCGCGTGCGCATAGGCGAGCATGTGGCGCGTGGCCAATATCTCGCCAATTCAGGCAATACCGGCTTCACATCAGGTCCCCACTTGCATTTCGCCGTCATTAGAAACGCGGGCCTTGAGGATGTGTCGGTTCCTATTCAGTTCGCGGGAATAGCCGGTGCTCCCGTCTCTCCGGTCACGCAGATGCCACTGACGGCATATTAGAGTACCGCGGCCTGCACGTTGAAAATCACTCAGTGTGATCAGACGCTTTGCGATCTGATGTCGGGCCATCGAACATGCCTGGTTTCCGCCCTGCTAGAATCGAGGCATGCACGTAAGAAATGTTCTCGCGGGTCCCTATCTGGACCGGGCATCACATTTGCGCGCGGACCCAGCCTGGTTTGCCGCGGCGTTGGCGGACCCCGAAAGCCGCGTGCTGGCAGTTTGGAATTCGCGCAACCTGGTGAGCGAGGGCGACGCCCCGCAGGCAGCGTTTCTCGAGCTGGCGCAACTGCCCGCGGCCAACCGCGATGGATCGGAGCTGATCCTTCTCGGCCACTTCGGCGCACGCAGCGTATTCGCTTTCGAATTCGAAGGAGCCGAGGCGCCGCCGCCGCCTCCCGGCACGCGCTTCGAGGATTTGCGGATGGTGGCGGCGCTATTGCCGGCCGAAGAGGCCGGCTTGCTCAGCTACGCGCGGGCCATGATTTTCTGGCGGCACCAGCACCGCTTCTGTGGCACTTGCGGCGCGAAGACCGTCGCGTCCCGCGGAGGCCACGTGCGGATCTGCACCAACCCCACCTGCCGCCACGAGCAGTTTCCGCGAATCGATCCTGCCATCATCGTGTTGATCAGCGACGGCGAGCGCGCGCTGCTCGGGCGGCAAGCAGCGTGGCCCGCGGGGCGCTATTCCACGATCGCCGGATTCGTTGAACCCGGCGAATCGCTCGAGGATGCCGTGGCCCGCGAAGTGTTCGAGGAAACCGGCGTTCAAGTCGACTCGATGGAATACCACTCCTCGCAGCCCTGGCCGTTTCCCTCCTCACTGATGCTGGGTTTTACGGCGCACGCCGTCACCACGGAGATCCATCTGCGCGACCAAGAGCTGGAGGATGCGCGCTGGTTCACGCGGGCCGAACTTGCCTCCGGCCATCTCAAAATTCCTCCCAACGTTTCGATATCGTTTCGCTTGATCGAAAACTGGTTCGACGCCGGCGGGGGCCCGAGCTTGCGTGAGCTGCACGGAGCCGTGTCCTGGCCTCGCTAGCCGCGTTCCCAATGACCCGGCCGCAGGCGCCAACCGTCGCCTTGACGCACCCATGCGTGACCAACCCAGCGATAGCCCGCGCGGGGTGCATGCCAGTAGCCGGCAACCCACTCGTACCGGCCGCCAACCCAATTCCAATAACCAGGAAACCAGACGTAGCCGGGGCTGGGAGCGACACCGATCACTTCCTCGCGCGGCGGTGGCGGCGCCACCATCACCACGCCGCCGGAATAATGACTCTGATCGGGAGCCACCACGCAGCCGCTGAGCGCCGCGCTCATGAGCAGGCTTGCCAGCAAACCGGCACTGATCCACTTATTATGATTCATGACGACAACCCTGTGAGAGGCTTCAAGCATAGCGCCCTCGGCTGCCGATCACCACCGCCGAAGCATCCAGGGTTTATCGTTCAGGATTGTCGTTGCGGCGGCGGCAAAGCCGCTGCGCGGCTCCGGGAGCTGCCGCGGTTCCCGGCTGCGCCGAGCCGTGCTTGATCAGATACATGTTCTCATCGGCCCGATGCAGCAAGCTGTCGGCATCGACACCATCGCGCGGATAGATCGACTCGCCGACCGCAGCGCTCAAATGCTGCTCTCGCCCCTTGATCCAATATGGCAGCGCCACGCGCTGCGCCACCGCCTCGGCGATGCGCGTCAAACAGTCCATGTCCGGCAAGCTGGGCAATACCACCACGAACTCATCGCCACCGTAGCGGCACACGATGTCGCCCGTGCGAACCCTGGCGGAGATGCGTGTGGCGACGGTGGTGAGTATCCGGTCTCCGGCTGCGTGCCCATAAAAGTCGTTGACCGCTTTGAACCCGTTCAAGTCGATGAACAGCAACCCCACGTATTGACCCTGCTGAGCGGCCTCGCCGATCGCGGAATTGAGCAGTTCGAACATGCGGCGGCGATTGTACAAGCCGGTCAAACCATCGCGATCCGCCAGCCGCAACGCCTCGGCTTCGCGCAACTGCAGCGCCGCCAGCTCGCGCCGCAGGCGCGCGTTGATGGAGCGCAGATGTTCCAGTTCGTGCTCGGCATCCTCGGCCACCTGCGCGTCGCGCGCGCGTACGCCCGCCGGCTTCGAAATTGCAGTCCGCAAGGTGGGGATGTTCACAATGGAAATTCCAAGGTTCATAAATCGATAGTTTCGCTAAAATCCGTCGATAGCCGCGATCGGGAGCTACCTGATGAATTTGTCAGACTCTACTGACGGGATTCCAACAGTCGCCCAATGGAGACAAACATGGCCTACAGCGCAGACCCTCGAGTACTCTTTGCCGCCGAGCGCACGCTGCTCGCCTGGCAACGAAGTGCAATCGCCTTGATGGGCTTCGGCTTCGTGGTCGAGAGATTTGGGCTGTTTCTCGAGATGCAAACGCACCAGACGCTTTTCGGTGGACAGCGCAGTTTCTCCTTGTTGCTCGGGGTGGCGATGATGGTGCTAGGGGCCGGGGTGGCCCTGGTATCGGCGCGCCAGTTTCGCCAGTTCGCCAAGAATCTCGACCCGGCCGTCGTGCCCCCAGGTCATTGGACCCAGGCGGGATTAGCGCTTAATTTGATCGTTGCGGTGGTCGCGTTGGCGCTGGTACTGCACAGCGTGTGGACGCTGCGATGAGCAGTCACGGCGTCGAATACACCGGCGGCTGTCTGTGCGGCGCCGTGCGCTATCGGGTCACGGCGGAACCTCTCATGACGCGCGTCTGTTGGTGCCGCGATTGCCAGTATCTGGGGGCGGGCAGCGGCACCGTGAACGTCATTTTTTCCAAGTCCGCCATGACCGTAACGGGCGCACTGGCCAGCTACCGTAGCCTTGCCGATAGCGGCAATGTCATGCATCGGCGCTTCTGCCCGGTGTGCGGAACGCCCGTGTTCAGCGAATCCGAGGCTCGGCCGCATTTGACAATTGCGCGCGCCGGCACCCTCGATGACCCGAACCGCGTTGCGCCGACGGCGACGATCTGGACGGCATCGGCGCCCCGTTGGGCGTGTTTCGACGATGCCTTGCCCCAGATTGCAGCAGGGCCGCCACCCACCGCCTGACGGTCAACCGGGCCGGGTCTGTGCCGTTAACTGAGGGAAGCGACCGCGCAATACCCGCAGGCTCCCCGATGCAAACCGAAATTGCCGTGTTGAGATTCGGGCTGGGCGCCAAGCCGGGCGAGTTGTCCGCGGCGGCCGCGGATCCTAAAGGCTGGCTCAAGCAACAGATCTCAGGGGCCGTGCCGCTGGCATCCGTCGACCCGTTGCCTCGCTCCGACACCATCTACGCCGCGCTGCTGGCGGCGCGCGAGCAGCAGCAGATGCAGCGCCGAGTCGCGACACAAGCCAACACCGGCCAAGCCGACGCCCGCGAAGGTGACGCTGCCAAGGCGGCGAACGCCGTGCGCGAGGTCTATCAACCGCAATATCGCGCCCAGGTACTGGCACGCGCGCAAAGCGCGGCGGCGACCGATCGGCCGTTTGCCGAACGCCTGGTGCATTTCTGGTCGAACCATTTCTCTATATCGGCCGACAAAGGGGCCGTGTTCGGCTTGGCCGGTGCCGTGGAAAACGAGGCCATTCGCCCACACGTCAACGGCCGCTTTCTCGACATGCTGACCGCCGTCGAGCAGCACCCCGCGATGCTCGCGTTTCTCGACAACCAGTACTCGGTTGGCCAGGATTCCGAGGCTGCGCTCAAGGCGCAGCGCGCCGCCGCGCGGCGGTTCGGAGCCGTGAATCCGCGGCGCCAGTTCGGCATCAACGAAAATCTGGCCCGGGAAATCCTCGAGCTGCACACCCTGGGAGTGAACGGCGGCTACACCCAGGCTGACGTCACCAGCTTCGCGCAAATCATCACCGGGTGGTCGATCGGCGGCGGCAAGGGACGACTGGCCGGCGGCGCGCCCGGTCAGTTCTATTTTCGCGACAATTTGCACGAGCCCGGCGCGAAGACTTTCCTCGGCAAAACTTACCGGCAATCAGGCCAGGCTCAGGGGGAGGCCGTGCTTGCGGATCTCTCGCGGCATCCGGCGACCGCGCAGTTCGTCGCGACCAAATTGGTACGGCATTTCGTTGCCGATGATCCGCCCCCGGAGGCGGTTGATCGCCTCGCGAAGGCGTTTCTCAAGTCCGGGGGCGATTTGCCGCATGTCTATTCAGCACTGATCGACTCCCCGGAGGCGTGGCAGCCGGAGGCCCGTAAGTTCAAGACGCCGCAGGAGTTCGTGTTCTCCAGCTTGAGAGCTTTGAACGTCTCGCCGCAGCGGCCGGAGGAAGTGGTGCGCAGCTTCGAACTCCTGGGGCAGCGCCAGTACACCCCGGGGTCCCCGGCAGGCTGGCCGGACATTGCCAAGGCCTGGGACGGATCTGACGCACTGATGCACCGCGTACTGTGGGCGGCGCGGTTTGCCGACAAGTTCGACCGGGGATTGGACCCTGTGGAGTTGGCCGCCGCCAGCCTGGGCAGCTATGCGCGTCCCGACACATTGGCGGCGCTGCGCCGCGCCGCCTCCTCCGGCCAAGCGCTGGCGCTGCTGCTGCTGAGTCCGGAATTTCAACGGAGATAACCCGATGCGATGCCTCGACGCGATCACCCGCCGGCGGTTCTTGGGCCTCAGCAGCGCCCTGGCTGCGAGCGCGGCGCTGCCCAAAATTGTGTTCGCCAATACCGGGGGAACGTCGCGACTCGTGGTCGTGATCCTGCGCGGCGCGTTGGATGGCCTGGCGGCCGTTCCGCCCTATGCCGACCCGGACTATGCGGGCTTGCATCGTGAACTCGCGATCGCCGCGCCGGGCGCCGCCGACGGCGCCCTAGCGCTGGATGGCAGCTTCGGGCTGCATCCGTCCCTGAATTTTCTACAGGAGCGCTACTCGGCGGGAGAACTCATCGTATTTCAGGCGGTGTCCTCGCCTTACCGCGATCGATCGCATTTCGATGGTCAAAACGTCTTGGAGAACGGACTTGCCAAGCCGATCGGTACCGCGGACGGCTGGTTGAACCGCGCCATTGCCGCCCTGCCGCGACATGCCGGTGCTTCCGATGCCGCCGTCGCCGTCAGTCAAAATATACCGTTGATACTGCGCGGCGATGCGCCCGTGATCTCGAAGTCTCCCCAGGCCCTCCCCGACTTGGATGAGGATTTGTTGGCGCGTCTGCAGGACCTGTATTCGAAGGACGAATGGTTCTCGGCTCGCTTGAGCCAGGCGCTGCAGACCGAAAAACTCGCCGATGACGCCGGCGGGGACCCTGCATCGCCGGCCATGATGGCGGCGAAGGCGGCCGGCGCGGACCGGGTCGCTGCGGTGGCGCGCATGGCCGCGACGCTCATGCGCAGCGAGGGCGGCCCGCAAGTCGCGGTGTTCGAAGCCACCGGTTGGGACACCCACGCCAATCAAGGCGGCACCAGGGGAATTCTCGCACAGCGTCTCGGCGGGCTCGACAAAGGGCTGCGCGCGCTATCGGAGGAGCTGGGACCTCTCTGGGCGCAGACCGCGATTCTGGTGGTGACTGAATTCGGTCGAACCGCTGCCATGAATGGCACCCGCGGCACGGATCATGGCACGGGCGGCTGTGCCTTCCTCGCAGGCGGAGCGGTGCGCGGTGGGCGCGTGATCACCGACTGGCCGGGTCTATCTCGCTCGGCGTTGCTGGACGGCCGCGATCTACGGCCAACGCTGGACCTGCGCAGCGTTTTCAAGACCGTGCTTGGCGAACACTTGCATGTCGATGCAAGGACTCTCGCTGCCCGGGTATTTCCAGACAGCGGCGGCGCGCGCCCTCTCCAAGGGCTGATACGCGCCTGATACCGACGCGCGCGCCTACAAGGCCGGTTCGCTGCTCGAAGCGGCGGGCGTCTCAGGTTCGGACACCGGAACCACCGGCGGCGCTGCAATGGGCTCGGGCGTTATGGTCACGGCGGGCTTCGGCTTTTTCGCGGCCGGCTTTTTCACCTCCACCTTCTTCGGTGCAGCCTTGACGGTTTTCTTGACGACCTTCGCCTTTACGCTCTTCGCTTTCGCCGTTGTCTTCGACTTGGACTTAGCCTTTACCGGCCGCTTGGCTTTTTTGGCGGCGCCCTTCTTGGCGGCGGTTTTCTTGGCCTTTGCCACTGGACGTTTCTTCGACTTGCTTTTCTTTGCCATGATCAATCTTCTCCTGGAGATCGTTCGAACTCGCTGTGAGAGTAGCCTTGAAAAAGTCCGCTGTCATCTGTGCATGACGCTGGAGTCGGTCACTCGTATTCAGTAGGCTGCTTGAAGTGATCCCCACCGCACCCGTTCGCCCGCTGAAGGAAGTCTGGTTAAGACCGCGACGCGTATTTCGCGACCTGGCACGGCTGCCGGTCGGAGTGACGGACTACGTGCTGGCGGCCGCGCAAGGCATCGGCAATTACCTGATGCTGTATCAAACCCAGGCGCCGGATTCCCACCTGAGCGTTTCCGACATCGTCGCCAATTCGATCCGTTATGGACCCATCACCGGCGTCGCCGGCGTGTTCTTGTTCTCGCTGATATACGGACGGTTGGGCGCCCGCATCGGCGGCCATTTCACCCGCAACCAGATATTTCACGTGCTGGCTTATGGCGGCCTGCCCGTGGTTGCCACACTAGTGCTCTGGGCGCTGACCTTCCTGCTTGTCGGCGATGCAGCCTTCGCCGCGCCCCCCGGCAGCGACATCGATGGCTTCGTCTGGATCATCCTGCGCGTGCAATTCGTGGCGAGCCTGCTGCTGCTGTTCTGGAGCTACGTACTGCAGATCATGGGATTCAGCGAAATTCTCGGTCTGCCGGTGCGCAAAGCCGTCGGTCTCTGGCTGGCAGGACAGTTGCTCGGGGTGCTGGCCGCATTCTTCCTGGCCATCCTGGTCGCGATCCTGTTCCCGGGCGTGGTTCCCAGCCCACCTTAAGCGTGCGCGGGCGTCACCGGCAGCGCACGATGCAGGAACTCGCGTATGTCGGCGATTTCTGCGGGGCACACGGAGTGCGGCATGGGGTAGTCGTGCCACTCCACCGAATATCCATGGGTTTTCAAGAAATCCCGGCATTTGATGCCAAGCGCCATGGGAACGACCGGGTCGCCCCGACCATGCGCCACTAGGATGGGCGTGGCATCGTTCGCAGCCGCCTTCTGCGCCAGGAAGCTGCCCTCGCCAGGCAGGTAGCAAGACAAGGCCATCACCCCGGCGAGCTTCTGCTCGAAGCGCGGCGCCACATACAAGGATACCGCTCCGCCTTGCGAAAACCCCGCAAGAACGATGCGCGTCGTGGGGATCGAGCGGGACACCTCGCGGGCTATCAACTGGCGAATCTCCACATCAGCTTCGCGAAATCCGGCCACGTCCTCGGCCGCCCCGCGATCCAGACCCTTGATGTCGTACCAGGCGCGCATGCGCATACCGCCGTTCCAAGTCACGGGACGCACCGGCGCATTCGGGAAGACGAAACGCCAGGCCCGCTCGCCGCGCGCCACCAACTCCGGCACGATGGGCTCAAAGTCGTGCCCGTCGGCGCCCAAGCCGTGCAGCCAGATGATTGCCGCGTCCGGCTTGGGCGCGGTTTCTACTTCAATGGTTTCCAGCATCTGCGTAATGTACTAGACAACGCGTCGACCGCGTAAGCAACCGGCTCCGGCAAGCAATTGCCGATATCATTTGCGCATGGCTACTACGCTCGAGGATTTGCGCCGCTACGCCATCGCCCGCTCGCTGTTCAAGCCGACCACGTTGGGACGCGCCATCGCCAAGCTTGGCTTCGTGCAGGCGGACCCGATTCGCGCGCCGGCGCGCGCCCAGGATCTAACCCTGCGCCATCGGGTGGTGAATTATCGAGCCGGCGATCTGGAGCTGCGCTATCCGCGGATGGCGCTCGAGGAGGACTTTTTGCATACGTACGGGTTCCTGCCGCGGGCTCATCATGCCTTGATGCATCCCCGTACTTCGCGCCACAAGTGGACCCCCGTCCGCACCCGCCAGGCCGACGCGGTCCTGGCCTTCATCGCCGAGCGAGGCATCGTCCATCCGCGCGAGGTCGATGCGCATTTTGCGCACGGCAAAACCACCAACTGGTTCGGCGGAACTTCGAACGTGAGCACGCAGCTGCTCGACACCATGCATTATCGGGGCTTGCTGCGCGTCGCGCGGCGCGAGGGCGGCACCCGGGTCTACGCCGTACGCGAGGCCGCGCCGCCCCCACAGGACATCGACGTCGAGGCACGCATGGACGCGCTGGTCGACCTGATCGTCGGCAAGTACGCGCCTCTCCCGGCGGCCACCCTGGGCAATCTCGTCCACCGTCTTCGCTCCGCCGCCCCGCAATGGGACAAGCACCGGCGCGGCGCACTGGCCCGCGCCAAGGCGCGCCTCGGCACGGCCCGGGTGGACGGCAACGATTGGTATTACCCCTGCGCGGAATGCCCGAATTCGCGGCGCTGGCAGCCGGATGAGGAGGTGCGGCTGTTGACGCCCTTCGATCCGATCGCCTGGGATCGTCGCCGCTTCGAGATCTTCTGGGGATGGGCCTATCGATTCGAAGCCTACACCCCGGCGCCCAAGCGCAAGCTCGGCTACTACGCCCTGCCCGTGCTGTGGCATGACCGCATGATCGGCTGGGGAAACCTGTCCGTGCAGCATGGCCGACTGCAATCCTCGTTCGGGTTTTTGCAGGGCCGTCCGCCGCGCTCGCAGGCGTTCCGCCAGGCGCTGGAGGCGGAACTGGCGAGAATGCGCGCATTTCTCGATGTCGTGCATTGACAAGGTCTGCATTTTTATGCAGGATGCGCGCAATTTTATGCAGCCGATGAATTCAGATGCTCAGAGCCGAAACCGATAACAGCAGCGCGCCGGCGCGGCGCAGCATGCTCGTCAAGATCATTCGCGAGGGCACCGTCCGGCGGCAGACGGAATTGGTGGCGCTGCTGCGTAAATCCGGGCACATCGCGACGCAATCGAGCGTGAGCCGCGACCTGCGCGAACTGGGCGTGGCCAAGATGGGCGACCGTTACGTACTGCCCGAGAACGCGGTGCCGGCGAAGAGCGACTTTTCCGCCCTGAAGCAATTCGTCAATGCGCGCTTGACCGCGGGAACCAACCTGACGGTGCTGAAAACCACCGTCGGCTCGGCGCAAAGCGTCGCGGTCGCGATCGACACGGCGCGCTGGCCCGAAGTCGTGGGCACGATTTCCGGCGATGACACCATTTTCATCGCCACCGCGGGTGCACAAGCACAACGCAAATTGAGCGAACGTCTGCTCGCCATCTTCGGACGCTGAATTCCCATGACATCCACTGCAAGGCAGGGCGCCGAGCCCATTCTTTTAGCATTCTCCGGCGGTCTCGATACCTCGTTCTGCGTGCCTTGGCTGAAGGACACCTACCAACGGCCGGTCATCACCGTCACCGTGGATACGGGCGGCATCGATGCCGCGGCGGCGAAATCGCTGGCCGAGCGCTCCGCGCTATTGGGTGCTGCGGCGCATCATCAGATCGACGCACGGCAGGCTTACTTTGATCAGGTATTGAAGTTCTTGATCATGGGCAATGTGCGTCGCGGCAACCTCTACCCGCTATGCGTGGGCGCCGAACGCGTGCTGCAGGCGCAGACCATTGCGCAAATGGCGTTATCGCTGCGCACGACGTCGGTGGCGCATGGCTGCACGGCCGCGGGCAACGATCAGGTGCGCTTCGAAGTGGCGTTGCGGACGTTGGCGCCAGACCTCGAAATCATAGCGCCGGTGCGCGACCGCGCCTTCAAGCGGCCGGAACAACTCAAATATCTCGAGGAACACCGCTTACCCATACCGCCGTTCGGCGGCGCCTACTCCGTCAATCGCGGCCTTTGGGGCGTCACCATCGGCGGCAAGGAAACCTTGACCTCGCAAGGCAGCATTCCCGAGGAAGCGTGGGTGCTGTCCAAGGATGCCTTCAGCAATCCGCGCCCCGCCGCGCGTCACAGTCTTGGGTTCGAGCATGGCGTACCGACGAGTGTGGACGGCACGCCGATGTCGGCGGTGGCCGTGATCGAGAAACTCGAGAGCTTGGCCGGCCCCTTCGGCATCGGACGCGGCATTCATTTGGGCGACACCGTCATCGGCACCAAGGGCCGCGTTGCCTTCGAGGCGCCGGCCGCCGAGGTGTTGCTCACGGCGCATCGCGAACTCGAGAAGCTCGTGATGACCGGCAAGCAGCAACGCATCAAGGAATCGGTCGCGCAGCCCTACGGCGACCTGGTACATGAAGGCCAGCACTTGGACCCCGTGTGCCGCGACATCGAAGCATTGCTGCTCTCGTCGCAATCCAGAGTCAGCGGCGAGGTTCGAATGGTATTGCGCCCGGGATCGATATTCGTCGAAGGTGTCTCGTCGCGCTACTCGCTGATGGCGGCCTCGAAGGGCGTATACGGCGAGAGCGCCGGAGAGTGGACGCCGGCCGACGCACTCGGGTACTCGAAAATGCTGGCGCTGACGGGCGTGTTCTACAAGCGCGCGGGAGAACAGAAATGACGATGCGCACCGTCGTGGTCGACAAGATCGCCTCCGTGACCCAGGCCTGCGGACTTTCGCACGAAATCCGCATTGCGCCGGAGATTCCCTGCCAGGAGGGCTTGGTGCTGGTGGTCGAGATTCTCAACAACAAGGCCAATTACAACACCTTGGAGCTCACCAGCGGGCGCATGGCGAAGGTGGTGCGGGGCGATATCGTGGTCGGCGCGCTCGGACACCGCAAGGCTCTGTTCGGATACTCGGGCCACATCCCCGACAAGCTGGTGCCCGGCGACGTGATTCAAATGTTGAACATCGGCGGCGTGCTCGGCATTTGCGACTCGGCGACACCCGACAAGGGCAAACCATTCGACTGCAAGGTGTTGGGTACCGTGCTGACTTTTCCCTATCTCGGCGAGCGCATCGGCGTACCCGCCAAGGTCGGCTATAAGCCGTTGCAGTACGATGCGCCCCTCGATGCGCGCGGCGTACCCGTGGTCGCGCTCGCGGGCACCTGCATGGAAGCGGGCAAGACGGCCGCGGCTTCCGCCATCATTTCGCGCATGCGTCATCGCGGCCTGATCGTGGATGCCTTCAAAGCCACCGGCGTCTCCTTGCGCCGTGACATCATGGCTTTCGAGGACTCGGGCGCGCGCCGCACGATGTTGTTCACCGACTTGGGGATAGTCACCACCACGGGCAAATGCGGCCCCGCATTGACCCGTACCATGCTCACGGAGATGGCTTCCGGCCAGCCCGATGCGATCGTGTTCGAATTGGGCGATGGACTGCTGGGAACCTACGGCGTGGAGTCGATTCTGCGCGAGCCCGACATCAAACAAGCCCTGACCGCGGTGGTCTTGTCGGCCAACGATCCGGTGGCGGCGTGGGGCGGCGTCAAGCTGTTGCGCGAGCGCTTCGGCATCGAACCCTGCGCGGTCACCGGGCCTGCGACCGACAACCAAGTGGGCGTGGAGATCATCCGCGAGCAGATGCAGGTGGAAGCCTTCAATGCCATCAGCTCTCCGGCGCAACTCGGCGATTACATCATCGCGGCGCTCGGACTGCGCAACGTGCGTGATTCCAAGGTAGCGGGCGAATGAACGACACCGTTCCGGCGGTGATTCTCGGCGGCACCGGCTACGTCGCCGGCGAGCTGCTGCGCTTGCTCGCGGTGCATCCGCGCATGGGCGTCGCGGCGGTGCTCTCGGACAGTCAGCCGGGCGCGGCCGTCGCCGCCGCTTTCGCGCATTTGCGCGATGCCTATCCCGAACTCAATTTTTCCGGCGCCGAGGACATCGAAGCGGTGCTTCGCCGCAATCCGGTGACCGCGCTGTTCTCCGCCGCACCGCACGGAATATCGGCGGGCATCGTCGACCGGCTGCTGCGCGCCGCCGAGCAGGCCGGCACGCGCGTGCACTGCGTGGATATCTCCGCGGACTTCCGCTACTCCAGCCAGGAGGCGTACGAGGCGGTGTACAAGCATCCTCATGGCGCACCCGCGCGGATCCGCGAGTTCACCTGCGCCGTGCCCGAACATCTACAGCGTTCGCCCACGGCGCACGTCGCCCATCCGGGCTGTTTCGCCACTGCGACCTTGTTGGCAAGCGTACCGTTGCTGGCTCTGACGCTCACCGATGCGCGGCTGTTCGTCACCGGCATCACCGGCAGCACCGGCTCGGGCCGCAAGCCGGTCGAGGGCACGCACCATCCGCTCCGGCATGGCGATCTTTACACCTATGGCGCCCTCGCCCATCGGCACGTGCCGGAGATCATCGCCTGCGCGAAACACGCGACGGGCCTCGAGGCGGAATTCAACTTCGTGCCGCACTCCGGCCCGTTTGCGCGCGGCATTCACGTCACCGTGCAGGCGAGCCTGAAGAAGCCGCTCAGCAGCGCACAAGCCCAAGAGGCGCTGCGCTCCTATTACAAGGACTGCCCATTCGTCCGGGTGCGGGACGGCGCGCCGCGCGTCAAGGACGTGGCCGCCAGCAATTATTCGCACTTGAGCGCCGTGACCAACGGCAGGACGATCGCCGTGATGTCGGTGCTCGACAATTTGAACAAGGGCGCGGCCGGCGGCGCCATTCAGTGGATGAATCGTTTATTGGGCTTCCCCGAAACGGCCGGGCTCACCGCGCCGGCACCCGGGTGGACTTGAGGTACACATGGCAGCGACGAGCATAGCGACGGCATACTCAGGCCACTTGGCCAACGTGTTTGCCCAGTATCCGGTCGAAGTGGCCCACGGTGAGGGCGTGTGGCTGCACACGCGCGACGGCCGCAAGATCCTGGATTTCTACGGTGGTCACGCCGTCGCGGGATTGGGATATGCCCATCCGCGCTGGCTCGCCGCGCTCGAACGCCAGGCGCGCCAGATGGCATTCCAAACCAACGCGCTGCCGATGCTGATACGCGAGCGAGCCGCGGCGAAGCTGACCAAGTTCGCAGCGTTGGGGTTGGAGACGGTGTTCTGGCTCAACAGCGGCGCCGAGGCCAATGAAAACGCGCTCAAGCTGGCGTTCAAGCTCACCGGGCGAAGCAAGGCTGTCGCGCTCGAGCAGAGTTTTCACGGACGCACCGCCGCGGCGGGCGCGGTGACGTGGGGCGCTCTCAAAAAATGGTACGGTTTCCCGCGAACGCCGTTCGACGTGGCGTTCACGCCGCGGGACGACGCGGCGGCGTTGGAACGCAATATCGACAGCGACACCGCGGCCGTCATCGTCGAACCCGTGCAGGGCGTCGGCGGCGCCTATCCTATGGCTAAGCCGATGTTGCAGGCATTGCGGCAGCGCTGCGACGACGTCGGCGCGATGCTCATTTTCGACGAAGTACAGTGCGGGGTGGGCCGCTCCGGCAGTCCTTTCGCCGCGAATTTCTATGGAGTGACGCCCGACGTCCTCACCGCGGCCAAGGCATTGGGCAATGGCTTTCCCGTCTCGGCGCTGCTGTTGTCGCGCCGCATTGCCGCGCAGCTGAGAGTAGACGACATGGGCACGACCTTCGGCGGCGGCCCCATGGCCTGCGCCATCGCTGAAGCAGTGATCGACGCCATCGAGTCCGAATCGCTGCTGGCCAACGTCCGGCAGGTATCGAATTACATTCGAAGCAGCTGCATCGTCGGCCCGATCACCGGCGTGCAGGGATTGGGATTTCTCTTGGGCTTAAAGACCTCGAGGCCGGCGAAGGAAGTTCAAGCGGCGCTGCTCGACAAGAACATCTTGGCGGGTACCAGCGCCGATCCGAACATCCTGCGGTTGCTGCCTGCGTACATCATGAACGAGGGGCACGTCGATCAACTGAGCGACGCACTGGCGAGAATTCCCGCGTGAAGCGCTTTCTCGACCTGGCCGACTTCAGCCGCGAACAAGTCATGGACTTGCTGTCGCTGGCGCAGTCGCTGCAGGAGAGGCCCGACCCGCGCGCTCTGGCGGGCAAGGTGCTCGGCATGGTGTTCATGAATCCCTCGCTGCGCACTCTCGCATCGTTTCAGTCCGGCATGGCCAGGCTGGGGGGCAGTTCGTTCGTCATCGTACCGGGGCAGGGAACGTGGCAGCTCGAGACCCGTGTCGGCGCCATCATGAACGGGGCCGCCGCCGAGCACATCCGCGAAGGCATACCGGCGCTCGCCTCCTACTGCGACGCGTTGGGCGTGCGCGCGTTCGCCGAAGGCAAGAACCTGGACTGTGATTTGCGCGAGACGTTGTTCGGCATGATCGACGAGCTTTGCGACAAGCCGCTCATCAACTTGGAGTCGGCGATGAATCATCCCTGCCAAGCCCTGGCCGATTGGCGCACGATGGACGAGACGAACATTCCGCAGCGGGCCAAATTCGTCCTGAGCTGGGTATACCACCCCAAGGCCCTGCCTTTGGCGGTGCCTGCGGCAGCATTGCACATGGCTGCCATGCGCGGCATGGAGGTCGTGGTGCTTCGCCCGGAAGGCTTCGCGCTGCCCCGGCAGATCATGGAAAAGGCGCGAATCGCCGCGGCGTCGTCGGGCGGTTCGGTCACCGAGACCGAGGATCGCGGCGCCGCGTTGGCGGACGCGGGCGTGCTATACGCCAAGGAATGGGGCAGCACCACGCATTATGGCGATGCGCAAGCGGACGGCAAACTGCGCGCGGATCTTACCGATTGGTGCGTGCGTGAGCAGTGGTTCGCGGCTGCAAGGCCCGATGCGAAATTCATGCACTGCCTGCCGGTGCGCCGCAACGTCGCCGTTGCCGATGAAGTTCTCGACGGTCCACGCGCGTTGGTCAGGCGCGAGGCTCACAATCGACTGACCGTGCAGATGGCTGTTCTGCACCGCATGCTGGCCGGTTGACCCAGGAGTTATCTCGATATGATCATGAGCAGACCTGACCCTTCCGTCGCGGTGCGCGCGCTGCGCAGCGCGGCCCCCTACATCCGCATGTACAAGAACAAGGTGTTCATCATCAAGGCGGGCGGCGCGGTGTTCAGCGATGAGGCTGCCACGCGCGGCCTGATCGAACAGGTGGCGATACTGCATCAGGTCGGCATCAAGACCGTGCTGGTGCACGGCGGCGGCCCGCAGTTGGACAACCTGCAGGCGACGCTGGGAATCGACACCAAGATGATCAATGGTAGACGCGTCACCGATCAGAAATCGATCGACGTCACTGCGATGGCGCTCAACGGATTGATCAACACGCGCATTCTCGCCATCTGCCGCGCGTTGGACGTCGAGGCGATCGGCCTCTCCGGCGTCGATGCAGGATTGATCCGCGCGCACAAACGCAAGCCGGTGGCGATTTCGCCGGATTCGAGCGAAACGGTGGATTATGGTTTCGTGGGCGATATCGATGCCGTCAATTCATCGGTGCTCTTGAAGCTGCTGGACAACGGGCTCATGCCCGTCGTCAGCCCTCTGTCGGCGGATTCCAACGGTACCTTGCTCAACATCAATGCCGATACCGTGGCCGCGGCGATCGGCGGCGCGCTGAACGCCGAGAAGCTGGTGCTGTGCACCGGCGCGCACGGAATCCTGGAGCGTCCCGAGGAGCCGAGCTCGGTGGTCTCCTACACCGACATCCAGGGACTCAAGCGGCTGCGCGCACAGGGCAGCCTCAAGGACGGCATGCTGCCCAAAGCGGCCGCGATCGAACACGCGATCTTGGGCGGAGTGCGCCGCGTGCACGTGATCAGCTACAAATCCGCGGACAGCTTGCTGGCCGAGATCTTCACCAACGAGGGCACGGGCACTCTGGTCATCGCTGACTTGAATGCTTTGAGCGATGCCGAGCAGCTCGCCGCGACGGTCGAGGGCGGATGAGCAGGCGGGCGCCAAGGCCATGACGCGGCTCTGGGACAAGGGAGGTTCGCTCGACGCGCGCGTGCTCGAATACACCGCGGGCGACGACTATCTGCTCGATAACCGCCTGGTTCCCTACGATATCCGCGCGTCGATCGCGCACGCCGAGATGCTCGCCGAACAGGGGCTGGTCTCGCCCGAAGACACCACGCTCATCCGCGACGCCCTGTCCGCCATCGGCGCGGAACATGCGCTTGGGCATTGGCGGGTCACGCTCGAGCAGGAGGATTGCCAGACTGCGATCGAGAATCTGCTCACGGCACGCATCGGCGCCGCCGGCGGCCGCTTGCATGCGGGCAGATCGCGCAATGATCAAGTGCTGGCGGCGCTGCGGCTTTACATGGGCGACGCCGCGCGCAGTTTGAGCGCGGGTGCGATCGCCGTGGCCGAGGCGCTCGATGCATTGGCCGCGCGCGATGGCGACATCGCGCTGCCGGGCTATACGCACATGCAGCAGGCGATGCCGAGCAGCGTCGCCCTGTGGGCAGCTGGCTATGCCGCGGAAATACGCGACGATGCCGCGGGTCTTGAGCAGACGCAGCGGCGCATCAGCAAGAACCCGCTGGGATCGGCCGCGGGCTTCGGCACGCCGAATCTGCCGGTGAATCGCGACAGCACGCGACGCAGGCTGCAGTTCGCCGAGACGCACGAGCCCGTGACGGCGGTGCAGCTGTCGCGCGGCAAGGCCGAGGCCCAGTTGTTGTTCGAAATCACGCTGTTGACCCAGGACATCGGCAGATTGGCCGCGGATCTCACGCTCTTTTATACGCAGGAATACGGCTTCGTCAGTTTGCCCGAGGCCTTCACGACCGGCTCCTCCATCATGCCGCAAAAGCGCAATCCGGATGTCTTCGAACTGATGCGCGGACGCAGCGCGGTGGCGCAGGCGGCGCTCGGCGAAGTGCTGGCAGTCACGCAAAAACTCACATCGGGTTACCACCGCGACCTGCAGTTGATCAAGCCGCCCCTGTTTCGCGGCATCGATTCCTGTCTGCAGACCTTGAGCATCCTGCCGGGTGCACTACAGGGAGTGCGGTTCCTACCGGAGAACATCCGGCTCGATCCTGCGATCAATGCCGCGTCTGCCGCGAATGCGCTGGTGGCCGAGGAAGGCATACCCTTCAGAGAAGCCTACCGGCGCATCGCCGCCAAACTCAAGGAGTCCCAATGAGCATCTGGCGCAGCTTGAGAACGCTGGACGAACTTAATGCACCCAAGGCCACGCTGATTTCGCATCTCGGCATCAAGATCATCGAAATCGGCCCCGACTTCTTGCGCGGCACGATGCCGGTGGATGCACGCACGACGCAACCCTATGGCTTGCTGCACGGGGGCGCGTCGGTGGCGTTGGCCGAATCCTTGGGCAGCGCCGGGGCAGCGATGTGCGTGGACGCGGAGTATCAAGTGGTGGGCCAGGAAATCAACGCCAACCACGTACGCGCGGTGCGCAGCGGTCTGGTGACGGGAACCACCAGGCCGGTGCATATCGGCGGACGCACGCATGTGTGGACCATCGACATCGTCAACGACTCCGGAAAGCTTGTCTGCATCTCGCGGCTGACCATGGCCGTCATCAAGCGCGGCGCGTTGCCCTAGCCTTTCGGAGCGTGTCCGAGTATTCCACGCGAGCCTTGCGGGGTGGCGTTTGTCACCGCAACTGGCGTATGGTGCGCGCCATGAAACAAAGCAAATTTTTTCTGTGCCGCTGGACGGCCGTCGGACTGATGGCCGCACACGCGCCCCTGCTGCTGGCACAACCGCCGGCGCAAGCTCCGGCGCAGCCGCAAACGCCCCCGCCGATAACTGCCCCGGGCGCCGATCCGGGCCCCCTGCCTTCCATCGATCAAACCAGTTACATGTTCGGCGTGACGCTCGGCACGCAGCTGCACGGCATCGGCATCACCAATGAATTGTCCAACGATGCGCTGGTACGCGGCATCAAGGACGGCCTGAACGGCAGAGAGCCGACGAAGGACGAGATGCGACAGCTGCAAGCCTACATACGCAGCCACGCGGAGGCCACGGCGGCGCGCAATCGCGCCGCGGCGGCCGATTATCTGGCGCGAAACGCGCATGAGAAAGGCGTGATCTCGACCCCGTCGGGCCTGCAGTACAAGGTCAGTGCCGCCGGCGACAAGAAGGCGCCGCCGATCACCACCTTGGATCAGGTGACCGTCCAATATCGCGGCCGGCTGCTCGACGGCACCGAATTCGACAGCTCTTATGCGAGCGGCGTTCCCGCAACCTTTCCGGTCAACGGCGTCATCAAGGGTTGGCAGGAAGCCTTGGTGTTGATGAAGCCCGGCGCCAAGTTTCGATTGTTCATACCTCCCGAACTGGCTTACGGCTCGGCGCCCAAGCCTAAGATACCCGCCGGCTCGCTGTTGATATTCGATGTGGAGATAATCAGCGCTCAATCGCCGGGCGCTGCCGCGCCTAAACCCGTGCCGATGCCCTCCGCAACGAAGTAGCCGCGGCACCTCGCGCCGGCTCCTAGCGACGCAAATCCAACGCGTTGGTGAGATCCCCCATGGGCGCGGAGCCGTGCGCCGCCAGCCCCTGATCGCGCATTTTCATTCCCGGCAGCATCTCCAATTGGAAGCGGCGCGTGATCAAGCGCAGGATGGATCCTGTATCGTATTGCGTGTGATCGACGCTGCCGCGCTTCGCATAGGGAGATATGATCAGCGCGGGAATGCGCGCGCCGGGACCGAGCAGGTCGCCTTGCGGCGGAGCCACGTGATCCCAGGCTCCGCCGAATTCGTCATAAGTGACCACGATCAGCATGTGCTGCCATTGCGGCCCCGCGCGCAGCTTCGCAATCAATGCCGCGATGTGCTCATCGCCCTCCGCGACGGATGCGTAACCCGCGTGCTGATTGAGGTTGCCCTGCGGCTTGTAGAACGTAACCGCCGGCAACCGGCCCGCAGCAACGTCCGCCAGCAGATCGTCATAGTCCTTGAGATGCGCCGCGCGCGCCTCGGGGTGAGCTTCGGGGTCGAAGCGCGCGTAGTAATTGAACGGCTGGTGATGCGGCTGAAAATCCGGATTGCCGCCGGCGGTCGACGGGGCATAGATCACCGTGCGCTGCCGGTCCGACGCGCGGCTGCCGTCGGCCAGCGCCGCGTTCCACGATCCTGCGTACCACGCCCAGCCGACGTGCCTCTCATCCAACAGGTCGCCGATCGTCGATGCGGCCTGCGGCGGCAACGTGGTCTTGTTGTTCGGATCGGCGTAGCGGTAACTCGCATCGTTCACCGCAGGTGCGTTGCCGCTCGGCTGATAGGACGGCTGCATGGTGTTGACGGCATGGAATTTGCCGTCGCCGAAATAATTCCGCGGCGTAATGTTGCCGCTCCCGGCAAATGTCGGGGGCGCATCCAGCGCCGAGGCCGGAGGATGCGATGCCGTTTTCAGCCGCGGCAGATATCGTCCGGCCGAATCTTGTTCGAGAATGGCTATCGAAGGCTTCGCAGGCGCCGTGTCGGCCTCCGGATATTCGGGCGCACACGCGCAAATAAGATATTGATGATTGAGGAACGAGCCGCCGAAAGCCCCCTGGAAGAAGTTGTCGGCAAGCACGAATTCCCGCGCCAACTCAAACAGCGCGGAGCGGCTGTAATCGTAATGCCCCATCGCGAGGCCTCCGGCGTCCGACCAGGCAGCGTAGCCGTCGTTCCTGCCGCCGTCGATCTGCATCTGGTGCTCGAAGAAACGATGCCACAGGTCGCGGGTCACGGTCGACGTCGACAGCGTTACATTCGATTGGGCCGTGTAGGCATGCTCGATGGAGAACGGAGCGTTGGGCAAACCGACGCTTTGCTGTTGGGTCACCACCGGATTGGATCCTGGCGCAGTGACGCCGCCCCAGGCGGGCGGCAGGGCCGCCAGGACTGTTCCGTCGCGATCCACTTGCGGAATGTATGCCGAGGTCGGCCGGCCGTCGGCCGCCATCACCTCGCGCAGGCCGCGAGCGTTCGGAAAATTACCGTAAAGATTATCGAAGGCACGGTTTTCGGCATAGATCACCACGATGGTGTCGATGTCGTTGCGCAGCGCCCGAGTCGTCGCGGATTCATCGGCCGGCGCCGACTGCGCATGGAGGGAGGGTTGCGGGTTGGAACAAGCGCCGAGCGCGGCACAAAGGCTAAGCGCGCCGAGGATGAGTCGGCGCGCCGAACGAGCAGCAATGGTCATGGGCCGCAGTATAAACACCGCGGGGCAACCGGCGTACTAAAGCGCGGCGTGCGGAAGCGCGGGCGCTAGAAGGTCCACAGCGCGCTGACGGTAAAGGCGTCCGGGTCGCCGAACGGGGAACTGATGCGCTCGTACTCCGCGCGTACGGTGAAACCCAAGGGCAGCTTGGAACTGACGCCGCCCCCATAAGCGAACTTGGTTTGAGTGACGGCGCTGCGCCCGACTATGACGTACTGCGGGCAGGGGGAGCCCGTCGTGCAGGGCTCGGAAACATAGTCGTTCGCAGTGAGCCTCAGGCGCGCCACACCCGCCTTTGCATACAGGTCGATGAAGGGAATGGGAATCGGCAAATACCCAAGGCCGAACAAAACGGGCGCAGTCGGGTGCGAATCGTAGCCGTAGACATTAGGGCTATAATAATCGTGCCTCCCAGGCTGACCGAAGTCGATGTATTCCACCTCGGCGCCCACGTAAGGTATCGGCCTGACGCCGATGATGGCTTTCCACGCCGTTTGATGGTCGTTGTAATAGCCAGGGAGTCCATAGCCTGGATCATCGCTTCTGATCGTCGACTCGCCGACTCCGGCGCCGAAGTACAAACCCGCCGGGTTGTAAAAACCGAACGGATCATCCGCCGCCACAGCGGCCGTCGACGCCCCGCACGCCGCGACCGCCACGAGTGCGCCAAGGCCCTTGGTAAACCTCTTCATCTACATCTCCGATATAAGTTACTGATGTCATGGACCCATGGCCGCCGATAGAAGTTCCAGCCGAACCCTTGGGCGCCCGCGGGTATACTTAACATTATGAAAGGTTTGGTTCGCTTGTGGGTAATCGTGTATGTGGGCGGTACTTTGGCCGCTTGCGGACAAAAAGGGCCGCTGGTGCTGCCGGATGTGGCGGCCAAGCGCAAGCACGCCGTGCCGACGTTGCCTGCCCCGGCCACGCCTAATAACACCGGGGTCGTCTCCCCCGCGCCCGCGGATGCGAATCCTGCGACCACGCCAGCGCCGCCGGCCAGCAGCGCGGCTCCGGAGCCCAGCCCGACTCCGCCGCAGCCCTGAAGCGGACGGATCCGCATGAGTCAAGAACCTTCGCGCAAGCTCATTCTCGTCGATGGCTCGGGTTATCTGTATCGGGCATTTCACGCGCTGCCGCCGCTCAGCAACTCAAAGGGCGAACCCACCGGCGCGGTGCTGGGCGTGCTCAACATGCTCAACAAGATGATCAAGGAAGAGGCGCCCGAGCGGATGGCGGTGGTATTCGACGCGCCGGGCCGGACATTCCGCGACGATTTGTTCGATGAGTACAAGGCGCATCGTGCGCCCATGCCGGATGACCTGCGTTCGCAAGTGCAGCCGCTGTACGACACGGTTGCCGCCATGGGAGTACCGCTGCTGCGCGTGGCCGGCGTGGAGGCGGACGACGTCATCGGCACACTCGCCCTTCAAGCGGCCGAGGCCGGCTACCGCGTACTGATCTCGACCGGCGATAAGGACATGGCGCAGCTGGTCGGCCCGAACATCGAGCTGCTGAACACCATGAGCAACACGCGTCTCGACCGGACGGGCGTCAAGGCGAAATTCGACGTGTACCCGGAACAGATTGCCGATTACCTGGCGTTGGTCGGCGATACCTCGGACAACATACCCGGCATTACCGGTGTGGGCCCGAAGACTGCGGCCAAGTGGCTCAATCAATATCAGACTTTGAACGAGCTGATTGCTCGGGCCGCCGACATCGGCGGCAGGGTCGGCGAGAATCTGCGCAACGAGATGCCGAAGCTGGAGCTGTCGCGCAAGCTCGCGACCATCGATACCGCGCTCAAGCTCGAAGTCACTCCCGAACAACTCAAGCCCGGGGTACCCGATGTCGCGCGGCTGCGCGAATTGTATTCGCGCCTGGAGCTGCGCACGCTGCTCAAGTCTCTCGGCACCGAAACGCCGGCCGCAGTTGGCGTCGATATCGTCGGCGCCGATGTCGAGGTGTTGGTGGCCGAGACCACCGCGGCGGGCGCCACCGAAGTCGCGGCTTTGGCGATGTTGCGGCCCGCGCGCGATTATCACACGGTATCGTCGCCGGAGAGCTTCGCCGCGTGGCTCGATAAACTCAAGGCGGCGGCGCTGATTTCATTCAACATCGAAACCGACGGCGCGAATTACATGCAGGCACGCATCGTCGGCGTGGCCTTCGCGGTGGCGGCGGGCGAAGCCGCTTATGTGCCGGTCGGACATGACTCTCCGGGCGCGCCGCATCAGCTGGATCGCGACAAGGTGTTGGCGCAACTCAAGCCCCTGCTCGAGGATATGACCAAAGCGAAACTGGGCCATCATCTGAAGACCGATGCGCATGTGCTCGCCAACTACGGCATCGCGCTCAACGGGCCGCGATTCGACACCATGCTGGAATCCTACGTGCTCAACAGCGTCGCCACACGCCACGACATGGACTCGACCGTGGCGAAATATCTAGGCATGAAAACCATTCAATACCAGGACGTCGCCGGCAAGGGCGCGAAGCAGATTGCGTTCAACCAGGTCGACGTGGACCGCGCCGCCGAGTATTCCGCCGAAGACGCCGACGCCACGCTGCGCCTTCATGAGGCGCTCTGGCTGCGGCTCGAGGCAGAGCCGCGCCTGCGCGAAGTGTACGAGACCATCGAGCAACCGTTGGCGCCGGTTCTGTTCCGCATGGAACGCTGCGGCGTATTGGTGGACCGCGAGCTGCTCCAGAGACAGAGTACCGAATTGGCAGCGCGCATGCTGGAGCTGCAGCAGCAGGCACACGCCGAAGCCGGCGGCGAGTTCAATGTGGATTCGCCGAAACAGCTGCAAGAGATTTTGTTCGGCAAACTCGGTATTCCGGTCACGCGCAAGACACCCACCGGCCAGCCCTCGACGGCGGAGGATGTCCTGGAGGAACTGGCGGCGGCCTATCCGCTGCCCAAATTGATTCTGGAGTATCGCGGCGTCGCCAAACTCAAATCGACCTATACGGACAAGCTGCCCCTACAAATCGACCCGGAGACGGGGCGCATTCACACTTCTTATCATCAGGCGGTTGCCGCGACCGGCCGTCTCTCCTCGACCGACCCGAATCTGCAAAATATCCCGATTCGCACGCCCGAGGGGCGCCGCATTCGACAGGCCTTCATCGCTGCGCCCGGGCATTCGCTTATCGCCGCCGACTATTCGCAGATAGAGTTGCGCATCATGGCGCACCTGTCCGGCGATCAGAACTTGCTGCGGGCCTTTGCCGAAGATAGAGACGTCCACCAGGCGACCGCAGCCGAAGTTTTCGGTCTTGCGCTGGACGCGGTCAGCGCGGATCAGCGCCGCTCCGCCAAGGCCATCAACTTCGGCTTGATGTATGGCATGTCGGCCTTCGGCCTTGCGCGTCAGTTGGGCATCGCGCGCGGCGAAGCGCAAAAATACATGGACCTCTATTTTGAGCGCTACCCAAGCGTACGGCGCTACATGGAGGAAACGCGCCGCCAGGCGCGCGAACTCGGGTTCGTCGAGACCGTTTTCGGCCGCAGGCTTTACCTGCCGGAGATCCAATCGCGCAATCAGGCACTGCGCCAATACGCGGAACGCAGCGCCATCAACGCGCCGATGCAGGGTACGGCCGCCGACATCATCAAGCGCGCCATGATCGAGGTGGATGCATGGCTGCAAAGTTCAGGCGCGCCTGCGCGGCTCATTATGCAGGTTCACGACGAACTGATTCTGGAAGTCGAGAACTCTGCGACGCAAACTCTTGTAGGACAATTACTGACACACATGTCGCGTGCGGCGCAACTGTCGGTTCCGCTCAAGGTTGATGTAGGGGTTGGCCGCAACTGGGACGAAGCACATTAGTCGCTGCTATTCACCTGGTAGTCGCTGCGACACTCGCCTAAATTAGTTGCTGCGCATTCACCTGAATTAGTGCAAAATCGTGTCAGTTGTGGGGTTCGCAACGAAATTCAGGCTGCGAATCCGGTGGCACGAAGAAACTTGAAAAAGGGTTTCAAAGGGACTGGAACTTTCGCGCGGCGTCCCCATCTAACCAAGTGAGCGTAACGACGCTCCCCGCTCTTCTCCCTGAGCGGGCAAGACCCGGTTTGTCATCCCCATGCCGGGTTGGTCTGCCCCGATGGCTGCCACAAGCAACCATCGGGGCTTTTTTATGGGGCTCTATGCGCCGCTTTCCAGCCATCCTTGCATGATTCGACGCGCCTCCTCGATCCCTAGTTTTGCGTGCGCCGAAAACAGTTGCGCGGTTACCGCAGCGTCGCTGCATGCCGACAGCGTTTCCTTGAGTACACGCTGTGAATCGCGCCGATTCAACTTGTCTGCTTTCGTCAACAACACGTGCGCCGAGCGCTGCCTGGAGAGCACCCATTCGAGCATGGCCGCATCCTGCGCGCCGAGTCCCCGGCGGCTGTCGACGATCAACATCAAACCAACCAAGGATTCGCGCACGTTGAAGTAATGCTCCATCAAGCGCATCCAGTGCAGCCGTACTTTTTCGGGCACCTTCGCGAATCCATAGCCCGGTAGATCCACCAGGCGGCGTTCGTGGGCCAGTTCGAAGAAGTTGATGAGCTGTGTTCGACCCGGCGTGCGGCTGACCCTTGCCAGACCGCTGCGCTGCGTGACGGCGTTGATGGCGGTCGATTTGCCCGAGTTGGACCTTCCCGCGAAGGCCACCTCACGGCCCGTGTCCGGCGCCAGCTGGTGGGGCTCGGCCGCGCTGGTTACGAATCTGACGGACGGATAGATCGACATGGCCGCGGCTTCGAAACGCAAATTATTGACTCTAGTGTACAATTTGCGGCTGACATCAGTTCGTCTGGATAAGGGGTATCAGGGGATCATGAAGCGGATTTGGATTCTTGCGGCAACGATTTCCGGCGCCATTTTCAATACCTCTGCTCTCCCCGCCGGCAGTGTCGAGGCCGGCGCCACCAAGGCCGTGACCTGCGGTGCCTGCCACGGCGCCAACGGCAACAGTGCCAATGCGGAATGGCCAAGTCTGGCCGGCCTGGGCGCCGATTACATCGCCGAGCAGCTGAAGAACTTCAAGGACGGCAAACGCGCCAATCCGGTGATGATGCCCATGGTCGCCAATCTTTCGCCGGATGATTTCGCGGACCTCGGCGCCTATTTCGACAGTCTCACGAACACGGGTTTGGAAGCCGACCCCTCGTACTGGCAAGCCGGAGAGAAGCTGTATCGCGGCGGCGACCAGACGCGCAACATTCCGGCGTGCATGGCCTGTCATGGGCCGACCGGCGCCGGCAATGAACCGGCGAAATTCCCGGCGCTGCGAGGCCAGCATTCGGTCTACGTGATCAAGCAGTTGAACGACTACGCATCCGGCGCGCGCGCCACCGGGCCGAACGGTGTCATGCAGACGATCGCCAAGCGGCTCTCCCCGGACGATATGCGCAACCTGGCTTCCTACATTCAAGGTATCCGGTGATATGCGCGCGACGCGGCTAACTTCGGTGCTGTTGGTGGCGCTCGCTCTCGCGGCCTGCGGCAACAAGGAAGCGGAGCGCGGCGTGGCTGCCAGCAACACACCCAGCAGTACGGCCACGAGTCAGCCGCAGGTGCAGCAAAAGGCGGCGGCGAACCCGGACAAGGCAACGAAGATCGCCGGCCTCAACGAGGACGGCACCGAAACGGTCGGGGACAGCGCCGGCGACAGCGGTGCCCACAACTCCCTGCTGGCAGCCGTGGCCTCGACGGTGACCGCGGCCAATGCGGCCGTGCCGTTGAGCGGCCCCAGCCTGTGGCAGGAGGGGGTCAACTACACACGGCTGGTTCCTGCGCAGCCGACCGATGCCCCCGCCGGCCAGGTCGAAGTATTGGAGTTTTTCTGGTATGGCTGTCCGCATTGCTATGCGCTTGAGCCGACCTTGGAAGCCTGGGCCAAAAACAAGCCAGTCTATGTGACCCTGACACGCGTCCCGGTGCTGTGGAACGCAGGCGACCGAGCCTTGGGCCGGCTGTTCTACACGGTACAGAGCTTGGGCAAGATCGAGGAACTGCATGGCGCGATATTCAAGGAAATTCACGTCAACAACGATCCCTTGATCGGCAGCGATCCGGAGAACGCGGCCGAAGCGGAGCACATGCAGATCGTGTTCGCGCGGAAGTTCGGAATCTCGGAGCAAGACTTCCGCGCCAAATACGAGCATGACATGGGAGTCGACACGGCGATGCAACACGCCGATCAGCTGATCGAGCGGTACCGCGTTACCTCGGTCCCCAACTTTGTCATCAACGGCAAATTCGTCACCGACGTCGCGGCCGCCGGCAGCCCGGAGCGGTTGATCAGCTTGCTCAACGATCTGACCGCGGCAGAGCACAAGCGCCAGCCCTGATGGAGATGTCGACGCATACCGGCGGGTGCCATTGCGGGCGCGTTCGTTTCGAGGTCACCGCGCCTGCGACAATCGAGGTTTTGGAATGCGACTGTTCCATCTGCAGCAAGTATGGTTATTTGCATCTCATCGTGTCCGACGATCGATTCAAGCTGCTGCAGGGCAAGGAATCGCTCACTTTGTATACGTTCAACACAGGAGCCGCGAAGCATTTTTTCTGCTCGGTTTGCGGCGTCAAGTCCTTCTATAAGCCTCGCTCGCATCCAGAAGGCATCAGCGTCAATGCGCGCTGCATCGATGCGGGCAGCATCGAATCGATGTCGATAGCGCCCTTCAATGGCCGGGACTGGGAAAAAGGCAGAGCCGAGCTCGACATGCGGCCGCGCAATACATAACCCGACCGGGTTGGACGATTATGTTCAGCCCGCCCGGCGCGACTATTTACTTGGGATGAATCTGTGACATTCTTCACTGGAGTCCGCTCCCGCCTGCGCGATGCTGGCGGTGTTGGAAGAGGCTCGCAGGAAGCAACATGTCGATTGCCGAAGCGATGGATGACGCGTTCTATGCGTGCATTGCCGCCCGCTGCAGCAGTGCGCGTGAGGCGCTGATCATCGCCGTACTGCTGTACGGCTTGGCGCAAAGCGGCGAGGCGCTCGCCGCCGACCAGTCCGCCAATGTCGTGAGAGATATCCAGCCGATCGTGGGCGGCATCCCGCTGTCGATGGCCTTCGCGCCGACCGCAGCCACGGCGGCCGCGGCGGCTGCGAATGACAACGAATATTCAACGACGGAATTTAGGCAACGCAAAACCGGCACTTTGGATTCCCAGCCGGCGCCGGAATTGGAGCCTTCGCTACAAGCTCAACCCTTGCATGCCCCTTCGGCCTGGCAACGGCTGGCCGATTACCGGGCGCAAAGCCGCGTACAACTTCTGACCATTTGGCAGTCGGCGCGCAGCACGGTGTCGCTGCAGACCGGCCATCATGGCGGACCATCCCTGCAATGGAGCAGCCGCGTGATGAATCGCGGCGGCGCGACTCGAGGCTTGCTCGATCAGTTCGTAAGCTCATCGCTCAACGCGGCGGGTCTTGGGCCCAAGGCCGCTGCGCGCAGTTCCGCTTCGACGCCTGCCAGCAAATCGAACGGCCTGATTCCGGCGGCCAAATATCCTTAGCTGGTCTTAAACCCTCACCGGCACATTGCCAGCGCCCACGAGCTCCGGCGCGCCGACGAGTTGCTTGCGCGGGTCGACCTTGAACCAGAACGCCGCGCCGATCAGCAGCAACAACGCCATGGGGATGAACGGAAGATTGTAATTGGCGTAGCGATCCACGAGATAGCCAAAGGTCACCGAGGATGCGAATGCGCCAACCTGCGCCGACGTATTCATCGCCCCGACCATGGCACCGGCGTAGGGGCCGCCTATATCCAGGCATACGGCGAACATGATCGGTTGCTGAAAGGTGATGCCCGCGTAAACCACGGTCAGCAGCAGCATTGCGCCGAGCTGGTTCTGAGTCAGCATGACCGCGATCGTGCATAGCGCCGCTATCCCCAGGCTGGCCAAACCAATCGAGCAGCGGCCCCACTTGAGCCCTATTTTCTTCACCAGTGCATTGCTCAGCAGGCCGCCCGCGCAGTTCGCGCAAGCCGCCACGAAATACGGTAGCGATGAGAGCAGAAGATTTTTCTCGCTGTACCCGCGCGCATTCACCAGGTAGGTGTGAAACCAGGACTGGAAGAAATAATAGGTGTACATGTAGCACAACGCCACGCCCAACACCGCCCACATGTTTGCGGAGCGCAGGGCAGGATTCCAAGGAAGCTTTTGGTGCGCGGCTTGAACGGCCGCAGGCGCTTCCGCCAGTTCCACCGGGTCGACGCCCCGCTTCTCCGGCGGGGAATCACGAAACCACCCGTACCATATGCCGCTCCAGGCAACCCCGAGAATGCCGAACACGAAAAAGCACGCTCGCCAGCCGTAACGGATCTGGATCGGCACGACCAACAACGGTGCGATTGCACCGCCGATCTGTCCCGCCATCAAAATGATTCCGAAAGCGCGGCCGCGCTCGTGCACGGGAAACCAGCGCGCCACCACGACGGCAGCATTCGGGTAGGCCCCCGCCTCGCCCGCTCCGAATAGAAACCGCGTCAGCAGCAACGGGTAGTAACCGGTCACCAAACCCGTCAACGTCGTGAAGCCGGACCACCACAGCACGATCCGCGTGAGCACGCGCCGCGGTCCGATCCGGTCGCCGAGGACGCCGGTGGGAATCTCGAACAGCGCATAGGATATGACGAAAATACCGGTGACCCATCCCCATGCGGCGGGGCTTATTTTCAGCGCCTCCTGCATGCGTGGACCGGCCACTGAAATGCACACCCGGTCGAGATAGGTGATCACCGACAGCAGCGTCAATAAGCCCAGCACTCGATTGCGGTATTTCGTGGCGCGTCCTCTGCTTAGAATTTCATTCGTTGCATGCCGCAACTTAGCATAGAGCTGGGAGCGCTATGCGGGTCCGCAGCCGGTGTCAGGCGGCGTCAGTGCGCGCAACGTTTACGCCAGTCGCAAGATGACGGCGCCGCAAGCTATGATGCAGGCGGAGACTATGCGCCTCGGACCAATGTGCTCTTTGAGTACCAGGCCCGCGATGACAGTGCCAAAAAGTATCGACGTCTCACGCAATGCAGCGACAACGGCGACCGGCGCAATGGTCATCGCCCATAGCGCCAATCCATAGGAGGCGGTGGTTCCGATGCCGCCCAGGATCCCGGATCGCCAATAATTCCTGACATATGGAACAAACATGGTCCGTCTCGCCGCCATGATCCAGAACGCGAGCGGGATGCCCGTCAATAGAAACACCCAAAGTGTGTAGGCCGCCGGCGCCGCTGAGCGCCTGACCCCGGTCCCATCGATCAATGTGTAACCGGCGATGACAAGTGCATTCAGAAGCGCCAGGTAGACTCCTCTGCGGTCTTTGACCTCGGTGCCGAATGCGATGCTGAAAATGCCGAGACTGATTGCGATCACGCCGATCCAGGCGACGGGAGACAATGCATCCGCCTGTCGAAAGGCCGTCGCCACGCCGACAAGCAGCGGTGCGGATCCGCGCATCAGCGGATACGCGAGGCTCATGTCGGTCATTTGATAGGTGCGTGCGATGAGAAGGAAATAGGCCATTTGGAACAGTGCGGAGGCGAACGCGTACGGCCAACTCGCCGGGGCCGGGAACCTCAGGAACGGCAGGCACGCGCCGGACAGCGCTGCGGCAGCCGTGGCCACCATGATGGTCGTCAAGAACTTGTCGCCTGCCGATTTGACGATCGCATTCCAGGTCGCATGAAGCAACGCGGCCGATATGACGACTGCAAAAACGAAGAACGGCATGACGCGGACCGTGCCCGGTTGGAATTTCCTTCAGTTACCTGCGGACACCGCGTAACGTCGAAAGAAGCTGCCCGGCTTCCACGCCGGCCGATTCGGATCGTCTGCCACCGCCACCGTCAATGCGCGGATAACCTCTTCGTAAGTGGCGGCTGCGGCCAGGTCGACCGGCTGGTTCGCATCGTCCGAGGGCGCATGGTAGCGCTCGGTGCGCCAGGTCTTCATGATCTGCTCCTCAGGAGAACCAGGCGCGTACCCTACGTCGATCATCACGGAAGGGATGCCCCGGCGAACAAAGTTGTACTGATCGCTGCGGATGAAGACGTTGCGCAGCGGTGCGGGATCGGGTTGGACACCAAGCCCAAGATGGTCGGCCACCTGCGCGACGCGGTCGCCGAGGTCGGATTCCGCAAGACCATAAACCGTGAGCACTTTGAGCGGAATGATCGGGAGGAACATGTCCGTATTGATGTCGGCAACCATGGAGGTAGCCGGAACGGTCGGATGAGCGGCGAAGAACTTGCTTCCGAGCAAGCCTTTCTCCTCCCCGGTGATCCACACGAATAGCACGGACCGCCTGAGTCTTGTGTGCGAGGCCTTGAGCGACCGCGCGACATCCAGCAGCAATGCGCTGCCCGATCCGTTATCCATTGCCCCGTTATAGATGCGATCGCCATTGATGGGCGCGCCGATTCCGACATGGTCGATATGCGCCGACAGCACGACGTATTCGGCCTTGAGCTTCAAATCCCTTCCCTGAATTCCGGCGACGATGTTCGTGGAGTTCACCTCTTTGGTGACGGTATGCGCCGTTGCGCTGATTGATACCTGCAGAGGGAATCGCGGCAGGCTCGCGCGATCGTTGGCGAGGGCGGCAAGCTCGGCAAATGTGTGACCCGTTCCTTCCAGCAGCAGATCCGCGTAGGCTGGATTGAACGCAACGCCGAGCTTTGCCCCCGCAGTTTCATCGAATTCCGCACCCTCCAGGTCCATGCTTGGCTGGTTGCGGTTCAGGGACAGCCGCGACCAAGGAACGTCCATGGAGGCTGGGTTGGGGATGGTGATCAGTCCAATGGCGCCGGCCGCCTTGAGCACCTTCCACCGCTCGGCACGAGACTGATAGTGCGCGCTCAGCGCGGACGGGACATCCGCCGGCGACCCCGTGAGAAGCACGGCAATTTTTCCATTGAGATCGAGCCCGGCCAGGTCGTTGTAGCCTGTCTCAGGCACGTTAAGACCGTAGCCGACGAACACCAGCGGTGCATGAAGCTGCGTAGCCACTGGGTAGCGGGTACTGAAATAGGCCTGTTCCCCCAATGTGAGCGGCCGGTCATGCCCATTGCGAACGAGCGCCAGGCTGGATTGAGCTTCCTGTATCTCCAGCGTTCTCAGCCGGACGGGCTGGAAGTATCCGACGGCACCTGCCGGTTCCACACCGAGCGCTTTGAGTTGCTGGACGATGTATGCCTGTGCCGCGCGCTCACCGGTGCTGCCGGTGTCACGGCCCTCGAACCGGTCGTCCGCAAGCACCGTCACCGTGTTCCACCATGTCTTGCCATCGAAGTGCTCCGCGGACTGGGCTGCGCCGGCGAGCAGTAGAAACAGGGGCGCCAAAAAACTCCGGGACATGAGGTCTACCTATAATGGGGGGAACCGCGGAAGCGCGACTCTACCCCGCATTCCAGCCGTCGACAAATCGCTCGATGAGCTTCCGGCTCATTTGAAGCCGCATCGCTGCCGAGATGGCGGTACCCTGAAAGTGCGCCAAATGCCCTTCCAGCACGAGCGAAGCGAAACCATGCACGATTGACCAGGCCATCAGGAGCTTGATCGAGCGCTCCTGTTCCTTCGTGCGACTGGAGCCGATGAATGGCGCGACGACCGCCTGGAGCTGCTCAAAGGCACGTTTTGCCGCTTCCTTCAGACACACCTCATCGCCTTTAAGGCGGTCGCTGCGAAACATCAATTGAAATCTCGCACGGTGCCCGATCGCGTAGTCGATGTAAGCCAGGCCCGCGGCGGCCAATTGGGACTTTGGATCGGGTCTCGCCTCCGCGCGATAGCGGAGCATGAGTTTTGCCAGGGTATCGAAGCCATCAGCCGCATACGCCGTCAGCAGCCCGGCGGCATCACCATAATGAAATGCCGGCGCACCATGGGAGACGCCGGAGCGGCGCGCCGCTTCACGCAGGGAAAAATTTTCCACTCCCTGTTCATTCAAGATTTCATCGGTCGCCCGCAATAATCGAGACTTTAGATCGTCCTCGTCGGGGGATTTGGCCGCAGCAGTCCTTTTCATGCGCATTGCCGCCGGCCGACGTCTCTTCGATGTGCTCATCCTGTCAGCATAGACACGCGCACCCATTATGACAACGCATGAGACGCGAGGGCAGCATGATCTTCAGTGTGATCTGCAGTTCCATGCCCGATTTCATTCGACTTGACACTGTCTAGCAAAGTACTAGAATGAACTAGACAGTGACTAGTTATGAAGGAGACCTGCCCATGATCAGTCGTCGGGAAACGATCCAACTCTTGGCGGCGAGCGCGTCGGTAGCCGCGATTGGCACAGGTGCATTGTTGCGCGCGGAAGCGCCCAAGACCGCCGGTCTGCCGCCGCAGCGCAAATGGTTGGCAAAGCTCGCTCAGAGCCTTCCGACCGAAGTCGACTATAGCGCAACCGTGGAGGGGCGGCTTCCCGCCGGCCTTTCAGGCACCCTCTTTCGGAATGGTCCCGGACTGTTCGAGCGCAACGGCTTTCGGAAGCGCACGATTCTCGACGGCGACGGGATGCTTCGGGCAACGAGCTTCGCCGACGGACAAGCGCGATTTCGCAGCAAATTCGTCCGAACGGCAAAATATCAAGCCGAGCAAGCCGAGGGCAGGTACTTGTATCCCACGTGGACCACGCCCGCGCCGGGCTATCTGCGCAACGTCCCATGCATCCCGAGCCGCAGCCAGGCGGGCGTCACTCCGGTGGTCAAGGGCGGGGTGCTCTATGCCTTTGATGAGCTCGGTTTTCCATACGGTCTCGATCCGATCTCACTCGACACCCAGCGCCCGATCGATCCGTACGAGGGAATTGCAGGAACAGGCCCCGCGAATTACAAAGCCCACACGAAAACCGACGGACGCAGCGGCGACTGGGTATTGGTGGGGGAGCGCGGCAGGGCGCAACCCGAGATTCATGTGGTGGTAAAGAATCGCGAGGGCGGGCAAAAGCGGCACGTCGTGCAGCGAAGTCCGCGGGGATCGGCGTACTTCCATGATTTCTTCTGGGCCGATCCCTACGTGGTGTTTCATTTGCAGCCCGCGCTGCTGTCGCCGCTCCCGATGCTCGTGGGGCTGCGCACGTTCGCCGACAGCCTCCAATGGCGGCCGGAGCAAGGCAGCCTGTTGTTCGTGGTCGATACGTCCGGCAAGCGCGATCCCGTCAGCGTCGAAGTGCCTTCCTCGTGGATGTGGCATGCGCTGAATGCTTATACGATGGGCGAGAGGATCGTGGCGGACTTCGTCGGCTACGATGCGCCGGATCATTTTCTCGGGCCGGACGCGAGCTTTCGCGCCATCATGCAGGGACGGGAGGGAATCGCGATGTCGGCGGGCACACTGCGACGCGCAAGCATCGACCTCGCGAGCAAACGCGCGCACGTGGAGATGATTGCCGATGGCCGGTACGAATTCCCCTGCGTGCCGCCGGCACGGGTTGGCATGCGCCACCGGTATGGTTACGTCGCGTCCAACAGTACCGGTGAGGGTTGGTTTCATGACGGGTTGGCGCGCATCGACACCGAGTCCGGCGCGCAATTGTCTTTTCACTTCGGTGCCGGCCACTATGTGGGCGAGCCAATTTTCGCCCCCGATCCGAGCGCGACCTTCGATTCGTCCACGGAAGAAGATCGCGGTTGGCTGCTTGCGGAAGTCCTGGAAGGACGCAGCCAGAAGAGTTTCATCGCCGTTTTTGATGCGGCGAGCATAACTTCCGGGCCGGTCGCCAGTGTTCGACTGCACCACCATTTGCCGTTCAGCTTCCATGGCTGGTGGCAGGCGGCATGAGTGCGCAGCTTCGCGTCCAGCCGTGATCGCCTCGTTCATCGCTCGCTTGGCAATTGCCGTGGTTCTGTTTGCCTGGACCAATGTCGACGACCTGTTCGTACTGCTCGGCTTCTTCTCCGATCCCAGGTTTCGCCCCCGGCACGTCGTGATCGGCCAATACCTGGGCATCATCCTGATCTTCGGGGCGAGCGTACTCGCTTCGCTGCTCTCACTGGTGGTACCCCCGGCCTATATCGGCCTGCTCGGGCTGGCCCCGATCTTCATAGGGGTCAGCAGGCTTTATTCGCTGTGGCGGGGCGCCGAGCATCATGGGAATGGGCAGGCCGAAAATGCGAAGGCCTCCGCACGAGCGGGCAGGAACATTCTTACCGTGGCGGCGGCGACCGTCGCCAATAGCGGCGACAACGTCAGCGTCTACACGCCCCTATTCGCTACGCGCGCAGCCTGGGAGGTTGCCGTGATGGGGCTGGCGTTCGCCGCCATGACGGCGCTTTGGTGCCTGCTCGGTCACTGGCTTGTGCACCATCCGGCGCTGGGTGCCCCGATTCGCCGGTACGCCCATCGCACGGTGCCGTTCATCCTGATCGGCCTTGGGATTTTGATCTTGTACGAGGCAGGAACTCTCAACCTCATTTAGAAGCGTTGCCGCCGGCTACTCGACCCGTTCGCCGTGCAACGAGATATCGAGACCCTCGCGCTCTTGTTCCTCGGTTACCCGCAATCCCATGGTTATATCGATGACCTTTAGAATGATGAAGCTAACCGAGAAGCCATACACGAGCGTGGTGCCCACGCCCCACAACTGGGTCAGCACGGAGCCGTCGGACCCGCTGATCTCCTTGCTCGCAAACACACCCGTCAACAAGGCACCGACGATTCCACCGATACAGTGCACGCCGAACGCGTCAAGCGAGTCGTCATAACCTAGGGCGCTCTTGAGCGAGGTGGCCGCGAGAAAGCACATGACGCCGGCCACGGCGCCGATTGCCACTGCCGGCGTCGGCCCGACGAACCCTGATGCCGGCGTGATTGCGACCAAGCCGGCGACCGCACCCGACGCTATTCCCAAGACGCTGGGTTTACCCTTCGAGATCCATTCGGCGAACATCCAGCCGAGAGCCGCCGCCGCGGTTGCGATCTGCGTAACGGCCATCGCCATGCCGGCGCGGCCATCCGCCGCGACGGCCGAGCCGGCATTGAAGCCGAACCAACCGACCCACAAAAGCGAGGCTCCCACCAGGGTCAACGTCAAATTGTGGGGCGGCATGGATTCCTTGGGGTATCCCACCCGTTTGCCGAGCACCAGGCAGCTGGCGAGCCCCGCGATACCCGCGTTGATGTGCACCACGGTACCGCCGGCGAAATCCAGAACGCCTTTAACCGCCAGCCAACCCGACGGTTCCCATACCCAGTGGGCGATCGGGCAGTACACGATGAGTGACCAGATCGAAATGAAAACCAGCATCGACGAAAATTTCATGCGATCGGCGAACGACCCCGCAATGAGCGCAGGCGTAATGATCGCGAAGGTCAACTGAAACATGCAGTACACGGTTTCGGGGATCGTCACGCCAAGATGCGAGACCGTCAGCCTCATGGCGTCATGCTGGTAGACCATGCCGTTGAGCAGGAATCGCGTCGCGCCTCCCACGAGGTATGGACTGCTGCCGGGAGTGAACGCCCACGAGTAGCCGATGAGCCACCAGAGAATCGTAACGATGCAGGTTATGGCAAAGCTCTGCATGAGGGTCGCGAGCACGTTCTTTTTGCGCACCATGCCGCCGTAGAATAGCGCCAGTCCCGGGATGGTCATGAGCAGGACCAAGGCCACGGATGTCAGCATCCAGGCTGTGTCGCCCGAATTGATCTTGTCGAAGCCGACCAGCACGGGCACCGTGGGCGCCGGCGCATCGTCGGCCCAAACGGCCGACATCGGAAGCACTGCCACGCAGGTACAAGCCAGACGGGAAAGCGTAGTCTTCAATTTAAATCCCCTTGGTCTAAATAGCGCTGCCACCCCGTTCGCCCGTGCGAATGCGCACGACCTGCGCGAGGTCAACGACAAAAATCTTTCCATCGCCCACGTTTCCCGTTCGCGCGGACTTGCTGATTGCTTCGATCACCTGGTCGACCAAGGAATCCTCCACTGCGATTTCTATTTTGGTTTTCGGCACGAACTCGACGACGTATTCTGCACCCCGGTAAATTTCCGTGTGTCCGCGCTGGCGGCCAAAGCCGCGGACTTCCGTGACGGTGACGCCTTGCACGCCCACCTCAGCCACGGCCTCGCGAACATCATCGAGCTTGAATGGTTTCAGAATTGCCGTAATTAGTTTCATCGGTTCGAACTCCGGAAGGTTTCGGCGCCTAAGCCGACGGGATCCTGTGGTCGCTCCCCAAGCGACTCGCCGTAAGCAGGTCGGGCTCGAGCGTCGCCGCGGGAAGCCGCAGGGTGAAGCGGGAGCCCTTGCCTTCGATGCTCTCCAGCGAGATGGTGCCCTTGTGCAAATCCACGATCGATTTGACCAGCGACAGCCCGACGCCGCTGCCGCCGATCCCCGACGTGTTGCTGCCGCGATAATAGCGTTCGAATACTCGCTCCCGATCGCCCTCCGGGATGCCGATCCCATGGTCTTTTATCGAAACCACGACCTCCGCATCTTCTTGCGCGGCGCTCGCCTCGATGAGGGCGCCCTCGGGAGAATATTTCACCGCGTTGGAAAGCAGATTGCAGAAAAGCTGACTGAGGAGGCTCGCATCACCGTAGACATTGAGCTGCTGCACGGGCTCGACGGGCTCGAGAATTTGGGCATCGGGCGTCAATTCGCGCTGCAATTGGCAGCTGTCCCGCAAAAGCCATCCCAGATCAATCTCGCTCGGATGGTAATAGAGTTCGATCGGACCATCGATCAGGCGCGCCGAGCCTATCAGATTGTCGATGAGCTGCGTCATCCGGCGCACCATGTTTTTGACCTTGCGCGCGCGATGCGCCAGCTCCTCGGTCGTCACACGATCGCACCTCGATATCAGACGTTGAGTGTGGCCATCGATGACGGCTAGCGGCGTGCGGAACTCGTGCGACGCCATAGAGAGGAAGTTTCGCTGCAGCAGGGTCAATCGCTGCTCCTCCGCGAGCTTGTGCTCGAGCATGGTCGCCTGCGTCGCCAGCATCTGCCGGTTCGTCGCAAGATCAATGGCGTTGTTGCGGAAGACCACGACGGCGCGCGCCATTTCGCCGATCTCGTCGTGGCGCCGCGTTCCATGCACGTCGATGCCTGTCTCGCTGGCCGCCAGCCTGTGCATACTCGCGGCGAGATCGACCAGCGGCGCGGAAATCGAGCGGGTGACATGCAGCATGGCGCCGGCCACCAGCAATCCCGCAAGCAATATCGTCACCGCTATTCGGCTGCGCGCCTGGCTGTAAGCGCGATCCGAACTCTCGCTCGCCTCGCGGGCACTCGCCTCATTGCGGTCCGTGAGCATGCCGAGCAGGTCGCTTGCGGCGCTGTACGCAGCCTTCGAAGCCTGTTCCTGAAGCAAGCCGGCGGCGGCGCCCGCGGCGCCCACCGGCAACGCCTGACCGCGGGCGACGATGCTCCGGTAGTCGCTCCATTTCATCTCGAACCGGCTGTAGAGTTCGTCCTCGGTCGCATCGTGATGAATTTGCCGATACGCGAGCTCCGCGGCCGCGATGCCGCGGTCCAGGTCCACCATTTGCTGCAGGGCCGTTGCCCGCTCGCTCACGTTGTCGACGCGCAACAGAGTCGCTTCCACCGCGGGATAATCCGTCGTCAGGTTGTTGAGATCGCCGAGGGCGCGCGTGCTCGGCAGCCATCGCACGCGTATCTGCGCCGATGCGTCGTTGACGTAGCTCAAGCTGCCGAGCGCCTCGATTCCGAGAACGATCACCAATAGAAAGAGAAAGAGGAACACCAGGGACAACCGTACTCTTATGGAGCGTGCTCGTCTCATGAGTGGTGTTTCATCCCGTCCAACGAATCGGCGGCGCACCCGCGACAAACCCGAGCCTATCAGCATCGTTGGCCGGCATAACGCTCGCGCTGAAAAATTTACGCTTTCTTAACGCCGGCGGTGCTAGCCTGAATCTCGCAGACATCGGGAGCACGTTGGGGCATGAACAAGCGGCGCACGAGAATTCTCTGTGTCGAGGACGACCGCGACACCGCATCCTTGATCTGCGAGGAGCTTACGGATCGCGGCTTCGAAGTCATTACCGCGTACAACGGCCGTGACGGGCTCGCTTCCATACTCAAAGACCCACCGGATATCGTGTTGTCCGACATCGACATGCCTGGGATGTCGGGATTCGAGCTGCTCGAGCGGCTTACCTCGATGGCGCCGCGCTTCGAAAACATTCCCTTCATATTCCTTACGGCTCTGGGCGACCAGCGCAGTGAACTCAGGGGCTGGCAACTCGGCGCGGACGACTATCTGACCAAACCGGTGGACTACGAGTTGCTCGCGGCGCGCATCGGCGCCCGGCTTACGAGCGTCGCACGAAACACGGTCTGGACGAAGCAAGTCCAGCTGCGCGAGCGCGAAGTCGAGACGCTCACTTGGGCGGCACGAGGCAAGACTTTCGAGGAGATCGGAACGATCCTCAGTTTGAGCAAGCGTACCGTCGAGTTTCATCTGGAGAATGCGCGCAGGAAACTCGGCGTCGCCACGCGCACTCAGGCGCTCGTCAAAGCGGCGACCGGACATCTCATACAGCCGTGAGCGCAAATTTTTTTTAATGCGATTCTGTCTACCCTTGGACAGCCCCGTCCGTACACACTAACGCTCTCATTTTTTTGTTACGGGAAGCTCGCATATCGCAGGCGGCTTGGATCGCCGTAGACGTGTTTCGTCAGTTGGATTCGCGCGCACGGTATTCACGCGCACCGAATTCATAAAATGAAGGAAAGGGATCAATGAAAATACGGAATTATCTCCATCTGCGTCGCTTATCGGTTGCGGCCGTGGTTCTCATGACGTGTCTCGATTTGCCGGCTGCACGGGCCGACGAGACGGTTGGGGCCATCGTGGGCCTCGTCACGAATTCGGCGAAGCTTCCCGTCGCGCATGCCACGGTCACTGCCAAACGAGTCGACGGCGGCGGCATTCGCGCAACGATATCCGGCAGCGATGGAATTTATTCGTTCGGCGACCTGCCGGCCGGCCGTTGGTCGATCACCATACAGGTCGAAGGGTCTCCGGAGTTCACGGAAACCGCTATCGACGTCGCGCCGAGCAAGGCCACGCGGCGCGACATCGTGATGAACGCCCCCGAAGCGAAGCCGGCGGCAGAGACGCCTTGGTTGGCGTCGGTAGCCAAGGAAGCGGTGCGTACGGTGACCGCCGCAGTGACACCTGCAGCGCCGGCGACCCCCGGCGCCGCCCCGGCCCGAGTGACCGCCGCTGCTCCAGCGATGCCCACGATACCTGAGGCACTCCAGGCACCTGATCCCGCTCCGGAAAACGACACCATGACGCCGCTTGCCAATCTCGGCGATATCGGCTGGCTGAACGGCAATACGCGCGGCAAGGGGCCGGCATTCGATACGAAGTTTTTCACGCCTGAAATCCGCCTCGACGTCAACTATCTGCAAAGCGGCAACCATCCGATCGACCATACCGTCGACGGCTCGACCGAGGTGTTCCGCTCCGGCGAATTCCAGCTCGAACAGGTAAGTTTTGGCGGCGACTTCCACTGGGATAATGTGAGAGCCCGCTTTTTGTCGATGTTCGGCATGTTTGCGACGACTACGCCACGCAATGACGCCAGCGGCGAGGTTGGCCAGTGGGACGTACAAGACGCGTACCGATACTTCTCGGAAGCGAATGCCGGGTATCACTTCGACGTGAACCATGGTCTGAATGTGGACGCGGGCGTATTCGTCTCGTACATCGGACTGTTCAGCTACTACAACTTCGATAACTGGACTTACCAGCCCTCGTTCGTGTCGTCCAACACGCCCTGGTTCTTCAACGGCCTGCGCGTCCAGTGGTGGCCGACGCAGGATCTCAAGATCGAACCCTGGCTCATCAACGGCTGGCAGTCCTATAACAAGTTCAATCGACATCCGGGTCTCGGCGGGCAGATCCTCTGGATGCCGAACGACGCCGTCAAATTGGTGTTCAACACCTATACCGCCGGACAGGATAATTTGGACTGCCAGGCGAACAGCAACAACGGTCAAGGAACCATGGACACTTTGTGCCAGCCGCAAAACGGCGGCGGCATACACGATGCGGCCGGGTCCTATGTGGGGGCGGGGCCGCCCGTCAACTACGCCAACGTCACGCGTGTTCACGAAGACGACAGCCTCTTGGTGAAGTACTACGACGCGCACGGCATGGGCGGCGCCGGCATCTCCAAGATGGCATTCAGTTTCACGATGGATGAAGGCTGCGAGTACGGCGGCGGCGTACACTGTACACATGGCCCCAACATGGAGAGGTTCTTCGGCGCGATGCTCTACGATCGGACCTGGTTCCATGACGATCTGTATGCGGTGACGATCGGCGGCGGGTTCATGAACAATCCTGGCCGCTATCTCGCCCTGACGCCGCCGATCAATGGAGCGACGGCCGCCAGCGGCTCACCGTACTTCACCCAGCAACCCGGACAAAAACTCTATCAATGGGATTCGCAGGTCAATCTCCAGTACATGCCGAAGGACTGGATTACCTGGTGGACGGAAGCCACGTTCCGGCATTCGAGCGTTCCCTATTGGACGGGACCCGGCGGTATAACGCCTCCGGGCGGCAACAACGGTTCGCCGGCAAGTTGCGTGGGCGGCAGCGCGAATGCTGTCACCGGTAATTGCGACGTGGGCGACTGGTTTCCGGATCTTCGCGTACGCGAGGTGATCTGGGGCGCAGGCGTGATGGTGAAGTTCTAGGCAGGCATAACACACTCCCTCCGGTCGCCGCGCAAAGGATATTTGCGCGCGGCCGTGAGGGATCGGAACGGTCATGGCCAGAAGAGGCCGGTCCTTTGCTTTGATCTGTCTCGCCGTCATATTGCTCGGGCGGATCGCTGCGGGGGAATCGCCTCGGATCTGGCGCGCATCGCATGTACTCAAGACCGATAATCGGGTCGTCATCGACCGCTTGCATGCGCGCAACAACCGGAACCACGAGGATTATTCCTTCTTGAACGCGGTCGGCGCCGTCTGGCCCGCCGACATCGATAAGTCCGCGGCAGGCTACATGGCATCGACGGGATTTCTCATCGATCGGTGTCACGTTCTCACGAACATGCACGCCGTGTACACCGACGATCTCGTGATGAATCCATCCGCCGGTGGATACGCGTGGTTTGCAGTGGGCCAAACCGAAGGCGACGAAAACAGGGGTGCGTTGGAGGGATTGAAGTTCTTGCTGCGCGGCGTCGTCGTTGCGCATGGCGACACCGTTATCGTGGATCACCGCGTGCACAATCCGGAGAGCGACTGGGCGCTGATTCGGCTGGCGGCCAATGCGGACTCCGTCATCAGACCACTGACCATCGCCTCCATCGACGTCGCGCAATTGCCGAGAAATCAACAGCTTTCGATCGCCGGGTTTCCAGCCGATCGCAGAACCCTGCGCGGCAATCGACTTCATTTGAAGGAATTATGGGGATCGGACGGTGAGCTGGTCAGAGTTGTCTGGGCGAGCACTGCCGGCGCCGTTATCGAGTCGACGGTTCAAGCCACCCGCGGCAATTCGGGCGGCCCCCTTTACGGCGACTTCAACGGGCGGCAACACATCGTCATCGGAATGCATCAAGGCATCCGCGGCAACGGCATCGATGTCTCGGAGGATGAGCCGAACATGCAGATCTTCTTCACCCCGGCCGCACTGGCCAATATCCTCGCAGCACAGGCCCGAACGCCCTGTCCATGACCACAGAGATTTTTTTACGAAATCTTTATGCGGTCTCCAATAATGTGTCGGATGCGGTAGTTCGGCAGCAACGCGGGCCAAGCCGATAATGAATTCCTCCTTTTCGATGAACTCCACGCGCTACTCCGCTTCTCGCTCGGCGCGATCGCGGATATTGCGGCGGAAATGGCGCCAGACGCGACGACTCGCCGCCGCATCCCTGTCTGCAGGCTGGCGCCGGGTCATTGGGATCGCGACCGCTGCGCCTGAGATGAATCCTCGCTGGAGCTGGTCTGATTACCTGCGCGCGTTGGCAATCACCGGTCTCTGCACGGCGATTGCCTGGCAACTCTCTTCCAACCTCGGCCTCGTCAACATCGTCATGATTTATTTGCTGGGAACGGCCCTCGGTGCGCTGCGATTGGGCCGCGGCCCGATCGTGGCGCTCGCAATCTCCAACATGCTGACGATCGACTACTTCTTCGTTCCCCCGGTGTTCAGCTTCGACGTGGAGGACATACGTTATCTTTTCACGCTGGGCGTGATGCTGATCGTCGCTTTGGTGATTGCCAATCTCATGGTGAGCATCAGACGTCACCGGGAGCTCGCCGACGCTCGCGAGCAGCGCACCGCCGTACTCTATGCGATGAGCCGCGAGCTCGCGGTCGCGACCGACGCAAAAGCCATGGCGGCGGCGGCGGTTCGGCACATCTGCGCGGTGTTCCATAGCACGGCGGTCGTGCTTATTGCCGATGCGCGCGGCTCGCTGGCGCCGATATCGATGCCTGAGGATTCCGCTTCCGAGGATCCGCTGTCTCGCTCACCGCACTTCGACCTCGAGGTCGCCAAAGAGGTGGTCGCTCGGGGTGAACGGTGCATCAAGGACGCCATCTACCTGCCTTTGCGGGGCAGCCGGCGCGTCACGGGCGTGATCGTCGTGTGCCCGCAGCCGCCCGACCGCACGCTGCCTGCGGAGCAGCTCAATTTGTTGGACAGCTTCGCGGCCCAGCTGGCGTTGTCGCTGCAAAGGGCTCGTCTCGCCGAAGCCGCGGAGGCGGCGAGACTATCCGCGGAGCGCGTCTTGCTGCGCAACACGCTGCTCGCATCGATTTCTCATGATCTGCGCACACCGCTGTCGGCCATCGCGGGCGCCGGCAGCCTGATTGCGCAGCCGGAATACGCGCTCAACATCGATCGCCGAACGACGCTCGGTAAATTGATCGAGCACAAGGCCCGCGACATGACGCAGCTGCTCACGAACGTCCTTGATTTGGTGCAGATGGAGTTTGGCGGCCGTGCTCTGCGTTCCGACTGGCACTCCATCGATGACCTGGTGGGACTCGCGCTGCGCGGAAACGAATCGCGCCTCGCCCAACGGCGCATTGTCCTGGATCTGCCGCCCGATCTGCCTTTGATCTCGGTGGAGCCTACGTTGATCGTGCAGATATTGAGCAATCTCCTGGAAAACGCTGCGAAATACACACCCCCCGGTACGACCATCACGATATGCGCCGCCGCGCGCGACGAGAGCATACTGATATACGTGGCCGATGACGGTCCGGGCTTCCCTCCCGGAGACCCCGAGCGGCTGTTTGAGAAATTTCAGCGCGGCCGCTCGGAGAGCAATATCGTCGGCGTCGGCCTGGGCCTCGCGATCTGCCGCGCTGCCGCGGGTCTTCATGGCGGCAGTATTCGCGCTCTCACCAATCCGGGGGGCGGGGCGCGATTTGAAATCTCGCTGCCGCTGGCAGGTCAAACTCACGTGCAAGATGCGACGGAGACTTGCTGAGACCTAGCCGATGCACGTCGTACTCATCGTCGAGGACGACCCGGGGATTCAAGAGGTGCTGCGCTTTTTTGCCGAGGCCAACGATATGCGCGTCGTGGCGGCAGATACCTGCGACGCCGCCATTCGCGAGGCCGAATCCCTCCGGCCTGACCTTGCCATCGTCGATCTGGGTTTGCCCGATCGCGACGGAATTGACGTGATATACAGCATACGGAGCTGGTCGAGCCTGCCAATCATCGTGTTGTCGGCTCGCACGCTCGAGTCGCAAAAGCGGGCGGCGTTGCAAGCCGGCGCGGACGACTATGTCACCAAACCGTTCAGCGCGCCGGAGCTGCTCGCAAGGATGCGCGCGCTTCTGCAGCGAGGTCTGGATCCGCCGTCCGCTGACCAATAGGGCTGTTTGACCAATACTGTTTGATCTAATGCGCGGCAGACCCCGCCGTTCAGGGCGGGGTCAAGAGCGGACGGCGAAGCGGTCCTGCATTGGGTTTTCAGGTTCGAGCGTTGTTATGCGGCAACCGGTCGAGCCCCGTACGCGCCGCGTTCGATGATGGGTCTCATCTTGTATGGGGTAATGAACGGTGTCAGTTCGTTGCGTGATTTGGAGCGCCTGGGGCGGCTCGATTTGGGCTGCATGTGGGTAGCGGGAGGCATTGCCCCCGACCACGCGAGCATCGGATGCTTTATAGCATTCCATGAGTCGCTGCTGACGCAGGATTTTTTCGAGTCATTGACGCGCTCGATTCTTAAGGCAAGCGGTTCGGATGCCAAGCGTTTGGCCGGTGATGGAACGGTCATTGAAGCGGCCTGCTCGCACTATCGCCTGCTAAAGGAAGAGGCGTTGCGTGATCGCGTGCGAGGGGCTCGCGAGGCAGCTTTACAGGCTCCGAACGATGATGAGGCTGCGCAACAGGAGGTTGCACAAACCGAGCAGTGCCAGGTGATATTTGACGCACGTAAAGAGGCTCGGCGCAAAAACGGGAAGTGCGAGGAAACGCTGCGTATCAGCGCCGATGAGCCAGAGGCCATGGTGCAACGTTTGAAGCGAGGTCGCGGCTTTGCCGCATCCTACAAGCCATCAGTACTGGCCAATCAAAATCGCATCATCGTGGCTCACGCTGTTGATGCATCGAGTGAGACCTCGGTCATGGCACCGTTGCTTGATCAGAGTGTACGCGTGAGCGGCTCAAACGCGGACGAACTGCTGCTTGACGCTGGCTATTTCCACGACGGGGTGATTGCCGAGACCTTGGCTCGCGATATCAGCTTGTTGTGCCCTGAGGGGCGGGAACACCAAGCGCCTAAAGAGGAGGAGCTATTTCACAAGAGCCGTTTCCAGTACGACCCGGCCAGTGATACCTATCGCTGCCCGGCGGGGCAGTTACTACGGTTGCTGAACAAAACTCGGCAAACCGCACTTTCGCGAGCGCAGCGTGTTTATGCCACGACGGCCTGTGGAGGCTGTACCTTGCGACCTCGCTGCACGCGATCAGCTCTGGGAAGGACCATCAAGAGCTACCCGGAAGATGAAACTCGAGACGCACTTAGAATGGTGATGCAGCAACCCAAAGCGCGAGAGATCTTCAGGCAACGCTGTCAGACCCCCTCAGTTAACGCCGACCCCGTATTCCCCTAAATGAGGACGGTCTCAAAAACAGTTTTGCGACAGCCCCTTCACGGCGGGGAGGACGTCAATGTTTGACCTCACCACGGAACGAGGGCACACTTTTGGAGCGACCATTGCGCGTCGCCCAATGTGGTGGAGATTTGCTCGCTGTATACGCCCCCCCGGAGTTGTCGACGGTCATCGCTGAACGCGTCCCGGCCGCCATGGCGGTAAGCTGGTGACGGAAGCAAAGCACCTCGTCTTGATCTTCGAGGACGACCAGGCGTTTCAAGACATCTTGCGCATGCTGTTCGAGGCAAACGGTTTCAGGGTCGTCGTAGCCGATACGGCCGCTCGCGGTGAGCAGGATGCGCGGCTGCACCGGCCAGACGTTGTGGTCGTGGATCTCGGCCTCCCCGACCGTGACGGCATCAACGTCATCGGCTCCATTCGCGCATGGTCGCCGGTGCCGATTGTCGTACTGTCGGCGCGCACCGCCGAGGCCCAACGGCTCGCGGCGTTCGAGAAGGGTGCGGACGACTACGTCATGAAGCCGTTCAGCGCCCCGGAACTCCTGGCGCGCGTACGTGCGGTCATGCGGCGGCACGTGCGCGGCGATCTGCCCATGGGGATGCTCGAATTGGGCGATGTCTCGATCGATCTCGGACGGCGCGTCGCCCATCGCCGGGACGGGCGCGAACTGCGCCTCACGCCGCTCGAGCACCGGATCCTCGAGACACTCGCGCGCCAGCGCGACGGTATCGTGACCCACGCGGCGCTCATGACGGAAGTTTGGGGACCCGTTCGCGACAACACGCGCGCGCTGCGCGTGTATATCGGCAGCTTGCGCAGAAAGCTCGAAGTCGATCCCAGCCGGCCGCGGCACATCCTCACCGAGCTCGGCGTCGGCTACCGGCTGGTCATCGAGCCAGCGCCTCAAGTCGAGTAGACGTGCGATTCCACCAGCCGCCGCCGAGGGCCTGAAACAGCGCCACCGCGTCTGCGTAACGCGTCGCCTGCGCTTGCACCCGGCTGAGCAGCGCTTGGTCGTAAGCCGTTTCCGCGATCAGCAAGGTCAATGTGTTGATGTAACCCACTTGCATCTGCCGCAGAGTTAAATCATAGGTGACTTTGGCCGCCCTTTCCGCCTCGACCTCGGCGGTAAACGCTTCCGCATCGGACAATGACGCGTGCAGCGTATCGGCAACATTCTGATAAGCCGTAATCACGGCACTTTGATATTGCGCGGCGGCTTGTTTCAGTGCCTGTTGGGCCGCGCGCTTTCGGTGCAACAGCGTACCGCCTTGGAACAGGGGTTGTGTGACGTCGCCGACCAAATTCCAGAACGGGCCTCCGTGGCGGAACATCCAGCTGAATTGGTCCGCATTGCCTCCGTACGATCCGGTGATCGAGAATTGCGGCAGCATCGCGGCCACGGCAACACCAACCTGTGCGTTCGCCGAATGCATTTGGGCCTCGGCCGCCCGAACATCGGGGCGCTGCTCGATGATCTTGGAAGGCAGCGAGACGGGCATCTCCGCTGGCAGCTGCAGCGCATCGAGCTCGAAGGTTTCGGCGATTTCCTGGTTCGGTAGATTGCCCACCAAGGCGCGGATCAAGTCGCGCCCCTGCTCAAACTGCAGCTGCAGGGGGGGCAGAGTGGCCTTGGCCTGTGCCAGCGCCGTCTCCTGGGCGGCGACGTCGATGCGCATCGCCTGCCCGAGTCGGAATTGATCGCGCAAGATCTGCAGCGCTTTCTCGTCTGCGGCGATGATCTCCTCGGTTGCGCGGATTTGCGCCCGCAGCGATGCTTCTTGGATGGCGGCCGCGGCCACATTGGAGGCGAGCGTGATGTAGGTAGCCTCCAGGGCAAACTTCTGTACTTCGGTCTGTGCAGCCAGGGATTCGACTTGGCGCCGGTTGCCGCCGAACACGTCGGGCACGAATCCCACGGTGAGCTCGGCGGTCTGAAAGTTGTAAAAGAGTGGTTCCGTGTAGGGCGGTACGCCCGGGGTCTGCAACGGCGCCAAGAGGTTGTCGCCGTTGCCCTGCACACCGGGAGCCTGGTCGTTGGTGAGGTTCCCGGCGATTTTGTGACGCTCGGCCTGATAGGTGGCTCCTACTGAAGGAAAGTAGAATCCCTGCTGCGCATAAACCAGCTCCTGGGCTTGGGCCAGCGCCGCCTGCGCCGCCGTGATCGTTGGATTGGCTTTGAGAGCCTTCTCAATGAGCGAGTTGAGCGCCGCGCACTGGAACAACTCCCACCACTGGAATGGGATATCCCGGCCCGGGATGTAACGCTGCGCCTCGCCGCCGTGGATGTCTGTGGACGAACTCGCCTCCGGCAGCGGTTCGGGCGCGTAGCCGGCATTGGCGGGCGCTTCGGGTTTGTGAAAATTCGGACCGACCGCACAGCTCGCGCTCAAGGTCGCTGCAGCAACCAGCAGGGCCGCGCGGGCCGGCCGTCGGGTGGACTTCATGACCGCCGCGGAATTCGGGCGGCAGAGAATCTTCATTGTGCAGCAACCTCTTTGCGATTCCACCATCCGCCACCGAGTGCTTGGAACAAGGCAACCGTGTCGCCATAGCGTGTGGACTGCGCCTGCACGCGCGTGAGCAGAGTTTGTTGATAGACCGTCTCGGCACTCAGCAGGGTCAGCGTATCGACGTAGCCGATTTCCGCCTGACGGCGGGTGAGGTCGTAGGTCACCTTGGCGGAAGCTTCCGCATCGACATCGGCGGCAAGTGTGTAGGAATCACTCAAGGAAATGTGCAGCGTGTCGGCGACGTTTTGGTAGGCGGTAATCACCGTGTTTTGGTATTGAGCCGCCGCCTGCTTCAATGCCTGTTTGGCGGCACGCTCCTGATGCAGCAACGTCCCTCCCTGGAATAGCGGTTGGCTGACATTGCCGTAGAGGCTCCAGAATGGGCCCCCGGCACTGAACATCTGGGTGATTTGCGTGGCATTGCCGCCGTACTCACCCGAGATCGAGAATTGCGGCAGCATGGCGGCGACCGCAACTCCCACTTGCGCGTTCGCGGCATGGAGTTGCGCCTCGGCCGCTTTCACGTCCGGTCGCTGTTCGATGAGCTTGGCCGGGAGGCTCACGGGCAGCTCCGTCGGCAGTTGCAGTGCATCGAGTTCGAACGTCTGATCCGGACCATTGGGCAGATCCCCCACGAGCGCCCGGATCAGATCGCGCGTCTGCTCGAGCTGCTTCTCCAGGGGCGGAAGGGTGGCCTCGGCCTGCGCCAGGGCCGCTTCCTGCGCCGCCACATCGATGCGCATGGCAAATCCCAGCCGAAACTGATCGCGCAAGATCTGCAGTGAATTCTGGTCCGCCGCGATGATCTCGCGGGTCGCTTGGATCTGCGCGCGCAGCGAGGCTTCCTGAATGGCTGCGGCGACCACATTGGAGGCGAGCGTAATGTATGTGGCCTCGAGCGCGAAACGCTGCGCATCCTTCTGGGCAGCCAATGACTCGACTTGCCGCCGATTGCCGCCAAGCACGTCGGGCACGAACCCGACGGTCAGTTCGGCGGTGTAGAAAGTGTAATAGGACGGCAGGTTGTGCGGTTCGTGGTTGGGGTCTTCCAGTTGCGGCAGCAGATCGACGCCGTTGCCCTGGACACCGATGGTGGAGCTCGAGTTGGTGTTGCCGGATACTTTGTGGCGCTCGGCCTGGAATGTGGTTCCAACCGACGGATAGAAATAGCCCTGCTGCGCGTACACCAACTCTCGAGCCTGGCGCAGCGATGCGCGTGCCGCGGCGATTGTTGGATTAGCCTTGAACGCCTTTTCGATCAGCGAGTTGAGCGCCGGCGACTGAAACAGTTCCCACCATTCGAAGGGGATATCCCTACCGGCAATGAGATGTTGTGCTTCGCCGCCATGGACGCCGCTCGAAGCGCTCGTCTCCGGCAAGGGGATGGGCGCGTAGCCGGCATCGATCGGCGCCTGCGGCGCATGCCAGCGCGGGCCCACGGCGCAGCCGCCGAATGCGCCCGCCCACGTCACGGCGAGCGCGGCAAGCGCGATTGTACGAATGGCGGCCATACGAGACTCCTGGCTGTCGATTCTGCGCGCCGGCCCTCAGGGTCGGTACTGTGTGAATCCCGAGTAGTTGCCCGCGCCGGTTGCCGCCATTGTGTGTCCTCGCCGCAGGTTATGCGCGCTTTGGGGCGCACCGGCGGCATTTCCTGGGAGCAACGGCAATGCGCGATCGGTTGTCTTTAATTCGGGGTTGGTCGAATGTCGGGCGGCGGTGGGCGCTCGCCGCCGGTGCCGCGGTGCTGCTGGCGGCCTTGATCGGCGTCGCGCATTTCAGCGCCAAGGCGGACGATGCAGAGACAAAGGGCGCCGGCCCGGAGGCGAATGCAGCGGCGCCCGGACCCGATCCGTCGGTGCAATTGACCGATGCGCAGCTCAAAAGCATCAAGATCAGCGCGGCTGCAGAGCATGCATTTCCTCTGGAGCGCACCGCAGTCGGAAGCATCGACTTCAATGAGAATCTTGCGGTCCAGGTGTTCTCACCCTATCAGGGAAAGATCATCAAGGCTTACGCCGAGGTCGGTGACGCGGTGAAGAAGGGCCAGACGCTGTTCACGATCGAGAGCCCGGATCTCATTCAGGCGGACTCGAATTTGATCGCGGCGGCGGGTCTTTTGGATCTGACCACGCACGTTCTGGAGCGCGCCAAGCAACTCTACGAGGTCCAGGGCATCGCGGAGAAGGACCTGCAGCAAGCGATCTCCGATCAGCAAACCGCTGAGGGCGCGCTCAAGGGGGGTCGCGACGCCGTGCGCGTGTTCGGCAAATCGGAGGCCGAGATCGATGCGATCGTCGCCAACCGCAAGATCGATCCAGTCCTGGTCGTGCCGAGCCCGATCACCGGCCGCATCACGGCGCGCGTGGCGCAACCTGGGCTGCTGGTACAGCCCGGCAATGTACCTGCCCCGTATACCGTCGCCGATGTGGTTACCGTGTGGATGCTGGCCAACGTCTCCGAGAGCAACATCAAGTACATCAACGTCGGGCAGAAAGTGACCGTCTCGACGATGGCCTACCCGGGCCAGGTGTATGAAGGCGAGATCACGGTGGTCGGCGCGACCGTCGATCCGAATTTGCATACGCTGCTCATCCGCTCGGAGATTCAGAATTCCCGGCGCGACCTTAAGCCCGGAATGCTCGCGAATTTCGTCATTCGCATTGGCGATCCGGTGGTCACGCCGGCGGTGCCGCCCGAGAGTGTCGTGCGCGCAGGCGACGGCACAATGACCATCTGGGTAACCACCGATCGGCATCACTTCACTCAGCGCACGGTCAAGCTCGGCCTGCAAAGCAGCGGCTATGACCAGATCCTCGAGGGGCTGAAGCCCGGCGAACTGGTGGTCACCGACGGGGCCGTTTTCCTCGACAACATGCTCATACCCAGTACCGACGGCTGAACACCTATGCCAATTGAGGAAGGCACAGCATGCTGAAAGGTGTTCTTGCGTTCGTGCTCACGCGCCGCGCGATCGTTCTATTGGGTTTAATGGTGTTTCTCGGCGGCGGGGTGGCCGCCTTCACCATGCTCAACATCGAGGCGTATCCGCAACCTGCGCCGGTGATCATCGAAATCACGGCGCAGCAAGGCGGCTTGTCGGCCGAGGAGATGGAGCGTTATTACACCATTCCGATGGAAGTCGGAATCTATGGGACCCCGTATATCACCGCGGTCAACTCCACGTCGTTCTACGGTTTGAGCTTCCTGCGGGTCACATTCAAATACGGCGTCGAGTTCTATTTCGCGCAGACCCAGATCGAATATTCATTGCAGCAGAATGTCTCGCTGCCCAACAACGTGCAGGCCCAGATCCAGCAGTCGAGCCTGGTCGGCGAGGTCGTTCGTTACGCGATGGTGGGCCCGCCGCACTTCGGGCTGGGTAACCTGCGCACAGTCCAGGACTACACCGTGCTGCGTCGGTTGTCGACGGTTCCCGGCGTCGTGCAAGTCAACAGTTTCGGCGGTCCGACCAAGGAATTTGAAGTCGAGGCCGACCTGCAAAAGCTGCAGACTTATGGCATCACGATTCCTCAGATGATCACGGCTCTCGGCAATGCCAACGTCAACGTGGGCGGCCGCGAGATCAATATCGGCCAGCAATCCGTCAACATCCGTGGGATCGGCCTCTTCAACGATGGCGGCAACGATGATTTGACCAAGGGCTACAAGGTCAATGACATCGAAGATGTCCTACTTACCCAATCGGGCGGCGTGCCGGTACGGATCAAGGACGTGGCCCGGGTGTATGTCGGCAACGTGCCCCGGCTCAGCATTGTCGGCAAGGATCATGACGACGACATCGTGGAATGCATCGTGGTCATGGGGCGCACCTTCCATACCCAGGATATCGTGCCGCGAATCATCGCCGAGATCGATTCGATGAACCACGACGGCAGCCTTCCTCCCGGGGTCAAGGTCGTGCCCTTCTACGACCGGATGAATCTCGTCCACGTGACGACGCATACTGTATTGGAGAATCTGCTTTTCGGCTGCGTTCTCGTCTTCTTCATCCAGTGGATCTTTCTCGGCGATCTGCGCAGCGCCGTCGTCGTCGGCGTCAACATCCCCTTCGCCCTTCTGTTCTCCATCATCATGCTGGTGCTGCAGGGCGAGGATGCCAATCTGCTGTCCATCGGGGCCGTCGACTTCGGCATCATCGTCGATTCGGCGGTGATTCTCGTCGAGAATATTTTCCGAAACTTCCAGTTGGGCAGAGAGAAGCAGCGAGATCTGCTGGAGGATTTGGCCGAGGGACACATGGGACGGGATCCGAGCGTCAAACAAGATATCGACACGATCTCCACGTGGACCGATCGGTTGCGCCTCATCTACATCAGCGCCATGCAAGTCGACCGGGCGGTGCTGTTCTCCGTGGCGATTACCGTCGCCGCCTTTGTGCCGCTGTTCACCATGCAGGGTGTCGAAGGGCAGATATTTGGTCCCATGGCGAGAACCTACGGCTATGCCCTGGTCGGCGCCGTGCTCGCGACCTTCACGGTCACGCCGGTGCTCGCCTCGATTCTGCTTCCGGAACACGTGAAGGAAGTCGAGACGAGGGTGGTGCGGGCGGTACGGGCCGCGTATACCCCGGCGCTTAATTGGGCCCTCGAGCGGCGGCGGGTCATGGTCGGGATCGGGGCCGTGTTCTTGCTGGTCACGGGATTCATGGCGACGCGCCTCGGCAGCGAATTTTTGCCCGCCCTCGAGGAAGGCAATTACTGGATCCGCCTGTCGATGCCGCCGACCATGGGCTTGGCCGCGGGCACGGAGGGAGTCAAAAAGATCCGTGAAATTCTGGTGAGCCACCCGGAAATCATCACCGCGGTGTCGCAGCATGGCCGGCCCGATAACGGCAGCGATCCCTCGCCCTTTTCCAACGTCGAGTTGTTCGTGCCGCTGAAACCGCACGGCGAGTGGCCCGCGGGATTGACCAAGGACAAGTTAACCGCGCAGTTGCTGCAGGAGTTCAACGATGCCGTGCCGGGCCTCACGTTCAATTTCTCGCAGAACATACAGGACAACATCGAAGAAGCCACGTCGGGCGTCAAAGGCGCCAACTCCGTCAAGATCGTCGGCCATAACCTGGAGCAGCTCGAAAGGCTCGCCCTTGCGGTGAGCGACCAGATAAAGCAAGTCCGGGGCATGGAGGATGTGGGCACGTTTCACGTCGTGGGGCAGCCCAACCTCAACATCGCGATCGATCGGGAAAAAGCCGCCCGATACGGACTCAATACGGGCGACGTAAATACCGTCATTCAAGCGGCGATGGGCGGAGCGGTGGCGACGACGCTCCTGGAAGGCGATCGTTCGTGGAACGTCACCGTTCGCCTCGCGCCCAAGTACCGCGATAACATCGAAGCGGTCGGCGATGTCAAGGTCGGCTACCAGAACGCCGCCGGCGCAACGTCGTACATCCCCTTGCGCGAACTCGCGACTATCGGCTTGGACACGGGGGCATCCTATATCTACCACGAAGCCATGCAGCGGTTTATTCCGGTCAAGTTCAGCGTTCGCGGCCGCGACCTTGGCAGCACGGTTGCCGAAGCGCAGGAGCGAATCGCCAAGAATGTGATCCTGCCGACGGGCTATCGCCTCGTATGGGCCGGCGAATACCTCGAATGGCAGCAGGCAAAGCATCGGCTCGAGATCGTCGTCCCGTTAAGCCTCGTGCTGATCATCGTGCTGTTGTTGGGATTGTTCAATTCGCTGCGCGACAGCCTTCTGGCGCTGGCCGGCATTCCCTTTGCGATGGGCGGCGGGGTCATCGCGCTTTTCGTCTCTGGTCAGCCTTTGAGCGTCTCGTCAATCGTCGGTTTCATCTCGTTGTTCGGCGTATCGGTTATGAACGGAATTCTGATCATCACCTATTACAATCAGACCAAGATCGCGGGCGGGCTAAGCGGCCTCGAGGCCATGGCCCACGCCGCCGAGCAGCGGATGCGGCCGCTGCTGATGACGTCATTGGCTGCCTGCATTGGCCTGCTGCCCTCTGCGCTCTCGACAGGCATCGGCAGCCAGGTGCAACGGCCTCTGGCATCCGTGGTCGTGGGCGGCATGCTCATCGGGCCGATTCTATTGCTCCTGATCGTACCCGCGCTCCAAATGATGTTCTTGCGTGGTGATGATCGCGCACGGCGTGACGCCCCTTCCCCATGACGCGACGACTTTTTATCAATATCGCGCTCATCGCTGGGCTCTTCATTCTCGGGGGCCTCTGCGGAGTGGGGGTGCGTACGTGGATCGGCGGGCTCGGAGTCCAGCACGCGCAGCTGGAACGGTGCATTCTCGCCTCGAAGCATTCTCATGCGAGCGAGGATGCACGTTCGACCTTGGCGCATCTCGATGTGGAAGTGCCGGCATGCATGAATTCAGCTGGTTACGAAAGAGCGCTCGATAACAAGAGTTGCGCGCCGAAATTCTGGCAGGGCGATGTTTTCTGCTATTTGCCGAAGAGCTCCCTGGGTAAGCTGATCTATCGCATCGAGGTGTCTTCCGCCGAAAAGAAGATGCAGGACGAGCGCAAGACAGAATTGTCGCCGAGTCACGGCTGATGAAGATCGCTCATTTGCTGTGCACCATAGGGCTATGGGCGCCCCTGGTTCTCGAAGCCAGCGCGGCCGAATCCCGCGCGCGCGCCGGTTCGTTAGCGGAAGCGGCGGCGCAAGCGGCCACAAGCACCGCCCCTGGCCAAGATCTTGCGAGCACCAAGGTGGTCGGGCGGTCGCAGGTGCAAGAATCGATCCGGGCGAACTCTGGCAATGGTTTGAAGGGGGGAAACGCCGCGGTGGCTGCAACTCCGCGCCGCGGCTCGGGTCCGGTGACACGCGGAGCGGCGGAACTCGCCCGAAGCAACGCGAATCGCCTGCACTCATTGCGCGGCCAAGAGGCACGCGGGCGCATCGCGAAGAGCGCGAGCCGGCCCATCGCGCCGAAGCGCGCTACTGCGAGCGCCCTGACCGCTCCAGCTGGGAAGCAACTGGATGCGCATCCGGTAGTCCCGCCCAAGCTTCCTGTCTCAAATTATGCCGTTCGAACCCCGCCGAACCTCAAGATCGTGCCAAGAGGCTCGACCATTGGCGGCCCGCATGTCGCTGGTGCCGGACGGGTCGGCGGCCCGCCGACGGGTCGGGCGGCGAACCGCGCCGTCATCGACGGCACACAGGTGCGCCGCAAATTCTAGCGATGACGCGCGTAAGGGTGATGTTGACTGCCTCACTCATCGCGATCAGCGCCCTACCGATGCTCGCCCCCGTCTCGGCGTTTGCAGATGAAGAGGAGGCGCAGAACTACGTCGCCATCCTCGAACTCGGTGCCACGGGCGAACGGGAAATATCCGAACGGACCTCACACATCGGACCAGCTGTCGGCATCGAAATTGAGCCGATCGAGAATTGGCTGGAGCTCGAGTTCGGCGCCTCGACCTACAGAAGCCGGGGGGCCACGAACTTGGAATTGGAACTTCCCTTCAAGAAACCCTTGCGCCTCTCCAGCACCGTGGAGTTGATGCCCGGCCTCGGACCCACCTGGTCCCACTCGACGCAGCCCGGGGAGCCACCGAGCAATTGGGGCGCCGAGGCGGTGATCGATCTCTTTTTCTGGCGCACCAAGCGTTTCGGCTGGTACATGGAGCCGAGCTACGGGATCAATTTTGGGAATGGCAACAAGAAATCGGCCGCGCTGACCGGAGGAGCGTTCTTTGCAGTTCCTTAAAGTCTACATATAGACACTGTTTGCCTCCGCGGGCAGCGTACCTAGCCGAACTTCGCGGATTCGAGGCTTCGCCGACGCTAAGTGATTGATGTGCCTAGAGCACACCCCAAAGGTCGGCACTACAGAAGGGTTGCGGAGGCGGTCTGAGCTGCGCTGAGTTTTGGCGGCGGTTGGGCAGAATGTCCTACCGGTCACATAGACCGAAATAAATTCGCGCGCCCGACTGGATTCGAACCAGTGACCTTCGGCTTCGGAGGCCGACACTCTATCCAGCTGAGCTACGGGCGCAGTGCGGGGTGGCGATAGTACCCGTGCCCGCTGGTTGCCGCAAATTCGGCGTGCCGGGCCATCGGGTCATTTTGGCTTTGCGTACAGAATCAACTGCGTACAGCGAAACATCGCGATCGTCTTGCCGGACTCTCTATGCGTGATGGCAGCGTCCCAAACCTGGGTGGTTTTGCCCAGATGCACCGGTGTGGCCACCGCGACAATCGTGCCGTCAAGCGCCGTGCCCAGATGGTTCGATTTGAGTTCGATGGTGGTAAAGCCCGTGGCTCCGGCGGGCAGCGCGCACATGCATCCATACCCGGCGCAGGTGTCGGCCAGCGTCACCACGGTCCCCGCATGCAGATAGCCGTTGGGCGCCATCAAGCTCGGCACAACGGCCAGTTCGGCTCTGACCTCCGAAGCCGCGACATGCGTTATGACGATGCCCAGATGGCCGGGCAGTTTTCCGACGCCCCTCTGATTGAAAATCTCCGGGGTCACGACGCGTCCGCAGACAGCCCGTCGAAGAAATCGACGACGCCGGTCTCCAACGAGTATTCCGCGCCCACCACCATGAGTCCGGCGTTCTGTATGAGGTTCTCGATGATGTCGGATCCGTGCCGCAAGTTCTGCACGGACGCTCTGATGTTGGCGCGCACCGCGTGATGCACCAACCCGTCGTGATCGTGCGCCAGGTCGGTCTCCAGCAGGCCTTGCACGGCGGGCCGCACCAAATCGACGATCGAGTGCAGATTGCGGGATTGATTCTCAGGAGGCCTGCGCAGCTGCTCGAGCGTGGTCTCGATCGCCCCGCACCTGGAATGACCCAGCACCACGACCAAACGGGTGCCGAATTGCTCCGCGGCAAATTCCACGCTGCCGATTTGAGAAGGCGCCACGATATTGCCGGCGACCCGAATGACGAACAGATCGCCCAAGCCCTGGTCGAAAACGATCTCCACGGGAACGCGCGAATCCGAACAACCCAGAACGGCGGCAAACGGCTCTTGGCCGCGCGTGAGATCGAGGCGGCGCACGCGGCGCGTGATCGAATCGCGGTCGCTCGTGTCGGACACGAAGCGCTGATTACCTTCGCGCAGCAACACCAGCGCATCCTTAGCGGGTATCAAGCGGCCAAACTACCAGCGGCGCGCGGAGGATTCGCGGTGCCCAAGCACGCGGGCCGGAAGAAACAACACCGCCCGCAGCAGTGCGAACAGCGCTTCAAAGGTGACGCCAAGCAGGCGAAACGGCAGCGACAGCAGCCACAAGAAGGGCCATAGCACCAGGGCGAGGATCGCCAGCGGCCAGCAAAGCACGAACAGCAAGAACCACGCGACAATGACTAACATGACTTTCACCCAAGGCTGCTGGAGCGCAACCTTAGCACAAGGCGGCGTGCCGGTCGTCTGCCGCTCATTTGGCGGCCTTTCTCGCCTTGACGAACTGCGAACGTCTGAAGCGCAGCGCCGACCAATCCTCATCGATGGCGACCTGGCGCACGCTCTCGAAGCCCGCGCCCGTTATGACGTGCCAACCCGCGTCGCGATTGAACTCGCAGGTATAACGCTTCGAGGTTCCCTTGGGGTAGGCGAACCAGAGGATCGCATCCCCGTCGGCAGCCGCGGCGAGTTGCGCCGAGTAACGGTCCAACTGCGCCCGAGTGACGGCGAATGCCAGCGCGAATTGCACGGCGCGCGGCTTCGCCGGGTCGCGCAGGATTTCCACATCCTTCAGCCGCTTCAGTTCGTCCGAGAACGACGCGGGCGCGTTGAAGATGACGATCTTTTTCTGCGTCGAGAGGTTCAGCTTTTGAAAGACCGTTTGCATGCGGCTACTCGCGGGCCAGGGCAAGGCGAATGCCGACGCCGATGAACAATCCACCGACGCAGCGATTGAACCATCTTTTGAACGCGGCGCTCGGCGCCAGCCTGCTCAAACGCGCGGCGGACCCCGCGACGAACAGATTCCAAAGGGTGCCGTTGAAATCGAAGATCACGCCGAGCAGCAGGAATGCCAGCGGTTTGGATGGCGCATCCGCCGCGACGAATTGCGGCAGGAATGCGAGGAAGAACAGCGCCACCTTCGGATTCAAGACATTCGTGAAAAATCCCTGCAGGAAAACGCTGCGCATGCTGAGTACGTGGCTTGCGGAAGCGGCCGGCCGTGCGGGAGCGCCCGCCGAGCGAATCAATCCCAGGCCCACGTACAGCAAGTAAGCCGCGCCGATCAATTTCACCACGGTGAAGGCAGTGGCCGAAGCGGCGAGTATTGCCGAA
>Ga0302326_10001318_pt1 | contig 63669 bp, 48 predicted proteins | sample Palsa_T0_3_FD_202264 | JGI IMG/M metagenome (GOLD analysis project Ga0302326, IMG submission 202264) | Peat permafrost microbial communities from Stordalen Mire near Abisko, Sweden - Palsa_T0_3 | ecosystem: Environmental > Terrestrial > Soil > Palsa > Peat permafrost | place: Sweden: Abisko...
GGGCAGTCGTCCCAGTGACAATGAAGTTGGTGACGAGGATCCCTCCGTGCTCATCAGAGCGATCATCGTTTGCGCACTGTGCGTATGCGACGACTGTAAGGTAGGTCACGACGATGAGAGCCTGGGTCAGATGTCTTCGCATTGCACCATCCTCGCGATTTTGGTTTTCCGGGAAAAGCCTACCATTCCAGATTCCGATGCCGCTGTCGAGGTTGTCCGCCCTGACGTAATCAAGGCGATAGCACAATCATGCGCCGTTCATTCACCCCGAGTCTCGAATTGCTAGCGACTGGGTCAACGGAGACCAAACTGCACTGCCAGCATCAGGGTCCGTGTCGATGCGGCAGCCGCCCGGAGAGGGTCCATTCCCAATAGCTCGGAGTGCAAACGAGATAAGACGCAACCCGCGCCTTATCTCGTCTCTCGCTTAGACCGGATCGTTTAAACCGTAACTCGAATCGCGTACCCCAGCTTGCGCTCTAGTGGCGCCCGCCGCCATGTCCACCAGCATGGCCACCACCCCGATATCCGGGGAGCGCGTGCTCAGCCTTCCCTTCATGGCCAGCTTCGCCTACGTTGCCTCGCCCATCTCGCGCCTCGTTGGCCTGAAAGTGGTTGAAGCGCTGCGCCCCGCGCTCCGGCAACGGTCCAGCGTAACCGTGATGAGGATCAAACCGGTTATCGACATGTCCGTAAAAGCCGTGCGGGCCGTGAAACCACGGGCCTGCTCCAATAAACACCCCGCCAGCAAACCAATCAGGCCCGTAGTAGCCGTAAGGAGCACAGTCATATGGGGCATAATCGAAGTATCCGTAAGGACACCCGGGAGCCGGTCCGATGTTTACACCGATCGCAACCTGAGCTTGCGCCACAGGTGCAGAGCATAAAAGGCCAGCTACGAGAACTGCGAAAGCAAGCGCACTGATTTTGAACATGATTTCTCCTTGATTCGTTCAGAGTTTCAACTTGGACAGCTAATGGGCAGAATAATACCGAGGATCAATAACGGGCAAACAAGGAGTTGACTGTCAATTTTTGTAAGCAGGGCGATTTCACGTTTTTTCGCCCCCATGGGGAAATGCTGGGCGAATTCGCCGCGTTCCCGTATGATGAGTCAAGCATCAAGAGCGGGTCGGCCGTTGCTCCGACTTCGCCAACCGAGCGCAAAGCGCCACGGTGGAACGCCTACTGGCGGATGCGGCAGATAAGGAGTCTGCAAAATGAACCCACCAGAAGACGCAAGACAGAATGTGTATCAATCTATTTTGAAAACTGCCAGTAAGAGACTCGAACAGGCGATCCCTGGGTCGTCTGAGGGTACGTTCGCTCATCTATCACTGGCCGCAATTTTGAACCTACTGTTTCTGCTAAGAGGCGAGTGGGGATCAATCGGGGATTACGTGACAACGCAACGAGCCATTCGAGCGCTTGTCGGTGATGAATTGCTGTGGGCTGATCCTCAGAAATCGTCACCTGCGCCCATTGAATTGGTCCAGTAACCGGAGGGAAACTGAGGGCAAACATTTGGAGCGATGAAACCGTGACAGCGCTGCGTGCATAGGTTTTACAACGACTTACAGACTTGCGGGGGCTGCCAGGATACGCATAAGTCGCGCAAGGCATCATTTTTTGTGGGTTGGAATTTCGGAATTTCGACTACTCAGTGCTCTTCTCCATCAAACGAAAATCTGCTGCCACGCGGTTAGATGCGTCACTGTTAAGGCCGGCCTGCGTGGCGAATGCGGGCCAGTTCTCCAACGCCGCGCGGACTTCGCCCAGCAGATCCTTCGGTCGGCTGACGCTGAACCGCTCGGCTTCCTTCATCATGTCCTGACCCGTAATGTTTTCAAATTTTCCGTTCACGCTCATCAAGTGTTGGTAGGTCCATTTGCCACTGGGGTTATAAGCATGGGTTATGTCATAGCCTGGCGCAAGGTCCCATGTTCCTCCCTGCTTCAGGCGAAATGCAAAGTTCTTCGTGTGGTCGTCACAGTTTCGCGCCATAACATTGAAAGCCATTCGGCGAAATATCTGATCCATGGCGGTATCTCCAAGGCGCAGCCGCGAGGCCACCATGAAGAGCTGAGCATAGGCGTGCGTGCCGCGTTGCTTGAAGTCCAGGTGATCCATTCCGCAAAGTGTCTGCACGTGGTGCTTGATAGTCTTGTCATTTATTACGTCACGATCGAACCGGCGCGTCATAAAATGAGCGCGGCCACTTTCGGTTAGCAAACTACATTCCGACATCTCTATGCCGGCCTGCCTCGCCATGAGGTAGTACGCGTATTCTATCCGGCCGTAATCAGCGCCAGTGCCGAGTTCTAAATCCTTTCCGACACCATCGAATTTTAAAAGCCACTGCTCAAACCCTTCCGCCGCATCGAATTGTCCACTTCGAATTATGTTCGTCTTCGGATTCCAGGCGATTACCGCTTTGGCGCGTGCCCCGCCCGCCGATGTGCCCACACGAATGATGTTGGCCAATGCAGCGCTAGCATGCGCGTCATTCGAAAGATCGCCTTCGACAAGCTTGCGGGCGGCCTCTACGAGGGATTTCATCTCCAGCGGAGCGGCACTTTCTTTTTGAGAGCCGCGTGACGGCTTGAACTCCAGTGCCCCCATTCCCCGCTTTCCCATATAGGCGAGACGATCCAGCGGTGTCACTTCGTTTTTAGTTACACCATGATGGGCCATCCAGGCATCAATGAGGGCATTGCCGAAATCATCGGGCAACGCATCTGCCAACATGCCAGGAAGGCGATGGAAGGTAGCATCAGGGAGGCTTGGGAAAACGAATGCGCTGCTTCGGTTGCCGAGCGGCAGGGTTAAGGGCGCCAGTTCAATTCCGGTGCGCTGCCATGCCGGTTCATAAGCGAAGGCGTAATAGCCGAAGGCTGGATCGAGAGCAACGGCCCCCACCCGTTGACCCCAAATTCGAACTTCAATGACCGGGACGTCTTTCATTGTTTGACGCTTTGCAGTTTTCTTGGACGCCGGACGCGCTGAGGCGGCTTCGACGTACGCAATAATGCGAGCGGATCGATGCTGGGTTCTGGAGCGAGCATTTCAATACCCTCAAGGGAGTCTAGGGCTTTTAGAGTCCGAATGAGCGTTTCAACCGTAGATCCGTGCCCTGATTCAAGATTGCGCAGTGCCTTTTCCGATATACCGGCTTTGTCGGCGGTGGCGCGCTGGCCAATATTGCGCGACAGGCGCAGCTTGCGCAAGCGCGCTCCCAGGACACTTTGCAACTCCTCTGGGGTCTTAAATGAAGTTTCGCTCATAACGGCAATATAGCGCCGATTAATGCATAAATCAATTATAAACGGAATATATATGCCTATTATAATATTTAACTGTAAAAGGTTATAATATGCCGATTAACAATAATATGCGATATAACAACCTTAAATGTGCCGGTTATATTAATATGCCTTTCTTAGGGGTGGATTTCTTTGAGTGCCCGGCAAGGATCGCAACAGGCTTTGACGTCGTTTCGCACAACGCTGGAGACCGAACCGAATCATCCTGGGCGAAGTGCGCGGAATCGAGGCACGTACACTGCTCGATTCCTTCAACACTGGCCATGCTGGTTCGCTTGCTACGATTTACGCCAATTCGGCAGAGAAGCCCCTCCCACCGGAGGAAAACTGACGGCAAACATTGGGAGCGATGAAACGCCGGAGAAAAGGGAAAGAGCCCAGGCTAGGCTAGCCACGTCCGCTTGCATGAACGCCAATGTGGCCTTTCGTGGGCTTCGAGATGGATTGTGCTATTTCGAGGTGTACTTCACGGACGACAGCGATGGGCCACGGGCTGTTCTTTCGCTTCCTACCCGCTCTTAGGACTTCATGCGCTGAGTGTGTGCTGAGTAGAAGGTCCGCGTCAAAGGTAAACTACTGAATTAATGGAGCGGGAGACGGGGATCGAACCCGTGACATCCAGCTTGGGAAGCTGGCGTTCTACCGCTGAACTACTCCCGCTCACTGCTATCAAAAGATTGGAAAAAACTGGTCCGTCTTCCTGTCCTGCAGCAGTGTGACACCCGTGCATTCTCCTGGTCAAGGCCTATCCTTGACAGGCCTATCCTTAGACGGCGCTTGACGGCGCCGTGCACCTCCAGTCGAGGTGCACACGCTGCTCGATCGGCGCACCGCTTGACCGCGCCGGCCTTGCGCTGGTTGCGAGTAGGCTTTTGAGCAAACTTGATCCGTCGCACAAGGAACTGCTGGCAGTTGGTCGAAGGCACAGCCAGCAAAGTTAGCACCCGCAGATCCCACTCCGCAGTTCTTGAACCCCCTCCGGGGGTCGTCCGGCGTTGAATGTCGCATCGAAAGGCTCGCTCGCAAGACGACCGGGAGCGGATGCTCCGGACCTAAACTGTACTCGGGAACGAACGCAGACACTCTCGCCCGCACCGCCATCTGTCCGACAAAGTGCTCATAGGCTCGCGCCGAACCGCCGACATCGGCGCCACTGTGGAAGCATTGCCGCATCGTTAGGTGCGTTGTTCGGTCGGCACCACCATCCGAGTACGCCGCTCACTTCCCGCTTTCTCGTAAGTCACGCCGTCGGCCGGCCGTGCCCCCTCCATCAGTTCGTCGAATGGCTTCCGCTAGGAGGATGCGATGCGTGTGTTGATGCCGCCGTGATGGTGGCGGGAAACCCGGAACCCACCGTCTCCTTGCGATGCGGTTTATAATTCTTGCCGTTGCCGTGCCGCCTGCTATCCTTCATCGCCGCTGACACCGTTTTGTTATGCAGTGAGTTGATGCGTGATATGGGTTTCGGAGCTTAGCACCCTGGGCGCTCCACCCAACTGGTGTCCAATTCGAGGAAAGGCTTGTTCTGACTGGTTAAGTACGACGCCAATGACGTTGTAATGTTCGTTGCTGCCGCCGAGGCCGGCACTTTGAGTGCTGCCGCAAAAAAGCTGCGCGTTCCCACTTCCACGGTCAGCCGCTCCCTCACTCGCCTTGAAAGAAGTCTAGGGATGCTGCTGATCAATCGGAGTTCGACAGGCTTCGTCTTGACCGATGCCGGTACTGACTACCTTCAGTCTTGTAGACACGCTTTGCGGGCGCTCAGCGACGGCAACGAACGACTGGACAGACATCGCCTTAACCCTACAGGGATGATCCGGATTGCATGTCCCGGAACCATGATTCGGCACCTCTTGACACCGATCATGGGGAAGCTGGTCAAGGCGTTTCCCAACCTGAAGATCGATCTTCAGGATTACTCTCCGGCGCATGTCCCGTTACCGCGAGTGGATGTGGACATCATCTTTACGGTGTCGCCCCCGAACGACTCCTCCCGGATGATCCGTTCTTTTCCGGGCTCCATCCGAGGTCTATTTGCCAGTGAAGAATATCTGAGTCAATACGGGCTTCCTAAAACTCCGCTGGAATTAGTGAATCATCGCTGTGTAGGAATCTCCCGATGGGAACTGACAAACAACAAGACCACGATCGTTCCTCCTGTAGCCTTTCACATCACAACAGGAGATCCGGTTGTCTCCAGGCAACTGGCGTTGGATGGTGTGGGGATTGTGATACTTCCGCTCTGGATGGCGAAAGCCCCAGCGTTGCGCAAAGTTCTGGTCCATGTTTTACCGGGTTGGTCCCCTTCTCCCATACCCCTTTGGGCTTTGTACTGTAGCCCGAATGCTCTGACGCCGAAAGTCAAGAAGGTATTGGATTTCTTGCATGAGTACATCGGAACCGACAAGGATCCGAGGCTCGAGCGCACCAAGGCCTCCGAATGTTTTATCAGCTCAAGATTGCAAGCTCAGCGTTGATATAGATTCCGTTCCGCAGCAGCTGAAAGTTTCATGCTTTGTCCGTTTCCGCCGTCTCCGGCTTGTTTCTTCTGGACCGTCCTCTTACGACTAAGAGACATCCCCGGCGAAAGAACAGAAGAGGGAGAACGGCCTCTTTACCAAGGAATTTGGACGACTCCGGAAGAAATCAGCCCATTCTGATTGAAGGCTACTCGACTCAGGCTTCGGCGGTGGAGCGGCGGAACCCATCGCTACCTCTGCCCTGCAACCGAGGCAAGGAATGACGCAGTTCTCGGAGCTCGAAACGTAGAAGGCCCAGCCCGAGCCACTGTGAGCGTTATTGACCAGACCTGAGGTTTCACAGCTTGGGATACTTAGGCTTCCATGCTCTCAGGCCCTGCGACTCATTCGATCAGAAAAAATGATGCTCTCCCCGTGATCGCCTCGTGCCGAGCAGCGTTACTTTCAACCACGTCTTCGGCAGATCCCCTGCAAGCCAAGACTCTGACCGATAGGAAAAACCCGGAAGCCGAGGCCATGTGAATCCTGAGGCGAGACGGAAGACTCGGAGACCTCAACTGAACTACCTCGCCGCAGGTCTTGCCCTTTCGCTGCTGGCAGGTTGCGGCAAGAAAGTTGCTCCTCCACCCGCTGCGGTGGCGGTCGATACCGCCATGGCGACCGTCGAGAATGTGCCGATCATTGGCGATTGGGTCGCCACCACTGACGGCTATGTCAATGCTCAAATTCAGCCCCAGGTTTCCGGTTACCTGGTTCGCCAGGATTACAAGGAGGGCGGAACGGTTCGAAAGGGCCAGGTGCTTTTCGAGATCGACCCGCGGCCCATGGAGGCCGTGGTCAACGAGACCAAGGGAAGTCTGGCGCAAGCGCAGGCGCAGTTGGAGTTGGCCGGGATAAACGTGAATCGAGATACGCCGCTGGCCGCGGCGCACGCTGTTGCGCAGAGCACTCTCGACAACGACTTGCAGACTCGTCAAGCCGACAAGGCTTCGGTAGCCAACGCTAAGGCATCGTTGCAGGCGGCAGAGCTTAACGTCGGATTCACCAAGGTGCGTTCGCTGATCGATGGCGTTGCAGGCCAGGCGCTGTTACAAGTGGGCAGTCTGGTGGGGCAGAGTTCGGTGCTGACATCGGTGTCCCAGTTGGACCCGATCAAAGTTTACTTCTACATCAGCGAACAGGAGTACCTGGCGCTTTCGGCCCGTGCTCGCGGCCGCGGCCGCGCAGATTTGCTGAACAGCGGCAACCGCATCGCGCTGAAGATGACGCTTTCGAACAACCAGGTTTATCCGCAGACCGGCCACATAGTCTTCGTCGACCGCTCCGTCACTTCCCAGACGGGTAGTTTGCGTATCGCCGCCACTTTCAGGAATCCCGGCAACCTGCTGCGTCCCGGCCAGTACGCTCGCATAAGCGCGCAAACTGATCTGCTGCAAAATGCGATCCTGGTTCCGCAGCGCTCGGTGAACGAGTTGCAGGGCATGTACCAGGTGGTGGCCGTGGGATCGGACGATGTTGCTCATATCAAAACCGTGAAGCTCGGCCCACAGGTGGGCAAAAAGATTGTGATCGAGAGCGGACTGAAGGCGGGCGAACGCGTGGTCACCGAAGGCCTTGACAAAATAAAAGACGGCATGAAGGTTGCGCCGCAAGCGGCGGATCTGAATGCAAATGCAACCGAGCCGTCTTCATCCAGTCAGAATTCCAAGGGCAACTAGCTTTGTCCGAATTCTTTATCCGACGGCCTATTGTTGCCATGGTGATTGCCATTCTGATGGTGATCGCGGGCGTGGTCTCGATGTTAAGCCTGCCCACCGCGCAATTTCCCAACATCGTTCCACCCGAGATCCTGGTGCAAGCTACCTATCCCGGCGCCGATGCCAAGACTCTGGAGCAGGCGGTCGCTACCCCGCTCGAACAGCAGATGAACGGCGTGGACAACATGAACTACATGTACTCCGCGAACGCCAGCAACGGCGTTACTCAGCTCACCGTTGACTTCGACGTAAAGACCAACGCGGATACCGACCAGATTCTCTCGCAGCTCCGCGTATCACAGGCGCAGAGCCAGTTGCCCGCGGCGGTGACTGTCGCGGGTCTCACGGTACAGAAGTCGCTCTCCTCGCCGCTGATGCTGCTGTCTCTTTCGTCGCCGAATTCCACCTACGATGGCACCTTCCTTGCGAATTACGCAAATATCAACCTTGTCGATGACGTCACGCGCGTGCCCGGGGTTGCCCGCGTGCAGGTATTCGGCGCCGGACAATACGCCTTGCGCGTCTGGGTGCGGCCCGACCAGATGGCCAAACTCAATGTCACCGTGCCGCAGATCACGGCTGCGCTCGAGACCCAGAACAACGTCAACCCTTCCGGCCAGATTGGCGGCGACCCCGTTCCCAAGGGACAGGAGTTTACCTATACCGTGCTAACCCAGGGTCGGCTTACCACTCCCGAAGAATTCGGCGACATCATCCTGCGTTCCAACAGCGACGGCTCGGTCCTGCACCTGAAAGATGTGGCTCGCATCGAACTCGGCGCCCAGTCCTACAACCTGGCCGGACGCTTCGACGGCAAGCCATCCGCGATCTTGGCGCTCTATCAGCTACCCGGATCGAACGCCGTGCAATGCGCCAAGGACGTCCGCGTGCGCATGAATCAGCTCGCGGCCAACTTTCCAGCGGACATGCATTATCAGGTCGCGCTCGACACCACAGCCGCCGTCAGCGCGGGCATTCGCGAAATTGAGATTACACTCGGAATCTCGCTCGCGCTCGTAATCCTGGTGGTCTACATCTTTTTGCAGGGATGGCGCGCTACCCTCATTCCCTTGCTGGCCGTGCCGGTTTCGCTGATCGGCACTTTCATGGTCTTCCCTCTGCTCGGCTTCTCCATTAATACCCTGTCGCTCTTCGGCCTTGTGCTGGCCATCGGTCTGGTGGTCGATGATGCCATCGTGGTGGTCGAGGCCGTGACCCGCCATATCGAAGAGGGCGTGAATCCGCACGATGCAACCGTCAAAGCGATGGAGGAAGTATCGAGCCCGGTCATCGCCATCGCTCTCATCCTCGCGGCAGTTTTCATACCCACGGCATTCGTCCCCGGCATCACCGGACTTCTCTATCAACAGTTCTCGCTGACCATCGCCATCGCGGTGATTCTTTCCGCCTTCAATGCCTTGACGCTCAGCCCGGCGCTTTGCTCCTTGCTGCTTAAGCCCAAGCCGAAGGAGGAGAGCAAGGGATGGCTGGCCCGCTTCTTCGCGTGGTTCAATCGCGGGTTCGGCCACGTCACCGATGGTTATGTCAACGTCTCTGGACGATTGATGCGAACGTCGGCCATCGCCATGGTTGTCATTGTCATCGTGAGCGCAGCCGCGCTTTTCCTCGGCGCCCGTCTGCCCGGAGGATTTCTTCCCACCGAAGACCAGGGCTACGCCTTTGTGGCGCTGCAGCTTCCGCAGGGAGCCTCGCTCGAACGCAGCACGGAAGCTGCGCAGTCGGTCGAGGATGCCCTCCATAAGGTACCCGGAGTGCAGAACGTGACCTCGGTGGTCGGATTCAGTTTGCTGAGTATGACTCAGAGCACCTACAACTCATTCTTTTTCGTCACCCTCAAAGACTGGGCCAAGCGCAAGAGCAAGGACCAGCAGTTCGCCATGATCCAGGTGAACATGGCGAAGGCGCTGGGCGGAATCAAGCAGGGTCTCGCCTTCTCATTCCCGCCGCCCGCGATTCCCGGCGTGGGCAGTTCGGGCGGCGTCAGCTTTGTGCTCGAAGACACCACGGGCAAGGACGATCCCCAGTTTCTGGCGGCGAACGTCTTCAAGTTTCTTGGAGCGGTGGGCAAACGGCCCGAGATTGCAGCGGCGATTCCCGTTTACCTCCCCGCCGTGCCGCAGCTTTACGTCGACGTTGACCGCGAGAAGGTTTCGCAGCAGCAAGTGGCGTTGAGCGACGTTTACACCACCATGCAGACCTTCATGGGCGGCTACCTGGTGAACTACTTCAATCGTTTTGGGCGACAGTGGCAGACCTACGTCGAAGCCGAAGGCGAATATCGTACAAACATCGAAAACATCGGCCAGTTCTACGTGCAGGCCGGTAACGGCAATCGCGTTCCGCTGAGCGCGCTGACCATGGTCCGGCGCACCACTGGGCCGGAGTTCACCACCCGCTTCAATGAGCACGAGGCCGCGCAGCTCAACATCGTTATCGCTCCCGGCTTTAGCTCCGGGCAGGCGATGACCGCGCTCGAACAGACGTTTGCGCAGACCATGCCCAAGGGCATGGGCTTCGATTATCAGGGCATGAGCTACCAGGAACACAAGGCGGCACAGGCAATTCCAGTGTGGGTGGTCTTCGCCATCTCGTTGCTGCTGTGCTTTCTGATTCTCGCCGCGCTGTATGAAAGCTGGTCGCTGCCCTTCGGTGTTCTGCTGAGCACGCCGGTGGCGATCTTCGGCGCTTACCTCGCGCTGACGGCGCGCTCCCTTGAAAATGATGTCTACACGCAAATCGGGTTGATCATGTTGATCGGGCTCTCGGCCAAGAATGCGATTCTGATCGTCGAGTTCGCCAAGGCGGAATACGAACGCGGCGAGACCATCTACCAGGCCGCGCTCACCGCCGCTCGCCTGCGCTTCCGCCCCATCCTGATGACGGCCTTCGCTTTCATCCTGGGTTGCCTTCCGCTTTGGTTTGGCAGTGGAGCGGGCGGAGCGTCGCGACAGATACTGGGCACCGTGGTGGTTGGCGGCATGCTGGGGGCTACCGCGATTGCCATCTTCCTGGTGCCGGTGACGTTCTCCATGGCGGAACGAGTATCGCAGCGCTTCGGCAAGGTCCACGATGGAAGCATCGACGCGGCCCATCCCGCAGCCGCGGAGAGTAAAGCGACATGACACGTTCCGCGGGGGTGTTTGCCATACTCGTGATGACCGGAGTGATTACCGGCTGCGTGGTCGGTCCCAAGTACAAGCGGCCGGCCGTCAATCCGCCGGGCGTCTATCGCGGAACCCTGGCACCGGACATACAAACTGCAACGAACTCCACTCCGCCGCCCACCCCGTTGGGGGCCGAGAAGTGGGCCAAGGTCTTTACCGATCCCGCGCTCCAGTCCCTCATCGCGGAGGCTCTGAAGAACAACTTCGACGGGAAAGTTGCCGCTGATCGCGTACTGGAGCAGCAGGCGCAGGTTGGCGTCACCAGGGCAGCGCAACTTCCCACCGTCAGCGTCGGTGCCACCTACGATGCCATCGGTCTGCCCAGCGGTCTGCTGAGCGGCCTGACTGGCAGCGGCACCCAGAGCACGAAGACAAAATACTACGCGGCCGGCATCACCACCTCGGTCGCCTGGAACCTGGATTTCTGGGGATACTACCGCCGCCAGACCGAGGCGGCGAGAGCCTACCTTCGCGCCACCGAGTGGGGCCGCCAGACGACCTACAGCACGATTGTCGAGAACGTTGCCACATCATATTTCGAACTACGCGCGCTCGACGCCGAACTGGAAATCACCCGGCGAGCTCTGACGGCGCGCCAGGACTCCCTGCGGCTTACACAAGAGCTGGAACAGGGTGGTTCGATCTCCATGGTCGACGTGCGTGAGGCGGAGCAACTGCTCTACACTGCGCAGGCGCAGATCCCCGACCTGGAGCGCCAGATCGCGCAGCAGGAGAACAACCTGAGTATCCTTCTGGGAAGGCAGCCCGGACCGATCGCGCGCGGCCAACCGGTCGCCGATGCTCCCCACCCGGAAGCGATTCCAGTCGGGCTGCCATCGGAGCTTCTGGAGCGTCGGCCCGACATCCGCCGGGCCGAAGAGTTGTTGATCCAGGCCAACGCGAACATCGGCGTCGCTCGCGCACAGTTCTTCCCGCAATTGTCGCTCTCAGGAACGGCGGGAACTTCCAGCAGCCAGCTCAAGGGCATGGTCGATTCGTCGAACTTTTACTACTACGCCATAGGCAGCCTCAGTCAGCCCATCTTCGAGGGTGGCAAGCTGCGCAACAACCTGCGCTTGGCGAAAGCGGATTATCAGGAACTTCTCGATACCTACCAGCAGACGATCGCCGGGGCTCTGCGCGACGTCTCGAACGCTTTGATCGCCTATAACAAAACCCGCGAGTTTCAAGAGCAGCAGAGCAAGCTGGTCGAATCCGCCGCCGACGGCCTCCGGCTGGCACGCATGCGTTACAACGCTGGCTCGACCAGTTATCTCGAGGTCCTCACCAGCGACAGCAACCTCTACAGCGATCAACTCACTCTGCAAACCGCTCAACAACAGCAGGCATTGGCTCTGGTTCAACTCTACAACGCGCTTGGCGGCGGCTGGTAGCGGGACGACCGGATTTAAGCCGATGGAGCGGATGGAGCGGCGGAGAAATCCATCCTGCCGACTGGTGAACGGCGGCCTGCAAGTCGACTCCTCACTATCAATCTCGTGATGGCACAACCCGTACAAGCTCTGGATTGCCGGCGACTCCCCCCAATCGTCGGGCGCGCCGCAACCCAGCTGCAGCTCGGGGCACTCCAGGGTCCGAATCGAATCATTGTGGCGCCTCTCACCAGGATGCGTGCGGGAGTCAGCAGCGTGGCCACAGGTCGGCTCGTCTGCCAGTCCGGGGAGCGTCCGGTGGAGCGCCACCGTCATCTTCCCTCCTGCCCTCCTGCGGCGGTTCGGTGCCCGGGCGGGACACCCGAACCTGCGAACATCAGGCATCAGGGAACCGGGAAGCAATCGGCTCCAGGTCAACGGCGACTTTGAGCGTATGCGATCCACCCCCCAGAATTAAGCCCCGCAGAGGACTTACGTCGCCGTAGTCCCGGCCCCAGGCGAGCGTCACGTGGCCGTTCGAGGGGACAAGGTTGTTCGTGGGATCGACATCAAGCCAGCCGATTCTCGGACAATAAGCCGAGACCCAGGCGTGGGATGCATCGGCGCCCACCAGCCTTGGCTGCCCTGGAGGTGGGTAGGTTCGAAGGTATCCGCTCACGTAGCGAGCGGCGAGATTCAGCGAGCGGAGGCAGGCGATTTGCAGGTGTGCGAAATCCTGGCAGACGCCCCGCCGTTTCTTAAAGACCTCTTCGGGCGTGGTGCGGACGTTGGTCGATTTCGAATCGAAGCGAAAGTCGTTGTGGATGCGTGCCGTCAGGTCGAGAAGCGCATCCGGCATAGGCCGCCCGGGCGTGAACGACTGGAGCGCGTAGGCGGCAAACTCCGGCCGTACATGAATGCGCGGCGACTCAAATCCAAACTGGTAGGCTTCTAGGCCGGCTGCGCTAAGATCGGTGGGAACCGATCTTGCTGCTTCTTCCCATGGGGGGAGCAATTGAGGCCAAGGCATCGGCTTTTCTTCCATGACCACTTCACTGCGCGCCTCGACCATCAATTCCCGGTGCGGTTCTTGAATGGTGAAAAAACAGAGAAGGTTTCCAAAAAAGTCCACGCGCTCTGTGCGCGTTGCCGGCCGTGGCTGGATACGCAGTTCGCTCCGAGACAACTGGTGATGCGGCAATGCCCGAGGCTTTAGGCATGCCACATGGGTTCCCAACGAGACGGGATGTTTGTATCTGTACGTGGTCCGGTGAACGATTTTATAAATCATTATTCGAAGATCTTGGTCCTAACAGAATCATTGGCCTATGGTGATCGGCAAGGTGCGGGCGTGACTAAAGTATCTGCTTGATAAGTTATTCGACCAGGAAGGCAGCAACCCTTCCAGATCGCGGAGGAAGGTCGCCAGCCGGGAGAGTCCGTCAGAAGCAGTCGGCGCGCCGGCCCCGGGTAATGGATATTTTAGCTTTCGCAAATCAAAACTGCGCAACAACGCCAGCGCGGCCCGCATCGCCTCTAAGTCAACCGGGACGTGCCGAGGCAGCTTTTGATAAAGGTCGGCGAGGTGGCTGAGCTGAAAGTCCAAAGAGCGCGGATTGGTCTCATCCGCCATGAGCACATCCATTACGGCTAAGGGCTGCAGCGTCGTGTAGTACCGAGTCCGGTAGGTCATCGAACTATCCGCAACCTCGAGCAGGCACTCCAAAAGCGACCAGTCCTGCTCGGTCAGCGGGGTAGTGATCGCGCTCAGTTGCCTGGTCAGATAGATCGCACGCTCGAGGCGCCGGCCAGTGGTCATGAACACCCAACCCAATCCGCGGTTGATGTTCTCCCGCTCCATTCCGGAAAATGCAGAAAGCAGTCCCAAACAATCGGTCAGCATGGCCGGATACTCGAGAAACGGAGTGCCCTGCCCGATCTGAATCGAGTCCCGCAGCCGGCGGATGAGGAACATCATATCGCCCGACAAGCGCTCGCGAATGTTGCCGCCAATCCGGAATACCTCCGCCAGAGTGCAAGCCAGACTGTCGGCCCGCTTGGGATCCACCAACAGCGATGTCATTTCCTGTTCAAGTTCAAGAGAGGTCGGCCGCCTGTGTTTCGGCTTGGGCAACCTGCTGTGCCGTGACCCCAGGCACTTGTGCAGGCGCATGAGGCAGACAAGCTCCGCTTCTCCGGCGCGCCGTACGCGAGGGATCATGGCGCGTAAGATCCGAGCAATGTTTTCCGAGCGCTCGACATACCGGCCCAACCAGAAGGCATTGTCGGCGACCCGGCTGGGCACAACTCGCGAGACGCGGTGCAACTCTACCGGCTCATGCCGCGGACGCAGCAAACTGAACGTGTCGACCGGGCTATCCCACAGGACCCATGCGTCCTTGCTGTGGCCTCCCCGCTGCATCGAGACGACCGATCCTTCCGCTTCGGCAACCCGTACCAGTCCGCCCGGAATCGCGATCCAACCCCCGCCGGTATTGAGCACGTAGGTGCGCAAAACGACGCTGCGCGAGTTGAGACATCCGTTGTCCCACACCGGAGCCGTGGACAAAGCGACCTGCTCCTGCGCTACATACTCGCTCGGGCGGGCCCGCAGCTGCTCGGCAAACCTGCCCTTCTCGGCATTCAGAAGTTCGGCCCCGAACACCGGTTCCATACCGCGCGAGGGGAATGCCGGTTTCACTACCACCTGGTCGAGATGGTCGAGCACCCAATCGAGCGCGTACTTCTGCCCGCACCACCAGGTAGCGACGGACGGGAGTTTGAGCTTTTCGCTCAGCAAATGCAGGGAGAGGCCGGGTAGAAAGGGCATGATCGCAGCCGTCTCAATCAGGCCGCTTCCCAGTGCGTTGGCCACCTTCACATTTCCCGCAACGATGGCGTCGACCAGGCCAGGCACGCCCAGAAGCGAATCGGCCCGTAGTTCAAGAGGATCGCAAAAGCTATCGTCCACCCGACGCAAAATCACATCGACCTTTTCCAGTCCGTCGACGGTTTTGAGATACACGCGGCGTTTGCGCACCGTCAGATCCGCTCCCTGCACGAGTGTGAATCCCAAATAACGCGCGATGTAGGAGTGTTCGAAGTAAGTCTCGTTGAGCGGCCCGGGAGTGAGCAATACGATTCTCGGATTGTCGCGCTGGGCAAGGTTGGTGAGCGCTTCGCGTTGCGCACGGAAAAATGGAGCGAGGCGCAATACATTCGACGTGCGGAACAGATCCGGTAGAACATCGGTGACGATGGTGCGGTTTTCCAACGCATAGCCGCTGCCCGAAGGCGCTTGCGTGCGATCGGCTAACACCCACCATTGGCCATCAGGCGAACGGGCAAGATCGACGGCCAGCATATGCAGATAGCTGTGCGCGGCAACTGGCACGCCCACGAGCGGTCGCAGAAATGCAGGGTTGGCATAGAGAAGTGCGGCCGGAAAGTGGCCCTGCGCCACCAGGCGCTGCGCCCCGTAGAGGTCCTCGAGGAGCCGATTCAGCAACTGTGCGCGCTGAATGATGCCCGCTTCTATGAAGCGCCATTCCTCCGCCGGAATCAGTAGCGGAACGATATCGATCTGCCAGGCCCGACTTGCCCCCAGTGGATCGCCGTACACGTTGTAGGTGATCCCGTTCTCGCGAATGCGACGCTCGGCACGAGCCCAGCGTCGTCCCAACTCCTCGGAGCCGATCGCTCGAAGTGATTCCATCAGGTGTGCCCAGTGCGGGCGGGGATTCACTCCATCGGCCGACAGTTCGTCGTAGGCAGCTCCGTATCGGAGCGGAGGCTGATATAAATCAACAGTCATGGGACAAGCCCCGGCTTCTCGGTGTGGGTCCTTTGCCCGGGCCGCACCAACCGCAGGTCCAGGGTCATAGGAAAGATCGGGTTGGTCTCTTTCTCCGGCGCCGCCATCAGCCCAGGCGTAGGGTCGGATTCTTCGAAGCGCCGCCTGCGGCGGTCCTCGGCCTCCGTCGCGTTCATGGGGCGGGCAGCGTAAGCGCGACCGTCGGGTGATCCCACATGGTAGGTGCATCGACCAATCGAACGCTCTTTCCAGCGATCAATCATCTCGAAGAACAGTGGCGCATGTACGGGAATTGTTGGATGCAACTCCGCCGACAGTTGGCGGGCGCGATACCGTACGCCGGCAACCGTCTCTCCCGGCTCCCCGGTGGGATGGAGCGGCACGCTGCGACCGTTGCACGCCACCACGTAGCGGGAGTCGGTGGTCAACCCCGACACCTTCACCTGAATCCGCTCGAACGAGGAGTCCACGGCGCGAACCGTCCGGCCCGAACTGGTCTCTTCCGCGAGCACGTTCCAGGGCTCGAGGGCCTCACGCAGCTCGAGTTCTATCCCCTCGACAGCGATTGACCCGATCTTCGGAAAGCGAAACTCCAGCTGCGCGGCAAACCACTCTTCCTCGAAATTGTAGTCAGACTCGCGCAGGTAGGCGAGCACATCGGAAAAGTCGCGCCCGACGAAGTGCGGCAGCATAAAACGGTCATGAAGTGCGGTGCCCCAACGGACGAGGCCACCTTCAAATGGGCGTTTCCAAAACATGCATACCAACGCGCGGACGAGTAGCATCTCGATGAGACCCATTCTCACATGGGGAGCCATTTCGAATGCACGCAATTCGAGCAGTCCCAGACGCAGCCCCCGCCCCTCCGGCGGATAGAGCTTGTCGACGCAGAACTCGGCGCGATGCGAATTTCCCGTGACGTCGACCAGCAGATTGCGGAACAATCCATCCAACATGGCGGGCGGGCAGCCGTCCGCGGGCAGATTACTGAAAGCAACCTCCAATTCGTACAAGGCATCCATTCGCGCCTCGTCTACCCGTGGAGACTGGCTCGTCGGGCCGACGTACATGCCGGAAAACAGATACGAGAGCGATGGATGGTTCTGCCAGAACGCTAGCATGCTGCGCAACAGATGCGGACGGCGCAGGAAGGGGCTGTCCAGCACAGTCGCTCCGCCGATCACGATATGGCTGCCGCCGCCGGTAGCCAGATGGCTGCCGTCATAACCGAATTTCTCAGTGGTCAGCCGATTACGGCCCGCCTCCTCGAACAGCACGGTGTGGATCTGTTCGAGTTCGTCCCAGTCGCGCGCCGGCGGCAAGTTTACTTCCAGAACTCCGGGATCGGGTGTGAGGCTGAAGGATCGCAACCGCGGATCGGATGGCGGGGCATAGCCCTCCAGCCACACCGGCTTCTCGAGAAACTGGCACGTATCCTCGACGGCGGCGACCAGGTCCAGGTAATCCGCAAGCTTGGACACATACGGCAAAAACAGGTGCAAGCGGCCTTCTCGCGCCTGCACGCAGAGCGCGGGCCGGATCAGCTCCGGCGCAGTCTCCGCGGTTGCCGAAAGGGCAGGCAGCGGATCGGCCACCGGATCTTTCTCGAAGAGATCCATCCGCCGGCTCGGGCGTGATGGAAGCTTGATCCGGGCTTCAAATTGCGCGGCGAAGGGCCGAGCGTCGTGCTCGTATTCGAGTTCATCCGGCGCCACCCAGGGAATGGACTCGGTCGCGATGCGGTAGCCGATGGGGGAATCGCCCGGCGACAGTAACAGACACTCGGGGCGAGGGAACCACAACTGGCTCGACCAGCACAACCGGCCTGCCGGTTGACGGCGACGAATGGGCAAAATGTATCCCGCCGGATCCCCAGCCTCAGTTGCGTTGTTGTAGGCCGGCAACACGTTCTCGAAGCTTACCTGAAGGCGGTGCGTCAGCGCTTCTATGAACCTGGAAGCATCGGCCGCCCCGAAGTTGTAGGCCTGATCTTCGCGAGCGATGAGGTTAATATTCTCCCAAACAGGGACGCGGTCGGCCCGCCAACAGCAGCTCAGTGCCCAACGCGGCAACGGCTCGCCGGGATACCATTTCCCTTGTCCAAAGTGAAGCAGCCCGCCGGGCGCCACTTTCTGGCGGAGGCATCGGATGAGAGCCAATCCGCGGGTTCGTTTCATTGCTCCCAGAGCATCGATATTCCACTGCGGGCTCTCGGGCTCGTCGACGCCGACGAACGTAGGCTCGCCGCCCATGGTCAGGCGCACATCCTCGGCTTCGAGGTCCGCGTCGACGCGATGCGCCACCTGTTCGACCTCGAGCCAAGCCTCCTCGGCGAAGGGCTTGGACGTCCGTGGCGGGTCATTCAAGCGGCGAATGGACATGGAATAACTGAAGTCCACGTTGGCCAGTTCGACGGTCCCCTCGATGGGCGCTGCCTTCGATGGGTTCGGAGTGCAGACGAGCGGGATGTGACCCTCGCCGGCCAATAGACCCGAGGTCGGATCCATACCAATCCAGCCCGCGCCCGGCAAGAATACTTCCGCCCAGGCATGGAAATCGGACGAATCCGTTTGCGGAGCGGTCGGACCCTCGGGCGCTCTCTCGTCGGCGGCCAACTGAATCAGATACCCGGAGACGAAGCGCGCCGCGATTCCCAAATGTCGCAGAACCTGCACCAGCAGCCATGCCGAGTCCCGGCAGGAGCCGGTGCACTGTTCGAGGGTCTGCTCGCACGTCTGGACGCCCGCTTCCAGCCGGGTCACATACTCAATTTCGTTTCGCACCCTACGATTCAAGTCGACCAAAAAGCTGATCGTTCCTCGCCTCTCGCGGGGGAGCTTCTCAAGAAAAGCCTGGAGGAGAGGTCCAGCCGGCTCGACCGAACGATAGGGTTCGAGATCTTTCGCCAGCTCCGGAGCGTACTCGAAAGGGTAGTCTTCGACTCCGGGTTCCAGAAAGAAATCGAACGGATTGAAGGGAGATAGCTCGGCGACGAGTTCCACCTCAACCACAAACTCGTTGGTCTTATCCGGGAAAAGAACGCGCGCCAGATGATTGTTGTGGGCGTCGAGCTGCCAATGAAGAAGGTGCCCGGTCGGGGTGACGCCAAGCGAGTAGCTGAGGATCGGCGTTCGACAATGCGGTGCCGGACGCAAGCGTATCACCTGAGGACCGACTGAGACCGCCTTGTCGTAACGGTACCGTGTCCGATGATTGAGAGCAACTCGTATACTCATCCACCCTCATGCGGCCCATGCCTGGAGTTTCTGTTTGTTCTCACTTCGCTACTGCTGTTTCTGCTGCGTAGCGACCAACTGCAATTGCTGGGTCTCGTCAAGATATTGGGACCACTCTTGGTCCGCCGCAAACTCTTCGTCGGGAGGGAGCAAGGCTTGGGACGGCGTGACCCGAACTCGAACTTGGACTTGCGTGTCCGCCTTTCCCTTCATCGCACCCATGGTGGGCGGAACGTCGGCAGAATCGCGACCGATTGCGGCGCGAATGTGCCCCTCCCCCACCAGCCGATTCGTCGTCGGATCGAAACCTACCCAGCCCACGCCGGGGAGAAGAGCTTCCACCCATGCATGCGAAGCGCCTTCCCCCGATGGCACATTTTCGCCGCCCTGGTAAATGTATCCACTGACAAAGCGACAGGGAATGTTGGCATTTCGAACCAGAGCGATCATGACATGAACGAAATCCTGACACAGAGCCTGTCTCGAGCGAAGGGCATGCTCAATCGGCAAACTCGCCGTAGGGCTTTTCTTCAGGTGGCTGAAACTGCGATGCACACCGGCGGCAACATCCTGCAGAAATGCCAAAGGGCTCCGTCCGTCCCTTTCCGTCGCGCCGATCTCTCTGGCCAACTCTTCAAGCTCTGGGCAGGGGCGCGCATAATGACTCGGCATCAGCATGTCCCAGCAATCTTTTTTCTCGACGATGCTTTCCAGCTCCGTCCACCCTGCATAGTCCATGGTTTCGGGAACCGCGGACTGAGCGTCAATATTTACCAGGGCGTCCGAGATGATCGTGAGTTGCCCGTGGCGGGAAGGCAAGTCGAAGTGGTGGACCAGATTGCCGTAGGAATCGGCATAGCCAAAAATACGGGCCCGCGGATTGACCGACAGCTGAAAAACAAAACACCGCTGGTTGCCCTCGCTCCTCGGGTGCGTGCGAACTTCCATCATGCTCTGCCAGACGGAATGGCTGTAGCGATAGCCCGTGAAATGGCGAATGGCGTAGAGCATTAGTTTGGGAAAGCAGCCTCAATCGGGTATTCGATATAGAGTTCGTGCACAGCCGCATGCAGTTCGCGGCATTGCTCGGTAATCGCCGCAAGATATTGGTGCAATCCGGCAATGATTTCGCCAACCTGTGCGTAGGCGACCGTCGATCGCAAACGCCCGATCAATCTTTCGACCTTTTCGGTCCTGCGGCTCAAGGAAAGATTGCTGATCGACGTCAAAGCCTCGTGCATTCGGTCCAGCGAATAACGGACCGAATAGGGGAACCCAGGCTTCAGCAGGAGGAAATTCGCGATCCGGTCCGGCTTAAGCTCGGCGGTGCATGCCTTGCAATAAGCTTCAAATGCAGCGCAGCTGCTCAACAGGCCCACCCAATCCAAATCATCAGCATGCTTGTCGATGACAAAATAAGCTTCCAGCAGGATGCAGAGATTGCAGGCCCTCTCGATATATTTGCCGAGCTGGATAAAATGCCAGGCCTCGTCGTGATTCAGGGTGGCGGCGGTAATTCCATTAAACCGGTACGAGCCTTCGCGAACCAGGGTCACCACTCGCATCGCCCCTGCATCATCGTCGGGCTGCAGCTCAAAGCCAGTCACGTCGTGGAAGAGAGTATTCAGGTGCTCCCACATCTCCGAGCTGATTTCCTCGCGAACTTGCCGGGCATTTTCGCGGGCCCCGCTGATGCATTTCACAATCGAAAAATCTCCTTCCGGATCGGCCACCAACAAATACAGAGCACGCTGCGGGTCGACGTTGCGGGCAGCCGCGCCGGGGGCCAGCGAGGAAACGGCGCGAAACCAACGCTCTTCCGTGGAAAACTTTGCGGGATTCAGAATCAGGCTGTAAGTCGCCTTCAGCACGCGCGAGGCGTTGTCCGCCCTCTCGAAATAGCGGCTCATCCAGTAGAGACTGTCGGCTACGCGGGAAAGCATTGGCGTTTGGTCACCCAGTTCCTCAAAACCTCAATTCTGGAGGACCCACGTGTCTTTCGATCCCCCACCTTGAGACGAATTGACCACCAGTGAGCCCTTTCGCAGCGCCACTCGCGTGAGGCCACCGGGAGTAATGGCAATTTTTTCCCCGTAGAGCACATAAGGTCGGAGATCAACGTGGCGGGGCTCAATGGTTCCATCCACAAAACATGGTGCCGTCGAAAGATTGATTGTCGGCTGCGCGATATAGTTTCGCGGCTGCGCGTTAATTTTTTCTCGAAATGCCGAGCGCTCTTGTTCCGTGCTGTGCGGACCGATCAACATGCCGTAACCGCCCGACTCGCCCACAGCTTTCACCACGTATTCAGCCAACCGCTGGCAGACGTGGTCACGTTGGGCTGGATCGGACATCAACAGGGTTTCGACGTTTTCCAGAATCGGGTCTTGGTCGAGATAGTAGCGAATGATTTTGGGCACGTAGGCATAGATCGCCTTGTCGTCGGCGACTCCCGTGCCCAGCGCATTTGCGAAGGCGATATTTCCGGCCCGATAGGCATTGAAGAGACCCACAGCACCGAGTGCGGAACCGCTTTCGAATACCAGCGGGTCGAGATAATCGTCGTCGATTCGGCGATAAATCACATCGACGCGTCGCAGGCCAAACGTGGTGCGCATATAAACCACATTATCGTGGACCAGCAAATCTCGTCCTTCTACCAGTTCAATGCCCATCTGCCGTGCCAGATAAGTGTGTTCGAAGTAAGCGGAGTTATAGGCGCCCGGAGTCAGCAAAACGACGGTTGGCTCGGAGCGGCCTTCCGGGGCTAGAAATCGCAAAGTCGATAGAAGCGCCTGGCTGTACTGCTCAATCGGCCGCACCCGGCATTTTTGAAACAGCCCGGGGAATATTTGCTTCATCACCCTGCGGCTGGTGAGCATGTAAGAGACCCCGCTGGGGACGCGGAGATTGTCCTCCAAAACCACAAAGTTCCCCTCCGGATTTCGTATCAAATCCGTGCCCACGACCGTGATGTAGATGTCGCGCGGCACCTTGATGCCGCGCATCTCCCGGCGGTAATGTTTGCAGGTGTAAACAATCTTACCGGGCACGACGCCGTCTTCGATGATTTTTTCCTCATGATATACATCTTTGAGGAAGAGATTCAGCGCTGTGATCCGCTGCGTGAGTCCGCGTTCGATCCTTTCCCATTCCGCCGCAGTAATAATCCGGGGCAGCAGATCGTGAGGAAAAATCCGCTCCGTGCCCTTGTCACTTCCGTAGACGGTAAAGGTGATCCCCTGGTTGAAGAACGACTGGTCCGCCTCGTGCTTGCTGCGTCGCAGCTGCCCTGGACCCAGGCTCAAAAGCAAGTTGTGAAGCAGACGATATTGCTTTCGCGGATGATCGACGGCGCGGAACATCTCGTCGTAAGCACCATTGAGTTCGTATCCGCGGAGGATTTCTGCACCGCCGCGATCGGACGCATCCGTCTCTAAAATCATGATTGCCGCTTGTTTCTCCGCCAGAATAGTGCATCAGACGGCGAATTGATGATCGGGAAAAGCGATTCGCGTCATTGAAGAAATCGCGCGCAGCGCTCTAGCCAGCCGCAGACGGGAATCCTACACAGCCGTTGTGCTCGTCATGATGACCTTCCTTGTATTCCGTATCGAGGTATTCCCTATCGAGGTTAGCCATGGCCCTGCCGCTCGTCTGAGCAAGAGTGCTCACTCTCGCCCGGTTATCTCGGCTCGGGAACCATCGACGGGGCGGGACTGCTCTTTTCATGCTCGCTACTGCCGCCCACGGACAGACCGCAGGAACCAAATCGTCCGTTTGCCGTTCCCGAGGAACGCTGCGCCTCCCGCTTCGCTTGCATTTGGGTCTGGGAATAAGTCTCCAGTGTGCCGCGGCAGGTCCGTGCCGCATGCCCCCACTCCTCACGCAACCAGCGGAGAGTTCGTCGTCCCGGCCGTGCCGAACACGCGCCGGTAGCGTTCGACTTCCGACGCCGGGCCGAGCGCCTTCGCATAATTGTCGGAGAGCTTTACCGCTGGCCGCCCTTCGACGTCGGACACTTTGCAGATCAGGCTGATCGGATCAAATTTGCCGCTGCCTTGGGGATCGCAGCCGCGGAAATCGTTGGTCAGCAAAGTTCCCCAGCCTGCGCTGAATCGAATGCGGAGGCCCGGGATCCACTTTTGCCGATCCTGAAAGTCGGCAGCGCTCTGGAATTCCTGGGCCGTGGCGCCGCCCAGCAGCGTCCCCCCGAAATAAGCGTGGAGACCGATGATTTCATCGACGTCGAGAGCGTCCGAGGCAATGACGAGCTTATCCTGCGGGTCCCGGCCGCGTCCCTTCAGCCAGTCGATATATTCATCGCCTGCCGCGTACGGATTCTTGCTGTCCACGCGCTGACCGGTCCAATCCGCAGTCCAGTCGGGCGCACCCTCTAAGAATTGGGTTGTTCCAAAGGTGTCGGGGAGCATGATCCGCAGCGCTCCGTCGTACGTGCTCTGCCACAGATCGAGCACATGGTATTGAGAAGCTTTCAGGGCCCGGTCATCGTTCGCCAGCGCGGCGAGCACCATCGGGATTTCATGCGCATTCGTCCCAATCGCCTCAAGGTCGTGCTTGTGGGCGAGAAAAGCGTTCGAGGTTCCAATAAAGCCCCTACCCAGATTGGAAGCCATCGCCTTGACCACATACTCCTGCCACAGGAAACTATGCCGACGCCGGGTTCCGAAATCCGCCACGCTCAGACTCGGGACGCCGCGCAGGCGCTCAATTTTGCTCCAGAGTTTCGTTTTCGCCCGGGCATACAAAATATCGAGCTCGAACTCGCTCAACTTCTTCATATTGGCTCTCATCCTCAACTCGTCGAAGATGGAGAGCGCATAGAGTTCCCACATGGTGGTTTCAGGCCAATGGCCATCGAAGGACAAATGGAACTGGCCTTCCTTGACCGATAACGCATAACCTGACAATTTGAAATCCTGCTCCAGCCATTCCAGGAATGCCTGCTCAAAAATTCCGCGGCGGCCATAGAACGTGTTGCCGGCCAGCCAGACTAGCTCCGATTTTCGAAACCGCAATTTCTGTACATGTTCCAACTGCTCAATCACTTCCTCCTTCGCGAACATGTCGGCCAGAGGCACAGAAGAAGTGCGGTTGAGCAACGAGAACGACACCCGCGTTTTCCGGTAACGCTTCCAGATGAACTGCAGCATCAGAAGCTTGTAGAAATCCGTATCGAGCAAGGATCGGACGATCGGGTCCAGTTCCCAATTGTGGTTGTGCGCGCGCTCCGCGAAATTCACGATCATCGTTAAACAGGTCTCACTCGCCTGCACATTCTACCCGTTTGCTGTGCGATCCTCTTCGCCCGAAGTGCCTGAAAAGTCCGGCTTCCAGTAAGTACAACCCTAAGCCGTCGGAGGTCCCGGAGCAACGATATTGGCATTGCTCTGAAAGGAGGCCGAGGCGGCTCTTTCGGCGCCGTCAGCAAATTAACCCTGCGCCTGCGAGATCCTCCAGAACTTGCGCCGGGGGCGCCAATTTCACCGTCAAAGCTTCTTCCGATGACGCCTATCGGCGCCTGATCCGCCGCTTCGAGAACTAACGTTTTTCCGCGACCTGAGAAGTCATGCCTTGATCGGAATTGACTCCAGAGAGTACGTCGTACGAGCAGCCGCCAGCGCAATGATCGTAGATGGAGATTCGCTGTTTATGATCGGCCAGGGCGTTTTGCAAATCTGCGGTGGCGGTGTGTAGTTTGATTTGGATTGTTTGCCCTTCGGTGACTTCTACAGGCTCACCTAGAGCGGCTGCGGCTCGCAGAAATTCGGGGTCAATCCAGGCGGAGTCGCCATAGAAGGGTGAGTTGGCATACAGCAAATTGAAGTTTTCTCCGCTCACGGCGTGATAGTGGCCTGGGGAGATGCCGTGGAATTCGAAGTGGCCATCCTGGGTGAGTGTTCCGTAGAGCAAGCCCGAACCATCTTCCGTCAGCTGATCGGGAATGAGGAATGCCCACGGGCCCGGAGCAAGGCTCGGACCGCATGGCTCGCCATAATGGAAGTCTTCGGACGGCGGAGGCGTGTGCTCGACTCCGGCGATGACCTCGGCTCCTTTGCCGCTGATAACAATCTCCAGTTTCTCCGGTCCTCCTCGCAGCACAATGTGCCTGCCCTCGAAGGGCTGGCCATCGAGAAGCATGGACTTTACATACAACGGGCCGCGCAGATCGAGACCCATGCGATAGGTCCCGGGCTCCATGCGTTGAAAAGAAAATTTGCCCTCCGGACTCAAGCGAGTTGAGTTCGGGCACAATGCGTTGTCAAATCCCAGGCTTAGGAACTGCACGCTCGCGGCGAGGTTTGCCTCGTCTTTTGGGACTTCCTCAAATCGAATCTCACCCGCCACAGAGACAAGCGAATTCAGATTGAAGGCGACGTCGTTGAGATCGCGATTCTCTACGACGACGTTCTGAATGGCGAGAGGGCCGGGCGACGGACCGCCGCATGGGCCGGAAAAGCTCCTAGGTCCAGTTGCCGGTTTATATGGACCTCTGAACTCCAACCTGTAGCTGCCCGAGTGGACGCTTGCAAAATCGAAGGTGTCGCCGGGCTGAAGCGGGGATTTGGATTGCGCCCACTGTTCGATGCCCGAGGTACTGGTTTCAATCAGGGCGACGTCAAAGACTTCGCCTTCGGCGCGTGGGATAACCGCAGGGAGCTTGCCGCGAATGTGGTACATGGGCGCACTGCGAATCTGGATATCGTGACGGCAGTCTGTGTCATTCTCGAAGCCAATGTCGATGGCCTCAGCGCCATCGAGACTTGAGGAGGAAGGATAGGCGGTCACTTGGTCAATCCAGGCATTTGTGGCGGAGGGATCGCGCTCACCGGCCCAGGAGGCCCAGAGAAAATAGCGCCCTGGGTTGAGATCTTCGAATTGAAAGTGGCCGTCGCCCGGACCGTTCTGATTCGATGGTATTTCGTAGCCTCCCCATTTGGTTTTGAACCAAGCGTGAATCGAGGCGCTGGGAAACAGTTTGCCATTCTCATCCACGATTCTTCCGCAGACGCTCGGCTGTTTTGGGGCGGCGACGAGAACCAGGTCTTTGAGATCGTCGCCAGCATGAATCGTCAAGGCGTGACCCTCGAGCGCGGGTTGGGCGGCTCCGTACTCGGAAATGGTGTAGCCAGGGCCATGCGTCAGCAGCACGTAGATTCCTGGATCAACATCATCGAAGTGGAATGTGCCATCCTCGGCAGGCCTCGTGGCATATTCGTAGGAACGATTGGAATTGAAGCGCACCGACCAAAGCTTGACCAGGGGCGGATTGTGATCGATCACGCTCGTCACTTTGCCTGAGACCGTTGCTTTGGGGTGGGACCACGGTTCGAGATAGCGTTCGCCGAAATCTTCAGGGGGAATGTGGCCTTCAGCCTGGGTAGCATTGCCGCTCAAGACTGCTTCGAACTTGTGCGGGCCGGGGGAGAGGATCGCGATTTTTTGGGTGTCCTTTTGAACGCCGGCGGTGTGGCCGTCGAACACAATGGATTTTATGTAGGCGCGGCCGCGGCGGAACGGATAGAGGTGCACTTCGTAGTCGCCGGGGGCAACGAATGGGAATGAAAAGTTTCCATCGGGCGCGAGTTCCGTCTGTTGGAACTGGCCGTCGTCAAGCTTCTGAATGCTGATGTGCGGTTTTTCCTGCGTGGGGCACGCGTAGCGTGGCGTGAGGCCTTCGAACCTGACGCGTCCTGTGAGCGAGGCATGAGGGTTAAGGCGGAGAACGATTCCGTCGAGATCTTCGTTGCCGGGGATGTCGATTTCCTGGGAAGCGAAGATGTGGAATTCGGGCGGCGGGCCAGACCACATCTGGGGAAAGCGCCCGTTAGAGAGAGTCAGTCGATAGTGGCCGGCAGGAGGAGCCTGAAGGTCGAAGGAGCGGCTGGGATCGATGACATCGAATGGCCAGGGCTTCGTGGCTCCGGTTTTATTGACTTCGAGGAATGAGAGGACAAGGCCTTTCGCGGGAAGTGCGGGATCGTCGGCGATGGAGCCGCGAATGCGGTGGCTCATGTACCCGAAGCGAGGGCGCATAACAAAGTTGATCGGGCAGACGGCGGCTGAGTTTGAAACGGGGCCGACCTCGACTGGCTCTGCATGGGCGAACGTTTCGGTTTCGATCTGTGTCAGTTTCTCGAAATCTGAGAACCAGGTGGACATGCTGGCAATCAGGAAATATTGTCCGGGGTCGAGATTGGGGAGTCGGTAGTTGCCATCGGCATCGGTCGAAGTACGCATGTCGTCGGCATCGTCGAGAGTGAGCCAGTCGATACTTTGAAGGTGACGGAGCGCGTATACCTCGACCTTCGGCAATGGTGTGCCTTTTTCGTCGGTGATTTTGCCGCAGACTACGCGCTTGGGGGCGAACGTGATTTGGATTTCTCGACGATGCTCGCCCGGTCGGAGATCGATGGGCGTGCCGGGTTGTCCGGGCGCGGGGGCGCCGTATTCGGTGGGAACAGAGTCATCGGCGTCGGCGATGAGCCGGTATTTTCCGGGCGCGACATCGTCGAAGACAAAGGTGCCGTCGCTTGAAACCTGAGCCAAATAGCCGTCGTAACGGTCGAGAGGGTTTTTCTCAAGATACTTCAAACGGACGGAGAAAACCTTGGCTGGTTTATTCGTGATTTTCCCGGATAGGGTGCATTTTTGCGGATCGGCTAGGCGTGGCGCTTGGGAGTGGCTTAGGCAGGTTGTGGCGATGACGCAGAGCAGAATGGCGAGCAATCGACGATGCGGCACGGGCGATCTCTCCAGTTGAGCTTATCTCGTGTGAGGCTTCCCAGTAAGAAGGATGCGGCCCGTCCCACCGGCGTCCGGATTTTTTTGCAATGCCGGGCGGTCTTTATAGGCAGGCTTCTCAAGCGGCGGGCTTTTTCGTGGGCCCGATGGTCCGGACGGGCTTGGAGGAGATTAACAGCGATCTCCTCGAAGCAAATGGCTGTCGACAGTCTCTTTGTCCCGATCAAGTTTTTCGTACGGAAGCCGTCTCCTTTTCGCAAAGTCCGAGGTATTGTCGTTAATGTAAGCGTCGCCATATCCGCAATCAGATCGTCTGCATACCAGAAGACCCGGACTACGCAACTCTTGCACTCTTCCCGATGCAATGATGATCTTCGGAAGTTATGGATGAAGAAATCTCCGCAGTAGGAGAGCGGATGCGCTGCTGCTGGTTCTCGGTATGTCGTGCTCGTCGTTCTGGAGCGTTACTGTCGCCCGTTGCACGAAGAAGCGACACACTGCCCAGACTAATTCCTATCCGTGACACTCACGAATGTGCCATCTTGGCGGGCCCCGTTGTTTTCCTGCTTCGGCTCCTTTCTTTGCGCGCTTTGCCTTGGCCGGCACGCGGACCGAACGCCCGGTCTTGGCGGAGGGGCTCGCAGCCATATCCAATCCAAAAAGTTCGGGAAGGTGTTCCCCGCCGAGGACCTTTGCTGCCGCTCCCTTCTTGGCCAGCGGAAATGTGACCTCGGCGTGGGCGACCAACTCCGCGACGACCTTACCCCAGTCGGCTTCGCTCGCAGCAGAGTCGTCGTCCGCATCCACATCGGCCCCAGCGATCATGCGCAGCGCGTCACGAAGACTGAGACCACTTTCGGCAGAGACGCGCTCGGCCTCGCCGAAATATTCCATCATTCGGCTCAACCGCTCGCGGTCAACTTCCACCCAACCCCCTCGAACCAGCGCGAGCCCATCCGACTTAGCCAACAACTCGCGGACCTCGGCAGGGGTCAATGTTTCGCCGTCGAGCGTGACGTCCATGCGAAAATCGAGCAGCGCATCCTGGCCCACACCCGACAGCAACTTACCCCCAACCTTAGCCGTTACCTGCGGGCGCGGAGGTCGGTTGGCCTGCCAGGTCGCTGGCATTCGCACCACTACGCCCGCACTCTCCAGTTGCGGGACATCTCGCAGAAGCTGCATGGCCTCGGACGGCCTCCCCCGCAAGGGGTGAAAGATCTCACCCGCGTCGACCATGGCTTTCAGCCACGAGTAGCTTTCTGAGGCTCTCTGAACGGGGAGAAGCAGCGACAGCAGGCGGTCCTTGTTGGCCGCGCCAGCATATTCGCCGAGAGCCTGCCCTAGGGGAAGATGTTGCGCCTTGGCGTGTGCAGACAGTCGAGTGGTATAAGTCGCGAGAAAAGCAAATGGGGCTGCGTCGTCCTTGCGGTTCTCGGCGAGGTTGAAGTGCACGCGGCCGACAAGATTCTACGCGGCGTTGCAGCGTTTCAAAAACTCCTGAACACCACACTTCGATTCGGATAACTCCAGCCCAAAAGCGATATCCAGTTCTTGCCAGAGAGACTGGAGAACACGTGCCGTCAGGTACTCCGCCCCAGTCATCGGGGGCGCCGCGAGAGCCAGCCAAGCCAATTCCGCATCGGGCGGCGATGGATTATGCGTTATTGTGGAGCGGGTTTCACCGTCCGGCCGAGTGCAGAGGGCTGTCACGTAGCGCGCCCCGAGTTCTCGCCAATAAGAGAAGACCGGGGAGAGTGCGACTCCAACTTCGCTTGCTCCGAGCTGGAGAAGACCATGGCCCGATCCGCGCGCAAAGGCATTCTGCAGACGTCGCGCAAGCTCGGGCTCAAGAGCCGCTGCGTCGCGATCTTCACTCAAGATGAGGTGGCCGTGTGGAGTTAGGACGGGAACCACGAAGACCGAACTCATGCAGAGAAATTACCAGCCCAAACTGACAAGGCGCAACCGACCGCAGGTTATCGCGGTTTAGGAACCATCCATCCCCAAGGCAGGGCAATATCGTCGGCGTCAAGCGGACGTGATTTGCCGCTGTGCAACACCACTCCTCGGACTAAAGACGCTTTGCGTTTCAAGGCATCTCGGAAGGCGCGAATCCCAATCAAGTCACCTGTGGTCACCTGACTGCCTGCCTTAATTTCCAACGCCACCAACTTGCCGGCTTCTTCCAAAATGAAATCCACTTCGTGCCCTGCATGGTCCCGCCAAAAATGCAGTTTGCGCCGTTGTGAATCGAGGGCCCGCCATGTGTCCAGAGTCTGAAACAGGGTTTGCCCCAACCAAAAACCAGCATCCAAGCGTTGCGTGGCGTCGGCGGACGACTTGATCCCGGCGAGCCAGGCCGCAAGACCACAATCTGTCCAGAGCAACTTCGGGGCCTTGACGAGTGCCGCCGAGGGATTGGTCGCCACCGGGCGGATGCGTGTAACCAGACAGCCAGTTTCCAACAGGTTCAAATACCGGTGCGTCGTCGGGTGACTGATTGCCGCGTCGCGGGCCAAGTCGGCTTGGTTGAGGAGTTTGCCGGTTCGTCGCGCAGCCAGCATCATCATGCGCTGAAAATCAGGCAGGCTGGAGACGGCGCTCAACTGGCGCAAATCGCGCTCCAGATAGGTTTGTACATAAGCGGCGAACCACAGGCCGCGATCCGTTTCGGAAGCGATTTGCAGTGCGGGCGGGAATCCTCCGCGCAGCAGCCATGTCGGCCAGTCGCCCGGCTCATCAGGCCATTCTCGCCAGTCAAAATCCGGGGCGAACAAACGATCCAGCGGTAGCAATGCATCCTTACGTCCCTGCCACTCTGTGGGACAGAACGGCCGAAGATCCAAATAGATCGCTCGGCCTGCCAAAGTGTCCGCTACGTGTTTCATCAGCAGGAGGTTGGCAGAGCCAGTCAGAATGAAGTCGCCTGCCCGCCGGATTGTGTCCACCGCACGTTTGACTGCTAGCAAGATCTGTGGTGCTCGTTGAACCTCATCCAGGATGACGGGCCGGGTAGCGAGCAGCGAGTCGGGATTGCGCTCGGCCTGATCGAGCACACCCAGATCATCAAGAGTGAAATACGCCCGTACTGGCTCAATCGCCCGCGTTAGCGTGGTCTTGCCGGTTTGCCGTGCACCCGTTAGTACAGTGACGGGCAGGACCCGGAGAGCCGTTTGGAGATTGCGTCGAAACCAGCGCGGCCTAATTTGTTGCATGTAATGAACTAAATCATTTCACGTAATGAAATGCAAGGCGAAACCTCCTGGCTGTGGTCCTTAAAGTATAGGAGAGGAGTGGACGACAGGGAAATAACTCCGGAGGGTGGAAACGCTGTACGATTTTGTACGGCTTCACAGATACGCTTGTAACTTATTTAATATAAGCCAGTTGCTGGTGCGGAAGGGGGGATTTGAACCCCCACGCCTTTCGGCGCCACCCCCTCAAGATGGTGTGTCTGCCAGTTCCACCACTTCCGCGCTTTGTAAATTACCTGCAATCAGTAGTTTAGCAACTTCGTCCTGTGAGGGTATTCCCAACTGCACCGGATTTTGCACCGACTCTTTGCACGCGATGCGTTCCTCCGGCCGTTGCAAGTCCGCCAGCCGCGCTGTACTGCAGCCTCTCGCGGGTGTACGTAGCGCATTGTGGTCTTAATGTTATCGTGTCCGGCGACATACTGCAACGTAAAGGGGTCCATGTACTCTCCAGCCTCGGTCAGAAAAGTATGACGCATAGCGTGTGGGCCGGCATCGGCATGAGTCTTGATCTTCTTTCGTACCTGGCCTATCTGGTCCTCCAGCACCCACGGCCCCAGAGGTTTTGTCGGATCTTGCGGGCTGGTGAAGACGTAATCGCACTTGGAGTCTTTCAGAAGCCGTTCGAGTACTTCCTTCCTCTCGTGATCAATAACCAACTTGCGCTTTCGCGCTCGCCGTTTGAGGCCGCGCTTGATTATGAGTTCTCCGCAGATTTTCCGATCTGCACGCTGGTCCGAGTGGAGGCGAACACAGTCTTTCATCAGCTTTAGCATCTCGTTGCGACAGATGCCAGAATGCCGAGCCAGAATGGAAGCCGATCGCAAAGATGACAAACACAAGTGAAAGAGGCGAGATAACGAGTCGGGAGAATGCTAAAGAAGCCGGAGTCCATTCAGCAGGCGAAGAACGAATAGCAGTAAAGAGGAGGTTCAGGAATGTGACATTATTAAACTCGTCGCAGGTCCTTTTCAAGAAGTATCTGACGCTCTTATCGCATCTCAGAAGGTGAGTGCTGTCGAGGAACAGCAGAGTCGTGTGGTGACCGGCTGAGTGAATCGGTCACGATTCACTTTAGGTGAACACCACCGGCCCGGAAAGGAGAGAAGCCAACCTGACCGGTGGTGTTTCCGAGGGAAAGAACCCCTCGAAAAGTTGAGTTCACGGATCCGTTGAGTTCAGATGTCCTCAGCTTAAAGGTCCGTGGAGCCAATGCTCGCGCGCCGGCTCTCGACGCGCGAGCAATTTCGGTTACGGAATGTAGTAACGGAACGAGGTGAAGAACATATTGTCGATGCCCTTCGGGGCGATCCCCGGAGCTCCTGCCGTCGTCAGACCGCCACCGCCGGACCATGCGAACTTCTCAAGATAGGAATACTGCAGACCCCATTGCAAACGGCCTTCCGGTCCCGAGCGTATTTTGTGCCAGAAGCCGATTGTGCCTTCGACAATGTTGCGAATATCGCCAGCGCAAGTGCCTCCTGTGCCGGGAGTGCTTGTTGCCGTCGGCGCTACCTCGGTCGAGCATCCGGAATTGTTCGCCATGAGATTTCCGTACCCTCCGATGCCGGTCGTCGAAGTCGTGTACGTGGCAATCGAGGGATAGGCAGGTTGCGTACCAAACGCCGGGATTGCCGGCGTGTTGGTAACTTTCACGCTCTGGTAGCCGGTGTATTGCGTGCGCGCGGCGTATTCGTTTCCGAAGTAGGCGTAGATATCCAATTTCGGCGAAGGGTGCGCCTCTATTTTCAGAAGTGCTTGTTCGCCCTTAATAAGTGCCAGGGTTCCATCCGGTCGCGCCGTCAAATCGGACAATTGCGCCCCGCCATAACGGCCGAGGCCATCGCCGCCCATTACTTTAAATCCCAGATCAAGCTTCTTGGCGATGAGCGGGAATGTGGCGCTGGCGCCGCCGCCCCCCCCCGTCCGCGAATCGTTGTAAGCGCCGGTGGCTGACGGGGCCGTCAAAGCCGTTCCCGCGGTGCTTACGCACTCCGCAGGATTGATCGGCGTACCCTTCACAATTACCGTTCCGGCGGTGTTGCTGGCGGTTGGACTGACCACAGCGCAGGGATAGATGCGATCCCGGAAAGTGCTGGCGACTCCGAGAATCTCATAATGTCCGAAGCCCGGATCAAAAGCGGCCTTCACCCAGAAATCGGGAAGTTCGTTTGCGGAATATCCGGTTGCGTCGAAGGCGTTGTATAGGCCGGGGGACGAACCGGGAGAATCGAGCCAAAAGTTCTGCGCCGTAGTGGCGACTCCGAGAGCGGAAGTATTGGTCGATGTAGAGAAGCCGCGGCCGCCCAGGGTGGATTGCGGGCCTTCAACCGAGAAGGCAAATGCCGCCTTATCAAAGTTCTTAGCTACGCGGAATCCATACTGCCGCGCCCAGTCAAAACCCACAATGTAGTTCGGGTCAATCACGAGCGGAAGTGCTTCGCCGAGTCCGCCTCCAAAACGATTTGTGATGCCTTTCTTGTTTTCGGCCGCGAGAGACCACTGTTGGCCTCCGGTTACCGACCATCCATTCGTAAATGTAGCCATGGCGTAGAGTTGCCGTTGGCGAAATACATAGCTGTTGGTTTGGCGGTTGTTGGAAGTTGTGCCGGCGCCGAGAAAGTCAGCCTCGACGTAACCGGTGAGGGTCATATCTCGAACCTTGCCTTCGATGAGCATGCTAAGCCGCGACTGACGTGCCGTGAATGCGTTCTCCGAAACATCGGTCAGCGAGTTACCGACGAAAGGAATGCCCGTGAACGGCGTGGCAATGTCGCCGCCCGTAGCGTGTGTTCGCGTCACAGTTTCAGCAGCCAGAAAGCCGCCTGGCGTAATGTCGATTCCCTTGAAGCGGATTGTCCGTGGTTCATCTTCCGAGTGATGCCTCTCCTGTGGAACTGGACCCGGTGCAGGAGGAGTTGTCGACGGCATGTTTACCGCAACGGTTGCGGACTGTGGGTTCTGCTGCGCCGGGCTCTGGTTCGCCGGACTCTTGTTCTCTGGATTCTGGTTCTGCGAGCTTTGGTTCGCATTCGCCGACTTCGCGATTGCCGCTGCCGCCCTGGCATTTGCGTCCGCCGCCATTTTTTGGGCTTCATCGATTTGCTTGTCGCGCTTGGCCAACGCTTCCTTCAGCGTCTGCAACTCCTCGCGCAATTCGTCAACTTCCTCTGCTACATCTGCACTGGTCTTGGCCGCGGCTGGTTTCGCCGGTGCATCTGCATCTTTCGGTGTTTCCGCCAGCGCTGGCGCGGTTATTAGCGTCAACGACAGGGTTAGTGCTGCAAGTTTTTGCGCTGTAATACCAAACGGTTTTTGCAGAAAACCGCTGGAGTTCCTCCATCTATTTGGTTGGTCAATCATTTGTACCTACTCTCCTTTTGCCGAACCCTTCGTTTTTATTGGGGTTCCGTTACAGGAGGGTTACAACTTAATGAATTTCTGATGAACGATCCCGACTTGGGAATTGGTAGGCAAGGTCCCTAATTCGGGATATAAGCTCTTCTGAAACATTCTTTGAGCCATTGCTGGCAGATATGCATTCAACTCAGGGCCTCGTTTCGGGCCGCTTCCCAGGGTCTCGGCGCCAATGCGGGAGAGGGTAAACGACTTCATCACCAGTTATTTCAACCCAAGCAACGAAGCAGTCCGCCCATTCACTCCGCTGCGGCCCCATGGCACACCACCGTCGTCCTGTTGATTTTGATTGGGATTTTCTTTCGCCTGGAGCTTGCTCGGGGAGCTTTCAACGGTCCTGTTGTCTCGGAAGCTGCGCCCCAGTTTCGCTGAAACTGCGCTCGCGTACTTTCGAGCGAGCAACTCCGCAACCGTGACGGTCGTCCGTGATTGGAGTGTGTTGTCGGCTGCGATTATCACTGCCGTCGAGCGTTTCCTCTCGCCGGAGCTGAGCGGAAGCCTCGGTAGTAGGGGCTATCGGCTGGCTGAGAAATCGCACCAACCGCCTGATGTTCTGGGCCACGGCTGCTGCGGTTTGTAGTGACCTCGCTCTGAAGCCCCCAGGGTTGTACAATCCCAATAGCCTTAGAGTGGATTTAATGAGGAACAACGGTATCAAACAGGTTGAGGGGCGTAGGGCGCCATTGCGCTGGGCGCTGACCAGCGTGGTTTTGTTTTCCCTGGTAGTTACCCTCGCGACTCGATTTCAGGTTACGGTCCAAGATACGCCTACGGTTTGCTCCGTGGCGTCGAAGGCAATGCGGCAGCACATGAACCGGGATGCGGTTCGCTGGGCTGCTCCCATTCTCCAACTAGCGTTGCAGCAGGCTCCCACTTTTTGTCCCCGTGTGGCGCCGGCGGGCCCGCCTATTCCAACTCTCCTTATTGAGGAGAACCTCTACAACCGACCACCTCCATCCTGCTAATTATTCCTCCGTCGTAAAAGTTACCATAACTGAGTTCTGCTTAATCATTACCCGTCAGCCGACGCCTACGGCAATGAAAATTTCACAAAAAGGCCTTTACGCTCTACAGGCGATGATGACGCTGGCGCGCCAACATCAGCGCGGAACGCTTAAGATCTGGCAGATTGCTTCGGACAGCGATCTGCCGGGAAAGTTCCTAGAGGTGATCCTGGTTGAGTTGAGGAATGCGCGACTGGTGGAAAGCATACGGGGGACGAAGGGAGGTTACAAGCTGCGGCGAGCGCCGTCCAAGATACGGCTGAGCGAGATCATCCGGCTGATTGATGGGCCGCTGGCGCCCTTTGGCGATGCCGACAAGTTGCGAAGCCTGATCTCGCGGGATGCGGAACATCGCGGTTTGTACCAGGTATTTTTGGATGTGCGAGACGCGGCAGCAGCCATTCTTGACAGCACTACGCTCGCCGACATCGTAAAGTCTTCGGGTTCCCCGGGCTCGGGGCCCAAGAAAGCGCACACCCGGAGGCGGCATTTTCCTTCGAGGTCGCCTCGGCGTAGGGCAAGCAGTTATTAGTTTGCGACTTCGATCCGGTTGTGGTGTTTGATTGTTTGTATCCCGTTCCGCGCAATGCACGCTCGCGACATGAAAAACTGCTTGACATTCTGGAACGCCGTGAGACGCTCTCGATTCTCGCCGGTTCGACATCGGCGGCGCTGCTAGACGGGTGGGTCGTTTTCTTCTGGAAACGATGGGACGCGAGCACGCCCCTTTGTTGGGCGGGAGCACTGGTCCTTCTGCAAATCAATCTTAACCGCAATGTCGCATCCGCGAAGAGTTGCCGCTGCCATTCTTAAGGCTATTGATTTGAGCAACGAGGAAAAGGCGAGAATATAACGCCGGACTTCAACCAACCGATCGCGGATATTGTGAAAGCGGTTGACGGTTTCATTACATCTGTGAAAGCGACGGCCAAAAGCTCTGGGAGTTAGCTCTTTCAGGTCGAAAATCAGTTTTATTGCGCGTTCTCTGAATCCGTTGATCCTAATGCGTCAACCGGCAGATGATCGAACTCTGCAAAGCGAATGTGACAACAGACCCAGCGGGGGAAAGGGCTGCACCGGATTTTGGCACCGACTGCCTACATCCGGGGCTTACTGGTGTCTACTGGCCGTTCCTATCGACGCTATCGCAAGTGACTGAGACAAAAGGTAGAAGGTTTATTATCAGAAGCTTGTAGAGAATTTATAAAGCGATACGGGCAGATGGTGTGTCTGCCAGTTCCACCACTTCCGCATTTGCGCCGAATGCCACGCCGAATGTTATCGCGTCCGGCGACGCACTGCAACGCAAAGGAAATTTTGGTTAGTGGGTCGATTTGAACTTCGCATTCCCTCGGCGACTTTAAAGCCGCGATTGATCGTGCGCACACCTTACGGCCCGGTTTCAAGCCGCGCCCTTCAAAACAAATTCAAAAACTGACCCACTAGCCAATTTTTGGTATGGCTCAAATTTCCAACCCAGCCGCTCAAGCGGGAGGCTTGGCTGGATTTTTACTTGGATCTCCGCTTGGACCCTTGCCCGGATCCTTGGGCGATTCCTTAGCTGGAGCTTTGAGAGCCCGCACCTGATGCAGGTTGAGGAGATAGCCTTTTGAGTTGGGGTCGAAAAGAAGCCGCCAGTAGCAGTTGCCGTGCGTGAGAGTCAGTATCTCAAGCAGGAGATCGCGGGCGGCCACTTCCGCTCCTCCGACCGTGACCTGGTTATGATCGAGCAGATTTCGCGGCGTGACTCCGAGCGAGATATTGGTTCCGCTGATGGAGCTAAGTTTCTCGCAAAGCAACTGAATCGTCTCGGTGGCACTTCTCTGGCTGCGAGGCAAGGTTAGGAGAGAATCGAAGATGGCTTTCTGAGGCGAAACCAGGCCTTTCGCATCGTGCGCCGCAATGCCCACAACCGAAAGACTTCCCGGAGTGCTTTTTCTTAGCTCGAATCTTCCCGGATTGTCGCCCCGGTTGTAGGCTTCAACGATTAATCGAACTGCCTTCTCTTCCTCCGCCGAACTGGTCGGCGCGGAGGCTGGGGGCGCAGAGGCCGCCAAACTAGCGGGAAACTCGGCGGCAAAACGTCCGCCGGCCGGGAATAACAGAGCATTCGAATCAGCCGGCGAGCCAGCGGCTTCCTTCCAATCCGACTTAAAGAGCCAGCGCGGATCTTCGTAGCTCACGGACCATCCGTATTTTTCACGAAGAGCATCGAGCGCCTGCGCCAAGGGGCGCGGGTTGTTCGCGAGGATGTGGACCGTTCCCTCAGTCTCAGAAACCTCAGGCTGTTTCAGATATGGGCTGGTTGCCGGTGCGGTCTGGGAAAATGCTTGCGAAACGAACAGGATGCTCAGCCAAGTTGCATGTTGAAGCGACTTCATGTTGCGATGATTCTCCTCTGGGCGCGCGGTGTATGGGGAGTGTGTATCCTGCCTCAGGTCACAAGTGCGTGAAGCAGGTCCCGGCCGCCAATTTGTCATTCGTTGCGCAACGCAATATTAGAGACCGGCAAAGTACGGTTAAGGCAAAAAGATTTTATATCAATTTTCCGGCAACTGGCGGGTAAGTAGAGCCGAATTACCTGGTGACGAACGCCGTAACCGTCACCAAATGGAGTAGTTCCTTCGGAGTCGTGCATCTTGGCCCGCAACGGCGTATAAGGCATGAAACTGGCACACGCCACCCACGCGGAGATGCCCATGCCGGATGTGAATCGCAAGCTCGTAAACAACGGGGATGAAGAGTGGATTGCGAAATACAGAGCTGCGGTGAAAGAAGCTCCCCTGCAGCGGAAGTATTTCGCGAGGCTGCGTTTGGCTGCGGGCCGCGTCCGCCAGAGGATCGTGGCGAGCATCGCCAAGGTCCTCGGCAAAGGGATGAAGGTGCAACCGCAAACGCCGGCGTCGAGCGCTCGATTATGGGGTTCCGGAGCAACGACGGTTGCCGGTGAATCGCCAACTCAAAGTCGAAAGCCGAACCGTGCGCCATCCATAGGCGTACGACCGGTGAGGAAAAGCGCGTCGGCGACGCGGCGTTCGAAGCGAACCGGCTGATGGCTGCAAGAAGCTGCATTGCTGTCTCGAACAATTGCGCAGGAATCTTCATGCTGGCGCCACGAAAAGCGACATATAGCCCATTCGGCGTAGTTCGAAAAGGCTAGTTTTGCATTTAGATCTCTGTCAAGAGAAGAAAGGCCGGATTTCGTCTTGACAATGGCTAGTTCTGTGGCAGAATGTCATCGACTTCCTTCTTGCCCTCTAGGGGAAGTGCGGGATCTTTCCTACCCCAAGGAAAGTGTAGACCTGCTCTGAATACATAAGTGAACCGTCTGGTTTAAACCCAGGGAACAGCGCCAAGAGATGCGCGTCCGTTTGCTTTTGGCTTCATGGCATGAAGGTAACAGGCCCCCAGTCCGTGGCCTCAATTGAGGCCAAGTCAATTCGTAGAGGCGGTGCAGGAATGTTGACGCGCCGCACGAAAAGGGGAACTCAGTGCATACTGCTCCGGCCCGGCCGGGTTTGATCGTAGTGGACGCCTCGTTGAGCTTGGTCGCTTCCAACGCCGAGGTGCTCCAGATACTCACATTTCCAGACCGGCCAGAGAAGATTCAAAATCTGGACGGCTGGCTAGCGAACAAAGTGCGCTGCAATCTGCTGGAGAGCCGATCGCGGTCAGGACTAGTGGGCGAGTTCCAATCAGCGCGACGCACCTATCTTTGCCGCTCTTTTCCGCTCGACATCGCGGCCAGCCACAAGAACGGCTCACCGCCCAACGGCGGATTGCTGGTTGTGATGCTGGAGAGGAAAAGCAACGAGGCGGTCACGATTGCGGAAATTTCCGAGCGTTTTGGCTTGACCGCACGCGAGCAGGAAACCGTGCAGTTTCTGCTGGAGGGTTTCACCAGCAAAGAAATTGCGCAGCGGATGAAGATCAGCCCGAATACAGTGAAAGCATTCATACGTCTGGTGATGGTGAAGATGAGCGTGTCTACGCGTTCGGGAATTATCGGCAAGATTGTTGGTCCGAGGGTCTGAACTTGGCTCTGGACGCGGCTTTTGGCGGGGCTAGTGAGATTGGGTTAATGCACATGGGGACTTGCAGGAGTGGCGAATTGAGATAGAGTGCAGGATGCGCCACGAAAGCCGAGCACAATCCCCTCCCCAGCTTGGCGGCGTAATCCCAAGGAGGAAACAATGCGTCGAACCACTATGCTCGTAGTCTGTACCCTTGCTCTGGCCCTTTGTGCGGTGTCCGCTGTGGCCGCCACCACTCCGGGTCCCGACACTCTGAAAGTAGATTATTTTTCGGGCGCGAATTACTCAGGCAATCCCGATGGAACGTTCCGAGTAATCAACCCTGGCACGTCAGGTGGCGAGCTCTGCGCTAACATCTACGTGTTTGACAGCTATCAGGAACTGTCTGAGTGCTGCAGCTGCCCGCTTAGCCCGGATAGCCTGCGCACCCTGTCGATCGACCACGACTTGACCTACAACCCGCTGACCGGTGTGACTCTGAGCACGGGCGCGATCAAGGTGGTCTCAACCGCTGCGAAGGGTACCTGGTGCCCGGTGTATCCGAGCAGCCTGGCTCCGATCGCTGGGCTTCGCGCCTGGACCACGCACATTCAGTACGGTGGGGTAATCACTGAGACGGCTTCGCAAGATGCCACGCTCAGCGCCGCCGAAGTTGCGCGTCTGCAGGGCGAGTGCTATGGAATCCAGCTCGACGGCAGCGGCAGGGGTCTTTGCACCTGCGGCTACGGCGACTAATTCTGTCCAACCTGAGTCGAGCAGGGTTTAGAGTAAGCTCTGCCCGACTTTGAAAACCGGCTCGCCAGAAAGCGAGAAGATCCGTTTTCTGGCGCGCCGCTATAATTTAAATGCTCTTTCAGCAAAATTCTTGAGATGGGGGATCTCATGTTGGTTTTGAACAAGGTTCTGAACGTGGGCTTGGGCGCCGCACTGGCGCTGCTGAGCGCGGGAAGCGTGGCGGCGCAGACTGACACCAGCGAAGTGGCAAACGTCGGTGGCGTCAAAATAACAATGGCTGAACTCGAACAGGAAGAATCGGCCAAACTATTATCCGCACACTATCAATACTACCAGGCCGAGCAGAAGGCGCTGGACAACCTCATCGACAAAAGGTTGATGGAGCAAAAAGCGAAGAGTGAGAATCTTACCCTCGAACAACTGATCGATCGGGATATCAAATCGCAGGTCAAAGATCCCACCGAAGATCAGATGAAGGTCTATTACGAAGGACTGGAAACCGATCAGCCCTATGAAGCGGTCCGCGGCAAGGTTCTGGACAAGATCCGGGAGCTGCGCACCAACAAGGCGATTGCCGTATATGTGAAAGCATTACGCGCCCAAACCAACGTGTACATCACGCTCGCACCGCCCAGCGCTACCGTGGATACGCAGAACGCTGAGCGGCTCGGCCCGGAAAAGGCGCCGGTGACCGTGGTCGAATTCGCGGACTATGAGTGCCCATATTGCCAGAAGGTGGCGGCCGACCTGAAGAAGCTGCAGGCTGATTTTGGCGACAAGGTCGCTGTTACCTATAAGGATTTCCCCCTGCCCATGCACGCGCGGGCGGAAAAAGCGGCGGAAGCGAGTCGTTGCGCCGGCAAACAAGGCAAGTTCTGGGAATTCCACGACGAGCTGTTCCACACCAAAGGACTTGATCTTGAGCAACTCAAAGCCGAAGCTCGTGTGTTGAAGCTGAATGGCGCGGACTTTGACAAGTGTCTGGATTCCGGAGAAGAGGCTGCGGTTGTGGAAAAAGATCGCAAGGAAGGAATGCGGCTGGGACTGAACGGCACGCCTAGTTTCTTCATCAACGGCCACTTCATGAGCGGAGCCCTCGATTACGCCACGCTGCATCAAGTTGTGGAGCAGCAATTGTCAGCTCCGCCACAGGGCACAGGTAGCGCAGGAAAGTAAAACTGTAACAGCCCACCCCCAACCACCTGCTTACCTGAACCCGAGGCCCAAATCATATATTTGGGCCTTTTTTCTATGGCGGCGGTGCGAGGTAGAGCCTTTCGACTTCCTCCAAATGGACTTGAGACAAACGGGCTATTGCGAACAGGCAAGGTCCGCTGTAATCTTGGCCAGCTTAAGTACCGCTGTCGTTCCCCCGCATTAACGTAGTTGAAACTCTCCCCTTCAATGTTTTCCCCCGTAGGAACGTGCTTTGAGTTCGTCGGCGTTGTGATCGTGGTCCCAGGTGATTAACCCAACCGGGCAGGTTTTCGAGGACGGGACGGGACCGGCAAGCCGCAGAAGATTGACATAACCGTGCTGCCGCGCGGTACACATCTTGAGAGAAAACAATCAGGGAGGCTTCATGTTGAGACGTGCGCTGTTGGGATTTGTGTTTTGTCTGCTGTCCGGCACTTTGGTAGCTCAAGCCGGACAATTCTTGGTGGCGCCGCAATATGCGACCGGGACCAATCCTCAAGCCGTGGCCGTGGGAGACTTCAACGGTGACGGAGTCCTCGACCTTGCCGTGGTGGGTGCCGGTCCAACCAGCAACACGGTCAGCGTGCTTCTGGGCAAAAGCACTGGCGGCTTCGCCGCGAAGGTGGACTACGCGGTCGGAAATGCGCCCGAGGGCGTGGCCATTGCTGATTTCCGGGGAGTCGGAAAGCTGGACCTTGCGGTCACGAATTCGAAAAATAACACGGTCAGCATTCTACTGGGCAACGGTGATGGCACGTTCCAGAAAGCGGTGAACTATCTTACCGGGAAGCAGCCGCAGGGAATTGCAATCGCCGACTTAAACGGCGACACCATTCCCGACATCGTCGTCACCGACGTGCTGGACGGAAACGTGAGTGTCCTGCTCGGAAAGGGCGACGGCACATTTAAGCCGCAAGTGGCTTACACCTCGGGAGGCAATCCGATGGCGGTCGCCGTGGGCGACATGAACGGCGATGGCTTTCCTGACCTGGTTGTGGCCAATGAAACCGATAGCGATGTCAGCGTGCTGCTCGGCAATGGCACCGGGACATTCGGATCGCCCACAACCTATACGGTGCCGACGGGTGGTTCGCCGGTGTCGGTTGCCCTGGCGGACTTCAACAACGACGGCCACCTGGACATCGCCGTCGCCGATCAGCTGGGCAACGGGCAAGGGAGCACGGTCAGCGTATTGCTGTTCGACACGAAAACAAATGGCTTCGACGCAAGCGTGGAGTACTACACTGCATCGACTCCGACGGGAGTGATCGCGGGAGACTTCGACAACGACGGCAATCAGGATTTGGCTGTCTCAGCCAGCGTCGGCAACACCATTAGCATACTGTGGGGTAAGGGCGACGGCACCTTCGTGGGACAGGTGAACGCGGGCACGGGAGATACTCCGAACGCAGTGGCCGCAGGGGATTTCAATAAAGACGGCACCCTGGACCTGGTCTCAGCGAACTCGGGCGACAATACCGTCACCGTCGTGCTGAATAACGGAAACCGCACCTTCCAGGCTCGCGCAGACTATCCCGCGGGCACCGATCCCTATTCCATCGTTGCGAAGGATTTCAACGGTGATGGCGCTCTTGACCTGGCCGTCGCCAATACCGGGCTCGCAAGCCAGGTTTCTATCCTGATGGGCAACGGCAACGGCACCTTCCAAGGTCCGAATCACTATGCGACCGGAGATGCCAAAAATCCCGGCAGCAATCCTTACGCGCTCGCGGTCGGTGACTTCAACGGAGACGGGGTTTTCGATTTGGGGGTGGCAAACTACGGCAGCAATTCAGCTGGCGTCATGCTGGGCATTGGTGCGGGCGGGCTGGGCACCGGCGAGTTTTCATTGAACGCGAACCTTGGGGTCGGAACCAACCCTGAGTCTGTCGCGGTTCTTGACTTGAACGGTGACAGCAACGACGACATGGTGCTGGCGAACTTCGGAAGCAACAACGTCAGCGTAATGCTGGGCAACGGCGATGGCACGTTCCAGACCGCCGTGGTCTACCCGGTCGGAGCCGGTCCTGTCGCGGTGGCCATTGCGGACGTCAACGGAGACCAGATCCCCGACCTGATTGTGGTAAATCAGGCAGATGACACCATCAGCATTCTGCTGGGTAACGGCGACGGCACTTTCCAGGCGCAGACTACTTACAAGACACCAACCAAAGGCAGCGCAGATGCGGTGGCGGTGGGCGATTTCAACGGAGACAATATTCCTGATCTGGCGATCGCCGACTTCGCATTGCAGAAAGTTGCCATTCTGCTCGGTAAGGGCGACGGCAGCTTCCCCACCATCGCGACGTTCAATACCGTGGCCAGTCCCTCGTCGGTTGCCATTGGGGATTTCAATGGTGACGGCAAACTTGATCTTGCCCTTAGCAGCACCCCGACGGGAACCTCACCTGGAAACCTGGTGAGCCTGTTGTTGGGCAACGGCAACGGCACTTTCCAAGCCCCGACTTTGTACGGCGTGGGATCCTTCGCATATTCTGCCGTGGTCGGCGACTTCAACAACGATGGCGCTCTCGACGTGGCCGTGGCAAACGGCGCGGCTGGAACCGTCAGCGTGCTGTTGAACGTCAAAGGCACGAATCTGAATGTCGAGAGCAATCTCGCGAATCCCTCGGCCTACGGACAGGTAGCGACGTTCACCATCAACCTGGCGGCAAGCGTGCCGAATGGCATCGCGCCGGCGCCGTCTGGCACGGTAACCCTCAAGAACGGAAACACCGTTCTGGGCTCGCAAGCTGCCTCTGCTGCGCCAATCCTGATCACCACGGGAGCTCTGCCCGTGGGCGTCAACAATCTGTCGGTGGTTTATTCGGGCGACACCAACTACCTGACCCACACCATCACCTACCAACAGACGGTAAACAAGGCGGGCACGCAAACGGCGGTGGTTTCCTCAGCCAATCCGACGCTTCCCAATGTTCCAATCACGCTGACCGCCACGGTCGCCTCAAACACCCAGGACGGCGGCGTACCCACGGGAACGGTCACGTTCCTGAATGGCGCGGCCCCCTTGGGCAGCGCGACGTTAACTGCTGTGAGCGGCAACGGAGTGGCAACGCTTCCTGTGACGCTCGCTGCCACTGGGTCGTACACCATCACGGCCTCGTACGCCGGTAACCCCACTCTAACGGCGAGCAGTTCGCAACTTTCTCTCACCGTGGGACAGGTCGGCTCCACCACCACGCTGAACGCTCCCGCTTCGGCGAACCTGAACCAAAGCGTAACCCTTAGCGCCACGGTTGCTCCTCCGGCAGGAATCACCGTGACGCCAACAGGAAAGGTCACTTTCCTCGATGGCAGCACCCAGATCGGTAGCCCAGCCACGCTGAGCAACGGAGTGGCGACGATGTCGATCTCCACCCTCACCGCGGGGACGCACACCATCAACGCCAACTACAGCGGAGACGTCGATTTCACTGCAAGCACGTCGACCGCGAGCGTGAACGTGATTGGTCCTGGCTTCAGCCTCGCGGCCTCGGCGCTGTCGGCCTCAACCGTTGCGCCCGGCTCCTCGGCGACGGCTACCATCACCATCACGACCGTAGGTGGACTGGCGCCGACCGCGGTGACCTTCACCTGCAACGTGACCGGCGGCGGTACCCCGGCGCCAACCTGCTCGCTGGGAGCGATCTCGGGGAGCACGTCCACCCTCACGATCGCGACCACCGGACCATCAGCGTCGCTGGCGACCCCGGCTGGTCAGCGGGGTTCGGGCACGCTGTTCGCATTCAGTCTAATCGTTCCGGCCATGTTGCTCGGCGGGGCGGGATTGAACAAACCAAACCGGAGAAAGCTTCTGGGCTTCTGTTTCATCTTCCTGGTACTGAGCGGATGCTTGTTCCAGGCGGCATGCGGCAGCAGCAGCAGTAGCAGCCACACCACTCCACCGCCTACCAGCGGCGGCACTCCGGCCGGCACTTACACAGTGACCGTGACCGGCAACGCAAGCGGAACCCAGCATGCGCTGCCGATTACCCTGACCGTAAATTAGGCAACCAGGGTTGCACCAGGCTGCGGGACGACTTCGAGTCGTCCCGCAGTTTCTTTTTGCGCTAGAGGCAGTAGATTTGTGTTCCGTCGCCCGGGCATCGTACAATACACCTACAACGGAATCGGGATTGAGCCTCTGGGCTGAGCTCCGAGGACGCGATCCGGGTAAGAGTCGCCCTTCCGCACCCGTTGCATTCATTCTGAATCGGACGTCCGGAATTTCATGATCATACTGGTCACCATCATCCACGTCATCGTTTGCCTGTTTCTGATTGTGGTGGTTCTGTTGCAGAGTGGTAAGGCCGGAGACATTTCCGCGGCCTTCGGCGGGCAGGGCAGCCAGGCCGCGTTCGGGCCACGAGGCGCCGCCACGGCGCTATCCAAGGCTACGACCATTTCAGCGGTTCTCTTCATGTTGACCTCGATCACCCTTTCGATCTACGCGACCAAGCACGGAGGAGCGACCTCGGTGTTGCAGGGAGTGAAGTCGGCTCCGACGAAGTCTCAGCCGGTGGCTCCGGCGCAGACTCCAGGCAATTCCCCGATGCAGAAGTAGAGCAGTCTACGATTTGGTTCCCGACTCTTCTGTTCCACTTCCCGAGTACCGCTCCGGGCAGATTTTGCTGCAGTGTCCCCCGTCTCCGGCTAGGGATTCCACCGTAATTGTATTTCGCTCATGCGGGTGCTAACATCCGATCATCGGCACAGATTGCCGGGAGGTAAGAATAATGTCTGAAAGCAATGGCGGCAGCACGTTTGTATGGTTTCTGGCAGGCCTGGGTCTGGGCGCATTGGCGGGAGTTCTGTATGCGCCGCGCTCGGGCAGCGAGACGCGCGATGTTCTGCGCGCTCGAGCCGAGGAAGGTCGGGATTACGTTCGCGGCCGCGCCCAGGAGGCTCGCGATCAGGCTTCGCAGTGGGTGGATCGCGGCCGAGAAGCAGTAAATCAGCAGAAGGACCAGTTCCGTGCGGCTTATGAAGCGGGCCGCCAGGCTTATCAGGAAGCTACGACGGAAACCGGAGCACCAAAGACACTGTAGTAAAGTGCGAGTGTGCGGTTCGACGGGACGTTCCGGACCGGGGAAAGAAAGAGCGGTCTATGGAAAACTTGATTCCGCTGTTCATCGCGCTGACTGGAGCGGCCGTGGTTCTGCAGGCTGGCATTCTTGCGGCTCTTTACCTGTCTGTTCGTAAGACCAGCGCCCGCATGGAAGCGCTTGCCGTCGAAGTAAAAGCCAAAGCTCTGCCCGCGCTGGATATGTCGCAAGCGTTGCTGAGAGACCTGACGCCAAAGATCCAGATGATCGTCGAGAACCTGACGGAGACGACGCACTCGGTGCGATCGCAAGTTGAGCGCGTGGATGCAACCGTGAGCGACGCGGTGGACCGCACCCGCCTGCAAATCATTCGCGCCGACGAATTGCTCAGCCGAACCCTCGACCGGGTGGAAGAAACCTCCGAGATGGTTCACCGGACCGTGGTTTCTCCGGTGCGCCAAGTCTCCGGGCTGATTCAGGGCGTTACCGCCGGCATTGAATTTCTGATTGGCGGCCGTGGACGTCGAAACGGCAGCAGCCGCGAGTCCCGGCGTTCCGTGGCGCAGGATGAGATGTTCATCTGAATCCGGAGCAACTCGCTCGCGGTACCCAATCTTGCCATGCGTTATCTGGTTCGAGCTCGCATGAAGCCCGGCCGCGAAGGCGACCTCCTCCAAGCCATTGCGGATGAAACCCTTGGCCTGGGCTCCGTGGCGGAGGGCGAATACCTTCGCAATATGAATGAAGCCCGCCTTTTTGCCGACCAGACCGTGCGCTGGGTGGAAGTCTGCTACTGCCCTACCCCGCTTCAGGAAGAACGTCCCTACTGGGACGAATACTTCGAACTCGTAAAAGTGCAGGACGCACACGACCGGCGCAAGTGCCGTGACGAAAACGGGTCCGAGCCTTGGGCCTGTGGCGACTGCGATTGCACGGCGCGGCTGGAAATGAAACTGAAATCCGCTGGCGAAGCCTTCCTGGTGTCCCGGCGCGACGATGCGGGTTCGCCCGTCAGCGCTTCCCCGTCAGTCGATGGTTTGCCCGATGGTTCGCCGCTTCCGTCCTCGTCACCCCGGTTGGGCGAGAGTTGACTCGGGGCGTTTCAGCTCCTGCGCCGGTTCCCCCAAATCCGAAAACCGACAACCGTCACGGGTAGTTGGCGCGAACTTCACATGCGCCCTAAACTCGCGCGGTACCCCATAATGGCCTGGACCATGGCAAACACTTATAAGTTAACCCTTGACGCGCTTTTGGACGCGGCACGAACCACGGTAGCCGCAGTATTGTCTCTGCTGCTGGCGCGCACTCTAAAGCTTCCCGAGTCTTACTGGGCGCCGATTTCCGCTATCGTGATTATCCAGTCGACACTCGACCCGAGAGCGGTGGCCTGGCAGCGTTTTGCCGGGACTGCCCTGGGCGCGGCGGCAGGAGCGTTGATCGCCACATTTTTTCCTTCCAACGCGCTGGTGTATGGGGCTGCAATTTTCCTGTGCGGAGCGTTCTGCGCGCTTCTCCAATTGCGAAGCGCTTACCGCTTTGCGGCGATTACGTTGAGCATTGTCTTATTGATCGCGCACCAACGCGCCGCGTGGATCGTGGCTTCGCATCGCTTTGTGGAAGTGTCGGTGGGAATCGCGGTCGCGCTCGCCGTGGCCGAACTGTGGCCCAGTCGCTGGGCCGGGGCGCGCGCGTGATTTTCTACACAATCCAGCCGCCGCCCACCACGATGTCATCGTCGTAGAAAACGGCGGCCTGACCCGGTGTGATGGCGCGCTGCGGCTGATCGAAGGTGACAAGAATCTCGTCGGTGGCAACCTTCTCCACGATCGCGGGGGCGGCCTCGTGGCGATGACGAATCTTCACGGACACGCGCATCGGTTCGCGCAGGTCGTCGACGGAAATCAGGTTCACACGCCGGGCGCGCAGCGTCGTCGAATAGAGAAGCTCGTCCCCGCCGACCACCACTTGATTCTCGGCTCCATTGAGCCGGATTACATAGAGCGGCGATCCGGTCGCCACGCCCAGGCCCTTGCGTTGACCGACGGTAAAGTTGTGAACACCGCCGTGCTCGCCGATCACTTCGCCGTTCGCCGTCACCAGCTCGCCCGCAGTATCGGGCAGCGCCCCGCCACTCTCGGCGAGATAGGCGTCGATAAATCGCTTGTAGTCGCCGCCGGGAACAAAACAGATCTCCTGCGAATCCGGCTTCTCGGCCAGAGCCAGGCCTTGCTTGCGAGCGAGCTCACGCACCTCTGGCTTGGTCATTCCGCCGAGTGGGAATAGCGTGCGGCTGAGCTGCTCCTGGGTCAGGCCGAAGAGGAAATAGGTTTGATCCTTACCCCGGTCGGCGGGACGCCTGAGCAGCCATCGTCCGACGGCATCGGCATACTCGAGGCGCGCGTAATGCCCAGTCGCAACGCAATCTGCGCCGATCTGCTGCGCGACCACAAGCAGCTGATCAAACTTCAAATGATTGTTGCACAGGCTGCAAGGAATCGGCGTGCGTCCCGAAAGATACTCCGCGACAAAGGGACGCACCACGTCGCGCTCGAATCGCTCCTCATGATTGACGACGTAGTAAGGAATCCCTAAATGCTCGGCCACTCGGCGGGCATCGTAAACATCGTCGAGCGAGCAGCAGCGTCCCTGCACGGATTCCGGCATGCCCTCGTGGCCAGCCAGCCGCCGCTGGTTCCAAAGCTGCATCGTCAGCCCGATGAGGTTGTGTCCTTCCGCGCGCAACATGGCCGCGACGGCTGAGGAATCGACACCGCCCGACATGGCTACTGCGATGGTTCGAGAATCAGACATGCTAAGACCGTACGGCTTGCTTTTTATAGACCGGGCTCAACTCCCGCAAACGCGCCACTGTCTCCGGCACCAATGCGAGCGCGATATCGATCTCCTCTGCTGTATTCTGCTTGCCCAGGCTAAGGCGGATGCTGGCTCGCGCCCGATCCGCTCGAAGCCCCATTGCCGTGAGCACGTGCGAGGGCTCAATCGCTCCCGATGAACACGCCGCACCGGTGGAGACTGCCAGGCCCTTGAGGTCAAGCGAGATCACCATCGCCTCGCCTTCAATGTGATCGAAATAAATGCTGGTGGTGTTCGGTACCCGCGGACCGGCTTCGCCGTTCACTCCGGCATCGTCAACCTGAGCCATCAGCCCGCGCTCCAGGCGATCGCGCAGAGCCGACATTTTCTTTTCGTCGCCCCGCTCGAAGCCCCGCATCGCCAACTCTGCGGCCTTGCCCAGACCGACAATTCCCGGAACATTTTCGGTTCCCGCGCGGCGCGAACGTTCATGCCTGCCTCCGTAAAACAGCGGCTGAAGGTGCGTTCCCCGGCGCAGGTAGAGAGCGCCCACGCCCTGCGGCGCGTGCATCTTGTGGCCAGAGATGGAAAGCGCGTCGCACCCAATTCTCTTTACATCGATCGGGACCTTGCCCGCGGCCTGCACCGCATCGGTATGGAAGTAAACGTCGGCTTCGGCGGCAATCTTGCCGATCTCGTCGACCGGCTGCAGCACTCCGGTTTCGTTGTTCGCCAGCATGATCGAGATCAGCTTCGTGTCGGGTCGCAACGCCCTACGCACATCCCCGGGATCCACCAGGCCGCGACCATCCACCGGCACATACGTGAGCTCGCAGCCGGTTTCTTCAAGATGCTTGCAGGCGTGCAGAACGGCGTGGTGCTCGATGCTGGAAGTAATAATGTGATCGCCGGCGCCGACTAATCCGGCGACCGCAAGGTTGTCGCCCTCTGTTCCTCCGCTGGTAAATACGACCTCCGCGGGCCGGCAATTCAGCCATGCGGCTACCGAATCCCGCGCACGCTCGACCGCGGCTCGGGTCTCCTGGCCATGGTGGTGGATCGATGAAGCATTGCCAAAGTGCTCACCAAAGAAGGGCCGCATGGCTTCGAGCACCTCCGGAAGAACCGGGGTGGTCGCGTTGTTGTCGAGGTAAATCCGGCGCATCACTGGTTCCATTCTACCTGCTTGTTTAGATGCCCCGGTCGAATCATTCGCGGCAAAAGGAAATGGCATCTCGAAGCAGGCCCAAACACCGCCAGAAACGCCTGCCTAGGCAGGCCAAATGCTCAGCGCTGTCTTGCTGAGAATCTGCCGCTGGATCTCGGCCGCCAGCGGCAAGGCGCGGAAGTCATCCAGATTTTTCTTGATGTCCGGCACGCCCGGGCCGGGCCAATCCGTGCCGAATAAGGTCTTGCCGGCAATCTCATCCAGACGCGGGAAATAGCTGAGCAAGGTTTTCGGCGGGATGCCGCTGATGTCGAGGTAAACATTGGGATGGCGGCGGATCAGGAAAAACGCGGTTTTCATCCAGAGCGGACGGCCGCCGTGAGCCAGAAGAATGTTCAGCTTGGGAAAATCGACGGCCACGTCGTCGACATACATGGGATCGCCGTACTTGTTCCGCGCTCCGGGAAAAATGGACGTACCCGTGTGAAACATCACCGGCACTCCGTTGGCCTCGGCGGCGCGGTAAATGATTTCGAGCTCCTTCACCCCGTTCAAGTAATCGTTGGGAAACAGAAGTTGATGCGGCGGATGAATCTTGATCATGCGAATTCCCAGCCGCAGAATCTGTTCCATATCGGCGAGAACGTTGGTGGTGTGCCGCGGATGCAAACTGCCGCACGAGAGCAATCGCCTGGGATCTTCTTTGACGTAGTCGGCGATGAATTGATTGACGCCATTGGTGAAGCCGATCACTTCTGGCGCGACATAGTTAATGAGCACGGCACGGTCGATGCCGCAACGGTCGAGATGCTTGAGGAATGCCTTGGGCGAGTGGCAGAATTCGACAATCCGATCGAAATCAGGCCGCTTCTTTTTCATGAGCGCGAGCGCGGCTGGCTTGAACATTTCCACGGGCTCGATGTGAATGTGGCAGTCAGTGATCATTCGCGTTAGTACGTCGGCACGGCCGCGTCCACGCGCCGTGACCAGGCGTCGATGCCGCCTTGCATGGATTGCGCGCTCTCGAACCCCTGCTGCCGCAGCCACGCGGTTACATTCATCGAGCGCACGCCGTGATGGCACACCACCACGATGTGATCTTCCGGGTCGAGCTCCTGATGGGCGCGCGAAGGGACATCTCCCATGGGCATCAGCTTCGCTCCGTTCATGCGCGCCGCCTCAAACTCCCAGGGCTCGCGAACATCGAGGAGGGTGAAAGCCTCACCCTGATCGAACTTCGCCTTCACCGCTTCGGGGGTGATCTCATAGTCCATGGTCATTACGACGTAGAAGGAATGGTCACTTTCTTCGCGGCGCGCCTCGCCGCCCGGCCTACTTCCCTGCCCATTTCGGCTCGCGCTTCTCCATGAAGGCGCGGATGCCCTCGTGCGCATCGGCGGTTTTCATTAATTCGTCCAGATAGATCTTTTCAGCCCGCGCCAGGCCTTTGTCGAAGTGCATCGCATCCCAGGCATACACGGCCTTTTTTGTGATCGCCAATGCCTTGGGACTCAGCCTTAGCAACTCGAGCACGGTGTTGTGGACCACGGACGCGAGTTCATCATCAAGCACCGCGCGAGTTGCCAAGCCCATCTCCGCAGCCTCAGCGCCGGTCATCGTCCGCCCGGTGAGGATCAATTCCGCAGCGCGCTTCTGTCCCACCAGCGCGGCCAGGGCTGCACACGCCACCGGCGGATAGCAAGCCAGCCTGATTTCCGGAAATCCCCACTGCGAGGAAGCCGCGGCATAGACCACGTCGCAAACCATGGCCAGTTCCGCGCCACCACCCAGGCAATGCCCGTGCACGACGGCGACCGTCACCTTGCTGCTCGTAACCAGGGTGCGAATCACCGCATGGAACTTGAAGAGCATCTCTTCCACTTTGTCAGGAGCATGCGCCGCCACATCCACCCCCGCTGAGAACGTGCGTCCCTCCCCGCTTAACACGATGACGGAAACATCGGAGCGCGATTCGATCTCTTCCAAAACCAGCGCCAGCTCCTCCATCATCGGGAGATCGATGACGTTCACCGGTGGGTGCCGCAATATAACCCGCGCAACGCGCGAGGTGATCTCAACCGTGAGCCGGGTCAATCGTGATTCGACGGCAGTGGTCATCGTGATTCGTTCGCCAGAAAGTGCCCGCTACAGATTAATCGCCGACTTCCGTACTTCCCCGATGCTTGCCAGCGGATCGCGCGCACCGACTTTCTCGGCGATCCATTTCTTTTCGTTCGCGATGATTTCAAGCAGCAGCTTTTTATCTTCGGCTGACGGCATGTATTCCTTCAGATGCTGCTCGTAAACGCGATCGTCGAGTGGTTCGCCGGTTTGCGCATGAAATTTCTGCCCCGCCCAGCGTCCAATCTCGCGGTTGAACTTGATGTGCGGAGCGTACAACTTCGGCTGGCCCGGCTTTAAAGCACCGTTGAACCGCTCGATCAGACCCGCCACTTCATCCCGATAAAGATTGCGATTGTAATCGTTCAGGTCGTCGAGATCGGGTGCGTGGTCGTTCTTGGGCTCGTCGTAGCGTCCCTTCACGCCCCACACATAGGCCCAATGCGCGGAAGACGAATGGTCGGTACCGAACAGGTCATAGGAACTTGAAAGCCACTTGTTGAGATACTTCTGTATCAGCCAGCCGGGAACCACGCCCGCTTCCACAATGCGCCGCAGGCCGTCGTTGCCTGTGCCCATGTGAAACGCCTCCTCGCGCAGCATGTAGGACATCGACCGTCCCAGCGGGGCGAAGGCGGAGTACTTCAGCATTTGCAATTGGAACTTTCCGTCCCGGTCGACGAAGTCGGTGTAGGTAAAGAAGTCCATCCAGTTGTCGACATCGACGTTGAAGGCTCCCAGCAGCCGCTTGTTCTCGAAGGCGCGGCGCTCCAGCATTTTCTGCGCCTCAACTTTGCCCGAGTAACCAAAGTGATCCACCAGCAGGGCGCACATCTGCCAGCCGTGACGCATTTCTTCGATCATCACGCGCGTGATGGCGCGGCGGTCCCAATCGGTGGGCGCGTTTTCGAGCAGATTGCGCTGCTGCTCGACGCTGGCGAACTCGGTATCGCCCTGATAAACGATCATGTTCATCAGCGCATCGCGCATCTGCTGCGTGGGAATCTGGCGCAGGTTCTCCCACTTGCGACGGCCCTTGTAGGAACCAAACTCAATTTCCTCAGTATCGATCGCGCCGTAAAGCGTGTCGAACTGAAAGGCCTCGATGTCCGCGGTGTTGACGCCAATATCCTTGCGCCAGTCGTTGAACATGCCGATCCAGTCACTGAACGTTCCGATTTTTGCCACTTTGCCGGGCATAAGACCTCAATCCATTCCTTGCCGCATGCTTCGGGTGCTAAAGCCCCCGTCTTTGTTGACTTTGGGCCGCACGGCTGAAGCCGTGCCCTTTCGGCAACCTCATTGACTATTTCGCTTTGAAAACCGCCGGCCGCTTTTCCACATAGGCCGCGAGCCCTTCTTTCGCATCTTCGCTCTGGAAAAGTATTTGCTGGTTCTCGCGTTCCACCGCGAGCGCCGACTCCATGGGAATCTCCCATCCGGTCTGCACCGCGCGCTTGATGCGTCCAACCGCTTTGGCAGCCTTATTCGGCGGACAGAATTGCTTGGCGTATTCCATCATGTTCTCCATGAAGCCGTCGCGCTCGTAGACGTCGTTGATGATGCCAAGTTCCTGAGCTTCTTCGAATGAGAAGGTATTTCCCGTGACCATCAGCTCGATCGCCTTGCTCTTTCCGACCAGCCGCGACAGCCGCTGCGTGCCGCCCGTACCGGGCAGCACGCCGAGATTTACTTCCGGCAGACCGATCTTCCCGGCGTCCTTGCGCGCGATGCGGATATCGGCGGCCATGGCGATCTCCAGCCCGCCCCCCACGCAATGGCCGTTGATCGCGGCGATCACCAGCTTGGGCGTGTGCTCCAGCCGCAGCAGCATTTCGTTGGCGTGCAGGCAGAAGTAATACTTGAAGGTCGGGTCGACGCTCGACAGCATCTTGATGTTGGCGCCCGCAGAAAAGAATTTATCGCCGGCACCAGTCAGCAGAATGACGTAGACATCATTTTCCATTCGCGCGCGCAGGATGGCTTCGTCAAGCTGCCGGTTCATTTCATAGGTGTAGGTGTTGGCCGGCGGATCGCACATCTCGATCACCGCTACACCCCCGTCGGTGCGGTAGTTGACAAGCTGTTTGGTGGCTTCGCCGGCCGCCGGCTGCGTTGTGGTCGCCATGTCTGTAACTCCTCTGTCCTGATTCTTAGGATTCATCCGTGGATGTCACTCGGGAGGCCATTCGTAGGGGAACAGTTTCCCCGCCTTCTCGGGGTTGAGATTCACGCCAAGCCGCTGCGCAGCATGGGACATGACTGAATCGCGACCGGCGGCTAGATCCATGGCACTGGGAAGAACAATCTCATCCGGGGTAACGCCGGTATGCTCCAGGCTCTTTCCATCCGCCATGATGAGATCCCATTCGGTGATCGAGGCCCCGTAGAAAACCATCGTGGTTAATCCGATATGCTCATTATAGTGTTTCGCCTCCATCACGCTGCCGGAGGTGTGGTCTCCGATCACTGTTCCTCGCTTTTCAATTTGCATGACCCGGGCGAATAACTCGGCGGCTGAGGCCGACGTTGCGTCCACAAGCACCACGAGCTTGCCTGAAAATTCGTGATGGCTTGCCTTGGCCACCTCGGGCTTGGCCTCCTTGCGCCCAACCCGGTCGGCAATTTTCAGGTCTTTGTCAAACATCCCGCTCACTAAATACTTAAGGGTATCGACGCTGCCTCCAGGATTCCCGCGCAGGTCTATGATCAGGGCCGAGTGTCTTCGGGCTCTGCTGATCATGTCGTCGATCTCGGCGGGAGCGAAACGAAACTCCGGTATTTTGAGGATCATCAGCGGTTCCCCAAAATCTACGGAGCGAGCCCGCATAAGAAGTCTCGCGTTTTCCCCCTGGCGCACAAAATCCCAAACGTCCGCCGGTGCGTCGTGCCCCGTCAAATCCGTAACCAACCTGCGTTCACGAACCTTTGCGGCCACCTCAACCTGGCGGTCGCCTCCACTAGGATCCCGCAGGCTCAGTCGCAGCGCAGGCTGAGGCCGCAGCACTGAATATACATATTGCATCTTCCACAAGTTCCCGCGGGTCGGGGCAAAACCGTTGAGCGTCATGATCTCGTCGCCGGGCTTTACACCTTTGGCCTCCAAGTCGCTCCCAGGCCGCACCTCGGTCACAAAGCAATGCTCGCCAACCATCTGATACTGCCAGCCATAGTCGAAGCGATTGGAGTGCTCAGGAGGAAGAAAGAAAGTGTGCGAGTCGTTGAGGGTATCGAGCGCCGCCGCGATATGTGACAGCGCCATATTCATGGAAGTGGTCTTCCCTATTTTCTCCTTCGCCTCGGCCACCTTCGCGTCCCAATCAAGCCCATGAAACTTGGGGTCGTAGTAGTTCTTTCTTACCTCGTTGGCCACAACCTGCAACATATCGAGCGCCCGGTCGCGATCAAGATTGGAGATCTGTTGCTGCGACCACCCCTGCGCTGCAAGCGCTACAACCGCGACCAGGCTGAGCGAATTTGCAGAGCGGACTCTCAGTCTACCGGCGCACATGACAACCTCCCGTGGTTTCCGTCCGGGCGCGAAAGAGTACAGCAAATCATTTCGCCAGCGTCCAGAACTCGGCAGGCGATTTTGCAGGCTGTCTCCCCTATCTGGGGCATTTCCGGCCCGTCATCACCCCGTGCAAAAAGATGTCGCCCATCTCGCTGGCCAGTGGCTCGACATCGGCATCAACCCGTGGGTTGTGCCAGGTATAGATCCAGTTCATCATGCCGAACAGGCTGAGAACTGCGATGCGCGTGGAGAATTCGAGGCCCCGGTCGTTCTTCAACTGGTCCAGCAAACCCACGCAGACGCGGTAGTACTCTCGTTTGATGGCCGCCAGTTCGGAAGCGAAGCCGTTTTTCAAAGCTTCCGCCTCGTGCGACAGTACCTTCATGGCCGCTCGATTGGCCAGGAAATATTCCAGATGATTCAGAATGAAGATGCGAATCTGTTGTTCCGGATCGCTGACAACTTCCAACCGCGTTTTCAGCCGCTGCACAATGGTTGTGAACGTGTGCTTCTGGATGAGGAAAAGCAGACGCTCCTTGGATTCAAAGTAGTAATAGAGACCGGCGAGCGAGAGACCGCTGGCGCGCGAAAGATCGCGCATGGAGGCGCCTTCGTATCCTTTCTTGCAGAAGACTTCGGTCGCATGGGTGAGGATCTCGGCCAGCCGGCGGTCAAAGCGCGTAGCCGAAGCGGAGCGATGCCGCCGCGCGGAAACTCGGGCTGCTGTTGACGGACTCCCCATAGGCGGCTCAATACTGTTCGAACGTTCGTTCGAACTGAACATACCATAGAAAGCGTGGCAATCGCAAGTAGTCCCCTACGGCCCGCTCGACCCCTGCCTGCGGGACAATCTAGTTCCTTAGATCCGCGAGCAGCCGCTCAATTTCACCCTTGGCCTCGCCCGTCAGAGGCAGCAGCGGCAGTCGCACGGTACCTCCAAAGTAGCCGTTGAAATCCATGCCGTACTTCACGCCGGGAATCCCCAACTCTCCCGCCACGCGTTGCGCGGCGAGAGCGATTCGCTCCTGCTTCAGGCGCGCAAGCTCGGCGTCGCCCTCCTTCCACGCCGCATAAATCTCGTAACACGAGGTTGGCGCAACGCAGGCAAAAGCAAGAATCGCTCCTACGGCACCGGCATCGAGCGATGGATGCAGCTTGTGAGCTGCGCCCACCAGCACCTGGAATCCGGTTTGCTTCTGCCGCGTCTTCAAACTGCCTGTTACGGTGACCATGGCGGACGAGGGTCTCCCGGAAATTGGCGGCCCGGCGCCGGCAAGCGCCCCAACCTGCACCAGTTCGCCGCCCGAGCTGTTCGAGCCCGCCGCTGCGATCATGCGAGGCGTCACCACCTCGAAAGTCTCCGTCACGGTAGCGCTGCGCTGAATGTGACGCGTGCCTTCCACCATCCTGCGAACTTTCTCCACGTCGCCACTCGATTCCTTTATCCCGATCAGGTTCGGATGACCCGCCAGCTCGATCACGAGTTCTGCGGGAATGTCGTACCCAGTCGCCTGCGGAAAGTTGTAGATGATGATCGGCAGGGGCGAGCGATCCGCGACCATGCGATAGAACGCCAAAAGGTTCGCCGGCGGCATCTGCTTCTTGTAGTAGTGCGGGGTACGCACCATGGCGATGTCGTAGCCGATCCCGGCGGCGTACTCGGTGAGCCGCAGCGTCTCGATCGCCGATTCCATGCCCGTGCCGGCCACCAGCACTTTGTTCGGCGCGGCTGCCGCCCGCGCGGTTTTCAGGACATCGCGCCGTTCCTGGTCGGAGAGTAAAACTGCCTCGCCGGTCGAACCCAGCACGACGATGCCCGCGCAAGGGGTGCGCGAATAGCGCTCCACATTGCTTTCCAGTTTCTTGAAGTACACATTGCCGTCGGGATAGAGCGGCGTGGTGATGGGAGGGAAAATACCGTGAAGTAGCATAACGGGTTTAGCGTATCACTTCTTCGGCGGAGTTAGCAGCGGGATCGCCTCGCGCTTGTTGCGGCGGTAGACGCGAAAGTCGGTGTCGACCGTAATGACCGTGTGCCGGGGATAGAGTTCACTCATGCGGACCAAGCACAGATCTGCCAAGTCAGGATGCCGGTCGGAGTAGCGAATGGCGAGATCATGAAGCGGTTCCAGTTGGCTGGTGCAATCGAATGCCACGCGGATCGCCCTGCGTTTCAGCATCGCGAGAACATAGGCGCTGGATTCCAGGTGAAACGAGGTTTCTGAGAGTACCGACTCGCACGTGAGAAGAGGCAATTGGAGTTGCGCTCCGAGGCCAACCGCCCATGCGTGATGCTGGTCATCCTTCCGCATCAAGGCAACCAGGTAGCCGGTGTCAGCGATCGCGTGCATGTTATTTGCGGGAGTATCCTTTGCGTGAGGAGACATCACGCGGTCCGCCCTTGATCAAGCCTGCGAACTCCATCAACCGATTGCTTTCTTCCCCGTCGAGAATCGTTTCCAGTGCATGGCGGACCACGCGGCCCACGGGCAGACCAGTGCTGCGGGACTTCTTCCGAAGCCGGTCCAGCAGTTCATGGGGCAAGCGGACTGTCAGTGTATTACCCATATGCAGGTATTGTAACACACGCAGATTCCAGCAGCAGCCTCATTTTCCCGCACAGCGGCCGACGATCGCTTGGTGACTCCAGTCCATTGATGTCACGATTTATCCATGAACCTCTCCGCGTGCAACTGCTGCAGCGCCCGTATATTCACCTCACCACGCTGCAGCGCTGCGATCCCTTCAGCAGCGGCGCGGGCCGCGGATAGCGTGGTGATCGTTGGAATGCGCGCCATCACGGCGGCTCGCCGGATCGCCTTCTCATCGAACCACGGCTCCGGCCCCGTTGGTGTATTCACGATGAGATGAATGCGCTGGCCCTTGATAAAATCCACCACATTCGGACGACCCTCTTTCACCTTGTAGACACGCTCGACCCGCATCCCCGCGGCCTCGATCACGTCGCCCGTGCCTGACGTAGCCACCAGCTTGAAACCCATATCCACAAACTTTCGCGCCACTTCTGCAACGTGGCGCTTGTCGTGGTCCGTCACGCTGATAAATACCGTGCCTTCCGTCGGCAGTTTCTGCCCCGCAGCGAGCTGCGCTTTTCCGAATGCTTCGCCAAAGCTGTCGCCCACCCCCATCACCTCGCCGGTCGACCTCATCTCCGGTCCCAGCACCGTATCTATGCCAGGAAATTTATTCCAGGGAAACACCGGAGATTTCACGTAATAGCAGCTTCCCGTGCCGAGATCTGAACGCCGGTCGATATTCTCCGGAAGGAACTCGCGCAACTTGCGCCCGGTCATGAGCCGCGCCGCAATCTTCGCCAGCGGCACTCCCGTGGCTTTCGAAACATAGGGCACTGTCCTCGAGGCCCGCGGATTCACTTCCAGCACGTAGACTTTGCCGCCCTCTGCGCCGTTCCCTGATCCGCCGCCGTGCCCGCGCGGAATGGCGAACTGGATATTCATCAGTCCCACCACTTTCAGCGCCCGCGCCAGCTTGAACGTGTACTCGCGCATGCGGTCCATCAGCGGCTGCGGAATATCCACCGCCGGCAGCACACACGACGAATCGCCGGAGTGAATGCCGGCCTCCTCGATGTGCTGCATGATTCCCCCGATCACCACGTCTTCGCCGTCCGACAGCGCATCCACGTCCACTTCAATCGCATCTTCGAGAAAGTGGTCGATCAACACCGGACGGTCCTGCGAATATTCCACCGCTTCCTTCATGTATCGCAGGACGGATTCCTCGTCATGAGCGATCACCATGGCGCGGCCGCCCAGCACGTAGGAAGGCCGCACGACGACCGGATAGCCAACTTGCTTCGCTCCTTCGATTGCTTCCTCCAGCGAAGTTGCCATCACGCCCGCGGCCTGCGGAATTTTCAACTCTTCCAGAAGTTTATTAAAGTGCTTACGATCCTCCGCCAGATCAATCGACTCGGGTGAGGTGCCGATAATATTCACCCCCGCCTTTTTCAGGGGCAAAGCCAGGTTCAGAGGGGTCTGTCCGCCGAACTGTACGATCACGCCGACCTCTGCGCCCTTCGAAATCTCATGCTGGTAGATCGCCCAAACGTCTTCAAACGTGAGCGGCTCAAAGTAAAGCCGGTCGCTGGTGTCATAGTCGGTCGAGACGGTCTCGGGATTGCAATTGATCATGATCGTCTCGTAGCCATCTTCGTGCAGCGCGAACGAAGCGTGACAGCAGCAGTAATCGAACTCAATTCCCTGCCCGATGCGGTTCGGTCCGCTCCCTAGAATGATGACCTTCTTTTTATTCGTCGGTGCGGCTTCGTCTTCGTCCTCGTAGGTTGAGTAAAGGTACGGCGTGAAGCTTTCAAATTCGGCGGCGCAGGTGTCCACCCGCTTGTAGACCGGCATTACGCCGTGCTTTTTGCGAAGATGCCGCACTTTCTCCTGCCCCTCAAGCCGCCAGATGCCGGCCAGACGCCCGTCGGAGAAGCCCATGCGTTTCGCCTCGCGCAGCACTGCGGCCGGAACCGATTCGATGGGATGCTTCTCCAACTCAAGCTGCATGTCATTGATCTCTTTGAGCTGGTAGAGGAACCACGGATCCATCGAGGTCATCTTCGCGATCTGCTTCACCGTGTGCCCCTGCCGCAACGCGTACCGCACATAAGCCAGCCGCTCGGGATGCGGCGTCACCAGCCGTTGCGTCAGGATTTTCGGCTCAATTTTGTCGGCCCCGACGCGCTTCCCGGTGTCGAGCGAGCGGATGCCCTTCATCAGCGCTTCCTTGAAGGTGCGTCCGATGGCCATCACTTCGCCCACCGACTTCATCTGCGGCCCCAGGGTATCGTCGGCGCCGGGAAATTTCTCGAACTGCCACTTCGGAATCTTTACGACCACATAGTCAAGCGTCGGCTCGAAGCACGCCGGAGTTTTCCGCGTGATGTCGTTCGGAATCTCGTCCAGCGTGTATCCTACGGCAAGTTTCGCCGCAATCTTTGCAATCGGAAACCCCGTCGCCTTCGATGCGAGAGCGGAAGACCGCGAGACCCGGGGATTCATCTCGATCACCACCATGCGCCCGGTCTCCGGATTCACTCCGAATTGAATATTCGATCCACCGGTATCCACCCCAATTTCGCGGATCACCGCAATCGACGCGTCCCGCATCGCCTGGTATTCGCGGTCGGTCAGAGTCTGCGCCGGCGCCACCGTGATCGAGTCACCCGTGTGCACGCCCATGGGATCGAAATTCTCAATGGAGCAGACGATGATGACGTTGTCTTTCGTGTCACGCATCACCTCCAGCTCGAATTCTTTCCATCCCAGCACCGACTCCTCAATCAGCGCTTCGTGCACCGGAGAAAAATCGAGCCCCCGCGCCAGCACCTCGACCATCTCCTCGCGATTGTAGGCAATGCCTCCGCCCGAGCCGCCCAGCGTGAAGGAAGGCCGCACGATCACCGGGAATCCGATCTTCCCGGCAAACTCCAGCCCGTCTTTTGTGTTATTGACCAGCGCCGACTTGGGCACGTCGAGCCCAATTTTCTGCATTGCGTCTTTGAAAAAAAGCCGGTCCTCGGCTTTCTTGATGGCCTCGACGTTTGCCCCGATCAGGATTGCGTTGTACTTTTCCAGAATGCCGCCATCGGAAAGTTCAATCGCGAGGTTGAGCGCAGTCTGCCCGCCCACCGTAGGCAAGACGGCAAAACCCGCTCCCGGAGCCATTTCCCGTTCCATGCGGATAATCTCTTCCAGATATGCGAGGGTAAGCGGCTCAATGTAGGTGCGGTCGGCAATCTCCGGATCAGTCATGATGGTCGCCGGATTGGAGTTGGCCAGCACCACTTCATAGCCCTCGGACTTGAGCGCCTTGCAGGCCTGCGTGCCGGAGTAATCAAACTCCGCCGACTGCCCGATGATGATGGGACCGGAACCGAGGATCAGTATTTTTGAGATGTCGGTGCGTTTGGGCATGGATGCAGTTTTGTATCGAACGGCGCGCTTTGCAGGCGCGCCCTTTCAAAACATTTCCCTCAAAGCATCTCCAAGAAGATTCACGGTGAGGTCACCCTTTCCACTCCTCCATCATCTTCGTGAATTCCTTGAACAGATAATGCGAATCATGCGGCCCGGGCGCGGCTTCCGGGTGATACTGCACGCTAAACAGCGGCAAATTTCGATGCCGCAGGCCTTCCAACGTCGAGTCGTTCAGATCGATGTGCGTCAATTCGACTTCGCTCTCCGCCAGCGAATCCGGATCGACAGCAAAGTTATGGTTGTGCGCCGTGATCTCGATCTTTCCAGTCTTCAACTGCTTCACCGGGTGGTTCCCGCCATGATGCCCAAACTTGAGCTTGAAGGTCTTTCCGCCGAGCGCGATGCCGACGAGTTGATGCCCCAGGCAAATGCCAAAGATCGGTTGCCGTCCCATCAGCCGCCGAATGCTGTCGACCGCGTACGTACACGGCTCAGGATCGCCCGGACCATTCGACAGAAACACTCCATCCGGCTTCAGGGCCAGCACGTCCTCCGCCAGGGTCTGCGCCGGGACCACCGTCACCCGGCAACCCTCGCCGCGTAACTTTCGTAGAATGTTTTGTTTGATACCAAAATCATAAGCCACCACATGAAATCGTGCCGGCTCGTCTTTTACGCCCACCATCGCCACCGGCTCATGCGAGCGTTCCCCCACTTCCCACACATACGGCCCCTTGGTGCTGACCACCTTTGCCAAGTCTGTTCCGTCCATCTTCGGAATCGAGTTCGCCTTGGCCACCAGCTTCTCCGCGTCGCTCTCGATGGTCGAGACCACGCCGCGCATCACGCCGTGATCGCGCAGATGCCGCACCAGCGCCCGGGTATCAATGTCCGACAGCACCGGAACCTTGAATTGCTCCAGATATTCGTCGGTCACCTGCTGCGATCGCCAGTTCGAACTCACCTTCGAGAACTCGCGCACGATCAGCCCTTCGATCCACGGTCGCGTGGCTTCGTTGTCTTCCTGGTTGGTGCCGTAGTTGCCGATCTGAGGATTGGTCAGGACAACGATCTGTCCTGAATAGGAGGGATCAGTGAAAATTTCCTGGTAGCCGGTGATGGAAGTATTAAAAACGACTTCGCCGTAGCACTCGCCTTTGGCGCCGTAACCTTTGCCTCGGAAGACTCGCCCGTCTTCGAGTGCAAGGATAGCTTGCATTCTCGCTCCAACGTGTGGATTTTTCGAATTTTAGCAGGGATTACCGTCAGGGCCAAGCATGGATTCACGCCGCGGGTGTGGAAATCTTGCCCGGAGCGGCCGAGGGGAACAGGAAAGCAACGAGATTCAGTTTTCTACCGCACTCTTCCCAGCTTATCCATTGGCCAATATCCAAATACGGCCTTGCCATAAATGTAGCTCTGATTGACGGGACCAAAGTCTCGACTGTCATTCGACATCGACC